>ERZ795054.1067-NODE-1067-length-27710-cov-5.098969_pt1 | contig 27710 bp, 28 predicted proteins | sample MGYA00375138_ERZ795054 | MGnify/ENA primary metagenome ERZ795054 (study PRJEB30183, sample SAMN05720215) | anaerobic digester metagenome | isolation source: active sludge of municipal wastewater-treating anaerobic digesters | place: USA | collected 2014-12-23 ... | reverse complement strand
TTTTTCTCCTGTTTGACCCCTGCGATTGAAAGAAAAATTAAAACGCTTCGATGAATCAATTCAATGAAAGGTGAAGGGAACGGATTGACTAGAGACCAAGAGCCAAGAGAAAAGGGACAAGGGGGAAATGGGGAGGAAATGGGCTCAAATCATTACTCGTGACATTTAAGAAAAGTAGAAATGCGGGGAAAAGAAACGACTGATTGGGTAGACTATTCAAGCGGTTGGGGAGCTTCCGTACTGCCTGTTATTTTGTGTTTTGTGATGAAAGCCGTGATGGTGCGTCATGCATTTTCATTCCCGGTAAAACCATGAGGCAGAGACATTAATCAAGTATTGGATCCCTTTTCCGTTTCTTTTTCCTGATTGACGTAGCGAAGGACCTTGTCGATTTTCAGATTTACCAGGGGGATCAGGGCCGGCGGCATATCATGGGATTTGACCCAGGCGGCAAAGCGTTCTTTTAAGATGCGGGCCATATCTTCTTCGTCCCGCATTTCTGTTATATCGTAATTAGTTACGCATTGGTGGAATCTATTGATCCCCAGGATTTCCTTTTGAAAAAAAGCGGTGTTCTCCATCAGTACCTTGTAGCTGACCGCATGTTTTTTGTATTTCTCATCACTGGCGGCCATCAGCTGTTGAATGGCCTCAACCAGATTGTCCATCTCAATGAGCAAGACGGACTTGAAGACAGCAAGATTGTTAGGCATGAGTCCCCCCTTTCAACTCAAACTTACCGTGTTACAAATGTGGAACGGATCCAGTTAGTTATTTAAGTATTCCCATGAGGAAAACCATAATGAAAAGCGCAACGGATTCTATCAGACCCAGTATGATGAGGTAGTTGCTGAAACCCCTCCCCGTACTGGTGAGAGCATCTGCCGCCGCCGCTCCGGCTGCTCCCTGAAACCAGGCTGACATGCCGATACCAAAGCCGCCGAAGAGGCCCGCCCCCAAAATAAGGCCAGGGTCAGCTTTGGCCGCCGCGCCCAGAAGCTGATTCATAAGAATCATGCCATAGATGGTCTGCGTAAAAGGTGCGCCGACAAAAGCCAGGAGAATGAAAGGCGCGGGTTTGTTTTGAGCATAGCACTTTTTCCATGCTCCGATCGTTGCCATACCGGCAATGCCGATACCGATTGCCGAACCCGCTGCCGCCAGAGCAAACGCCGCTCCAATTCCCATCTGTCCAATAATCATAAGCGCACTCCTCTTTTATTCGGCTTTTAAGAAAAGCCTTGATACTTTTTTTTAATCGGAATTGCAAGGTGCTTTCTTACCGGCAATCCAAGGTTAAGAATCTTTTTTCCGAAAGGGATTGTAGGCATAACCGCTCCATTCCATGCCGATCTTGCCGCCAAACTCCAGCATGTTAAGCCGGACTCCATGGACAATGGTCGCCAGAAGAGCCATGGCCATATTAAATGTGTGGGCGAAAAAGAGAATGACGGCGGCAATGATCATCCCTCCGATGCCTTCGAAACGGGAGACCATGGTGTTAAAACTTTGGGCGACTGCGACCGTCGCCAGGCCGACGGCAAATAACCTGATATAGGAAACGAGATCGGCAAACATGCTGACACTGTTGAGAAATTTCATGGGCGACCAGGCGATCCCCTTCAGGATACCCTTGATCACGTTCTGACCGCTCTGTTCAGAAAAAAGCAAAACTAGAGCGAACCCCCCTGCGAAAAGCGGTATCGCCGCGGGGTTTAGCGGTACCCCCAAAACAAAGAATCGTGCGACGAAATACATGCAGTAGAGAATCGAAAGCCAGCCGAGCTCGGCAATCGCCGCCAGGGAAGGTAATTTTCTCACAAAGCTGATCAGAATCCCGATTGTGAGATGGACCATGCCGATGACAAAGCAGATCTGCTCTATCATTGCCGTGGAATCTATCGGGCCGAAACTGGCGATCTCAGGGATTATCAATGCTTTGAGCAGGGGGATTGCCGCAAGGGTTTTTGAGCCGAACCAGGTGCCGGTTATTACGCCCCACAAGGTTGTGGAAACACTCAAAACGGAAAGGAGGATAAAGACCTGCGCCGGCGCCTTTTTCAACTTCTTGCGCATGAAGAGCGTCAGGGTCAGGAAAATCAAGCCGTATCCGGCATCGCCGATGATCATGGCCGCAAATACGGTGAAGAAACAGAGGAACAGCATACTGATATCGAATTCCCGGTAACCCGGTGTGGTATCGAGGAAGCGGAAGAGCGGCTGGATCATCTCAACCCATTTTGGACTTCGGACCAGCGTCGGCGGCGTTTCGTGTTCTTCGGGATCCCTGATCAGGAGGGCCCACTGCATGGCGGCGGCGGTCTTCTTGATATTCTCAAGCCTGTCACTGGGGACATAGCCTGAAATATAGGCGAATCTGTCGGAGACACCCATTGACGCGTTAACCGATTCAAACTGCAGGATAACCTCCAGTTCTTCAAGACCCCGCACCAGAAGGTTTGTCTTTGCGGCCAGCGTTTCGAGCTCCCGGGCCAGTGCGGCGGCGCGGTCGCCGGTATTTTCCAAATCCGCTGCAAGTTGAGACATGCCTTTCGGCGGTATTACAAACGGCTCCGCCGGGATACGACCGGAGGCATGGTCGTCAAAATCCGCCACGATAATGTAGCTTGTGTTCTTGATCGTATTGATCTTCAGGTATTTGACGTCTTGGGGAAGCGCAGCCATCTGGTCTTCGGTGAGCTGGAAGAACGTCAGGAACAGCCCCTTCTCTTTGAGGGCATGGATTCGTTCCGGATCAAAGTCTCCCCAGGGGGCGAGCGTCAGATGGTCTTTCTTGATTTTTTCCTTTTCATCCTCGAGATGCTTCAGTTGTTCCTGGATGACGCTGATTCTTCCCGCCAATGCTTCGGCTTCAGCGAAGGTGTAGGGCACAGGGGTGTCGGTGTCCGGCTTGTTCTTAAGCTGGGTCAGGGTTAACAGCGCCCGTTCGATCAGGGACTTCTTTTCCATGAGGGAATTAACTGTTTCACTGGAGCGTTCCCCTTCCAGATCGATATGAACCACACCCATGTCCCGGAGTTTGTGAAGCGCCGTTTCCCGGAAGGCATCCAGAACAACGAGATATATTTTTTTCATGGGTACAATCATGGCTATAATTCCTTAACCAGCTTGTTCTTGGCCATCTTCCCACGCACGACGGCGGCGGTCTGTTGATCGCCGAGGTTGATCTGGATGACTCTGATATGATTTCTCGCTTCAGGAATCTTAATCTTTTCAAAAAGATTCACTCGCTGGGTGGTCACGTGAAGTTCCGCATCCAGAAGCGCGATCTGTTTTTCCAGTATTTTTACCTCTTCATCAAAGGTGAGCAGTTGAGAAACTTTTTCCACGGCCGCATCGACCCAGAGCGGTTTGGTAAAAAGATCGTATTCGGGCAGCTCAAGCTCGATTCCCCTGAACACGGGAATATCCACACCCGCGATGTTCCCGTCCTCGATCACCAGGGACCTGATTTTGACGAGTTCTGCAAAACCGACTTCTTCACCGAAAACATCGACCCAGGATGAAATTTCCTGCTGAAATCTGTCCCGCTCTTCTTTCTTGCTTTTCAGCAGGCCTTCCACCTGCCTGATGACAAGCTGAAGCTGCTGTTTTTTCAGCATGAGCGTCGGCAGGTATCGGTTAAACCGCTTTAAGCCGTCTTTCTGTTTCTTCAGCTCATTTTTAGTCAGCTTGATCTTGGCCATGTTTCCCTTTATTGTTCATTCGCTGCCGGCCAGAACTTCTTCAGCAGTTCTGTTCTCATGCCTGTTTCCTCCGGGCTGAAGCACTCGGCCAGAATCTCCCATCCCTTGTCGAGCGCCTTCTCCAGGGGGATGTTCACGGAAAGGTCCATGAGCTGTTTTTCGAATATGACGCCGTACTTGAGGAGCTTGTTATCCCAGCCCGACATTCTGAACCCCATCGATTTCTTTTCCACGGACTCCTTGTAAGCGGCATAAAGCTTGATCATGCCGTCCATCAGCGCCCGGTGGTCATCCCGTGTGTCGTTATTGACCTGCTGCTTGAGGCGGGAGAGGGATCCGAACGGTTCAATCCGGCCGTTCTTCAGATAGAACTGACCTTCGGTGATATAACCGGTGTTGTCAGGTACCGGATGCGTCACATCGTCGCCCGGCATGGTGGTCACGGCTAAAATGGTGATCGAACCCGCTTCTCCGAAGTCCACCGCCTTTTCGTAACGGGAGGCCAACTGGCTGTAAAGGTCACCGGGATATCCCCGGTTTGAGGGGACCTGCTCCATGGTAATGGCGATTTCCTTCATGGCGTCTGCGAAATTGGTCATGTCGGTGAGCAGGACCAGGACCTTCTTCCCCTGAAGAGCAAACTGTTCTGCCACGGCCAGGGAGATGTCCGGGACCAGGAGACACTCCACGATCGGGTCCGCTGCCGTATGAACAAAGAAAATAGCCCGGCTTAACGCACCGCCCTCTTCAAGGGTGTCCTTGAAGAAAAGGTAATCGTCATACTTGAGTCCCATGCCGCCAAGGATAATCATGTCCACTTCAGCCTGCATGGCGATGCGGGCCAGGAGTTCATTGTAGGGTTCCCCGGAGGCGGAAAAAATAGGCAGCTTTTGCGACTCGACCAGTGAATTGAACACGTCGATCATGGGAATGCCGGTCCTGACCATATTTCGCGGGATGACTCTCTTGGCCGGGTTGACGGAGGGACCGGCGATTTCGATCAGGTTTTCCATCAATGTCGGACCCTTATCCCGGGGCCGGCCGCCGCCGTTAAATATTCTGCCGAGCAGATTTTCGGAAAACGCGACTTTCATGGGATGTCCCAGAAACCGAACCTCGTCTCCCGTTGAAACGCCTCTGGAACCGGCGAAAACTTGCAGCGAAACCTTGTCGTTATTCAGCTTGATCACCTGGGCCAGAGACTTGCCGTGTCCGGAAGTCACCTCGGCCAGATCTTCGTATTTGACCCCATCGGCGGAAACGGTGATGACATTTCCCGAAATCGATTCAATTTTACTGTAAACCTTGTGCATTTCCCTGTTCCTCAGCTTAGCGTTTCCAGCAGCATTGCCGCATTTTCATCACTGCCTTTTTGTTTGGAGGAAAGCAACATTAGAATTTCGCTTTCTTTTTCCGCGAATTCATCCGAGTTCCAGCCGGTACCGTTATAATCCAAAAAGAGCTGCCTCATTCGGTTGAAGTATTGCCGGGCTTCATCTTTAATCTGGAAATCCAGTGTTGCGGCAAGAATTCTGAATATGACGTCAAAGATGTGTTCCTGGCGATCGACGGGGACGGCATTGTCGACCGGGTCAAAAGAGTTCTGCTGCAGATACACGGCATCGAGAAAATCGCTCTTCAGATAAACGATGTAGTCTTCGATGCTGGTTCCCTCTTCTCCAACGACTTTCATCATCTGCGCCACATCATTTCCCCGGAAAAGAATATCCCAGGCATAGTCGGTTTTACCCGGATCGACGGACCCCTTGTATTTACTCCAGCTTTCGAGCGGGTCAATAGCGGGGTATTTTCGGGCATCCGATCTTTCCCGGGAAAGGCCATGGAAAGCGCCGACCACTTTGAGCGTCGCCTGCGTAACCGGCTCCTCGAAGTTTCCTCCGGCGGGGCTGACCGTGCCGCCGATGGTGACGGAGCCGGTGCTGCCGTCTTTGAGCCTGACCAGGCCCGCTCTTTCATAAAAAGAGGCAATGACCGATTCCAGGTACGCCGGGAAAGCCTCTTCGCCGGGAATCTCTTCCAGTCGGCCTGACATTTCACGCATCGCCTGCGCCCACCGGGATGTGGAGTCCGCAAGGAGAAGAACATGCAGGCCCATCTGCCGGTAGTATTCGGCCAGAGTGAGGGCAGTGTAAACGGAAGCCTCTCGGGCCGCAACCGGCATGGAGCTGGTGTTGCAGATAATGATGGTCCGTTCCATGAGGGAGTTGCCGGTTCTGGGGTCGGCCAGTTCCGGGAAATCTCGCAGGGTTTCAACGACTTCCCCCGCTCTTTCACCGCAGGCGGCGATGATGACGATATCCACCTCCGCGTTGCGGCTGGTAATCTGTTGAAGGACTGTTTTTCCTGCACCGAAGGGTCCGGGGATACAGTAGGTGCCGCCCTTGGCAACAGGAATAAACGTATCGATGAGCCTGACTTTGGTTACCATGGGATCAACCGGCTTGAGGCGTTCCGCATAGGCGTCAATCGCCCTTTTTACTGGCCACTGGAATTTCATGGTCAGGGGATACACATTCCCCTTTACGTCTTCTATTTCGGCAACTTTTGCGGTTACAGGGTACTCACCCGGGGGGGCCAGCGATTTAACCTTGTACGTATCGTACATATCAAAGGGTACCATGATCCGGTGGGTGAAAATTCCTTCCGACACAACTCCGAGTGCATCACCCCTGGCTACGGTGTCTCCGACTTTTGCTACGGGTGAAAATTCCCATTCCTTCTCCGGCAGCGGATCCAAATAGACGCCTCGTTCCAGAAAAAAACCGCACGCCTCCGCAAGTTCTGGCAGAGGATTCTGGAGTCCGTCAAAGACCTGGCCTAAAAGACCCGGGCCCAGCGTCACCGCGAGAAGATTGCCCGTGAGTTCGACGGTATCTCCGATGCCGATGCCGCGTGTCATTTCAAATACCTGGAGGTCGGCCTTGTTACCCCTTACCCTGATAACCTCCGCTTTGAGGTGTTTGGTTCCCTGAGGCGTCTGAAGCTTTACATAACCCACTTCGTTCATCAGGACCTTGCCCGCGAACTCGATGGTAACCATGTTGCCGTTTACGCCGACGACTTTTCCCGTGTTCTGTATTTCCGCCATAAGTACCCCTGTGACTCAAATGCTGTGAAACCAGCAGGTTCTGTTTTATTTCAAGACGGCCTTGCCGTTATGGCCGAATATATTTCTGCGAAGGCCGCTTGGCCTTTTTCCTTGATCAGGCGCGACCTCCTCTGCAGTAACTGAAGCTGCAGATAATAAATGATCAGTTTTCCGAGGTCGAAATAATGACCTGCTTCCAGGTTTTCAAGATATTCCCATCGTGCCCTGTCCAGCATGATTTCGGCTTCGAGCGGCGTTGCGGCTGTGCAGGCGTCGCGGGCGATGTTTTGAAGACCTGTTTCGATGGCGCCTGCGGCGACATACTTATCGCCGTCCACACCTTTGTGGCCGGCCCTTATTTTAACGAGGTCATTGCGCAGGCTTCTCTCCCAACTGTTCCATTTTTCCAGCACCGGGTGTGAAGACTCTTCGCTGTCGGCTGGAACGAGAGAGGTGTTCTTTAACAACCGATAATCATGGGGTGAGACGGTCGATTCACAACAGTCCAGAAACTCCTCTTCCAACATGAATCTTTCCGTATCATAGGCCAGCATGGGAAGAGAGGAAACCATGTAATAGTAATGATCCAACAAATGTTATGCCTCCGACTTACCTTTCAGTCCCTCATTGAGCAGCGCCGAAATCTTGGGGCTGAGCGATTCGGAAAGGACCGCGGCAATGCCTTCAGCCGAAAAATTGTGGTACGCGGAACCGTCCTTCACTGCGATGAGAAACCCAGAATCAAGACTTGCAGAAGGACGTATTTCGAGCCCTTTGTTGATCTGTTCGGCGAGCTTTTCCCTGAGATACATTTCCAGATCTTTATAGTCCTTTTCGGATAGAACCGCTTGGATATTCGAAATATTTCCTGGCCAGGCACTGAGAAGCCTGGAGATAATTTCACCAAGGACCTTTTCATTCATGGCTGAAGCGATTTCCTGTTTAACGATAATATTGAAAAGATCGGTAATTTTTGACTGGAGATTCAAGATGAGATCCCGGCCGGCCTGCTTGAGGGCCTCGCGGCCTGCCTGTTCCGATTTTAATGCTTCTTCCCTGGACTTGGCGGTAATCTGGGCGGCTTCCTTTCTGGCATTCGCAAGAATCGCTTCCGCTTTGGACTCGGCTTCCCTGATAATGCCGGCAGCTTTGATCTCGGCGTCTTTGACGCCATCGTTCCAGATTTTTTCAATCAGTTCCTTGACGTGAACTTCCATAACCTTCCTCGTAAAATGGGCAAATTTTTCTTCCTGCGTGGCGGAGTATATGGAAGGCAAGCGAACAAGTCAATGACAAAATGACCGTAGTATATGGAAAAGGGAGACGTTTATTGGAAAGAAATTTGTCTTGTTTTCTCCGTCATCGGAAATTAAGGCGGTCAGGTTCGTATAAATGACAACCGGGGTGTTGAGAGGCTGACATTTCATGCTTGCGTTCAGTTTGAGCTTGCTTACCTATCTGATAGTTGAAATAAAAAAACCCCTTTCCGTCTGCTTTGAACAGACGAAAAGGGGTTGCTGGTAAAATTTTTACCATGATGGTGATTAAACTTTCTTTTTGGGCGCCGTCTGCAGTTCCTTGTATACCTTTTCCACAAAGTTGACGATAAGGGGATAGATCAACTCGATCTGATCCTCGGACAGATGCTTCTTCGTCATTTCATACTTGAAGGTTGCAGCATGTTTGTCCATGATCTGCAGCAGTTTTTTCCGCTCTTCCTGAAATTCTTTTGTCGCCATAGCTTATTCAACTCCCTATATGTTTATTTTTTTACCCTGCTATTTTACCATTCAAGACTATCATCTAAAATGATTTTTCGACAGTCTTTCTCGCTTAAGCCATGCCAGTTGCACTGCTTGCGCATGCAGATGTAGAAATCCGCCTCAAAGGAACTCACCTTTACGTCCAATTTCGCCGTTTTCGAACCGCACAAGCCGCAATACTTGTCGCTTTGCCAGAAACTTTCACCGCACTCGGGGCACAGCATGTCCACCACGTCTTCCTCGTCGGGAATGACCAGAGAACATTCGCTGGTGAAGACGTTCAGGTAGGGGCTGAGTTTCAGGGAGGCTACGCGGCCTTCCCGGTCTTCGACGACCACCGTCAGGTCTTCCCCCTGCACGAGTTTGGCGCCGCAATTCGGACAAAAGAACTGCAGCTTTGTTCCCGTTTTGATCAATTCGAGTTGATCCCGGGGGTTTTTAAAGCCACTGATTTCCATTTCCATTTCCTGCTTGGCTTCCGGGCCGATGCCGTGCCAGTGGCAGTTTTTCTTCAGGCAGATGAAGAAATCGATGTCCTTGTAAAAAGGACGGATGGTAAAACGCGCCACGGCGGAACCGCATTCATCGCACTGCCTGGATGTGTCTTTTAAGGATTGACGGCAGTGGGGACAGAAGATGTCCTCCACCTCCTCCCCGTCGGGAATGTAAATCGTGCTGGAACTCTCGTAGACTTTCAGATAGGGGCTGAGGCGTATCTTGCCCCGCTGACCGGACGGGCGCCGGACGTCCAGGACAACCTGGTCGTCTTCAATCAGGGTATGTGAACAGAGAGGGCAGAAACAGGGGAGAAAAATTCCAGTCTTGATTATGTGCTCGTCCGTTTTACTGCGCTGCGCGCTTCCAGGTGTTACATGATTCTTCGGTACCGCCTTTTTGGCCAGTGCCGCATCAAGCCGTTTTCCCATTCGTTTACCTCCTTTCCTGTTCTATCCTTCTGCAGGGGCGTCTTTGATTCCCATGAGCATCTTGTGGATGGCCTGGGCGGAACACCGTCCTGCGCCCATGGCCGAGATGACCGTGGCGGAACCGGTGACGATATCGCCGCCGGCATAAACCCTCGGTTTCGATGTAAGACCGGTTGCGGGATCGGCGATATAATAACCCTTGGAATTCAGTTTCAAATCCGGTGTGGTGGATGACAGGACCGGGTTTGCCCCGGCGCCGACTGCGACCAGAACCGTATCGAAATCGAGGATTTGTTCCGACCCGGCGATGGGGACGACGTTTCTCCGACCAGAGTTGTCGGGTTCGGTCAGTTCCATACGGATGCACTCGATGCCCTTGACCCAGTTCTGCTCATTCGCCAGGTAGCGGATGGGGTTCGTCAGGTAATGGAAGATGATGCCTTCTTCCTCTGCCCGGATGACCTCGTCCAGACGGGCCGGCATCTCCCGCCGTGACCGGCGGTACAGAACGGTTACCTGTTTGGCGCCGAGTCGCAGCGAAGTACGGGCGCAGTCCATGGCGACGTTGCCGCCACCGATGACGGCAACCTGGTTGCCCACATAGACCGGGGTATCCGCATCGGGGAATTCGTAGCCCTTCATCAGATTGACCCGGGTGAGGAATTCATTGGCGGAGAGAATCCCGTTGAGGTTTTCCCCGGGGATTCCCATGAAAACAGGCAGACCCGCGCCGACGCCGAGATAAACCGCTTCAAACCCGCGCTCAAAGAGTTCATCGACCGTGAAGATTTTGCCGATGATCATGTCGGTAAAGATTTTCACACCCAGGGATTTGAGATACTCCACTTCGCGTTTCACGATAGCTTTGGGGAGACGGAATTCGGGAATGCCGTAGATGAGGACACCGCCCGATTCATGAAGGGCTTCAAAAATGGTGACCTCATGCCCTAAAAGGGCCAGGTCGGCGGCCACGGTCAGACCCGACGGGCCGGCGCCGACGACGGCGACCTTTTTTCCTGTTGATTTGACGGGTATTTTTGCTTCGGCGAGGGGCTGAGTGTACTCGTAATCGGCGGCGAAGCGCTCCAGGTTGCCGATGCCGACAGGTTCACCCTTCACTCCAAGGAGGCACATTTTTTCACATTGATCTTCCTGCGGACAAACACGGCCGCACACGGCGGGCAGGGCATTTTTTTCCTTGATTTTATAGATCGCTTCCAGGAATTTGCCTTCCTTGATCAACTTGATAAAAGCCGGAATATCTATCCCGACGGGGCATCCTTCCACACACTTCGGATTCTTGCACTGGATGCAGCGGGTTGCCTCTTTCTGGGCTGTTTGCGGATCGTAACCCAGGGGGACTTCACTGAAGGTCCGGATTCGCGATGAAACGTTTTGTTCGGGCATTTTTTGTCTGTTTATTTTTTCAGTCTGGGCTTTTTGCTCCATAATATGAATCCCCTTATAGAATATGAGTGAGGTTATGTAATCTTATCTAACGGAGAACAGGAGGGATTCCCGTTCCTGATTCAGGTACATACCTTTTCTTTTCAAAAGCTCATCGAAATCGACGAGATGGCCGTTGAAACTCGGTCCGTCCACGCAGGCGAAACGGGTTTGCCCGCCGACCGTCACCCGGCAGCAACCGCACATGCCGGTGCCGTCAACCATGATGGGGTTCAGGCTGACCATGGTTTTGATCTGGAAGAGTCGCGTGATGTTGCAGACGGCCTTCATCATGGCCAGGGGGCCGATGGCCCAGACCAGCTTCACATCGTGGGATGTTTTCAGGTAATTCATGAGGGCTTCGGTGACGAGTCCCTTCTGACCGCAACTGCCGTCGTCGGTGGTGAGAATCAACTCGTCGCACAGGGCGCCCATTTCCTTGTCGAGGATAATAAGGTCCTTGTCCCGGGCGCCGACAATCCCGACCAGATAATTGTCCAAGGCGCGATAGGCCTGAGTAATGTGATAGAGAACAGCGGTTCCCGTACCCCCTCCCACCATGACTATCTTGCCGATTTTTTCAATTTCATCGGGCTGACCAAGCGGGCCGACCACATCTCTTAAATGTTCGCCGACCTTCAGGTTTCTCATCAAGGCTGTGGTCTTGCCTACAACCTGATAGTAAATCGTGATGGTGCCTCTGGTCAGATCCTTTTCGGTGATCGTCATTGGTATCCGCTCGCCCGTTTCGTTGACTCTGATCATGATAAACTGACCGGCCAGGGCCTTCTGGGCGATCAGCGGCGCTTCGATGACCATCTTGCAGATGGTGCGTTTGGCGAGAAGCTCCTTTTCAACGATGGTGTATGGATCCGGTAAAATAGGTACCTGTTGACACGGGTGTTCCTTAGGACTTTTCATGCGCAATTACCCCCATGAGATGTTGTATTCATACCGGTTGCCTTCAATTCAGCTACAGTGTCGGCCTTGCCATGGGTCTGCAGTGATGGGGTCACTGCATGATCTGAGTGAGAGCGACAGGTAATGTTTTGAATGCAACTACGTATAAATCAGATGCTAAAAGGAACTTTGTTCAGACTGCCAAAAACTTTTTCAGCACAACCCGTTAGAGGTGGATAATTTACGTTTCCAAGTGAATGAGAACGCGAGCGGTTAGTAATGATGCGGGTTCACTATACCGTTTGGAAAAATCCGTGTCAAAGAGATTTTTTTGCGGCGAAAAATTATTTTCTATGGACAGGGCGTGGCCGTTTGTAAGCGCACAGAAGTGCTGAAAATTAAATGGATGAAACAGGAATGGAACCGACGGTGACGGGCCGTGATCCATCAGAGGACATGGACCCGATTGCGGCCCCTGTTTTTCGCTTCATAAAGGGCCTGATCGGCCCGGGAAATGGTTTCTTCAATCTTTTCAGAGCCATGCATCTGGGAGGCGCCCAGGCTGACTGTGATCCGGATGGCATGGCCGCTTGCGGTTTTGATATCGGTTTGTTCCACGGCCGTCCGTATTCTTTCGGACAGCTCCGTTGCCTGGATCGCCGTTGTCTCCGGGGCCGCAATCAGAAATTCTTCTCCGCCGTAACGACACACGATATCATAGCTTCGGACCGACTGCCGCAAGACATCCGCCAGGGCTTGCAGCACAAAGTCGCCGGTTACATGGCCATAGGTGTCGTTGATTCGCTTGAAATGGTCGATGTCGCACATGATGATCGATAAGGGGGAAGAACTCCGCAGGCAACGTGTCCTTTCGGTGTCGATCCGGGAAAAGGTCTCACGGCGGTTAAAAAGACCCGTCAGGGGGTCCTGGGTGGCCATTGTCACCAGCCTGTCTTCCGCCTTGCCGAGTTCCCGGATAAAAAAGCGGGCGACGACGTAGATGATAAACCCGGTCAGAACCATCACCCCCAGAACAAGGGCCGTGAGTACCAGCCGGCTGGTCTTCGTCCTGGCCACCATTTCCGAAGTTGAGATGGCAACACTGATGCCGCCGCGGACATCACCCCTCTGATAACCCTGTGCACCGTGGCATTTCAGGCAGGATGCCTCCGTGATCAGGGGGGCCATGTAACGAAACAGGACCTTACCCCGGTTCTCTTCAAAAATATGATTTTCCGGAATACCGCTCTGAAATGCCCGAAGGGACTTTTCCTCGAACGCATCGGGTCTGTTGTTTGGATTCAGCGGTTTGAGACTGGTGATATGAAATTTGAGGATTCCCCTTCTATCGGCCAGTTCGGAAATTTCCCGTGTGACCAGCGCCGGATTCTTGAGCACATAAAGTTGCCCCGTTTCATCACGGATCAGTGTTCTTACGCCCGGTATTTTCTCCAGATAAGGGTTGACCTTGACACCCGGGGTCATGCGCACATAAACGCCGCCGTGGCTGGCCATCCAGAGGCGGGTCATCACAATGGCATGGAAAAAAGAACGTCCCTGGCGGACCAGCTGGTCCCGGAACAGGGTGTCCACGTACATATGAAAGCCCCAGAACACGGCCAGAATAATAAGGCAGTTGAGCAGGAGGATGAATTTAAGGTATTTTTGTACGAATCGACGCAGGGGCAGGTGGTTGATACCGGACTTTTTTCGCGTCGCTTCTTCTGTCATGTACGCTCGGTCCTGTTGGTTGTCGCGTCGCGATTTCTTCATCGTTTACGGAAAAAGAGACGCGGATGAACACCGTCCTTCTCAATGGGACTTCTTAAGACGCCGTTCCGCAGCAGGCTGTAAATTGGTTAAGCCTTGGCCAACCGTTCGACAGCGCTTCGGAACTTCGCAAGCATCACCTGTCGTTCGTCATCCGTCACGTAGGGTACGGCGGTGAAATAATTATGGCCCGCAATCTCCATTCCACAAAACTGGAAAATGCCGATGTCGGTCAGGTTGTGCATACTCTGGAAGACACCGTATTCGCTGTTGGTTTCCTGGTCGGCGCCCGTTGTGTTGAAGATGTATACTTTTTTACCCGTCAGAAGTCCCTGGGGGCCGTTTTCATCGACGGTATAGGCAAAGCCGAAAGAAAGGACTCGATCAATATAACCTTTCACAATGGCGGGCATGCTTGACCACCAGACCGGATAGACGAAGATAAGCGCATCAGCCCAGCAGATCAGATCCTGTTCGACCCGGATGTCCGGCGGCGGGGTTCCTTTTTCCAGGGCTTCCACATCGGCGCCGGTCAATACCGGATTGAAATGGAGGGCGTGGAGATCGCGCACCTCGATTTTATGTTCCAAACCCAGGGTAGCAGTCAGGATGTCCAGCAGGGCATGGTTGAAGCTGTTCGGATTGTAGTGCCCGTAAATGATGAGATAATTCAAAGAGAGACTCCTTTCCTCATTATCTTTTTCCGGCGTACGAGCCTCAGAACCGATGACCAACGTGCCCGGTCAAATCAGTTCAGACTCTGCTTCGCTTTTGGGGATTTATTTCGCCCTTCTTCGACTTTTTTCAAAATGTCTTCGAGGATACTGCCCCGTTCAATGGGATAGAAGTTGTTCGACATGTGATAAAGAATGTTGCCGTCTTTATCGTATCCTGCGAATTCGGGATGGGTGAACATGTGCTGGTCGCATTCCAAAACAAAGATGTTGATTTCGTAGCTGAGCGCATCCGCCAGACGGGTTAACTCCAGGGGCGATATATCCATAAAATTGAGCCGTTCCTTTTTGCCCATCTCTGTAAATACGGTTTTGATCGAGACGCTGACCCTTTTCTGGTCAAGGATCATGAAATTCTGATCATAATAATAAGTGCCGTAATTGTCGTGGCGGGCCTCTACCCAATCATATTTTCCCAGTTGTTCCAGCATGGAAGATCTCCTTTTGGTTGATGGCGCGGCATTTGCTGCGAATGCGGGCGGCTTTTTTACCCCATGTGATAGGGGAAAAGACGCGTTTGTGACTTCTATTATATCTTCCTGGGGCTGTCAAGAATTATGCCGGACATCGCCTCGGTAGTTGGAAAAGGGGCGGGCTGTTCAAGAAAGCATAAATAAATTCATGGAGATGAAGCATTCCGGGTCATCAGTGCATGGATAAAGTGATATAAAGATGCTCAAGCATACTGGTTGATCCCGACCGTTTCCGTGAGGTACGTATCGGCCAGTTCCAGCATGGCGCGGATTTTGTAAGGTTTGTAAAGGCAGGGACAGCCATACTTGAGGACTTCTTCTTGAACATCTCGCTTTAGATTCCTCAACCCTCAAATGACCTTGATCCGGCGGACAGTCCGGCGAATTTTTCTAATCAATTCAATCCCGCTGAGTTCCGGCATGACCACATCCGTAAAGACAAGATCAGGGTGAAGCGCCAGAAAAGCCTGGTATCCCTTGGCGCCGTCAATGGCAATCCGGACAGTGATACAGTCGCTTGCTGTCTATGATGTGAATTGGATATAAAGGGTGAAAATTGTGACGATATGACCGGATTAAATTCCAGTCGGGAAGAAGGTAAGAAGTAAAAGCGCCTATTTCCGAGGGACGGTCTTTCCCTGGAGGCGTCGCGCCCCTTTTTACGAAAATTAAAAACATGGAGATTATCGTGTGAGGCAGGCGATGATTTCGATATGGGCCGTTTGGGGGAACATGTCCAATGGCTGGATGTATTCCAGATGATAGCCGCAGGCGATGAGGGGTTGGATGTCCCGGGCCTGAGTGGTGGGATTGCAGGAAACATAGACGATTCTTTTTGGGCCCAGTCGCAGAATATTTTCGAGGAGATCCTTCCCGCAGCCGATCCGGGGCGGGTCCAAAACCAGCACATCCACCCGCACCGGGGGATTGAAAAAAACACGCCTTGCGACCTCGGCGACATCTCCTTTATGAAAGAACAGGTTCTGTAAGCCGTTATTTTCCACGTTTTTCCTGGCGGCTTGAACGGCCCGGTCATCCCCTTCAATACCGTGTACCGTTTTGGCCAAAGGGGCGAGAAAAAGACTGAACAGCCCGCAACCGCAAAAGCCGTCAACAACCGTTTCGGAACCGGATAGGTCGGCGGCTGTGATGACCCGATCAACCATTGTGTCAATAAGATACTGATTTGCTTGGAAAAATCCATCGCGGTGAACCGTCAGCGTTCGGTTTTTTATGGTTCGAGTGAGCCATGTTGCCCTTAAACGTTCCGTGTTCGTTCCCCCCAATGGGCCTTCTTTGTCGGCTGACCAGAGGGTGATCCGGTCCCTGTGGGGAATCCATGATCCGTGCAAGCGTTTTTTCCGTAAATCCTGATAAAGCTGATTAATACTTTCATCAACAATCTTGCATTGTTCGATTTCGACAATCCGGTTGCTGGCGCCCGACATGAGACCCAGCGCGGGCGCTTTGCCTTTCTGAAGCCTGTGATGAAAATCGGCTTTCAAACGATAGTGATAAGGTTCGGGCGATGCAATGACCGGTCGGATGGGCGGCGACGGCATTTTCCCGATCCTTTCAAATGCGTCCCGGACCTGTGTTTCTTTAATCAGAAGCTGGTGGGCATATGCGATATGCTGATAGCAGCAGCCGCCGCACCGGGTGTAATCCTGACAGGGGGGGTGGGTGCGGTGGGGTGACGGCTGGAGGATATCCTGCAAACAACCTTTTGCATAACGTTTCCGGCATTCCAGGATTTCGACGCGGACCACATCCCCATCAACGGTATAGGGAACAAACACAACCAGGTTGCCCCAGCGGCCGATTCCCTCGCCGCCGAAAGCGACCTGTTCCATGGTCAGTTCTACAACATCTCCCGCTTTTACGGACATGACCCAAATAGCTTTCCTGCCGGGGGTATCTTTCCCCCGAGCTTGGGGTTCCGGCATTTCTCTTTACAAACCCGTTGAATCTTGATAACTATCCGCTGCATATAAGGGGCTTTCGGTTTCCATCCCAGATTTTGTCGCATTTATATACATCACTTCCATTTTACGGAGAAGCCGAAATGCACCGCAAAAGGGATTAACTTGAACGATAAAAATATTTCGAGATTCTCCTATCGGGATAAGGAGATTATCCTGGTGGGAACAGCCCATGTTTCCCGCGAAAGCGCCGAGCTGGTCGAACAGACGATCCGCGAGGCAAATCCCGACACAATTTGTGTGGAGCTGTGCCAGGATCGGCTGGAGGCGATTCGCCAGCAGGATCGCTGGCATGATATGGATATCATGAAAGTCATCCGGGACAAGAGGACCTCTCTGCTTTTGGCCCAGTTGCTCATGGTTTCGTTTCAGCGCAAAATGGCTCAGAAGTTTCATATCCAGCCGGGTGAGGAAATGCGCCGCGCGGTGCGTCTCGCGGAGGAAACGGGGGCGCGTCTTGTGCTTGCGGACCGGTCAATCCGGGTGACACTCCTGCGCGCTTGGCGCAAGATGGGTTTCTGGAGCAAATTGAGGGTACTCCCTGAGATGATCCTGTCTTTATTTGTTGCCGATGACATTACGGAAGAGGATATCGAAAAACTGAAGGAACAGGATGTACTCGAAATTGCCTTAAAATCGCTGGGAGAGAAATTACCTGCGTTAAAGACCACCCTGATAGATGAAAGGGATCAGTTCCTGGCGCGGATGATCGGCGAAGCCGAGGGGAAGAAAATTGTCGCCGTGGTCGGTGCGGGCCATGTGCCGGGCATACGCCTGAATATGGGGCAGGAGATTGATCTGGATCTGTTGAATCGGATTCCCGCACAGGGGTTTTTCGGCCGGGCCGCCGGGTGGATTTTTTCGTTGGCGATCATCTTTTTGTTTCTGGCCGGTTTTTACTTCTCAGGTAGTCAGTCAAGCATCAACATGATCCTGTCTTGGTCGGTGATCACGGCAAGTTGCGCCGCCTTGGGAGCGCTGATCATGCTGTCCCATCCCTTGACGATCCTCGTGTCCGCCCTTTCTGCGCCGGTTGCGACTTTGCATCCGCTCATTGCGACAGGATGGGTCGCCGGTCTCATCGAAGCGACGATCCGCAAGCCCCAGGTTAAGGATTTTCTGAACCTGACGGAAGACATTACCAGTTTTCGCGGTTTTTTCCGCAATAAGATCACGCGGATATTGATCCTCATCGCCTTTGTCAATCTGACGACGTCGTTGGGCACCTTTGTGGCCATTCCGGTTATGATGCGATTTCTCCAATTCTGAAGGGAGTTTAAAGTTCGATGGGAACAGGCGGTATTCTATGTCCCCGTTGCCGAAAATTCATCAGTGCTGATGAAGCCGAATGTCCCTATTGCGGGCTGCGGCGCCCGGGTACCCTGAATCTGCTGCAAAGCGGCTTGTCTTTTCTTTTCCTGGCGGACCCGGTCAAGGTCATCATATCCGTCAATGCGGTCCTGTTTATCCTGTCCCTGCTCATTAACCCGACATCCCGGGGCCTGAACCTTAACCCGATGACCATGCTGTCGCCCTCCGATTATAGCCTGATGATTATGGGTGCGACGGGAACCATGCCGATAAACGGCTTCGGCAACTGGTGGAGCCTGGTGTCTGCCTCTTATCTTCACGGAGGGATTCTGCATATTTTCTTCAATATGATCGCCCTGATGCAACTGGGGCCGTTTGTGCTCTCGGCCTACGGCCTCTGTCGCTTCATCATTCTCTATGCAGTAACCGGCGTGGCCGGCTTCCTGTTATCCTACCTCATGAACGTGAGTCTGACCATCGGCGCTTCGGCCAGTATCTGTGGGCTTATCGGCGCGATCCTTTATTACGGCAAAAGCCGGGGTGGTTTCTTTGGCGATCTTATTTACCGGCAGGCCATGGGATGGACGGTCGGACTTGTGCTTTTGGGTCTGTTGATTCCGGGGATTAACAATTGGGCTCATGGCGGAGGGCTTCTTTCCGGTTTACTGGTTGGATACCTGGGCGGTTATGAGGAAAGAAGAACAGAAAACAGCCTTCACCGCGCCCTCGCCTTCTTTTCGTTCATCGTAACGGTTCTGATTCTGGCCTGGGTTCTGGTGCGGGCATTCTATGTTCTTCTCTTTGCTTAACAATTGTTTATCTCATTAAAATTCAAAGGGATTGCGTCTTTTCAGTGGTTGACACCCTGATCAAATGCCGGCGGATTCATTGACTTTAAACGGATGGCATTATAATGTAACACTCAATTTCAAATTGCACTGGGGTATTTTTCATGTCCTTGTCCAAAACACTGATTCAGAATAAAAAGGTTTTTCTCGCCTACAATCAATTCCGTAAGGATATCTTTCAGCACCTGGCGCCCAAGGAAAGCGAAGTGATTCTCTTCCTGCTCCCCTGGCTGCTCAGCATCAATCATCCCGATTTCCCAGGATATGTTCCCGATTTAGATAAACCCTTCCGGGTTTTTGATATTGAACAGAGTAAGGACATCAAGAAGAAGGAACCCGCCTTCAAGAAGCAGTTCAAGTGCTACGACCAAGGATCGCTGCTCAAATATTCAACCGAATATTGTGATATTCAGGGTATTTATACCATTGGCAGTATCGGTACGATCAGCCAGACCTCTCATTCCGACTGCGATCTCTGGGTTTGTATTGATCGGGAAAATTACAGCGCGACTCAGTTTGATCATCTTTCCCAGAAGGTTTATTTGATCAAGGACTGGCTCGATAACACCCTTAAAATGCCGGTCTACTTCTTTATTAGTGATATCAATGATATACAAAAATGTAATTTTGGTAACGTCAGCGATGAAAGCTGTGGCAGCACTCAGCGCAACGTGCTGAAAGAGGAATTCTATCGCACCGCCATTGTGGTTTGCGGGAAAATACCCTTCTGGTTGGTTTACTTCAACCCGGAAGAACCTCAGTCCTATGAACAGGCCCTTCAGGAATACCAGCACCCCAACTTTGGTCAGGACGACTGTGTGGATTTGGGCAACCTCTTGGCCATCGAGCAAAGCGAATATTTCGGAGCGGCGCTCTGGCAATTCAACAAAGCCCTGACCCACCCGCTCAAATCCATTATTAAAATGCTGCTTTTGGTGGTGCAGATGGAATTGCCCCAGGAGGCCCTGTTCTGTCACCGTTTTCGCGACCTCATTTTAAGCGGCGGCGGCAATAAGTCATTTATTGATCCCAGCATGTTTACCCTGGATGCGGTGTTAAGCCACTACGAACAGCAGCAACACCGGGACTTCGAATTTCTTAAGAAATGTTTCTATCTGCGGTATGAAATCAAGCTGATGTCGAATAAAATGACCATTAAGGAGGAACTGTCGGCGGAATTATTTAAAAAATACAAACTTGATCGGCATAGCCTCTATGATCTGAACCGCTTTGAATCCTGGAGTTTCCAGGCCCACCAGGAATTCGGCGCCAAGATCCTGACCCTGCTTTTGGAAATGTACAAAGACATTTCCAATCTGGCGAAAGATGTCACGGGGTTGATTGCGCCGCAGGATTTGACCATCATCGGCAGGAAGCTGGCTTCGAGTCTGGCCCGAAAAGAGGGGAAGTTGCCGATCATGCACAAACCCATCGACACGATAAATGTGCCTGATCTGACATTTCGCTTTGAGTCCCGGAAGTGGCGGGTGGCGCCGGCGCATGATGCGGACATGATCATGGTTGAAAATGCCGATGTCGTATACTGTATCGCCTACCTCATCTGGAATGATCTCTTCGAAGCCGTCAATGTCCGAATGATTCCCAATCCGACCTCTGTCACCATCCAGGAGATCATCAATCTGGGTCGAAAAATGCGTGAAGTCTTCGGGTCTTATAACATCACCGCTGTCGATTTTCAAAATTTCCTCCAGCCCGAAAAGATCACAAAAATTCTCATCGTCGTCGATTTTGAAGCCGTCAAGGAATCCGTGGAGGGGAATAATTATCGGGTGGTCATGGAGAACAACTGGAGTGAATTGTTTATCAAACAGTTTCCCTCAACAGACAGGCTGATTGCCTTCTTGGAGCAAAAAGCCCCCATCGCCCAGGATGTGGAAAAGAATTATTACATTCAGCGGAACAGTCTCAACTACGAAAAAATCATCGATCGTACCAAAAAAACCGTGGCGGGGATCATGTCCGGCGCAAAGGAATGATGTGATCCTGCCGGTCTTCGTTTATGCGAAGATCCGAAGCGACGTTCATCCCGTATCCGTTTATTCCTGTTGCCGAAATTTTACAGTCGTTACGGTAAGAAGAGTTTTTTTCAATTGATTTCCTCAAAATAAGATTCGGTGATACCACACAACAACTGGAAGGATTTGGCCCGGACACAGAAAATCCTGGCGTCTTCATTTTTAGCAAATTCTTTCAGGTGCGGATGTCTTGCAAGTAATTTTTCTCGGCAGAGGTCCTCTTGCTGCCTGTTTTCAATGGTTTGAAAGATGCCCGCAACGGTCAATGCGCGAACCAGCTCCCTTTTCTGCCCAACATCTTCTTCCCGTGTGTCAATGAGAAGACTGACGGTTTCGTTCTGAAGAAGGTTGCGGAATTTTTTTGTATCCCGGTGTGTGATCATGAAAAATTCCCGGCAATCCTCATCGGTAACATAGGACATGAGCGAACAATGGGGTATCCCCTCGGAAACGGTCGCCAAAACACAGACGTCCTTGTTCCGGATGAGGGCTTTCATTTCATCAAGCATGCTGCAAATCCTTTCTCAACTGTTTTTATAATGGTCCGTCAATGATGACATAAAACATATTTTCTATTTAACACCGGCGAATAATAAAAAACAAGGGGCCTTGTGCTTCGTACTTTTTCTGGTATGATGCCACCATGGAAAAGATGAAACTCGGCATCAGCACCTGCCTGCTCGGTTTCCCCGTCCGGTATGACGGCGGGCATAAACTGGATCACTATTTACGGGATACCCTGGGACAATATGTCGAATTTGTTCCTGTTTGTCCCGAAGTGGAATCCGGTTTTGGTGTGCCCCGCGAAGCGGTCCGGTTGGTTGGCGATGCAGAAAGACCGAGATTGATCACGGTGCGCTCAAAGCAAGACCTGACAGACCGGATGACTAACTGGGTTGCACGGCGGGTCCGGGAACTTGAGTCGGAGCGGCTTTGCGGTTTTGTCTTCAAAAGTGGATCACCATCCAGCGGTATGGAACGTGTGAAAGTCTACAATGAAAAAGGGGCGGCTGCAAAAAACGGGGTGGGACTTTTTGCGCGCGCCTTTATGGATCACTTTCCCAACCTGCCTGTGGAAGAGGAAGGGCGTCTTAACGATCCGGTTTTACGGGAGAATTTTATCGAACGCATTTTTATTTATGCGCGCTGGCAGGAACTGGTCCGCCGAGGGCGCTTGAAATTAAGCGATATGATTGATTTTCATGCGTTCAACAAGTTGCTCATATTGGCGCACAGTCCGCAGCATTACCGGGAACTGGGACGCCTGGTGGCCGGAGCAAAGGCAATGAATATCCCGGACCTGGTTTCCGTCTATGAACGGTGGCTCATGGAAGGGATGAAACGGCAGGCGACGCCACGTAAAAATGCCAATGTACTCATGCACATGGCGGGCTATTTTAAAAAAGAGCTTTCATCCTGGGAAAAAAGTGAATTGCTGGAGCTGATCAATCAATACCGCACAAATATTTTACCCCTTGTTGTTCCCCTGACGCTGCTTAAACATTATGTCGGGAAGTATGATCAGCCCTATCTTAAGGGACAGACCTATCTGAATCCCCATCCCCTGGAGCTTCGATTGCGGAATCACGTTTAATCAAGCGCAGTCTGTCCTGTTTTCTCTTCTGCGGACGGTCAGTTTATTGCGAGAGACACATAATGGAGCGTTGTGAGTTGATGACAGAAAATACGGGTAAGTTTCGGGAATTATTGGACGCCAATTACTGCTGGCCCTGTGTCTTTCCTTTTAAGTTCATTGTCCCGGCGGAAAAATTACAGGAAATCCTGATTCTGTTTCCCGATGCGGAACCTGTCTGCCGGTCGTCGCGGACGGGAAAGTATGTCAGCGTTACCATTCATCAACATGTTTGCTCCAGCGAAGAAGTCGCCCGTATTTACGAGTTGGTCGGTAAGACGGAAGGGGCGATTTGTCTTTAAAAAACGCTCAGCAAGGAGGAAGCTTTGAGAAAACTCTACCTTTCCAATACGGATAAAAAATTGGGCGGTGTTTGTGGCGGTTTGGGAGAATACTTCGAAAAAGACCCGACTCTTGTTCGGATTATCTTCATGCTGATTATTCTGTTTTCTTTCGGCTTCGGCGTTTTGGCTTACCTGTTCATGTGGCTGATCATTCCCCGCAAGCCGGAAGGTCTCCAGTCTCCGGGGTAAACGCCGAAACGGGGCGTCTACAGACGGCAGAGCATTTTCTCCTTGATAAAATCCTTCAAATAGGATTCCCCCAAAGCCCCCATCCAAGTGAATTTAACGCCCAGGCGACGAAAAGGTTCTTTGGTTTCCGTGGCGCCCGGGGCCGGAATGTTGGAAACCGTTTCAAAGTAAACTTTTTCGTCACGCGGTGTTGACGCCGAGATTTTCATAAAACCGGCATGATTGAATTCATCAGGTGTGCCTTCGTAGATAAATGCCGCTCCGCCCATGCTGATGTCAATCACATGGACCTTCCTTTGCTCTTCCTGCCCATCCTTGCCAGGCGTGACAACAACAACAAAGGTACCGTTTCGTACCAGAAAACGTTGCTGTTTTCTGCTCTTGAAGATTCTGCGAAGAAAATTCAGGACGTTTCCCATGAACCGGACTCCTTTCCTTGATCTCTGTCAAGTGACTGACTGTTAATCATAAGCGTTTCCGGATATATCTGTACGATACGACGAGGGTGTCGCATTCACATTTCAGACTGCAGTTGTGGTTATCGGCTATGTTGATGGTTCACGGGGAACAGCCGCATCCTGCCGTTCATTCAAGACATGCTTCAAAAGCGGAACAAAGATAAACGGGATCATTTGATTTGTCAACGATTAACAAGTCGAACTAACGACGAGATCGGATTTGACTGGTGCCGGAGGTGGGAATCGAACCCACACTTTCGCGAGGAAAGGGGGATTTTGAGTCCCCTGCGTCTACCAGTTTCACCACTCCGGCACAGTGCTGGCGATTATAGCGGGGCAAAGGGAAATGTCAAGAAAAATGTATTGACAACGCCGAAAGCGCCATGCTAAAGGGTCTGCCTCATCAGCTACTTATGAATTCAAATGTGGGGTTGTAGCTCAGCTGGGAGAGCGCTTGAATGGCATTCAAGAGGTCAGGGGTTCGATCCCCCTCAGCTCCACCATATTAAATCAGGGGGGACATGGTCTATGGCCCTTCTTGTCCAAGTCACAGAGTTCTGAAAACGAACCTCCATGCAAAGACCGCTCAAGCTGAAGATTCCAAGACGCCTAAACGATACAAGAACAACCATTGCGCATCATTTACGTGACCAAGGCGCAAAGATTGCCTTGGCCTTGATGTTGGGTGGTCGTCTGATGAAGGGAGACTCGAACGGTGAAATATAATTATTCCGACCTTTTGGACCGGATGCCCGATGCGGTTTATTTTGTTGATACCACAAGAAAAATTACCTATTGGAACAAGGCAGCCGAAAGAGTCAGTGGATACCTGGAATCGGAAGTGGTCGGGAAAAGCTGTGCGGACAACATCTTGGTGCATGTGGATGAAAGAGGCGCATGCCTTTGTCTCGCCCAATGTCCCCTGACGGCAACGATGGCCGACGGGATTTCGCGGGAGGCAGAAATTTATTTACACCACAAGGACGGCCATCGCGTTCCTGTTTTTGTTCGGGTGAGTCCGTTAAAGGATGTGCAGGGCAATATTATCGGTGCCGCGGAACTATTCACCGATAACAGCTCCAAGGAGGCCATGCTTCTCAGGATCAAAGAGCTGGAAGAACTCGCCATGATCGATACCCTGACCCGCCTGGCTAACCGTCGTTATATCGAATCGGAACTGGAGGTGCGCATTCAGGAACGAAAGCGCTATAACCTCCCGTTCGGTCTTCTTTTTATGGATATTGATCATTTCAAACGCTTTAATGACGACTACGGTCACGACGTCGGCGACCGCGCTTTAATGACGGTGGCCAATACGTTACGTTCGTTGGCGCGACCTTACGATCTTATCGGACGTTGGGGGGGCGAAGAGTTCATTGCGATTATCCGCAATGTAGATATGTTATTGTTGACCAGTATCGGAGAACGCCTAAGAAGTCTGGTCGGGAAAACCTATATCAACGTCGACGGGAAGAATATCGGCATCACATTGTCTGTCGGAGCGGCGATCGCCAATGACGAGGATACGCCGGTTTCGATTTTAAAAAGAGCCGATATGCTCATGTACCTGAGCAAGGAAAATGGGAGAAATTGTTTAACCGCCGAAGTTTAATTTACGGGGCCTGGGGAACTCGTTGATCTCACATACATCAGGATGTCCCCCAATGATGTCACATTAAAGGAGCAGAAATGGATCAGGCAAAACAGGGTGATTGCGTGAAAGTGCATTACCGGGGGTCGCTGGATGGCGGTCAGGTTTTTGATTCTTCACAGGACCGTGAGCCTCTCGAATTTACGATTGGCGAAGGAAGGGTGATTGCGGGATTTGAAGACGCCGTCATCGGTATGACAACCGGAGAAGAAAAAACCGTCCGCATCCCCCGTGCCGAGGCCTATGGGCCGCGCCGGGAGGATATGGTCGCCGTTTTCAGCAGCGGTCAGTTTCCTGAAGATCTGGCTCCTGCGGTCGGCCAGATCCTGCAGTTAAAGCGCGATGACGGTATGCTGATTCAGGTCATGGTGACGGATGTCACGGGCGATCAGGTGACCCTGGATGCCAACCATCCTCTGGCGGGGAAAGATTTAATCTTCGATCTGAAGTTGGTCGAAATCGCGGCCGAATAAGCACAAAAAAAGCGGGATAACCCGCGAGGCTTCAACATCAGGGGCTTGGGGTTACCACAGCGGCTGCTTGGTATGGAGGTGAAGATGGTTAAGGAGATCAAGAATATATCTCCGATACTGGAAGAGGATCACCGGCCCTGGGGTTACTACCGGGTTTTGAGCGACGAGGAGACCTGCAAGGTGAAGAGGATTGTCGTTTACGGCCATCAACGGTTGAGCCTGCAACGCCATCAGCATCGATCGGAGCATTGGTATATCATCGCAGGGGCCGGGGTGGTCACAATAAATGATGAGGAAATACCGGTAAGATCTGGCCAATCCGTCGATATTCTGCAGGGTTCGTGGCATCGCATGTCAAACCCGGAAGCGGATGACTTGGTGTTCATTGAGGTGCAGACAGGCACATATTTCGGCGAGGATGATATCGAGCGGCGAGAGGATGACTATGGCCGTCTGTGATCCCGGGGAAGATCGGCGTGCCGACCTGAATGCATCGACGCAGCTCAAACGCGAAATGATGGACAGCCTGGACACGGTAGCGTTGATTATGGCCGGGGGAACGGGGACCCGGTTCTGGCCTCTCAGTACATCGGAGACACCCAAACAGTTTTTGAAACTCTTTGATGACCGGAGCCTGTTGCAAAAAAGTTACGACCGTATTGCGGACTTGATTCCCCCCGAACGCATCGTGATCCTGACAAATGCTGCTTTTGTTCCTCTTGTCCGCGAGCAGTTGCCACAATTACCGGCTGAAAATGTCATCGGGGAGCCGATGAAGCGGGACACGGCAGCCGCGGTTTGCCTGGGAGCAGCCCTCTGCCGTAAGCGCTTCGGGAACCCCCTGATGGTTGTTCTGACCGCAGACCATATGATCGAACCCATCAATTTGTTCCAGGAATTTCTCATTTCCGCTGCCAAGGCGGCCAGAGCATCCGGAGCGATCTACACCCTGGGCATTTGCCCGACGTTTCCCGCCGTCGGTTACGGTTATCTGGAACTGGGTGAGAAAGTCGAGTCGGAGGACGGCATAGAGCATTTTCATCTGCGTCGCATCAAGGAAAAACCTGACGCCGAAACCGCGGCCGCTTATTTGTTATCGGGTAAATTCCTTTGGAATTCCGGTATGTTCATTTGGAATACCGATACCATTATCCAGGAGATCCAGACCCACCTGCCGGAACACTGGCATGCTATATCGGAAGCGGTGCGCCATGATCGGACACCCCTTTGGGAAGAATCCCTGTGCCAGGCCTTTGATCAGGTGAAACCCATCTCGATTGATTACGGTGTTATGGAAAAGGCGACGCAGGTCCGTTGTGTTGCCTCCACCTTCTCCTGGACCGACCTGGGAGGATGGCTGGCCCTGGCCGATTTCCTGGAACGGGACCGGGACGACAACTGCTGCCGGGGCCAAGTGATGACGCTGGACGCCACCGGAAATATTGTATTTTGTGAAAATCGGGACGATCTGGTCATGGTGGTGGGAATCGACGACCTGGTTGTGGTTCGCGCGGAGCACGCACTCTTATTGCCAAAAAGGATCGTGTCGAAGAAATCAGGAAGCTTGTGCAAAACCTGGAAGCGACGCCTTCGTGATTCTGCAAAATATCCCAGGCTAAGCGAGTTCTGCCTATACCGGCGGTCCTTTCTATAGCCACTCTAAAAACGAAAACCCTCGAAAGAATCGTTCGATTCTTTCGAGGGATCAGGTGAGCCACTGATGCCGTCTTGCCTGTGTGCTGGAGTCACGTTGCTTAAACTTGATCTTTATGGGGTGGCAATCACCACGAAGATCCTGCGGTTCTTTTTTTGTTCGGCTCCGGTGACATGACTTTTTACGCGCATCGCAGCTCTTTTGGTAGTAATTTAATAGCAGCCCTGTGCCCTGTCAAGGGGAGGAGAGCATAACATTTTAAAGGACATATCCGGTCAGTCCGAGGATGTTTGCACACAGAAT
>ERZ795054.1065-NODE-1065-length-27718-cov-6.221885_pt1 | contig 27718 bp, 18 predicted proteins | sample MGYA00375138_ERZ795054 | MGnify/ENA primary metagenome ERZ795054 (study PRJEB30183, sample SAMN05720215) | anaerobic digester metagenome | isolation source: active sludge of municipal wastewater-treating anaerobic digesters | place: USA | collected 2014-12-23 ... | reverse complement strand
CTCCTCCCTCCGCACGTCTCGTTCACCGGGGGTGCGTTCGTCGAGCCGGTCGCCTGCGCGCTCAAGGCGGTCGACCGCGCGCTCGTCCGCGCCGGCGACGCCGCGCTCGTCGTCGGCCTCGGCTCCAACGGGCTCCTCCTCGGCTGGCTCGCACGCCTGGCCGGCGCGGACCTCCTCGTCGGGAGCGACCCCGATCCCCTCCGGCGCCGTCTCGCCCTCGAGCACGGCTTCGACGCGGTCGTCGACCCGTCCGCCGAGCGCCTCCCCGAGGCGGTCCACGCCGTCTCCCCGCGCGGGGCCGACGCCGTCTTCGTCGTCCCGACGTCGCCCGCGGCGGTGCTGCCGGCGGTCGAGGCGGCGGCGCCGGCGGGTCGCGTCGTCTTCTTCTCTCCGGTCGCGCCGGGAGAGACATGGCCGATCGCGCCGAACGTCCCGTACTTCAAGGACCTGACGCTCCGCTTCAGCTACTCCTCGGGGCCCCTCGAGACCCGTCGCGCGCTCGACCTCATCGCCTCGGGCGCCCTCCCGGTCGAGAGGCTCGTCACGCACCGGCTCCCGCTCGAACGGACGGCCGAGGCGTTCGCGCTCGCCGAGGGCGGGGGCGCGACGCTGAAGGTCGTCGTCGAGATCTGATGTCCCCGTCGAAGACGCGGCTCGACCTCCTCCTCGTCGCGCGCGGGCTGGCCGAGTCGCGGACGCGAGCCGAGGCGCTCGTCCTGTCGGGGCGCGTGAGGGTGAAGGGCGTCGAGCGGCCGAAGCCCGGGACGCCCCTCCCCGCGGACGCGGAGCTGGCCGTCGAGGGCCCCGAGCACCCCTGGGTCTCGCGCGGAGGGGTCAAGCTCGCCGGAGGGCTCGACGCGTTCGGGATCGACCCGGCCGGGCGGATCTGCCTCGACGTCGGGGCCTCGACCGGAGGCTTCACGGACGTCCTCCTCTCGCGCGGGGCGCTTCGCGTCTACGCGATCGACGTCGGGCGCGGCCAGCTGCACGCGAAGCTCCGCTCCGACCCGCGCGTCGTCCTCCGCGAAGGGGTCAACGCGCGGCTCCTCTCGCGCGAGCACGTTCCGGAGCCCTGCTCGCTCCTCGTCGCCGACGTCTCCTTCATCTCGCTGCGCCTGATCCTCCCCGCCGCGGTGCCTCTCCTCGCCCCGCGTGCCGAGGCTCTCCTCCTCGTCAAGCCGCAGTTCGAGTCGGAGCGGGGCGAGGTGGGGAGAGGCGGGATCGTCCGCGACCCGGCCGTGAGGACCCGCGCCCTCGAGCGGGTCGTGGCGGCCGCCGACGCGCTCGGTCTCGCCCACGCCGGGACCGTCCCGTCGCCGATCACGGGCGCCGACGGGAACGTGGAGCTGCTGGCGGCGTTCCAGCGGGGCGCGCCACCGAGCGGCAGCGACTAGAATCGGCCGATGTCGACGCGACCGAAGGCGCGCCGGAGGCCCGTCCGGCGGGTGGGCCTCGTCACCCGGACGACGAGCGGCGAGGCGATCCACATCACCCGCCGGCTCGAGGCCTGGCTGCGCAAGCGCGGCGTCGAGGTGCTCCACGACGCGGAGTCGATGGGTGCGCGCTCGGCGATGGGCGGACTCCCGCGCGCGGAGATCGGCCGGCACGTCGACCTCCTCGTCACGCTCGGCGGCGACGGGACGCTCCTCTCGGTCGCTCGTCACCCGGCGCCGGGCGTCCCGATCCTCGGGATCGACATCGGGACGTTCGGCTACCTGACCGCCTGCCCGCCCGACGCCTGGGAGCCCCTCCTGGCCGATGCGCTCGCCGGCACCGCCCCCGTCGAGACGCGCCGCCTGCTCTCGGTCGACGTCGTGGAGCCGGGCCGGCCGCGCCGGAGGATCCGGGTCGTCAACGACGCGGTGATCGGCAAGTCCGCCCTCTCCCGGATCGCGACGATCCGCGTCGAGGTGGACGGACGCCAGGTCCTACGCTACCGGGGCGACGGCGTCATCGTCTCCACCCCGACCGGCTCGACGGCCTACAACCTCTCGGCGGGCGGACCGATCCTCGCGCCGACGATGCCGGCGATCATCCTGACGCCGATCTGCCCCCACACGCTCTCCCTCCGGCCCATGGTCCTCTCGGACCACGTGACGCTCGGCCTCGCCGTCGAGGGAGAGCCGTCCGACGTCTATCTCACGCTGGACGGGCAGGAGGGGTTCCCGATCGGCTCCTCCACGCGCGTGCGGATCGCCCGCGCGCGGGAGACGGCGCTCCTCGTGAGGGCGCCGGGAAGCACGTTCTTCGACGTCCTCGCCAAGAAGCTCTCGTTCGGCGGCGAGAAGGGGTAGGCGGCCGTCGCGATGGGGGCGAGAAAGGGGCTCGGCGGGCGGATCCCCCACCCCCAGATTCCCCAGCTGAGCCTCGAGCAGGTCCGGGTCCTCCGGCTCTTCGCGCTCCTCTTCGTCTTCTCGATCCTCGTCCTGTACGCGGTCTTCCGCTCCGCGCGGTTCCAGGATCTCCTGCGTCGGCGCACGCAGACGCTCCTGTCCGAGAAGATCGGCCGCGAGGTGCGGATCGGCGGCTTCGACCTCGCTCTCGTGCCCCCGGCCTTCCTCGTGAAGGACGTCTTCGTCGCGAACGACCCGCGAGGCCTGCCGGGGTCGTGCTTCTCGGCGGAGGAGATCAGCCTGCGGGGGATCCCCCAGGTCTCCGAGAGCCGGATCGACCTCCCGAAGGTGAGGCTCATCTCTCCCCGGATCGTCCTCGAGGTCTTCGGGGACGGGACGAACAACTTCTCCTCCATCGCCGCGGCGCTCCCGAAGGGAGGCGGAGGAGGCCGGGACGTCCGCGTCCGGCAGGCGGTCCTCCAGAAGGGGACGATCCGGTTCCGGGAGTGGAAATCGAAGCTCGACGTCGTCCTCGACGACGCCGCGTTGACGGCGCGATCGAACCGGTTCTCCCGGACGACGCGCGCCTCCCTCGGATGCCGCAAGGCCCGGTTCCGGCTCGACGACGGCGACGTCCTCGACCTCGAGGTCGGCGCCGACGTCGTCCTCACGCCCGGGCGCCTGCGGCTCCGCGGCCTCCGGCTTCGGGGCGACGGCTTGGCTCTCGACGCCCTCGGCGGCATCGACGACCTGAAGGATCCCGAGGTGAAGGTCCTCGCCCGCGTCCGGGCGCGGGGAGAGGACCTGGACCGCTACTTCGGCGCCGGCGTCCCGCTGTCGGGACCCGTGTCCGCCGTGGCGAGCGTCCGCGTGCCCCGCGGGGGCGGCTACCGGATACGGGGCCGCTTCGAGATCGAGGAGGGGGGGAGCTTCGGCCCGTTCCCGATGACGGGAGAGGGATTCCTGCGGGTCGACCCCGAGGGCCTCCTCGCGCACGTCTCCCGCGCCACGTACGCGGGCGGGAACCTCGAGGCGCTCGTTCAGCTCGCGAGGATCAAGGGTCCGCCGCTGCCGGTCCGGATCGCCGTCTCGGGAAGGGAGATCGACTTCGAGCGGTTCTTCTCGGACCTCGGCCTGTCCGGCACGGGGCTGATGGCGAGGACCGACCTCGACATGACGCTCACGTTCGGGCCGGGGGGCGTCGAGCGGAGCGACGGTTCCGGCGTGATCCGGCTCCATCCCGCGCACGGCGTTCCGTCGGCCGTCCGCGGGCGCCACGCGCTCCCCGTCTCCGGCGGCGGCCCCCTCTTCGTGGAGAACGGCGCGATTCGGTTCCCGGGGGTCCCCTTCGTCACGGCGGGCGGGCTGACGGCGGTCCTCGACGGGACGCTCCGGATCGGTTCGTGGGAGCCCGACTGGAAGCTGGCGATCGACGCGCCCGACCTCCGCGAGGCCGAGCGCCTCGCGGAGAACTTCTACCCCGCGATCCAGGGGGAGCCGCTCCTGCCGAAGCTGAACCTGGGCGGAAGCGGGCGCCTCGTCGCGACGCTCGCACGCAGCTTCTCCGACCCGAGGATCGCCGGACGCCTCGAGGCCTCGGAATTCGTCCTCCGGGGCGTCCGATTCGGACAGACGGCGGCCGACTTCGTCGTCGACCGGAACGTCCTCGCGCTGGACGCCCTCGACGCGCGGGACGGAGACGGCCGGATGGTCGTCCGAGGCGAGGTCGGATGGGGAGGGGCGCTCGGGGACGAATACCGCCTGAGCGGCCTGACGCTCGAGACCGAGCGCTGGCCCGCAGAGCGCGTCCTCTCGTTCCTCACTCTCGACCTGCCGATCGCGGGGCGCGTCACGGGCCGGTTGCCGCTTTCCGGCGTCACGCCACGCGTCGTCGGCGCGGGGGACCTCGTCTTCGAGGAGACGACGCTCTGGGGCCAGCCCTTCGACCGGGTCGCGGGGACGCTCGGCTTCGAGGCCGAGGTGCTTCGTCTCTCCGGCGTGAGCGGGACGCTCGGGGCCGGGAGCGCGCGTCTCGACGGCCTCTACCGCTACGACGACGACGGCTTCGAGGTGAAGGCCGAGGCCTCGGCGCTGCCGCTGGAGCGTCTCGGTGCGCTCTCCGGCGAGGCGCCCGGCCTCACGGGCCTGCTGACGGGGACGCTCGAGGGGAGCGGCACGCTGGAGGAGCCGAGGCTCTCTCTGGAGGGACGGGTGGCGGAGGCCGCGATCGGAGGCCAGGCGCTCGGCCGGGCCGGGGAGCCGCTCTCGGTGCGGCTCGCGCTCGACGGCGACGACCTCGATGCCGAGGCCGAGGCGCCGGGGACCGCGCGGCTGACGGCCCGCGGGAAGAGCAGGGACGTGTCGCTCGACCTCGAGGTCCTCTCCCTGGGCGCCTACTCGAGCCTCCTCGGGCTCGTGCCCGAGGCCGGTCTCGACGGGACGCTCGCGATCGACGCACGGCTCCGGACCGATCCGGAGACCGGCCTCGCCTCCGCACAGGGGCGCGTCGCCTCCCTCGACGCTCGAATGGGGCCGCACCGCTTCTTCCTTCCCGCGCCCGCCCCGTTCGGGTGGAGCGGGGGCCGCCTGTCGTGGGTCGGAGCGCGCGTCGGCGCGCGTCGGACGGCGGGAGAGGGGGCGGCGCTCCCGGAGGGCGAGGTCACGATCGACGGGAGCGTCGAGACCGGCGGCGCGGGCGCGATCGACGTGCGGGCCACCGGGACGATGGAGGCCGGCTTCCTCGCGCCGTTCCTCGGCGTGGCGAGCCTCGAAGGCCGCATGGCGGTGTCGGCGACGGCTTCCGGCACGACGGCGCGGCCCGTCTTCGAGGGGCGGGTCGTGCTCGACGGCCTCGAGCTCGTCACGTCGCCGGGCGAGGTGCCGGTGGAAGCGATCTCGGGCACGATCCTTCTGACGCCGGGTCGGGTCTCGACCGACGACCTGACGCTCCGCTGGAACGGAGCCGTGGCGGTCGCAGGCGCCGCGACCCTCGACGGCCTCGCGTGGACCGGGATGAGGCTGAACGTCCACCTCGACGGGCTCCGCAACGAGCCGTTCCCCGGCCTTCGCTCGACCGTCTCGGGCGACCTCGTCCTCCTCGGCGACGACGAGCTCCGCTCGGCCCGCGGCGAGCTGACGCTCACGCGGGGCCTCTACGCCGAGGACCTCGACCTCTCCCTCCAGGCGCTCCTCGGAGGACGGCGCGGCGCCGCGGAGGCGCCTCCCGAGCCGACCCGGTTCGACGACGTCGACCTCGAGGTGCGTGTCGCGATCCCTTCCGGGGCCCTCGAGGTCCGCAACAACGTGGCGCGCCTGCGCGGCTCCGGCGACCTGACCGTCCGCGGCACGTTCGGGCACCCGCTCCTCCTCGGCACGATCGAGGCCGCGGAGGGAGGCCGCCTCGAGCTCCGCGGTCTGCGCTACGACGTCACGCGAGCCAAGCTCGTCTTCGCGAATCCCGCGACGAACGACCCCTACTTCGAGCTCGAGGCGCGAACGCAGGTGAAGGAGTACGCGATCACGCTCGGCGTCTCCGGGACGGCGTCCCGGATCGTCCCGCGCTTCACGTCGTATCCGCAGCTGCCCGAGGCGCAGATCGTCTCGATCCTCGCGACGGGCGAGATCCCGAGCACGACGGCCGGGAGCATCGGCTCCGTCTCTCCCGTGTCGACCGACCAGGACATCGTGGCGGCCGCCCGCGAGCTGATCACGGGCCTCGCCACCGACGCCGCCGCGAGCCGGACGAAGGAGTTCCTCCGCCTCGATCGCCTCCAGATCGACCCCGTCTTCATCGGCTCGACGTTCGACGCGCCGCGCCTCACGGTCGCCAAGAGGCTCTCGAACGAACTGACGGTCACCTACTCCTACAAGGCCTCCACCGATCAGGAGCAGGTCCTCCTCGTGGAGTACCAGCTCTCGCCGGCGGCTTTCCTGCAGCTCCTCCGGGACGAGAACGGCGTCTACTCGGCGGAGATGAAGATCCGGCAGAGGCTCCGTTGAGGGCGCGCTTCCTTCTCGTCGCGCTCCTCGTCCTCGCCGCCTGGCCGGCGCGCGGGGAGGAGCTCTGGGGGCGGCGCATCGAGTCGCTCGGCTTCCGGGGAGACGCTCCGATCGAGGAAGCGTCGTTCGCGCGCCTCACCGATCTCGGCCCCGGGCAGCTGCTGACGGAGGGCGCCGTCCACTCCTCGCTGCGGAACCTCTTCGCCACCGGGCGCTTCGCCGACCTCGCCGTGGAGGCGGCGCCGGCTGCGGAGGGAGCCGCCGTCACGATCGTCTTCTCCGCCGCGGCACGCGTCGCCGAGGTGGAGGTGGCGGGGGAGCGGATCCCGGTGAAGGGGCGCGTCCTCGACGCGCTGAAGACCCGTCCGCGCGACGCGTGGAGCGAGGAGCGCGGCCGGACGGCGACGCGCTCGGCGCTCCGCGTCCTCGAGGAGCGCGGCTACTTCGAGGCCGAGGTGACGCCGTGGGTCTCGCCCGGGCCGGACGAGACCTCGGTGAACGTCCGCTTCGAGGTCGTGGCGGGCCGGCCGGCGGCGCCGGCCCCGGCCGAGTTCACGGGAGACCTCGGGCCTCTCGCGGCCGACGACCTCCGGAGGAAGGGAAAGCTCCGGAGGGAGGGGGTCTTCCGGGAGGGGGTCGCGAGGGAAGACGCCGAGCGCTACGCGGCGCTTTACCGCGAGCTGGGCCGGTCCCGCGCGGAGGTGCGCTACGAGGGCGTTTCGTACGACCGGGGGTCGGGACGGGCGACCGCCCGGTACGCCGTCTTCGCCGGCCCCGACGTCGTCCTCGACGTCACGGGGATCGCGGAGGCCGTCGTCCGGAGGCACCCGGCCTCGCCCTGGGCGAAGGGGGACCCGCCCGACGCGGATGCCCTCGCCCGGCTCCGCAGCGCGCTCCGGGAGGAGCTCCAGGGGAAGGGCTACGCGCGCGCCGAGGTCGACGTCGACGTGGAGGTGTCGGCGGACCGCGAGGAAGTCCGCCTCCACGCGGAGCGGGGAGAGCGCTGGGTCGTGGGCCGCACCTTCGTCGAAGGGGTGTGCGCGATCCCCGAGCGAACGCTCCTCGCCGTCCTGCGGACCCGCCCGCGCGGGCTCTTCGAGAAGGGGCGTCTCGTCGACCCGGACCTCGCGGCCGACCGCGCAGCGATCGCCTCCGTCTATCGCGCGCGCGGCTTCCCGGCCGCGAAGGTGACCGCCGAGGTCTTCGCCGGGGCGCTCCCGTACGAGCTCGACGTCCGCTTCCGCGTGGACGAGGGGCCGGCCGCCTGGATCGGCCGCGTCTCGGTCGACGGGCTCGCCACGCTCGACGTCGCCGCGATCTCGCGGCGCCTTCGGAGCCGGCCCGGCGGTCGTTTCCTCCAGGAGGACGTCGACGCCGACCTCACGGCGCTCCGTTCGGCGCTGGGGGACGGCGGCTTCCCGGACGGCCGCGTCGAGGCGAGGGCCGCGCGGCGCGCCGCGGAGCCGGGGGCGCCCGTCGTCGTCGACGTCGTCTACGAGGTCTCCGAGGGGCCGAGGGCCGTCTTCGGGAAGACCATCCTCCGGGGAGCGAGGGCGACGCGCCTCTCCGTGCTCGAGCGCGAGCTCGCCTACGAGGAGGGGGCTCCGTTCTCGATGGCACGGCTCATCCGGACCCAGCAGAACCTCGATCGGCTGGGCGTCTTCTCGCGCGTCGACGTCTCCGGCCTCTCCCCCGAGCCAGGCGGCTCCACGCGCTCGATCCTCGTCCAGGTGGAGGAGACGAAGCCGTGGAGCCTCCTCTACGGGCTCGGCGTCGAGTACGACGAGCGGGCCGAGAAGGCCTTCAACCCCCGCCTCTCGCTCGCCCTGACGCATGCGAACCTCTTCGGGCGCGCGATCGCAGGCGTCGTCGAGGCGCGCTACTCGAGGCGGGACACGCGCGTCCTCCTCCGCCTCGCCGACCGATCGGTCTTCGACTCCGGGCTCGCGGGCACGATCACCGGCTACGTCGCCGAGGAGATCCGGCAGTCGTACGGCGTTCGGCGCGGAGGCGCCTTCTTCGAGGCGAGCCGGGTCTTCGCCGGGACGGTGAAGGGGGCGCTTCGCTACCAGTACGAGATCGTCGAGCCCGACGCGCCGCCCGACATCCTCTCGGAGATCGAGCGGCAGGACCAGCGGATCCTGATCAACTCCGTCGGGGCGAGCGCCGTCGTCGACCGGCGGGACGACCCGATCGTCCCGTCGAAGGGGTTCTTCGCGGCGGCGGAGGGGAAGTGGGCCTTCCCGGCCGCCGCCGCGGACGCCCATTTCCTGAAGGGCTCGACGCAGCTCTCTCTCTACCGGCCGTTCCGCGGGGGGACGCTTGCCGCCGGCGTCCGGGCCGGAGCGGCCAGGTCGCTCGTCACGTGCAACCCGGAGGCGAACCCCGGATGCCTTCCGAACCTCGACACGCCGATCGTCGAAAGGGTCTTCGCCGGAGGCCGGACGACCCACCGTTCCTTCCCGCTCGACGATCTCGGGGTGGAGGGCCAGACGCTCAAGGGCGGACGGGGCATCGGAGGGAACGCGTTCCTCCTGGCGAACGTGGAATGGCGGGTCCCGCTGACGGGCGGGCTCGGGGTCGTCCTCTTCGCCGACTGGGGGAACGTCTGGGCCGGCCCCGCCTACGTGAAGCTCCCGGAGGGGCGCTGGGGCGCCGGCCTCGGGATCCACTACCTGACGCCGGTCGGCCCCTTCCGTCTCGAATACGGCTTCCGTCTCGACCGGAAGAAGGACGAGGACACGGGCGCGCTCAGCTTCAGCATCGGGTATCCGTTCTGACGGAGCGAAAGCGGCGGCGAAGGGGCCCCGCTTGCGCCGGAGAGGCTCCTGCGTATAATGCGCGTCCGCCCGCAAGGGCCGCTCTTTCGAAACGGGGTCGTAGTTCAGTTGGTTAGAACGCAGGCCTGTCACGCCTGAGGTCGCGGGTTCGAGCCCCGTCGGCCCCGCCATTTCGAGAGAAGACGAAGACGAGTGAAGGAACGGCGGGAAGGTCCGCCGTTTTTTCGTTCGGGGGCCGCTTCACCGCCCCCGGGGTGCGTCGCCGGACCGGCTCGCCCTCGCGGAGGTCTCCCTTCACGGTGCGCTGCTAGACTTCGCCGCCCGCGGGATGAACGCTCACCCGAGCCCTTCGACGTCGCGCACGAATCCCCCTCCGGTCCCGGAAGAGGCCCGGTGAGGCGGCCGTGAAGCCGATCGACCTCTTCCTCCTCCTCGGCGTCGGCCTGCCGGTCGTCGCCGCGATCGTCGTCGTCGCGGCGCGTCGCGGCGCATTCCGAAGGGACGAGTTCCCCCACGAGAGGCGGCGGGCCGGCGCGCTCGTCGCGCTCGGCGTGACGCTCGCGGCCACGACGATCCTGCCGGCGTTCTCCCTCGGGCGCCCGATCGACCCGGCCCGCCTGAGCCTTCCGTCGATCCTCGCGCTCCAGCAGCTCCTGCTCGTCTTCCTGATCGGGTGGTGGCTCCTCGCGGGGCGGCCGGAGGCCGCGGAGTTCCTCGCGCTCACGGCGCCGGACCCGAGGCGGGAGGTGCGGACGGGGCTCGTCGTCGGCCTCGCCGGGTGGGGGCTGACGGTCGCGGCGGGGCTCGTCGTCCTGGGCGTCCTCCGCTTCGCCGGCATGGACGAGGTGCGGCCGATCCCGCCGCTCGTCCGCTGGCTCGCGAGCCAGCCGCTCGCGAGCCGCCTCGTCCTCATCCTCGCGGCGATGACCGTCGAGGAGGTCTTCTTCCGGAGCTTCCTCCAGCGCCGGCTCGGCGCGGTCCCCGCCTCGATCCTCTTCCTCGTCTCGCACGGGGGCTACGGCGATCCGCTCTACTTCGTCGGCCTCCTCGCCATCACCGCGATCCTCGCCGCGACGTTCGAGAAGACGGGCTCCGTCCTCGCGCCGATGGTGGCCCACGGCACGTTCGACGCGGTCCAGCTCCTTCTGGTCCTCCCCTCCGCGGTCCGGGCGATCCCGGGCTGAGGCTCAGGCGGGCGGCGGCGGAACGGCCGGGCAGGCGACCTCGACGACGTCGCCGCGGACGGAGACCCGGGGCCGGGCGGGAGCGGGTCGCGCCGCGTAGATCGGCTCGAGAAGCTCGGCGATCCGGGCCGCGGCCTGCGGGCTCGCCGCCCGGATTCGCCAGAGGAAGCCGACGCGATGCGCGCCCGGGGAGGCGACGGGGTACGAGAAGACGATCCGGTCGTCCTGCCACGCCGCGGCGGCGTCGCGGGACGCGTCGCCGGCGCCGGCCTGCTCGAGGAGGGTCCCGAGGACCCACTCGCCGAGCGTGTCGGCCCAGGACGCGTTCCCGCCGCCCGGGACCAGGCCCGGCGTCGGCCGGTCGGCCGGGGCCAGGCGGAGGCGGGGAGAGAGGGCGACGCCGGGCCGGAGGATCTCCCGGGTCGTCGTGGGGAGACGACGGTACGCGGTGTCGACGGCGCGCCAGCCGCCGGCCGATTTCTTCTGCCTCACCCAGGCGGTGCCGGCGGCGTACGGGAAGACGAGCTCCCGGACGAAATACGCGGGGACCCCGTCCGCTCCTTCGACGCCGTCCGGGTCGTCGAGGCCCTCGAGGACCTGTCCGAGCGGGTCGGCTCCGAGGGCCTCACGGGCCTCCTCGGGCACGCTCTCGAGCAGCGCCTCCGTCATCAGAACCGTCGCCTCCCCCTCGAGGAAGGCCTGGAGGGCGAGCAGGGAATCCGTCGAGTCGCGCAGCGTCTTCATCCTCCGGTCGAGGCCGAGGCGCTGGTCCTGCAGGGCGTGGGTCAGCTCGTGAGCGAGGAGGAGCTGCTCCATCAGGTCGCCCGCGGGGCCGCCCGCGTCCCGGGACCTCTCGGGAACGATGTAGAAGCGCTTCTCCGCGGGGTCGTAGAAGCCGACGACCTGGCGGGTGTAGAGGCGGGTGAGCTTCTCGAGGAGCCCGGGAGAGGGCTCGATCAGGCCGAGGGCGGCCAGGCCGGCGGCGTAGTCGTCGAACGGGACGGGGAGGTCCTGGACGAGCTTCTTCGCGAGGACCGTCTCGAGCTCCCTCTCCGGAAGAAGGGCGGAGGCGACCGGGGCCCGGAAGGAGACGCCCCGCACCTTCTCGACGAGCTTCTGGGCCTTCGCGACCCGGACGGCGAGGAGGGCCGACTCGTCGGAGCGGGCGGGCGGCGCGGTGACGGTGGCGAGAGCGGCGAGCCCGAGGACGCCGACGACGGAGAGTGAGGGCCTCGAGAGTGGACGCCGTCGACCGGAGTCGCGTATGATTTCGGCGACGTCGTCGCAGGGCTCGGGCGCGCACATGGCGCCGCAGCTTAGCAGGGGCGGGGCCCCTGACCCCGTCGCTCCCGGTCCCGGTGCGGCGTCCTGACAGACCGAAACGATGCCCGCAGCAGCGCCCGGCCCCATCGTCCTCTGGCTTTCGAGCCGCTACGAGAACATCGAGCTGGCTCAGGCGGCGCTCGCCCACGTCTGCCGCCTCCGGGGGATCGACGCGGAGATGGAGCACTGGATCGGGATGGCGATGCGGGAGGCGGTCGCCAACGCGGTGAAGCACGGCAACCGGCTCGACCCGGACAAGCGCGTCCTCGTGAGGCTCGAATCGGCGGGCGACGACCTGACGATCGTGATCGGGGACGAGGGTGGAGGCTTCGACCCGGAACGGATCTCGGACCCGCTCGCCCCCGAGAACCAGCTGAAGACCTCGGGGCGGGGGATCTTCTACATTCGGACGTTCATGGACGACGTCACCTTCTCGCGCGGCGAGGGGGGCGGAACCGTCCTGACGATGCGCAAGGACCTCAGCAAACGCGGAGACGCGAAGGGAGAGAAGCCATGAACAAGAACGCCAGCATCCGCAAGGCGGGCGAAGTCACGATCATCGAGCTGAAGGGGAAGATCACGATCGGCGCCGGCGACCTCCAGATGAGGGAGGCGATTCACGCCGCCCTCGCGGAAGGGGCCCGCAAGCTCGTCGTCGACATGTCGCAGGTCGTCACGATCGACTCCTCCGGCGTCGGCGAGCTCGTCGGGTGCTTCACGACGGCCACGCACAAGGGCGCGAAGATGAAGCTGATGAACCTGCCGGCCAAGATCAGCGACGTCCTCACGGTGACGCAGCTGATCACGGTCTTCGACGTCTACCCGAACGAGGCGGAAGCGATCGCGAGCTTCAGCGCCTGAGCCTCGGCGTTCGCGTCGAACGCCCGATCCGCCGGCCCGGCCCGCCCCTCGGGGCGCGCCGGGCCGTTCCGTCTTCGGTCCGCGCGTGGGGCCGTGTCAGGGCTCGAGCCAGAGCTCGTTCCACCTCACCGGCGGCAGGAGGAGGTGGGCCTGGACCCCGCGGAGGCGGGGTGCGTGCGCGACGAAGCCGCGATTGTGGAAGAGGAAGACGAGCGGCGCCTCGGACTGGACGAGCCGGTCCAGCTCGCGGTAGAGCGCCTCGCGCTCGGCCGCGTCGAGGAGGCCGGCGCCCTTCTCCACGAGCCGGTCGACCTCGGCGTTGGCGTAGCCGCCGTCGAGGACGCTCTCGGCCTTCGACGAGAAGAGGGAGCGGAAGAACGTGTCCGGGTCGGGGAAGTCGGCGAACCAGCGCGCCAGCCTCACGTCCGGGAAGACGCCGTTCCGCTTGCGCGCCGCCGCCTCCTCGCCGGGGAGGATCTCGAGCGCGAGCCTCACGCCGACCGCCTCGAGCTGGGATGCGATGACCGGCAGCGGGTTGAGCGGGTCGCGCGCGTCCTTCGGGCTGAGCCAGGCGGAGAGCGTGAGCCCGTCCCCGTGGCCCGCCTCGCGCAGGAGCGCCTTCGCGGTCTCCGGCTCGTGGCGGTAGGGACGGAGGGCGGGGTCGTGCCCGACGACGTGCGGAGGGAGGATGGACGCGGCCGGGACGGAGAGGCCCGCGAAGGTCCTCGCGTTGAGCGCGGCCCGGTCGACGGCATGGTTGAGCGCCCTGCGGACCCGGACGTCGTCGAGCGGCGCCCGGTCGCACCGGAGGACGAGGAACGACGTGTGGAGCTGGACCGAGGAGTCGATGTACGGCCGCCACGCCGGATCGGCCATCAGGCGGGCGGCCTCGGGGTACGGGATGTCCCAGACGACGTCGAGCTGGCCGTCGAGGAACCGCTGGAAGACGCCCGCCTCGGAGTCCTCCGCGAGGTCGAGGTCGATTCCGTCGGGCGCGATCCGGTTCCGCTCCCAGTAGCCGTCGAAGCGGTCGAATCGCGCGGACTTCCCGAACGCGATCTCCCGCGGCACGAAGGCGCCGGTCCCGCAGGGGAAGCGGCGGATCCGGTCCGGGTCGCCGAGGATCGCCGGCGGCAGGACGGTGATGTCGGGGAGGGTCAGGAGCTGCAGGAAGAAGGGAACGGGCCGCGAGAGGCGGACGTTCAGGACCGAGCCGGAAGGCGTCTCGAGCCCGGCGACGCCCGGTCTCCGCCCGGCCCGGAACTCCTCGTACCCCTCGACGGCGTCGAAGAGGGCGGCGAGCGGCGCGCCGGTGGCCGGCGAGAGGAAGCGCTCGAAGGAGGCCTTGACGTCGGCGGCCGAGAGAGTACCGCCCTCGTGCCACCTCACGCCGCGCCGGAGGTGGAACGTGAAGAGCGTCCCGGTCGGGTCGATCTCCCAGCGCTCGGCGAGCTCGGGAACGATCCGCGTCCCCTCGCCGAACTTGACGAGCCCCTCGCCCCAGGTCCGCGCGAGGATCGCCTGGGGAACGGTCTGGCTGAAGGCGGGGTCGAAGTTCGCCTCGTCGAGGTAGCGCAGAGCGGCGCGGATCCGCCCGCCCGGCGCGGGCGACGGGAGGCGGAAGAGCGAGGAGCGGGAGCGGAGGAGGAGCGACTCCTGCTCGAGCGCCTGGGCCGCCTGGTTCATCGCGGTCGCGGCGTAGGCGTTCTGGCGCGCGGCCCTCCGGATCTCGTCCATCGACCCGACGACGGCGGAGGAGCCGTCGGCGAGCGTCACGGTCGCCTCCGCGATGGCGTCGACGGTCGAGGTGACGCGCTCCATCGAGCCGAGGAGCGTCTGGCCGCCGACGGCCTGCTCCTCCATCGCCCGCGCGAGCTGCTCCGTGAGCTCGCGGACGCGGTCCGCCCGAGCGTGGACGGTCCGCGTCGTCTCGAGCTGTCCGCGCGTCGCCTCGGAGATCCGGACGACCTCGGCCGAGACCCGGCCCGTCGCCTCGGAGACGCGGGCGGCGTCGGCGCTCTGCGCCACCGCCCTGCCGGCGATCCCCTCCGACGCGCGGCGGGACTCGAGCGCGAGCGCCTCGATCTCGTCGAGCGTCGCGTCGGAGGTCTGTGCGAGGTCGACGCCTTCCTCCGTCCGTCGCCGGGCGTCCGAGAGGAGCCGGCGGACGTCCTCGACGCCGCCGCGGACGGAAGAGACCAGGCCGCGGACCTCCTCGGTGGAGACGGCGGTCCGTTCGGAGAGGTCGCGGATGTCGTCGGCGAGGACGGAGAAGGTCTTGCCGCTCTCGCCGGCCTGGGCGGCGATGATCGAGGCGTTGAGGGCGAGGAGGTTCGTCTCGCCGGCGATCTCCTCGATCGCGTGGAGGATCTCCCCGATGCGCGCGCTGTGCTCGGCGAGCGCCGTGGAGGCGTCGGCGGCGCCCGAGACGGCCGCCCGGATCTCGTGCATCCCGGCGAGCGTCCCCGAGACGGCGGTCTTCCCCGAGACGACGGCCGCCGAGACGCGCTCGGAGAGCCGCGCACCGGTCTGGGCCTGCCGGTCGGTCTCGGCGGTGGAGGAGCGGATCGCGGCGGTGGCGCGGGCGGTCTCGTCCGCGAGGCCCGAGAGGTTCTCGACGGCCGAGGCGACCTGCTGGAGCGCGGTGACGACGCCGCCGAGCGAGGCGGTCGTCTCGTCGACGAACGCGCGGAGCGCCGTGGTGCTCCGCGAGACCTGGGTGACGGAGGCCGTCATCTCGTGGAGCGAGGCGCCGGCGTTCTCGGCCGCGCCGGCGAGCGTCTCCATCGACTCGCGCAGGGAGCCGATGGCCGCGTCGGTACCGCGCATCGCGTCGGCGGTCTCCTCCGCGCGCGAGCTCTGCATCGCCGCGGCGAGGGAGAGCTCGCGTCCCCGGGTCGTGAGGTCCGCGGCGACGCCGGAGACGGCCGCGGAGAGGCGCGCGAACGACGCCAGGATCCTCTCCATCGCGACCATCAGGCCGTGGAGCGCCTCGGCGAGGGCGTTCTCTCCGGACCGCGCGAGCGCCGCCCGCGAGAGCGTGAGGTCGCCGGCCGAGGCGCGGTGCAGCGCGTCCCGCGTCGCCTCCCGCGAGCGCAGGAGACGCCCGGACGCGAGCCGTCCGAGGGCGGCGACGGCCGCGGCCGTCAGGAGGCCCGTCGTGAGGATGCGGAGGGGCGAAGGACCGCGGGCGAGGGCGAGAGCGGCGAACCCGAGCAGGACGACCGCCGGCGCGAGGAGGGCCGAGAGCCATTCCCTCGCGCGGGACGACGTCTTCGTCGACGCGGCTGGCATCGCGCCGATGCTACACTTTCCGCTCCTCCGAATCGCCCGCGTCGATCGAAGCCGGAGCCGCCCGCCGTGCCCACCTCCCTTCCGGAGACCCTCGCCCGCGTCCGCCGCGTCGTCGACGATCGGCTCCCGGGCCTCCTCGCGGACCCGGCCTCCGGACCGGACGCAGCGGCCGTCGGAGACGCGCTCCCCGGAGCGGCGCGGGAGGCGCTCCTCTCGCCCGGGAAGAGAGTCCGGCCGGGCCTCGTCTTCCTCGTCGGCGACCTCTTCGGCGCGCCGGAGCAGAGGCTTCTCGACCCCGCCTGCGCCGTGGAGATGATCCACGCCGCATCGCTCGCGCTCGACGACCTCCCGTCGATGGACGACGCCACGACGCGTCGGGGACGCCCGGCGCTCCACGCCGTCCACGGCGAGGACCTCGCGATCCTCGCCGCGGTCACGCTCATCGTCCGGGCGTTCGGCGTCCTGGCCGACGCGGGGCTCTCCGCGCTCCGGCCGGCGACGGCGCTCGACCTCGTCTCCCGCCTCGCCGACGCGACGGGCCTCCTCGGCCTCGCCTCGGGACAGTCGCTCGACCTCCGGACGCCCGAGGCGGCGGCCTCCTTCGACCGGCTCGAGACGATCCACGCCCGGAAGACCGGGGCGCTCTTCGTGGCGTCGGCCGAGTTCGGTGCGGTCCTCGGCGGGGCCCGCGAGCGCGAGCTCGCCGCGGTCCGCTCCTACGCGCGGAACGTCGGCCTCGCCTTCCAGATCGTCGACGACCTGCTGGAGCGGCAGGACCCGGCGCGGACGGGGAAGCACGCGAAGCGCGCCCCGGCTCCGACCTTCGCGCGGCACGTCGGCGAGGAGGGGGCCCGGCGCCTCGTGACGGAGCTGACGGCGCACGCCGTGGAGGCCCTCGAGCCGTTCGGCGCGAGGGGGGCGCTCCTCCGCGAGTTCGCGTCGCTCCTCGGCGCGCGGACGGCCTGAGGGCGGGCGTCGCGGCCCGCGCCCTGCTAAGGTCCGCGCCGTGACCGATCCCGTCGACGAGGCCCCCGCCGAGCGCGATCCCGCGACGTTCGAGGAGGCGCGCGAGCGTCTCCGGGCCCGCGGGTACCTGGACCGGGGGGTCGAAGGGGCGGTCCTGAAGGGGGCGCTCGCCGCGCGGACGCGCACGCGAGCCCTCCTGCGCGGAGCGGCCCTCGCCTCCCTCCTCCTCGCCCTCGCGCTCGCCGTCGTCGAGACGGCCTCCGTCGCGCTCGCCTCCGCGCTCTCTCCGCGCGACGCGCTCGTCCTCTTCGCCTGGCTGGGCGCCGGGGCCCTCGTCGCGGCCTCGGGCCTCGTCCTCGCGCTCGGAGCCGTCGCGTGGCTCCGGACCCGCGGGCGGAGCGACCCTTCCCGCGCCTCGACGGAGGTCGCGGTCGGCTTCGGCCTCCTCGCGGGCGTCGGCGCCGCCCTCGCCGCGCGCCCCGTCCTGGACGCGGCCGGTCCCGTGGCGGCGGCCGTGGCGTTCGGCGCCGCGGCCCTGGCCGTCGTCCTCGCCGTTCGCGTCGCACGCGGCCTCGCGTTCACCGTCCTCGCGGCATCGGGGCGCTCGGTCCTCTCGAGGGCGCCGCGGCCCGCGCTCGCGCTCGGGACGGCGCTCGCGGCGATCGCCGTCGCCACGGGCGCATGGCTCCTCGCGAGACGTCCGGAGCCCCCGGCCGAGCCGCTCGTCGTCCGTGCGGGGACGGCGCGGGTCGTGCTCGTGGCCGTGGACGGCTGGCTCCCCGAGCTCGCCGGGGACGCGGCGCGCCTCGCCGCCGCGTCGCGATTCTCCTACCGCAAGGAGACGGCGGACCCGGCGGCGTTCTGGACGACGGTCGCGACCGGGGAGCCGGCGCGACGGCACGGCGTGGGGGCCCTCGACCTCGTCCGCCTGGACGGGGTCACCGCGCCCGTGAAGCTGACGGCCGGGACCGGGTGGTACCTCGGACGGCTCCTGCCGGCGCTCGGCGCCGCCCGCGAGGAGTCGGTCACCTCGGCCGCGCGAAGGGTCCCGGCGATCTGGGAGGTGGCCCATCGGGGCGGCCTCGCGTCGCTGACGGTCAACTGGTGGACGACCTGGCCCGCCGGAGACGCGGGAGGAGTCGTCCTGGGGAACCACCTCTTCTTCGCCGCGCGCGCCGGACGGCCGCTCGAAGGCGAAGGCTGGCCGGCGGAGGCGGCGGCGCGGGCGGCGGCGGCAGCGCCCCGGGCTGCCCCGGGGGCCGACGGCGTGGCGCGTCTCGTCGACGACGCCCGGGGGCTCGACGCATTCGCGATCGCCGCGTTCCGGGAGGAGGCGGCCCGGTCCCGGCCGCGTCTCTCCCTCCTCTATCTCCCGGGCCTCGACGTTCTCGGAGCGGCGCTCTCCGAGCCGGGGCGCAGCGTCGGCGAACGCGCCGCGCTGGCGGCCGCGCTCGCCGACGAGGCGCGAGACGTCGCCTCCTTCCTCGCCGGCCCCGACGTCCTCGGCTCCTCCGCGGAGATCGTCGCCCTCGTCCTCGATCCCGGCCGCTCGGGGCGGGACGGAGAGCTCCTGGTCGCCGGGCCGCTGGCGGCCGAAGGAGCGTCGGGCGGGTTCCGGCCCGTCGACCTTGCGCCGACGCTCCTCGCCGCGCTCGGCGTCCCCGCCTCTCGCCAGACGGAGGGGCGCGTCGACTCCCGGCTCGTCCGCGCGGGCGCCGCCACTTCGGCGACGGTCGCGTCCTGGGGCGGACGGCCGCGCGGAGGCGCGGCGCCGATCGACCCGAAGGAGTACGTCGAGAGCCTCCGGTCGCTCGGCTATCTCCGATGAAGGAGGCGGGACGCTCCTTAGAATCGACGGACCGATGAAGCGCGGACGAACGCGTGTCCTCGCGGGAGCGCCGTGACGCGCTGGCCGTTGCGGCTCGTCGCCGCGGTCCTGCTGGCGGTCCTCCTGCCGCCGGCGCTTCTGGTCTGGCTCTCGTTCCGGCTCGAGAGCCGGGCTTTGAGGGACGACCTCGAACGGCGGGCCCGGTCGGCGGCCGCGCTGACCGACGCCCTCCTCGCGGGCGCGGAGTCGCTCCTCACACGGCTCGGCAGCCGCTGGGACGGGAGCTGCGCGCCGGAGACCGCGGAGGCTCTCCGGGCGGCGCTCGAGCTCGGCAGCGGCGTTCGCGGTGTGGCCCTCCTCGACGCAGAGCTTCACCCGGCCTGCTCGGCGGGAACGGCGCCGGCGCCGCTGCCGCCGTCCGTCCGGACCGCGCTCGAGGGGGACGCGCGCGCCGTCTGGGAAGGGGGAGCGCCGGGGGACCTCCTGCGCCTCGCGCTCCGGCTTCCGTTTGGTGCGGCCGAGGCCAGCCTCGACGCCGGGCCGATCGCGCGCGCACTCTCGGAGCTCGCGGGAGGCGGGCGGGACGCGGTGGAGGTCCGGGGCGTCGCCGGCCCCGTCCTCGCCCTGCCGGGCTCTCGGGAGCCTCGAAGACTCGCCCTGCCGCTTCGCCTTCTCGGCCCTCTCGTCGGCGCGCGCGACGAAACGGCCGCCGCGCCTTGTGCGGGGGGCGGCGCCTCCGTCCTCCTGCGCGCCTCGCGCGAGGCGCAGCTCGCCGCGTGGGGGGCGACGCTCCCGCTCCTCGTGGCGATCGGACTCGGGTTCGGCGCCGGCGCCGCCGCGCTCGTCCTCCTCGCGGGCTCGCCCGGCGCGGCGCTGACGCGGCAGCTCCGGGGTGCGATCCGGCGGGGCGAGCTCGAGGTCCGGTACCTTCCGATCGTGGAGGTCACGTCGGGCCGATGCGTCGGCGCCGAGGCCCTCCTTCGGTGGCGTCACGCCCGCGAGGGCCTCCTCTCGCCCGACCTCTTCATCGCCCTCGCGGAGGAGACGGGCCTCATCGTCCCGATCACGGAGTGGCTCATGCGCCGGGTCGCGCGGGACCTGCCCGACGGGCTGCGCGAGCCCGACCGCTTCTACGTGGCGATCAACCTCGCCGGGGCCCACCTGCGCGATCCCGGGACCGTGGCCGCCGTCCTCCGCGCGTTCGCGGGCTCGCGGCTCGGGCCGAAGAGCCTCGTCTTCGAGGTGACGGAACGGGAGCTGATCGACGACGCGAACGGGACGGCCCGTAACGTCCTCGAGGCGCTCCAGGGGTGGGGCGCGACGATCGCTCTCGACGACTTCGGCACCGGCTACTCGAACATCGCCACGCTCCGCCGCTTCCGGCTCGACCACCTGAAGATCGACAAGAGCTTCGTCGAGGGGATCGGCACCGGCTCGGTCGCCGAGACGGTCGTCGACACGCTCGTCGAGCTGGGGCGGAAGCTCGAGATGACGGTCGTGGCGGAGGGCGTCGAGCGGGAGGAGCAGGTCGACTACCTCGTCGAGCGCGGGGTCCGCCATTTCCAGGGATTCCTCTACGCGAAGCCGCTCCCGCTGAAGGAACTCGTCGCGTTCGTGGAAGGACGAGGGGGCGGGCCCCCCGTCAGCTGATCCCGACGATCCTCCCGCCGACGAGGTCGATCCGCTCGGCCTGCGGCGCGGAGGGGAGCCCCGGCATTCGCAGGATGTCCCCCAGGAGGGGAACGAGGTAGCCGGCGCCGGCCGCGAGGAGGACGCCTCGCACCGTCACGTCGAACCCCTCCGGGCGGCCGACGACGCCGGGGTCGTCCGAGAGCGACATCTGGGTCTTCGCGACGCAAAGCGGCAGCTTCTCGTATCCGAGGCGGGCGATCTCCGCGAGGTCGCGCTCCGCCTCCCGGCTCCACTCGACGGACGCTGCGCCGTACATGTGTCGGGCGATCTTCGCCAGCTTCTCCTTCGGCGAGTCCTCGCGCGCGTAGAGCGGCCGGAACAGGCTCGACTTCCGCTCCGCGTGGGAGAGAACCGCCTCGGCGAGCGCGACCGCCCCCTCGCCTCCCTTCTCGAACGCGTCGCAGACGGCGAACGGCGCGCCCCAGCCCTCCGCGGCGCGGCGGACGACGGAGACCTCCTCCTCGGAGTCGGTCGTGAACCGGTTCAGCGCGACCACCGGCACCTCCCCGAACGCGCGGATGCTCTCGAGGTGCTTCGCGAGGTTCGGGAGGCCCCGCTCGACGGCGCCCGGATCGGGCTTCGTAAGCCCCTCCTTCGGGACGCCCCCGTGGCGCTTCAGGGCCCGAACGGTCGCGACGAGGACGACGGCGGCCGTGTCGAGGCCGGCGCCGGCGCACTTGATGTCGAAGAACTTCTCCGCCCCGAGGTCGAAGCCGAAGCCGGCCTCGGTGACGACCCAGTCGGCCAGGGAGAGCGCCGTCTTCGTCGCGATCACCGAGCTGCAGCCGTGGGCGATGTTCGCGAACGGGCCGCCGTGGACGAACGCCGGCACCCCCTCGCCCGTCCGGACGAGGTTCGGAAGGAGCGCGTCCCGCAGCAGCGCGAGCATGGCGCCCGTCGCGCCGAGGTCGGCCGCCGTGACCGGCTCCTTCCCGAACGTCAGCGCGACGACGATCCGCGAGAGGCGTGCCCGGAGGTCCTCGGCGTCTTCGGCGAGGCAGAGCGCGGCCATCACCTCGGAGGCGGGCGTGATGTCGAAGCCGGTCTCCCTCGGGACCCCCTGCAGGACGCCCCCGAGGCCGATGACGACGTCGCGGAGCGCCCGGTCGTTCATGTCGAGGACGCGGCGCCAGAAGACGCGCCGCGGGTCGATGTCGAGCCGGTTGCCGTGGTGGACGTGGTTGTCGAGGAGCGCCGCGAGGAGGTTGTGCGCGGAGGTGACGGCGTGGAAGTCGCCGGTGAAGTGGAGGTTGATGTCGTCCGACGGGACGAGGCGCGCCCGGCCTCCTCCCGTCGCGCCCCCCTTCATACCGAACGTCGGCCCGAGGGAGGGCTCGCGGAGCGCGACGCAGGCGCGCGCGCCGATCCGGGCGAGGCCCTGGACGAGGCCGATGGAAGTCGTCGTCTTCCCTTCGCCGGCGCCCGTCGGGGTGATCGCCGAGACGAGGACGAGCCGGCCCCGCGGCGTGAAGCCCCCGGGAGACGGGAGCACCTTCGCCTTGTCGTGGCCGTACGGGACGAGGCGTTCCGGCGGCAGGCCGAGCGCGGCGGCCGCCTCGGACAGGGACGGGATCGCGGGCTCGGGCATCGTTTCCTCCTCGGGCCGGGATGTGGCGGCCGTCCGGCCCGCCGCAGTATGGACCCACGACGAGGGCGGCCGCTCAGGTGAAGCCCTGGAGCTTCTTCAGCGCCGCGACCTTCAGAGCCATGCTCGTCGCCGCGCCGCGCGAGATGTTCCGCACCTCCGACTCGGGGAGCGTCGGCAGGATCCGGAGGGCGAAGGCGGGGGGCGTCTTCGCGTTGTGGACGAGCGCGACGCGCACCTCGAGGTTCGAGAACCACTGCGTCGACTTCATCATCGCCTCGGCCGTCTGGAACGTCAGGAACGGCGACTTGGCGATCCGGATCACCTCGTCGGCCGTCAGACGCGGGTTCTTCAGGAGGGAGTAGAGGACCTGCGGGTCGCTGTCCTGCGCGAGGATCATCCGCTCGACCCGATCGGCCTTCGCGGCGAGGAGGAGCTTCTCGACGCGCGTCAGGCCGCGGAGCCGGTCCCAGACGCTCTCCCGGGCGACCGGGTCCTCCGCGTCCCCGGCCTCTTCGAGGACCTCCTCCCCGGGCTCCTCGGGCGCGTCGCGAAGCGCGTCGGCGAGGACGGCGGCGTCTCCTTCGACGTGAAGGGCGAAGCCGTCGGGAAGGGGCGCGACGACGGTCGCCGTCGCGGGGACCGCGCCGCCCCCCGCGAGCCTGAGGAGGAGCTGGAGCTTCGCGAAGATCGCGAGCTTCTCGCGCGTCGGGAGCCTCAGTCCGCCCGCGGAGAGGTTCGTCCGCACCTCGGCTTCGAGCTCGGCCTCGGACTCGAACTCGACCGTGAACGCCGCGGGGCCGGTCCTCTCGGTCTTCAAGCTCCGCTCCCTCCCGCCGGAGAGTGTAGGACGCGCGGTCGGCGTTCCGCCCCGCTCAGCCAAGCAGGCGCCAGAACGTCCATCCCTCGTGCGGGACGCCCGCGTCCTCGATCGCGGAGAAGCCCGCGCGCCGCGCGTAGCTCTCGAGCGTCCCGCGGCGGAGGAGCGTTCCGGTCCCCGCGGGCTCCTCGCCGCACATGGAGGACGAGAGGCACGTCAGGACGCTCCAGCCGTAGTTCAGACGGTCGTTCGGGGGGGGCGGCAGGGCGAAGCTCTCGCCGACCTTCATCTCGACGACGAGGACGGTCCCGGACGGCGAAGCGAGCCGGCGCATCGCGGCGAGCGCCTCCACCGGGCGCGGCATGTCGTGGATCGCCTCGAAAGCGATCACGAGGTCGTATCCCTCCCGGAGCTCCGGCGCCGCGGCGTCGCAGGCGTGAAACGCGACGCGGTCCTCCACTCCATGCGTCCGCGCGTTCGCTCGGGCGTCCTCGACGGCGGCCGGGTCGAGGTCGAGACCGTCGACCCGCGCGAGCGGGTAGCCGCGCGCGAGCGCGATCGACGCCCAGCCCGAGCCGCAGCCGACGTCCAGGACGCGTGCTGGAGGCTCGGCCCGGAGCCGCGCGTCGACGTCGGGAACCGCGGGGAGCCACTCCGTCGCGAGCTGCCGAAGGAACGCGGCGCGCCCCAGGTCGCCCTGCGCCGTTCGGGCGTCTTCCATTCCGTCGGTGATTCCCCTGCCGCTCCGGAACGCCTCCCGCAGCATCGGGAGCTTCTGCGCGAGCGCGACGAGGCTGCGCGGCCGGGCGGCGGACCAGAGGAGGCTGTCGCGATCGGTCAGCACCTCGGCGGAGGCCGTCGTGAGGAAGAAGCGGCGCTCCCCGGCCGGCGCCCCGGGCTCCGCGCAGCCCAGGATCCCCGCACACGCCTGCTGCTCGAGCCATTCCCTCACGTAGCGCTCGTGAGTCCCCGTCCGGGAAGCGAGCTGGGCGGAGGTCGACGGGCCGTTCCGCTCGAGGTCGTCGTACAGCCCGAGGCGCTCCCCGAGGTAGATCGTCAGGACGTCCTGGAAGGCGAGCGTGGCGTCGGAGATCCGGGCGGCGAGGCGCTGCGCGTCGGAGGTCACCGCGGGATGTTCGCATCCCGCGGGGCGTGTCACCGGAGGCCCCGGAAGGAGACGGCGATCGACCGCCGGGAGGGGATCGACTCGAGGCGCCGCTCCGGGCCGACCGTGGCGGCTCCCGAGAAGAAGTAGGGACGGAACGTCCCGAGCGCCGTCCCCTCGGCCGGCGCGAAGTAGAGGGTCGCGGGCCGGCCGTGCAGCTCCTGCGCGACGAGGTACGAGACGAGCGCGTGCTCGGCCGAGTGGTAGCCGTTCTTCCAGAGGTGCTGCTTGGCGCCTCGGCGCTCGGGGCGGTCGAGGTCGATCCAGCTCCAGACCTCGCCGTTCTCGTGGTCGACCAGCCGATCGAGCCAGCAGGTCCAGGTCTTCTCGAGGTAGCCGGTGTACCCACTATCCGTGAGCGCGAGCGTGGCGGCGGCCTGGTCGAGCTCGGCGGCGGTCCACCAGGTGACGCCGGCGTCGAGGGAGCCGTCGAGGCGGAGGCCCGTGGCCCAGCATCCGTAACGCGGCAGGTACGCCTTTTCGAGGAGGCCGGGGAGCCTTTCCCGAGCCCACGAGGAGAGCGCCTCGTCGCCGAGGAGCGCCCCGGTCCTCTCGATCATCCAGAGCGCCTTGACCGTGTGGCCGAAGTCGGTGTGGCGGGCGCCGGGGCCGCGCTCGACGGGGTCGTGGAGCGAGCCGTGGAAGAGGCCGAGCTCCGCGCTCCAGAAGCGGTCGATCAGGACCCTCGCGATCCGTGCGAGGTCGGCACGCAGGCGCGAGCGGTGCGGCTCGGGGGCGAACGAGGCGAGGAGGAGGGCGTAGGCGTTCACCTGGTCGAGCTGCGCCACGAGCTCGACGCGCGCGGTCTCGCCGCCGACGCCTCCCGCCGCCCACCGAAGGAGGCCTCGCTCCGGGTCGTCGTAGCGGTCGAAGATCCCCTCGTAGAGGAGGAGCGCGTCGGCGAGGACGTCCGGGTCGCGCGTCAGGTAGGCCCAGAACGCGAGGCCGAGGTTCGCGTAGGCGAGGTCCTGCGCGCTCCGCGCCGGGACGGGCGGCCCGGCGACGCCGTCCTTCCACCACGAAACGGCGCTCCGCTCCGCCCGGTCGAGCGCGTGCGCGCGGAGGTGGTCGACGCCCGCCTTCGCGAGCGCGAGGTAACGCTCCTCGCCCGTCAGGTGGAAGGCGACGCCGTAGAAGAACGTCTGCCGCGAGCGCATCCTCGTGTACTCGACGCCGAGGCGCGAGGAGACCCAGGTCCCCGCGACGAGCAACTCGCCGCACGGGAGCTCGAGATCGACGAGGCTCCCGTCGTCGCAGCGGAATGTCGGAAAGGCCCCGACCGGCGATCCGAGGGCCTCGGGCCTCAGCCAGAACGGGGCCAGGTCGCGCGAGAGGTGGTCGACCCACACCTTTCCTTCGGGGAGCGCGACCGGCGACGGCGCGAACCGGCCCTTCCCGCAGCCGACGACGGCGAGGCCGGCCGCGAGGACGAGCGACGCGACGGGGCTCCGGGCGGCGCGGCGGGCGGGCATCACGGCGGAGGTCCGGCATCCAGATTAGCAGCGAGGAGAGGGGCGGGCGCGGGCGACCGGCCCGCTCCGCCAACAGAGAGGGCCTCGGCGAGGAGCAGGCCGACCGCTCCCGTCTCGAGGAGGAAGCCGTCGTGTCCGCTCCGCGAAGCGAGCTCGCGGTATTCGGCCCCCGCGGCGCGCGTCCACCGGAGGACCTCCTCCGGCGGGTAGAGGAGGTCGCCCGGGATCCCGACTCCGACGAGGCGCCCGCGGAAAGGGCGGAGCGCCGCGCCCACCCCGCCCCGTCCGCGCCCGACGTCGTGCGCGTCGATGGCGTCGAGGAGCGTCCGGTACGCACGGGGCGAAAAGCGGCGGAGGAGCTTCTCCCCGTGGTGGTCCAGGTAGTCGCGGACGGGGTGCGTTTCGGAACCGTGGGGCCGGAATCGCCTCTCGACCTCGATCGGCGTCCTGTAGGTCAGCATCCCGACCATCCGGGCGAGGGCGAGGCCAGAGCGGGGCACCGCCTCGAGCGCCGTCCTGTGGACGTGGTTCCAGGCCGCGCCCCAGGCGGTCGGCGAGGCGGGCGCGGCGAAGACGATCGCCGCGCGCGCCGCGTCGGGGCGCGTCGCGCAGAGCTCGAGCGTCACCATCCCGCCGAGCGAGCCGCCGGCGACGAGGGCGAGCCGCTTCACGCCGAGGGCGTCGAGGAGGAGGCCGGCGAGGCGCGCCTGGTCGCGCGTCGTGACGGCGAGCGGCCTCTTCGCGTGGCCGGCGCCGCGGAGGAAGTGCGTCCCGTAGCAGGAGCCGAGGAGGTTCGGGGCGAGGACGGCGAAGCGGCGCGTGTCGATCGGGAGGTCCGGACCGACGAACGGCCGCCAGCCGCCGAGGTCGGCCGGGGAGCCTGTGAGGGAGTGGAAGAGGAGGACGACGTTCCCGCCGTCGGCGTCGATCTCCCCCTCGAGGCGGAAGGCCTGCCGCACGTCGCGGAGCGTCTCGTCCGACTCGAGCGCGAAGTCGCCCGCCCGGTGCTCGGCGAGGCCGACCCTCAGGGCCGCGACGTCGGGGGGGCCGCTCACCGCGCGCCCCCGACGAAGGTGCCCGAGCGTTCGTCGTTCGGCGCGGCGTCGTACCCGAGGACGCGGAGCGGCACGCCCTGCTCGGCCGCGAGCCGCGCCGCGTCGGCGGCGACGACCTGCGCGCCCGAGCGCGCGAGGGCGAGGAGCTCGCCGTGCGAGAGCCGCGGGAGCGGCCGGGCGTCCACGTGGCGGCGCGGGTCGCGGTCGTAGACGGCGTCGACGTCCGTGACGATGTGGCAGGGCGCCGGGCCGAGCGCCGCCGCGATGGCGACGGCGCTCGTGTCGGAGCCGCCACGCCCGAGCGTGGCGACCTCGCGGTCGTCGCGCTCCCCCTGGAAGCCGCTGACGACCGGGACGACCCCGCGGGCGAGGAGCCCGCGGAGGCGCCGAGCGTCGACGCGCGCGACGCGGGCCGCGCCGAGGGCGCCGTCGGCCCTCACGCCCGCCTCGCCTCCGCGAAGGCTCCGCGCGGGGACGCCGAGCGTGTTCAGCGCGGCGGCGAGGAGGGCGGCCGAGAGGTCCTCGCCGGTGGCGAGCGCGCGGTCGACCTCGCGGGCGGCGGCCTCGGTGCGGCCGGCCTCGAGGGCGCCGAGCGTCTCGAGGATCTGGTCCGTCGTGTGGCCCATGGCACTGACGACCACGACGACGCGCCGGCCCGAGTCGACGAGCGCGGCGACGCGGCGTGCGGCGCGCCGGATCCGGGCGGGCGTCCCGAGCGACGTCCCGCCGAACTTCACGACGAGGGTCTCGATGCGAGCGCTCATCGCGTTCGCTCCGTCCCGCCGAGGCGCGCGAGGGCGGCGTCGAGGTCCGCGAGAAGGTCCTCGGGCTCCTCGATGCCGACCGAGAGGCGGACGAGGTCGGGCGAGACGCCCGCGGCGAGCCGCTCCTCCTCGGTGAGCTGCTCGTGCGTCGTCGTCCACGGGTGGATGACGAGGCTCCTGGCGTCGCCGACGTTCGCGACGAGGGAGAAGAGGGAGAGGTTCGCGATGAAGGAGCGCGCGGCCTGCTCGGCGGAGACGCCGGCCGGCGGCTTCACGCCGAAGGTCAGGACGCCGCCGAAGCCGCCGGAGAGGACCCGCGCGGCCGTCCCGTGCGTCGGGTGCGAGGCGAGGCCGGGGTAGCGGACCCAGGCGACGGCGGGGTGGCTCTCGAGGTGCCGGGCGACGGCGAGGGCGTTGTCCGCGTGGCGGCGGATCCGGAGCGGGAGCGTCTCCAGCCCCTGGAGGAAGAGGAACGAGTTGAAGGGGGAGACCGCGGCGCCGACGTCGCGGAGGAGGACGGTCCGGAGGCGGGCGGCGTAGGCCGCGGGGGCGAACGCGGAGAAGGAGAGGCCGTGGTAGGCGGGCTCGGGGTCGGCG
>ERZ795054.1059-NODE-1059-length-27793-cov-8.627442_pt1 | contig 27793 bp, 20 predicted proteins | sample MGYA00375138_ERZ795054 | MGnify/ENA primary metagenome ERZ795054 (study PRJEB30183, sample SAMN05720215) | anaerobic digester metagenome | isolation source: active sludge of municipal wastewater-treating anaerobic digesters | place: USA | collected 2014-12-23 ... | reverse complement strand
TCCATGTCAAACAGGACGGATCGTACCGGTCCTTTGCCTGCCTTTTCCATCTCCCGCTCCTCCGGAAGCGTATAGATGTTCCGGAAAAGGCGGGATATGAACATGACGGATACCGGTCCTTCGCGATCCCCAAATAAAAATTTTAAAAATTCCTGCGCATTGTATTCCGTTTCATCAGCAGGAGCCGTGTCTTTTCAGAAAGAGATATCCAAGGAAAAAACAGCAATTTTTCCCGGGTCATCCCTTTTCACAGGGGGAAGATTTTTATATTATATAAAGCATATGGTCGAGACAGGGAAGTCATGAAGGTCGCCCAACTCCTCATCACGGTCGTCGTATTCCTGCTTGCTGCCGCAGCTTCTTACATCACCGGTGTAATCCTCGCCTCGTTCATCGGGGTCTATGGCTTCTTTGTCGGGATCATCATCTTCCTCTTTGCCATCCGCCACATCCTGGTGTGGCACAAAATCAAATCCCTCCTCATCCTGCCGGACTTTTTCCTCGTCGTTATCCTCGCGTACGTGACCTACCTGTTCTTCTCCCCGTATCTCGGGCTCTGGGGGGCCTTTGCCGCCGTCATCGTCCTGTTGACCGGCCTTGCCATGATTGCCTACATGCGCGAATGGGAGATCTGACCCGCCCGTTGCCAATATTGCGGTTTTTCCACGAGGGCACCCGCGGATCGGGCTGTCGGTTCTTTTCGCGAACCGGATTTTTTCCGCCGTTTCCGGACCTCTTTCCTTATGCTTTATCTGAACGGACAACCCTACCAGATAGAAGGAGGACGAAGATTCCAAGGATGAACACGCCCGATCTCCCGTGGGTTGCCGTCACCGGTTTTGGCGCCCATATCAAGGCAACCCCCATCCGGCTCGTCGTCCAGCAGAAGGGCCGGATCGACGAGTACCCGCTGCGCAGGATCCCCCACCTGCTGATCATCGGCGGCCATACCATCCATTCCTCGGTCATTACGACGCTTATCAGGAACGGGATCCCGATCTCCTTCTTTGAAGCGGATGGCACACCCACCGGGGTGATCCGCCCGTACGGGGACACGCGGGAGAACGGTATGCGGAGCCTGCAGGTCAACGCACCGAAACACCGGTATGCGGTCGCGATTGCGAGGGGGACGCTGCGGTCCCGGCTCCTGGCCCTCCAGCGCCTGGAGGAGGGAAGGGAGACCCCGCTCCTCTACGAGGGAGAGCTCGCGTTCCTGCACAAGGCGTACGACGAGATGGAATACCTCATCAAGCTCGACGAGATCCGGCGGCTCCACCGCCTCGTCAGCGACATGTACTACGAGATCATCGCCCGGGCAACCCCCCCGGAACTCGGGTTCCGCCGCCGGACTCCCCGGGTCCGGCAGGACCCGGTCAATGCCCTGCTCTCGATCAGCTATGCCATGCTGTACGGCTCGTGCATGGTGCCGGTGCTTGCGTCGCGCCTGGATCCTGACCTCGGGCTCCTGAACGAAGGGCCGGGTTCGCTCGTCCACGATATCATTGATCCGTTCCGTGCCGGGATGGCGGACGCTGCGGTCCTGAACGTCGTTGCCGGCGGGATTGCCGGGGACGAGTACGAGATGAGCGCGGAGCGGTGTATCCTGACTGACGATCTGGTCCGCCGTCTGCAGGCGGGTGTGAAGGCGACCATCCAGCCGCAGAGACTGCAGGAACAGGTCCAGGTCCTCTCGGACGCCCTGCACAACAACGGGACCTTCACCGTTCTTTGCTGATGCTACAGCCCCGAGCTGATCCTTCCCTCGCTCTTGATGATGGCAAAGTCATCAAAATTTTTGACCGGGATCTCCAGCACGCGGACGTCCCGGACCTGGGCGCGGGGGCACCCGTAGAGCATGGAAACGAATTTTTCGAGGATCATGGGATCGCCCGTTGCGTAGACCTGGACTTTCCCGTCCGGGAGGTTCATGACGGTTCCCCGGATCTTCATGTCCGAAGCGATGCGGCGGACGCAGGCCCGGAAGCCGACCCCCTGCACCCTGCCGATGACAACGATCTGGAGGGTCTTCACGCAGGTCTCTCCCCCTGCATCCACCGCATCGCGGCAGCGAGGTTGTCGAAGACCTCGTCCCGGTCGCGGAACTGACGGATCCCGGTCGCGGCGTCGACCGCAAATCCCATCACTTCCTGCCCTTTCATGCTGCAGCCGGCACGGTCGAGGACAAGGGCCATGTCGCACAGGACGTAGGTCCGCCGGGAGAGTGGCCGGATCACCCGTGCTTCGGCAAGCGCGGCATCGAAAAACCGCCGGGCGAGCCGGGTCCTTCCGGTCCTGTTGAAGAGGATGGCGATCATCCCGAAGTACCGGGCGACGAGCCCGCGATCCGTCAGCGACCGGATCATCGATTCCAGCGCGCTCAGCTGCTGGGGATTATAGCGCTCCGTCACGATGCGTTCGGCCCGCACCATGATCTCGCGGAATGCCGGGGACTGTTCGGCAGCATGGACCTTTTCGTGGAGACCTGCCGTTGCCGTCTGGATGTCCTCGTGGTTGATCCCGGCGATGATGCCGGAGGCACGGGCATAGAAGGTCTCGTCCCCGGTGGCATTCCCGATCCTGATGCAGATCTCGGCGACTCTCAGCCGGACTGAATCCGCGAGGTGGGGGACCGGGATCGACCATGCCACTTCCCCGATCTGGGCGAGGAGAGGGGCGACAGGGGTAAAATCGCGATCGGCAACCATCTGCTCGGCGAGTTCGAGGAGGAGTGCGGCCCGCTGGATCGTCAGCGGGATGGCGTCACACCCCTCCTGGATCCGGCTCATGATCGAGGCACGCAGGTCCGGGTTGCCGATCACCATGCGGTAGACCGGGATCATGACGGAGACGAACTCGACCGGTGTCCCGATAGCCCCCGCAACCTGCTCGGCAATCTCGACGAGCCCGGTGTCCGGTCTCTTCCGGTGGAGTTCCATGATCGCCCGCACCAGGTTCCGGTGGGCTGCCGCATCCGGGTCATAGGTTGTCGACCGGAGGACGGCAATCGCGTCCTGCATGATCCTTGCAGCGGTATCCATGTCAAGGGAGGCACAGCGGATCATGCATTCAGAGAGCACGATTACCTGCCGGTATTCCCCGGAGATCTCGCGTGCTGTCGTGCAGGTCTCTTCGAGAAGGGAACGCGCCTGTTCTTCCCTGCCGGACCGGAGATAGAGATCGGAGACCCGCACGAGCTGGAGCGACCGTATGAAGGGGTCCTTGATCTGCCAGGTCGTCCTCCGGACAAGATCGAGGAGCGTCGGATTGCCGGGGAGGTAACTGATCCGGAGGAGGGCATCCGTGATCCCCTCGTACGGGTCGGTCGAATCCGTCTGTTCGGTCAGCACGCGGAGAAGAGGGACGATCCGGGCAGCCATCGCGTCCCGCTCGTATCCCTCCCGGAGCTCGAGGATAAAGAGCGCGAGGGGGAGGACCATGTCGATCCGGAGGGCGTCCTTGAAACTGTCGATGATGATATCGATGGAATAGGCGATGCGGAGCGGGGCGTTGCCCTGCGCGTTTCCGGCCGCAAGGATGGCAAGGCCCCGCTCGAAGAGGCGGAACGCCTCACGGAACTCCTCGTCGACCGGCGGGGTGTCGAGGTCCTGCATGAGGATGCACCCGATCCGGATGAAGTTCTCGCTGATGCGCTCGGTGACCTCTTTCCGGAGGGAGGGGTCCTCGATCTCCTGCGCGATGCGGTACGCCTCCTCGAGGGCTGCCGGGTGGCAGTGTCCCCCGGCATAGACAATCATGCCCTCGATGATCTTGGCGAGTGCGGTGACCTCCCGCTCGGGGGAGAGCATCGACGCGCTCCATTCGCGCATCCTGCGCAGCAGGTCGAGGTCCCCGTCGGCGACAGCGAGCCTCGTTGCCTCATCGATCGTCGCCGTGAGCGTCAGCGACCGTGTCTTGGGATCCTCGATGGCACAGGAGAGCCCGACCGCCCGCTGCAAAAGGTCGCGGTTTCTCGTCTCTGCGCCCTGCCGCGCAACGCGGATCACGATGGTGGAGAGGGCCTGTTCCCGGGCATTCTCGTCCATGATCGCCTTTGTCAGGCGGATCAGGACGCCGGAATCCGTGCTTTCCAGAAATCCCCTCCGTATCAGGAGCGTTATCGAGTCCTGCACCAGCTGGTCGTGCTGGGGGTGAAGGGCCATGACCCGGGAGAGGGGATCGACCTGCCGGGCAATCTCGGAGAACGCGTGCTGCCGGCAGATATCCGAGACGGCACGGTAGATTGCCGCGCTCCGTTCCGGGTTCCCGTCCGGGCGGAGTGCCTGTTCCACGTCCGCAACCCGGTCTGCCGCGATCGCGTGTTTCCAGATCGTTATGATGCATTCATCGTAGTGGGGATTCCTCTCGGCGGGGTCGACCAGGGCAAAGACCGAGAGCGCCTCGGAGAGCTTCTCCTGGACGAGGAGGACCTCGACGATCTGGAGGAGGATCCGGGACGCGACCGGCGCCGGGGAGGAGGAGACGATCGCGGGGACGATCTCCTGGAGGAGATCGGTGCTGCCAGTCGCCCGTACGACCGCGAGTGCGGACCTGACAAATTCCCGGACAGGGAACTGCCCCTCGTCTGCCATCCGGGCCTGGAGATCCATCGCCAGCCGGAAATACCAGGGGTCCCCGTTCTGCTCGGCCCGCCGCAGGAGACAGGTCACGATCGTCGGGCGGATCGTTGGTTGTTCTCCGGCAAGGGTCGCAATGATGCCGGATATCGCTTCAGGTTCGGTCTCCTTCTGGATGACCTGCCAGAGCAGCGATTCCACGACCTCGTGCCTGACCTCGGGTTCGAGGTCGGTAAGAAGGGTCAGGGTACCGCTGATATCCCGGACCCTCCGGTAGAGCGGGGAGGCGGCCGCGGTGCGGGAGATGGTCGCAAAGCAGGTCTGGCGCCGGGTCTTCTGCCGGATGTCCGCGGCGATCCGGATACTGTCGGTCCACGTCGAGACATTGTCGGTCGCAATGGCGACGGTGGCAATCGCATTTGCTATCCGTGCATGGATGACCGATCGCCGTGAGATATCCGCGATATCGACCGTCATCATGTAGAGGGAACGCAAAAATTCCACATCCTGCCGGGAAACCGCCCATTCGATCAGCGTCGGGGAGATCTGGGAGAAGATATCCGACCGGTATTTCCGGAATGTTATCCCCGAGAAGAGCGCCATCCCCCGGCTGATGAGGAACGGGTCAGACTGGGAAGAGCCTGCCTCGATCAGGATCCGGGAGAGATGGGCAAGTTCCTGGGACTGGTCGCCCTTCTTCTCGAGTCTTTCGACGATGCCGGTGATCGCGGAGAACCAGGCCTCGTCCCGCGTCCTGATGTACTGGCTAAGAAGGGCAGAGAAGAGGGGCCGGAGGTCCTCATGCGGCACGTCAGGGAGAAGGGAGATGAGGTCCGGCCGGTTGTATTCGGTCGCGGCATCGAGGATCGCAGCGCTGACTTCGGTGATCTTCTCCTTTCGTGCCCTCCGGTTTGTCTGGGTGATTGCGGAAGCGACGAGATCGGACAGCCCGGCGGTATCGGAGCCGGCGACAGACTGTCGGATGCGATCCCGGAGCGTTGTTTGGGTAGGGAGCATGGAGAGATCGGGTACCAACAATATGATTAAACACTTTAAAAGGTTTTCTTTCTTTCAACAGGCTTTTTGAAAAAAAAGTTCTTAAATCTCTACCATTTTCCAATGAAAACAGTTTAAATAATATAATTTTTGAAAAAGTGCGATTTATTCCCCCTATTTCCAAATTAAACAGTTATTCTCAATTTTTAACGGTTTCCCCACAAGGACTGGTTCCCGGGCTTACTTTTCGATGATTGCAGATACTTCATTATACAATGCGGAAGCTTCCTCCCCGGTATCGGCATCGGCAATGATCCGTATGAGCGGCTCTGTGCCGGATGCCCGGACAAGGACCCATGCGGTTCCGCGGAGGATCTTCAGGCCGTCGAGCCGGTCGATAGTATCGTCCGGGAACCTGCCGGCAATCTCTGCGAGGATCGCACCGGGATCTGCCGTCGCGATCTTCCCCTTGATCATGACCCTGCGGGGAAGACCCGCGACAAGGGCAGAGAGGGGCCGGCCTTCCGCCGCGAGGATCGCAACCATCATCGCGGCGGTCATCCCGCCGTCCCGGCAGAACTGGTGGGAAGGGAAGATGGGGCCGCCGTTCCCCTCTCCCCCGAACACGACGGTTTTTCCCTCGCGGATGAGGGCATGCATGGTGCGAGCGACGTTGATGCTGCCGACCCGCGTGGCGATCACGGTGCACCCCGATTCGCGGGCAACGGTCTCGATCATCCCCGAACTGCTCACCGGGGTGACGACATAACCTTTCGTTGTGCGGCAGATGGAGCGGGCAAAGAGGGCGAGTTCGCAGTTCTCTTCGACAAATCTCCCGTTCTCGTCGACAAAGACCGCCCGGTCCGCGTCCCCGTCATGGGCTACCCCGAATGCTGCGCCGGAACTTTGTACGAGATCGGAGAGTGCCGCAAGGCCGTCTTCCGAAGGTTCCGGCAGCCGCCCGGGAAACGTCCCGTCCATCGTACCGTTGACGGTCAGGACCCGGCAGCCGATCCGGCGCAGGATCTCCGGCGTCGTCGCACAGGCGGGGCCGGATCCGGGGTCGGCAACGACGAGCATCCCGGTTCCCGGCAGGTCGGGGAACCGGGCGACGATCCCATCGACATACCGGCTCACGAGCCCGGGGGCGGCAGTCTCCTTCCCGATGGACTGCCAGGGCTGGAGAGTGAAGGACGGCCCGGCGATCCGCCGCTCGAGTTCCAGCGTCTCCTCGTCTCCCATCTCGGTCCCGTCGGGCTCGATGATCTTGACGCCGTTGTACTCGGGCGGGTTATGGGACGCCGTGATCATCGCGCCGCCGGCATAGGTCCCCCGGATGAGGTACTGGAGTGCCGGGGTGGGAAGGATCCCGCAGTCGACAACGTCGCACCCGGTCGCAAGGAGCCCGGCTTTTATGGCATGGAGGAGCATCTCCCCGCTGGTCCGGGTGTCTCTCCCGACCGCGATCGTGCCGTTCCGCATCGACCCGAGCGCGATACCAATCCTGAGCACCAGATCCGGTGTCATATCGATGCCGGCCCTTCCCCGGACACCGTTCGTGCCAAAGAGGCGTTTTTTCGGAACAGGGGCTTCTGTTTCTGGTGGTTTCATCGGTTTTCCTCTCCTCGGTTTCCCAGCCCTTTATAGTCTGCGAACCTGTCGAGATGTGCGATGATCTCATCGACGGCAGGGTTCCGGAGCACGCAGTGCTCTGTCGCAAGATCGCCAAGGACGATCCTTGGGAACGGGCGGGTTTTGAACCCTTCGATGATACAATAGTCTATGCCGGATCCCGCGAGCAGCGCGAGCATCTCATCAAGGCTGTTTCCGTGAAATGCGGCGACAGACTTCTCTGCGTCAATGCCAACAGATATCGATGCCCCGGCAGAAAAGAATTCGGTTGTGTCCCTGCCTTCTTCGAGCTCAAACATATGGTCCCCGAGGTGTTTGATGATCCCGACCTTTCCCCGCCGGGCAAGGTCCGGGACGAGCTTTTTTATCAGCGTTGTCTTGCCCGTGTTCGAGCGGCCAACGACCTGGATGATCTTCATGGGGAATGACTCCTCTTCTCCCCGGGAAGGGGAGGGACCATAGTGGTCTCCCCGGTTTTCTCTTCCTTGGAGGTTGTCTGCGCCGGTTCTTCCGGATCCTGCGCCGGTCCCGTTTCAGGTACCGGGACAGGTTCCCGTATGTCCTGCACCGGGATGGACGCACGGTCATTCTCAGGGAATTCGCGGATCGGTTCTTCACCCCCGGGTACAGGGAGTGCCGGCCCGGCAGGTTCAGGAGGAAGGACAGGTTCTTCCGGCTCCGAACGTGGTTCCTGAACTGGTACAGGTTCCGGTGCCTCAGGGACCGGGAGGGCAGCCTCCGCCTCATCTGCCGACGACTCCCTTCCAATCTCTCCGCTCACCGGCACGGGTGATGCAGATCCGTAAGGGAGTCCGACTGCCCCCTGCTCTTCCGGCTGTCCGGGCTCGAGCCCCGGCGTTTTCCTATCCCCGGTCTCCTGCGGAATTGTACCGGATGCCGGGGCCGGCAGGACCGGTGCCTGCGACCCCGCCGGAACTTCCTGGTTTCGGATCTTCCTTTTTCTCCCGCGACGGACTGCCCCGGGACGGGCTGCCGGGGGAGTGACTGCACCGGGAGCGGCCCCTTCGCCGGCAGCCGGGACTGCCCGGTCCTCCCGTTCCACCTCCATCCCCCGGGTCTTCAGTACGGTCTTTGCCGCCTCCCCGACGCTCCGCATCACGCCCGTGATCCGGTCCTCGATATCGATCTCCTCGTCAATGTCGAGCGTCGTGCTCTCCACTTCCAGCAGGAACCGGGCGACCTCGCTTGCCTCGAAGAGGAGGTCGTCGAGTTCCTCGGTCGTGAAGAACCCGCACATGGCGCCGTAGAAGAAGGTCGCGCTCGACTTCCGTACCTTCTTCTTGAACGAGTTCCGTGCCTGGTTGACCGCCTGCGGGCTGTACGTGTCCTCCATGAAGGGGACGAGCTGCGGCAGGTGCGCCCCGATGAATGTCATCTCCGCCCCGCCAGTCGTGCGGAAGTCCGTGCAGAGCCGGGCGAGCGCCCATTCGCGGGCCGTGATGTAGGTCCGCTTCCGCAGGAACTGGTTCACTTTCCGGTAGGTCGCTCCGTCGACCTTCCTGAACTTCTTGTACTTGTTGATCTCTTCCTGTGCCCGTGCCTCATCCATCAGCGATCACATTCTCCGGGGGCTGTCCGGGATATCTTCCAACCCGGTTAGTGTATAGCATTATTTGGTTTATCATTGATAAAACCACCCGATGTTTTTATACTGAAATACGGGTAATTTCGGGAATATTTGCCGTTTTGGCCGTGATTATTCGTTTTTGTGCCGGGCCGGATCAACGCCGGATCCGGACCGGATCCGGCCAGTATCTCCGGATATTCTGCATAACGACAGGGGAAGTTCGTTTCCATTCTTCGCTTATGCAGGGGCTGACCGCGATGATACAACTCTATTATACTGCCAGCGTCCCTGCACCTCCCTCCCATGCAGGTGTCCTGCGTGAAGCCTGCCGTTGGACAGAGAGACATATGGGGACATTCTGAGGAAGCGGTGATCGTCCACGGGATCTTCCGGACCGTATCGGGTGATGGGGGAGTCTGAGAGAATGGGGGATTCTCAGCAGGACCCAATGACACCTGTTGTGGTGTCCGAAAACAGACTTCCGGATCCAGTCTCCCACCTAGGCTCTCTTCCCGGGCACTGCTGCCGTATCCTCTCCAGATGTGCTTTCCAAATGTGTGTCCGTGCATCAGGGGGAGTTCGCAGGATGGTTTTCAGAGGTATCGCGGTAACCGGGGAGCTGCCAGGAACATCAGATGAACATCTGCGACCCGGTTGAAGAACGGTAGTTCCATGTCACACGACCGGGAGAAGTGTGGACGATCTCTCGAAAAAAACCTCCCCGGACCGATCCCGAAATTGCGGGATGAGGGATCGGCAGGAGGTGGTATCCGGGGGCGCCTGCAATGATACGCAGGCAGGAACAAATTCCCGGTTGGTTGGACAGCCCCTGTTCGTGGCACGGTGTTCGTCTCCTCGTCAAGCGACCCTCTGGGGGGGGCACTGGTATCTCCGGATCCTCTTTCTGGTTCAGAAAATGGCACTTTGTGTATAGCATCATATGGTTTATGTGAGCCGGAAAACGGCGAATTTTCGTGGAATCTGATGGATCCTGGCGCAATGGCGGCTCCAGGATAATTAGGCCGTAATTGTTCGGAAAAATCAAATTCTCTGCCCGGATTGGGCTGGCTTTTCCAGTAAAATTCAGACAGGTGGTACACAATCCCCCCATCGCCGATCTGGAATTTCGGGAAAAATGCACGGTGTTCGTACTCCACCCCTCAAGGAACGAAAGACTGCCCGGTTCGCGGGGTCCCGGCCGGCGACAAGGGCCACATTTCTCTCGGGAGATCTAATCGATGTTGCGCTTATATCCCTGTCTTCACGTGCGAAGATTGTTCGCGCCACAAAGAAATCGGTCGATGCAGTCGTGGTCGTGGATGAGGGATGTGGTGATGCCAACGGCAGAATTGGCACGATGGTTCAGGTGGGGGTTGTATCTGCAGTCGGAGGAACGAAAACCTCTCTCATGTATTCACCGGGACGATCGTGAAAGAAATAACTGCGGGATTTTCCCCATGGCCCAGGATGGATCCGGAAGCCCTGACAGGATGCGACGTGAGCTACCCGTCGGTGGATTTTTCTACCCGAAAGGCCGCAGGAGCACGGTGAGGCACGTCGATTGCCTTCGTCACTGTCAGGAAAACGTACGATTGCCTTCCCGATCTGCCATTTTGTATTCCCTGCGGAGAAAGCACTCCCCAGGGAAATTTCAGGACGGTATTTTTTTTGGGAAAAGGGTGCCGGGCGGAGAAGACGGATCCTGTCACACCGTCTCCCACTCTTCCCAAAAAAAGCAATCCCGGATATCCACCCAACGATATGCAGATTGAGGGCACGGTCCTGGTCCGGGAAGGCGGAAATTGTTCCGGATACGAGGACCTGTCCAAAGCCTTTTTCCGTCTGCCGTGTGCGACACCGGAACGGCAAGGATGCCGGTGCCCGAATGCATCGGGATGGGAAGGATCTGTCCAATAACCCGGTGCGGGAAACGGACAGAGAGCCTTCACGGTAATGGCAGACGTCAATGGTTGTCCCGAATCCCCGAGCGTTACGAAGGCCTTCCAGAGAAAGGAATCCCGCCGTTTTTTCATCAGGATTTTGAGAGGTGCATTCAGGACCCGGATACTCCCTGGCGACCAATGCAATCATGAGGGTATCCCTGCCCAGGATTACTCCATCAGCAGGATATCATTCCCCGGTCTGCGAGGGAAGAATTCCCGGCACCTGGGAGTACAATCCGGTGACGAGCCTGCAGCACCGATACCGGATCCTCCGGTGGATGGCCGTTCAATGAAGCCCGTCCACGGGTGTGAAAATCTTCCCGACCCATGCTCCCGTGTTGGAAAGGAGAGTGAATGGGGGAGGATGGAGACAGGACCCCGATCCCTTCAATGGAAAAGGTGGCGAAGGGATGGAGGAAAAACGCTGCCAGCGTGTTCACCCGGGCGAAGTGACATGGGTCTCCCCGGTATCCCAGCCGCCGGCACGGGAAAAGGAGACCGCGAGCCGGAAGAGCATCTCCCGATTCATTCCTCCCCCATGGTGTGCCCATTCCGGAGACAGCATCGGGTTTCAGGACCCACCACAGAGCGGAACCATGACGGCGGGGACGGAAAAAATCCCCGGTTCTTTTTTTCTGATGCCGGTATTTTCCCGATCGATCTTACCCGAACGATTGCTCTCCCCGGCATAACCCGAACGGTCATGGTTCAGGGAAGGCCCATGCCTGACCCCCGGGGCGACACCGGATCGGGAGCAAGGTGTGTGCAGTCTCGCCGGTCGCCCGCAATCCTGCATCACAGGTATACCCCGCTGACTCCCGGCAGCCATTCTCCGGGACACCGCGTGCCACCTCTCCTTTCTCCGGATAATAATAGGAAACCCGGTACCCTGCAGGATGCCCTCGGTCCCCGGTTTAAATCAATCTACGATCCCTCGTTCCGGAATCTTCCCGAAACAGGGCGATGACAGAGGATCCGGGATTCTTTCTCCCGAATCCATTCCCAGGTCCCTGTTCCGGAGCTTTTCCTTTGCGACCCCGCCGGCCAACCCTCTCGGGCAGATGACCGGACTTACCGTCGATAAATTTTCCGGATCGCAATAGCGGCGTTCTGTGCCACGATCGGGTTCCTGATGGGCAAATGTATGGTCCCGGCCGGAAAAACCCCTGTTTTGCCCCACCGCGATCCGGGGAACAGGATCCGGATCCTGCAGGCTGGCTCTCCTCTCTCCAGCAACCCTCTGCTTTTCAGGGTTTTTTCCCTGGTTCCCCGGCCGTTCCGGAAATCTTCCCGGAACACTTTACGTCGGTAGGATTTGTCGCAGAATAGGCATTTGGCGCAAATCTTTATTACATTGAGATTTGATAGAATAAACCATGAATAGCGGGTATTTTTCCGAGTGGCTGAAGAGCTACCGGGACTACCTGCGGATGCGGAACTACTCGGACCGAACGATCGAGAGCTACGAACAGGTGATCCGGCATTTTGCCTACTATGTCTGGCTGCGCCGGCATACCGAGCAGACCAAGCTCGTAATCTACTGGAAGGATTTCGAGAATGCCCGTCTCGACACCAGCGTCGAGGTGACGCCGGTCATCGTCACCGACTTCCTCTCGTTCGTCTCTTCAATGCGGACGTATAAGCCGAAGACATTCCACCGGATGATCTCGACCCTCTCCTCGTTCTACCGGTTCCTCTCGGTCCAGGGCGGCGTTGTTGCAAACCCCCTCGCCGGGATCGAGCGCCCCCGGATCAAGCAGCAGGAGATCCGGTACCTCAAGCACAGCCAGGTGCTCCGGCTGATCGACGCAATCGAGGACCCCCGGGACAAGCTGATCGTCCGGACCATCTATGCCACTGGCGTCCGGGTCTCGGAACTCTGCGGGATCACCATCGGGGACATCGACTTCGATGAACGCACGATCCGGATCCGGGGCAAGGGCGACAAGATCCGGATCGTCTTTGTCGACGAGGACACGCTCGAAGAGATCCGGAAGTTCATCGGGAAACGGATCGAGGGGCCCCTCTTTGTCGGCCAGCAGGAGAAACACCTCTCCCCCCGGGCGGTCCAGCACATCTTCCGGAACTATGCCCCGCCGGGGATCACCCCCCACAAGATCCGGCACAGTTACGCGAGCGAGCTCTACCGCCGGTCCAAGAACCTGCGGGTCGTGCAGGAGAATCTCGGCCATACCTCCATCAAGACGACCGAGATTTACCTCCACACGGACCTGGACGAGCGCCGCCAGGTATACCAGCAGTTCTTCCCGCTGGCCGGAAAGCCGGAGAGTAGTCCTCCGGGGAATTCCTGAACCCGCTGACTATCATCACGGTTCCCCCTCTCAACGGCGCAACCTGTGTTCCATCGACCTGCTCCAATGGTGATCCCTGGGGAATTATTTCCCTGCCAGGTCCCGGGCCGGCGTGAGCCAGCACCCCGCAAATATCCTGTTGGAGCACCGTCCGGTATACCCTTGGATCGTTCCCCTGACGATACTATCAGCCCGAACGTTCACGTCTTGCCCCCTCTCCCCCTTGGGAGTGAAGGCGGGGAGATCCCCCACTAAAAAAAGCAATTGTTCACCGGATCATCCGTTCTCTTCTCTGTGCCGCTCCGGATTGCATCCTGGTCGTGCCCGGAATGTATGCAACCATTCCCCATCATCCCTGAGCATGAACAGACCGCCACCTCCCGGTTCCAGGTTTCTGCCGGTACGTTCACGGTTCAGGTCCAGGTCGATCGCTTCAGCCTTTCCGTCGGTATTGGGAAAAAAATCATCAGGTATTCTCTTCTCATAAACCGTATGATGCTATATGAAAAACCGGTATAAAAATTCACGGATCCGAAAGTATTCCAGGGCCGGTTTCACCAACTCAACCACGCGGATCCGTTCAAGGAATGTGACACGATCTGCAGATTCACCGATTCTCCTTTAAGGTACGATACCTAAGTAGTACCAAAATGCCCGATTTTGTCACAGGGGAACAATCTTCACCACGGACGGTCACCGATGTCGATTCCTGAAGGAGAGAACCTTTCTGACCCGGTAAAAATTAACCAGTTAAAACAATCCACCGCCCGGCTCTCGGTTGCATCGAACACATTCCTCGTCATTGCCAAGCTTTTCGTCGGCGTTCTGATAGGATCGGTCAGCATCATCTCTGAGGCCATCCACTCCGGCATAGACCTGATTGCGGCCGTCATCGCCTTCTTCTCGGTACGGCAGTCAGCGAAACCCGCGGACGACGAGCACACGTTCGGCCACGGGAAGTTCGAGTCCATGTCCGGCTTCATCGAGGCCGGGCTCATCTTCCTCGCTGCAGGGATGATCATCTGGGAATCGGTGCAGAAGATCTTCGGGCACAACGGAGCCGGACTCTCGCAGGACCTGCTGATCGCGGGTATCGCGGTCATGGCAGTCTCCGCTGTCCTGAACTGGTACATCTCGTCCCGGCTGATGACCGTCGCGAAGAAGACCGAGTCGATTGCCCTTGAGAGCGACGCGTGGCACCTGCGGACCGATGTCTACACCTCGCTCGGGATCTTTGCCGGGCTCATCCTGATCCGGCTGACGGGCATTACGATCCTCGATCCCATCTGCGCGCTCTTTGTCGCGGCGATGATCATCCATGCAGCGTACGACCTGACCCGGCGGTCCCTTGCCGACCTCATGGACCGGAGCCTGCCTGCCGATGAGGAGCAGCGGATCCGGCAGATCCTCTGCGACCACCACTCTCAGTACGTCAACTTCCATGCCCTGCGGACAAGGAGGTCGGGGCCGGAACGGTTCATCGACCTCCATGTCTGCGTCCCGAAGCATCTCTCGGTCCAGGAGTCGCATGACTTTGCCGACCATATCGAGCACGATATCTGCCTCGAATTCCCCCGGGCGAACGTGAATGTGCATATCGAACCCTGCACCGAAGAGTGCGAAGACTGCCAGAGTTTCTGCACGATCCGCAGGAACGACGGGAACAACCTGCCGGCGAATCCCCGGAACCATCATTCCGGAAAACAGACCTGATCATGGATCTTCTCCTGACCTCGTTTCTCATCGGAATCGGTCTCTCGATGGACTGCCTGGCTGTCGCGATAGCGGCAGGGGCGCACCTGAAGGTAAGCCGGCTGAAGACCGCGGCGATCCTTGCGCTCTTCTTCGGCGCCTTCCAGGCGGGAATGACCCTTGCAGGCTTCTTCCTGGCATCCGGCTTTGCCTCCCTCATCTCGGACTTCGACCACTGGGTCGCTGCTCTCATGCTCTTTGCCATCGGGGGGAAGATGATCTATGAAGGCGTCCACGACGGCGAAGAGGAAGAAATTCCGGATGTGATGAACCTTGCTGCGGTAACCTATCTCGCCGTTGCAACCAGCATCGACGCCCTCGCGGTCGGGATCAGTTTCGCCTTCCTCGGCATGCCGGTGCTCTCTCCCGCGATCATCATCGGGGTCGTTGCCGCCCTTGTCTCCTGCGCCGGCGTTTTCCTGGGAGGGAGGCTCGCGCATGTCCTGGGAAGGCGGGCCGATATTGCCGGCGGCCTGATCCTCATCCTCATCGGTCTCCGGATCCTGCTGGAACACATGATCCTTGCGTAACTGTGCGAACGGTAAAGGATGGTGAAGATCCATGAATATGTACACTTCACGATACTGAAAAAACACGAGGCGAGATTATGGAATCAGAATTTTTTTATGCCGTTCTCACGATCCTCATCGGCCTCATCGCCGCGGGGATAGCGTACGGCATTATCCTGTGGCTGAAGAAAAAAGCGGAGAAAACCGTCTCTCAGCTCGACGACATCCTGCTGTCCGCGCTCGGAAGGCCCGTCGTTATTACGGTCCTTGCCGTCTCTATCTACATCGCCCTGACGCGGTTCGCCATCCTGCCGGATGTCGTCGCCGGGTTTGCGGTTGACCTGTACATCAACGCATTTTTCATTTTAATCGTGGCGTGGGTCATCTCTTCCTTCTCCTATACCTTCCTCTGCACGTATGGTTCGACGATTGCAAGAAAGACGGAAACAGACTTCGATGACCGCCTGCTCCCGATGCTTGAGATCGGCGCCCGGTACCTGATCTGGTTCATCGCCTTTCTTATGATCCTTGCGAATTTCCACATCGATATCACTCCCCTCCTCGCCGGCGCAGGGATCGCGGGGATTGCCCTTGCACTCGCAGCCCAGGATCTCCTCTCCAACTTCCTGGGCGGGGTGATCATCGCCGTCGACAAACCCTTCAAGATTGGGGATCGGGTCCGGTTCGGGGAATATTCCGGGGACATCGTCGCCATCGGCCTGCGGAGCACCCGGTTAAAAACGCTGGATAACCAGATCGTCACGGTCCCTAACTCCAGCCTTACCTCGAATGTGGTCGTCAATTTCGCGCAGCCGGATTTCCGGCTCAAGGTCCGACTACCCTTCTCCGTTGCCTACGGCTCCGATATCCGGCAGGTGAAGGAGATTCTCCTCGGGATTGCCGCAGAGGCGGCGGAGAAGACCCCGTGGGTGCTGAAGGATCCGGCTCCCTCGGTGTATTTTCTCGAATTCGGGGAGTCGAGCCTGAACGGGCAGCTCCTCCTCTGGACAAATAATTACGATAACTCGTGGGATGTCCAGGACTATGTCAACTGCCGGATCGACGAGCGGTTCCGCGAGGCGGGGATCGAGATCCCGTTCCGTCAGGTCGATGTCCGTATGCGGGACAAAGAGTGATACCCGGCACTCCTCCTCCCCGCTGCTGATCCCCGGGTTTTTTCGATCAAAAGCCCGGTCGATCACGCCGTGCGGTTGCTGCCGGGACACCTGCCTGGCGGATTTTACCCGGATTTTGCGGGTCTGCCCCCGCTGCAGCCGTCCCCCACCGGAACCGGGCAGATGCACCGTATCATTGTGCAGGGGCAGCCCCGATCCTAAAAAGGGTCGGAAAGAATCGCTGAAACGGGAAGGGGATCATGAAAGCCCCGGAAAAACCACAGGTTTTTCTGGGAGCTCCGCCCACATCCCTTCAACAGCGGTGCGACACCATGGTCTCGTGGGAACTGGTCTTTGCTATCATCCCGGGGATCATCCTCTTCCTGTACGGGATCGAGCAGTTCTCCCGCGAGGTGCAGCTCGCCGGCGGGGAGGTGTTCCGCTCCCTCATCCAGCGCTTTACCCGGACGCCCGTGCGGGGGACGGTCACCGGTGCCATCGTCACCTCGCTCGTCCAGTCCAGCACGGCAACGACGGTCATCACCGTGGGGCTCGTGAACGCGGGCATCATCTCCTTTGCCGCCTCCCTCGGGATCATCTTCGGCGCCAACCTCGGCACTACGATGACCTCCCAGCTCATAGCACTGAACCTGACCGCGTTTGCCCCGCTCTTCATCCTGCTCGGATTCATCATCGGGATCATCCCGGGGAAGTATCGTGTCTTTGGCCGCCCTATCTTTTACTTCGGCCTTGTCTTCTTCTCGCTCTCGCTGATTTCCTCGGTGATGGCCCCCTATCGTACGGATCCGCAGTTGATCACGCTCATCGGGATGATGGACACGGTCTTTCTCCAGATCGCGTTCGGGTTCATCATTACGAACATCTTCCAGTCCAGCTCCGTGACAACGGGCCTTGTCGTGGTCATGTCCCAGAACGGACTCATCACAACGGAAGTCGCAATCCCCATCCTTTTGGGAGCGAACCTCGGCACACCCACCACGTCCCTGCTGGTGGCAGCACGGATGAACACTTCGGCAAAGCGGGCTGCCATGGCGCATTTCCTCTTCAACTTCCTTGGGGTGCTGATGTTTTTACCGGTCCTCGGGCTGTTCACGAACCTCATCGTCGCCCTTGGCGGCGATGCCGGCCAGCAGGTGGCGAACGCCCACCTCATCTTCAACCTCACCTGCTGCATTGTCTTTTTAATCCTCATCCGGCCCTTCGAGCGGCTCGTGATACGGTTTGTCCCGGGCAGGGAGGACGATGTCGTCTTTGTTACCCGTCACATTGTAACCCCCCTGCCGGATTCCACCACCGATGCGATGCAGCAGGTGGAGCGGGAGATCCGGCACCTCCTGACTACCCCGGGAAAACTGCTCGAAGAACTGGAGGGCATGGTCCGTGACCCGAAGAAGTATTCTCCCCGGGTACGGCAGCTCCAGGACTATGCCACCTACCTTGATGTGCAGGCGAGCAACGCAGCACTTGAGATCTCCCGGCGGGATCTCTCTCCGCACGATGCCACACGTCTTGCCGGGCTTGTCCGGATCTCCAAGCTCGGGCAGGTGCTCGCCACCCAGACTGCAGAACTCGTAGAGATGATCCACCAGATCCAGGAAAAAGGGATCACCCTGTCGGAAGAGTCCCGCACCGGCCTCGAGTACACCCTCATCCCGTGCACCATGAACCTGCGGACCCTCGGGGATTCATTCCCCGCAATCACTGACGAGATCAATGAGTCCATGCGCATGCAGGACGACAACCTGCGGGACATCATCACGATCCAGTACCGCGAGTACCTCAGGCGGTTTGCTGCAAAAAAGACCCCCTCGGGCAGCGAGTTTTCCCGGGTCCTCTTCCAGATCGAGGGGATGGCAGGAACGATCCGCGAGATCCGGAAGTCCACCCGGCTGCTGGACCGGTCATGATCGTGCCGGGATGGACAATATACCCGTAAGGTCCGGCCAGGTTACCGGTTCCATCAATGATTTAACCTCTCCATAAAAAGGAGAATATGCTGACCTATGGACCTGCCGGAAACCCCCCATGCCCAGTCTGCGGAAACGATTGCAACCCTCCTTTCATCAAGCCCCGCGGGCCTTTCTGAAGAGGAAGTAACGGCCCGGCGGGAACGGTTCGGAAGGAATGTCATTAAGGAGGAGAAGACCAGCCGTTTTGTCATCTTCCTCCGGCAGTTCAAAAGCCTGCTTGTCTATATCCTCATCATCGCTGCCGTCATATCCCTCCTCGTCGCCGATTTCAAGGATTTCGTGATCATCCTTTTCATCATCCTTGTCAACAGCATCATCGGGTTCTGGCAGGAGGTCAAGGCGGAGGCATCGCTTGCCGCCTTAAAGAAACTGACCGAAAGCAGGGTCTGTGCGATGCGGGACGGGAAAACCTGCACCCTCCCGTCAGATGAACTCGTGCCCGGGGATTTCGTATTCCTTTCCGAAGGTGACCTTGTCACTGCCGACATACGGCTCTCCGGTTCCAGCGCCCTGACCGTGGATGAATCCTCGCTCACGGGGGAGTCGCTCCCGGTGATAAAAGACCATACTGCACTGGTCCGGCCGGATGCACCGCCGTATGACCTGAAAAACAGCCTCCTCTCGGGCACGGCCATCGTGCGGGGCTCAGGAAGCGGGTACGTGGTCCGGACCGGGAAAAACACGTATTTTGCCGGCATCGCAGCGCTCGCACAGGAGCGTTCCCCCGACAGCCCGTTCACGCGGGCGATCGCCCATTTCTCGAAACGGTATATCACGATGCTCCTCGGTATCTTTGCCCTCGTCGGCACCATTGCGATCCTGCAGGGCCGCCCGGCAGCAGAGATCGCCTACCTGCTGGTCGCCCAGATGGTATCCGCGGTGCCCGAGGGACTGCCCATTGTCGTGACCATCATCATGGTTGTCGGGGCGCTGGTCCTCTCGAAGAAACAGACCCTGGTCCGGTACCTCCCGGCGGTTGAGACGATGGGATCGGCAACGGTTATTGCCTCGGATAAGACCGGTACCATCACCGAAGGCCGGCTGGCCGTTTCCGAGGACTATGCCCTTGACCGGGACGAACTGCACCGTGCCGCCGCGCTCTGCAATGATGCCAACGGCGGGTTGGGAGATCCCATCGATATCGCCCTTGCGCGGTGGGTCGGTGACTACGACAAGGTCCGGCAGCAGAATCCCCGCAGCTGGGTATACCCGTTCAACACGGTAAAGAAACTGATGGCCACCGCAAACCTTGTCGGGGGCAGGGAGCGTTTCTTTATCAAGGGCGCCTACGAGGAACTGAAGAAGCATGCCGTCAATGCCGCGGAGCTCGGCGAACTGGAGCGCTGGATCGAGGAGATGGCCGGCCGGGGTCTCCGGGTGCTTGCCTTTGGCGCCGGGGAATGGATCGCGGAAGATCCGGAAGCATGGCGCTATTCGGTTGTCGGGATCATCGGGTTCATCGACCCGCCCAAGGATAGTGCTGCACAAGCCGTCGCAGTTGCGCAGAAGGCCGGCATCCGGGTCATGATGATCACCGGGGACCACCCGCTCACGGCAAAGGAGATCGCCCGCGCCGTCAACATCTGGAAGGAGGGCGACGGCGTCCTGACCGGGCCGGCGATCGAGGCGATGACCGATGAAGAGCTGGCAACGACACTCCGGCACACCACCGTCCTTGCCCGGATCCTTCCCGAGCACAAGTACCGGGTGGTCCGGGTGCTCCAGGAACATGGCGAGACCGTCACGGTTACCGGTGACGGGGTGAACGATGTCCCGGCGCTGCGGGCGGCCGACCTCGGCATTGCGATGGGCTCGGGCACTGAAGCGGCCAAGAGCGCAGCAAAGATGGTCATCGTGGACAACAACCTCTCGGTCATCGTTGACGCGATCCGGAATGCCCGGGTCATCGTGGACAACATGCGCAAGGTGATCTATTACCTCGTTTCCACCTCCATCACCGAGATCGTCCTGATCAGCACAACGGTCTTTTTCGGGCTGCCCCTCCCCCTTCTTCCCCTCCAGATCCTCTGGATCAACCTTGTTACGGACGGGGTTCAGGACAAGACCTTCCCGTTCATCCGGGAGGAAGGGGACGTGATGAAACGGCGCCCCAAGGACCCTGCTCTGCAGTTCTTCGACAGCCGGCAGATCCGCCGCATCATAACCTTCGGTCTTGTCATGGGCTGTACCGGGGCGGTCATGTTCTGGTACCTGCTGGGCCGGTACCCGTACGAGCTCGTGATCTCGATCATGTTCACATCGTTTGTCGTCTTCCAGTGGTGCAACGGCCTCCAGGCGCAACAGGAGCACGAGCCATTCCTGCTGGACATCAGGAAAAGCCTGACCATCAACCCGTATATCTTCTATGGTATCGGCCTTGGAATCATCCTCCAGCTCATGGCGATCTATGTAATTCCGGGCATCTTCGGGGCCGTTCCTCTCGGACCTGAACACTGGGGATACGTGGCCTTCCTCGCGCTGGTCGCGTTTGCCGTAGTCGAGGCGATCAAGTGGCTGGAATACAAGGAGAGCCATGCGGTGTAACCGGGGCGCAGGGGATAGATCGCAACCGCTATCCTGCAGGATATCTCCCCGGGTGCTTCCGGTCCCACCGCCGGATGCGTATCGCGTGCAGTCTGTGCCGCATGAACAATCTTTTTCCATTTCGGCCGAAAGAGTAATGACTGCGCAACCCGCAACGGAGACCTGGCCTTATGCATCCTGAATCACCCTCCCCCCAAACCCCCGCCCCCGGCCCAAAGGTCCGGTGGCGCTGTGCCGTCTGCGGTTTCGTCTTTGAGGGGGAAAAACCGCCGAAAGGCTGTCCGGTCTGCCACAGCCCGTCGGGGGAATTCCTTCCGGATACCGAAAGGAAGCAGCTCACCTACGATGGGAAGCCCTTTGATGTCCTGGTGATCAACGGCAGCACCCACCGGGCCGGCAACACCGGCTACATGGCCGACCTGGCGGAGGACGTTCTCCGCGAACAGGGCGTCCCGTACCGGCGCTACAACCTCAGTGAACACCACATCGATTCCTGCTGGTGCTGCTACGCGGTCCGGGCCGAGTCCTGCACCTATCCCTGCCGGAACAGGAACGACGACATGCCGGCCTTCCACCAGATGCTTGCGGCGTCGAAGGCGGTTATCATCGCCTCCCCGATCAACTGGAACAGCATGTCCGCACGGCTCAAGATCTTCCTTGACCGCACCACCTGCATGGAGAACCTCTACCACCTGGGAAAGCCCGGGCTGACCGAGGGGAAGATTGCCGGCATCCTGGTGAACGGCCACGAGGACGGGGCGATCAAGACCGCGATGGACATCTGGCTGAACTTCGAGCAGCTGGGATACATCCTTGCCCCGTTCGGGATCGGCTTTCGGACGCACGGGTCGGAGTTCAACAGCAAGACCGACCACGAGTTCTTCCGGAACGACGCGCTTCTCGTCCACCAGGTGCGGGGCGTGGTGACCAATGTCATCGGGATGCTGCGTCTGGGTATCGAGGAGAAGGTCAAAGGAACGCTCATCCCGGTCACCGAGTGAGCTCCTCCCGATACAGATCGAATCCGTGCCTCATACCGTTCCCGGTATCGAGGGATTCCAAAAAAATTTAAAGTTCAGGTACGAAAAAAACGTTTATTGCGGAGTGCATCCAGGTACCTTCGATCCCTGTTCATCATGCGAAAGACTCCTGCACTGCCCGCCCCTGTCCTCTTCAGGACAGACCCCTCCACCGCAACCAGCGTGATACCCGTGAACACCAGTTCCAGGACTACCGGAGCCGGGCCCGACGGCCGTGCCGGGTGAACGACGACCATGATAGCGATCGAGTATGTCCTTGCCAGTGCCGCGGTCCTTATCCTGTTCAGCATCATCGCGAACAAGGTATCGGGGAGGCTCGGCCTTCCCGCCCTGTTGATCTTCATTCTTGTCGGCATGCTGGCCGGTTCCGAGGGTCCCGGGGGGATCTATTTCGACGACCCGTTTATCGCGCAGAGCATCGGGGTTGTCGGCCTCGCCCTTATCCTCTTCTCAGGAGGTCTCGATACCCGGTGGACCGAGGTGCGGCCGGTCCTTACCCGGGGGCTGGCGCTCTCCACTGCCGGGGTCGCTATCACGGCACTTATCGTCAGCATCGCCGCGGATCTTCTGCTCGGGTTCACGCCGCTCGAGGGGTTCCTGCTCGGGGCGATCGTTTCTTCAACCGATGCGGCTGCGGTCTTCTCTATCCTGCGTTCGCGCCGGGCAAGTCTCAAGGGCGAGCTTCGTCCGCTCCTTGAGTTCGAGTCCGGCAGCAACGATCCCATGGCCATCTTCCTCACGATCGGGGCCATCTCCCTCATCATGCTCCCGCAGACCTCGTTCTTCTCGCTCGTGCCGCTCTTTGTGCAGCAGATGGCAGTCGGCGGTCTGCTCGGCTATGGGATGGGGAAAGGTGCCGCCTGGCTGATCAATGCCGTGAAGCTGGAGTACGAAGGCCTGTACGCGGTCCTGACCCTTGCCTCGGCGCTGCTCATCTACAGCCTTTCGACCATCCTGGGAGGCAACGGGTTCCTTGCGGCCTACACCGCCGGCCTGGTCATCGGCAACAGCGCCATTGTCCACCGGAAGAGCCTGACCCGGTTCCACGAGGGCATTGCATGGCTGATGCAGATCACCCTCTTCCTCACCCTCGGGCTCTTTGTCTTCCCCTCCGGGCTCCTGCCCGTGCTTGTCCCGGGCATCATCATATCCGTTGTCCTGATCTTTGTTGCCCGCCCGGTTGCCGTGTACCTCTCGCTCCTCCCGTGGACGATGAAGAAGAACGAGAAGCTGATGATCTCGTGGGTGGGGCTCCGCGGCGCTGCCCCCATCGTGCTTGCAACGTTCCCGCTCATTGCCGGCGTGCCGCAGGCCCATGTCTTTTTTAACCTGGTCTTCTTCATGGTGATCGCATCCGCGCTCCTCCACGGGACTTCGATCCCCTTCGTTGCTAAACACCTCGGCCTTTCCGCTCCCCTTCCCACCCGGTCGCGGTTCGGGCTGGAACTGGATTCTTTGGAGGATTCCCGTAACGAACTCTTCGAGCTCGTCGTCCCTCCTGGCTCCCCGGCCTCCGGAAAGCAGATCGTGAACCTCGGTCTTCCGGCCGGCACGCTGATCATCCTGATAGCAAAGGGCAGCGAACAGTTCTCACCGCGCGGGGCAACGGTGCTGGAAGACGGCGACACCCTCCTCATCCTCACGACGCCGGATGCAGCGGCGTCCGTCCGCAGCATCATCATGGGTGCGACAGAGACGGCACCGGAAGAGCCCGAACCCCCCGAAGGCGGCTGGCCCTGGGGGGCCGGCTTCAGGTGGGGGGCGACAAAACCTCCGCAGGATGAACGGGGGCGATCATGAGCGCACCCGCAACGGAACGCTGGTCATCGCATATCGCGTTCATCCTCGCGGCGATCGGTGCCGCGGTCGGGATCGGGAATATCTGGCGGTTCCCGGCACTGCTCGGCCAGAATGGCGGGGGTGCGTACCTTGTCCCCTACTTCATCGCCGTCTTCCTGTTTGCCCTGCCGCTCATGGTGCTTGAGATCGCGATGGGACGCCACTTCCGCAGCAGCGTGGTCAGTTCGTTCCGGGCGATCCGCCCAACGTTCCAGATCATCGGGTGGCTGCTCGTCGCCATCCTGTTCCTGATCCTCAGCTACTACATTGTCATCACCGGCTGGACCATCGCGTATGCTGTTTTCTCCGCAACCGGCGACACGACACCGTTCGCTGTGTTCACTGCATCGTACCTGCCGGTGGCGTACGGGGCCCTTGCCGTCGTCTTGACCGGCATTGTTGTAGCCCTCGGTATCCGCACGGGGATCGAACGGGTTTCGGTCCTGATGGTCCCGGTCATTGTTGGAATCCTTATCATCATGGTACTGTTCTCTACCACCCTGAGCGGGTTTGGCACGGCAGTTCGGTTCCTGTTCACCCCGGATTTCACGGTCCTCACCCATGCCGGGATCTGGGTTGCTGCGTTCGGGCAGGCGTTCTTTTCCCTCTCGGTCGGGGAAGGGATCCTGCTGACCTACGGGGCGTACATGGCACAGGACCAGGATATCCCGCGGGCCTCCGTGGTCATCTGCGTTGCAGACCTTGCCGTTGCGCTGCTCGCAGGGCTCGTCATCTTCCCCATCGTCTTCTCGTTCGACCTTGCGCCGGCGGCCGGCACGCAGCTCGCGTTCACGACCCTGCCCCTCGCGTTTACCCTCCTGCCGGCAGGGCGCCTGTTCGCGGTTGCCTTCTTTGTCGTGCTCTTCTTTGCCGCCTTTACTTCATCCGTGTCTATGCTGGAAGTTGCTGTCTCCTCGCTGGAGGAGGCGTCCGGATGGGGCCGGAGGAAAACCGTCTCGGTCCTGACCGGAGTCCTGCTCCTCGTCAGTCTCGTTCCTGCGCTCAGTTTCAGTGCGATGAACCTCAGCCTCTTCGGGGTCCCCGTGCTCGATATCATGGATGAAACGGTGGGAACCCTCGGTCTCCACCTTGCGGCAGCTCTCCTTGCGATCGCATTCACGTGGTTTGTTCCCCGCACAATATTCGAAGAGGAGACCGGCGGGGGTTCCCCCCTGACCGGGCTCGCATTTCTTCTCTGCAAGTATGTTATCCCTGCCGTCCTCCTCGCAACAATCGGTATCCACCTGATCGCCGGCTTTGAGATGCCCGATGCAACGTATGTCGCCGGGGAACATTTCCTGAACGCGTGGCTCCAGAGCGGTATGCTGGCAGTACTGCTCGTGGGAATTATTGCCGTGATCCTGATCATCAGGGCAGCCCGCCACTGAACCAGCGCCAGCCCCAAGGGCGGTCAACCTCAGGTCCTGGTACGGGATACCGTGCAGGGCGCACGGGAAGGGATCGCGTGAACCCCCGGCAACGGGTATCCGGATCCCGTTAAACCGGGTTACAGTATCGCTTTTAAAAAGGCCGGGCCGGAAAACCGGACGATGTGCGACACCTTCAGGAAAGGAATTCTATCTGCCCGGATCCCTATCCTATTAAATATGGCCGCTGCAACTCTAGTTTTGATCGACTACGGTCGGGAAGCCTTACACGGATGCGGGTGTTCCGGTTGCCAGGAACCAGAGTTTCCTCACCGCCGGATCGCGTTGCCCGGTCCTTCCTGAGGATGGCCGTCTGAACGAAAAACTGGAGATACGGTATGACGAACGAGAATAAAAGCCCGGGAATGGGCGAAGGATCCAGCCAGGTTACCGGACGGGGCACGTCGATCCGGGACTGGTGGCCGAACCAGCTGAACCTGAAAATCCTGCACCAGCACTCCTCCCTCGCGAGCCCCATGGGCAGGGATTTCAACTACGCCAAAGAATTCCAGAGCCTCGATTATGCCGCTGTCAAGGCGGACTTACAAGCCCTGATGACCGATTCACAGGACTGGTGGCCGGCGGACTTCGGCCACTACGGCGGCTTACTCATCCGCATGGCATGGCATTCCGCCGGCACGTACCGCACCGGTGACGGCCGCGGGGGCGCCGGTTCCGCCCAGCAGCGGTTCCCGCCCCTCAGCAGCTGGCCGGATAACGTGAACCTCGACAAGGCGCGACGGCTGCTCTGGCCGATCAAGCAGAAGTACGGCCGGAAGATCTCGTGGGCCGACCTCATGATCCTGGCCGGCAACGTTGCCCTTGAATCGATGGGGTTCAAAACCTTCGGCTTTGGGGGCGGCCGCGAGGATGCCTGGGAGCCGGATGAAGCGGTGTACTGGGGCTCCGAGAGCACGTGGCTTGGCGACACGCGTTACTCCGGCGACCGGAACCTCGAAAACCCGCTCGCCGCCGTGCAGATGGGGCTCATCTATGTCAACCCGGAAGGCCCGAATGGCAAACCCGACCCGCTTGCGGCAGCAAAGGATATCCGCGAGACCTTCGCCCGCATGGCCATGAACGACGAGGAGACGGTTGCGCTCATCGCCGGCGGCCACAGTTTTGGCAAGACCCACGGCGCAGGCCCGGCGACCCACGTGGGGCCGGAACCCGAAGCTTCCCCCATCGAGCAGCAGGGCCTCGGGTGGAAGAGCACGTATGGAACCGGCAAAGGCGGCGACACGATCACGAGCGGCCTTGAGGTCACCTGGACCAACACCCCGACACGCTGGAGCAACAACTTCTTCCGGGTCCTGTTCGAGAACGAGTGGGAACTGACAAAGAGCCCGGCCGGCGCGTACCAGTGGAAGCCGAAAGGCGAGCCGGTGACGGGCACGGTGCCGGAGGCCCACGACAAGACAAAGCGCCGCCCTCCCGGCATGCTGACCACGGACCTCTCCCTGCGGTTCGATCCCGTCTACGGGAAGATCTCGCGGCGCTTCTACGAGCACCCGGACCAGCTCGCGGACGCATTCGCCCGGGCATGGTTCAAACTGACGCACCGCGACATGGGCCCGCGGGTACGGTATCTCGGCCCGGAGGTGCCGGAGGAAGAGCTCATCTGGCAGGACCCGATTCCCGCCCTCGACCACAACCTGGTCGATGCAAAGGACATCACGGCTCTTAAAAAGAAGATCGTAACCTCCGGCCTGTCCGTGCCGGAGCTGGTCGCGACTGCATGGGCATCGGCGTCCACCTTCCGCGGCTCCGACAAGCGTGGCGGGGCCAACGGCGCCCGCATCCGCCTTGCACCGCAGAAGGACTGGGAGGTCAACGAGCCGGCCCGGCTCAGCAGGGTGCTCAGGGTCCTCGAGGGTATAAAGAACGACTTCAACGCGGCGCAGAACGGCGGTAAAAAGATCTCGCTTGCGGACCTCATCGTGCTCGCCGGTTGCGCGGGCGTCGAGCAGGCCGCACGGAATGCCGGGCACGAGGTGACGGTCCCCTTTACGCCGGGACGCATGGACGCCTCGCAGGAGAAGACGGATCCGGTCTCATTTGCGGTGCTTGAGCCCAAGGCGGACGGTTTCCGCAACTACCAGAAGGCCCGGTACGCCGTATCGGCCGAGGAGCTGCTGGTGGACAAGGCACAGCTGCTGACCCTGACCGCCCCCGAGATGATGGTGCTTGTCGGCGGTCTCCGCGTGCTGGGGGCCAATTACGGGCAGGCAAAACACGGCGTCTTTACCGGAAAACCGGGATCGCTGACCAACGACTTCTTTAAAAACCTGCTCGACATGGGCACGGAGTGGAAGCCGGTCAGCAAAGACGCCGATGTGTTCGAAGGCCGCGACCGCAGGACGGGCGAGCTGAAGTGGACCGGCACCCGGGTCGATCTCATCTTCGGTGCACATGCCCAGCTCCGTGCGCTCGCCGAGGTGTACGCGAGCGCGGATGCGCGGCAGAAATTCATCCACGATTTCGTGGCGGCGTGGGCAAAGGTCATGAACCTCGACCGCTTCGATCTCGCA
>ERZ795054.1056-NODE-1056-length-27920-cov-4.697326_pt1 | contig 27920 bp, 31 predicted proteins | sample MGYA00375138_ERZ795054 | MGnify/ENA primary metagenome ERZ795054 (study PRJEB30183, sample SAMN05720215) | anaerobic digester metagenome | isolation source: active sludge of municipal wastewater-treating anaerobic digesters | place: USA | collected 2014-12-23 ... | reverse complement strand
GCGCCCTGCACGGCGATGGTCTTCGTCTGGAGCTACCTCACCGATGGGGATCCGGCGTACACACTGGTTCAGGTGGCGGTCAACGACCTGATCATGCTGGTGGCCTTCGCGCCCATCGTCATGTTCCTCTGCGGTGTGGCGGACGTCATCGTGCCGGCCAAGGTGCTGATCACCTCGGTGGTCGTTTTCATCGTCATCCCGCTGACGGCGGGGTGGCTCACCCGCACAAGCCTCCTCAAGTCGCATGGCAAGGAATGGTTCGAGCAGAGGTTCCTGCCGAAGTTCCATCCAGTGATGATCGGGGCGCTGCTCCTGACGTTGGTGCTGATCTTTGCGTTCCAGGCCGAGAACCTGACCACGCGTTGGTTCGCGGTGCTGCTCATCGCCGTACCTATCATCATCCAGGTCTATTTCAACTCTTCGCTGGCGTATCTGCTGATGCGCTGGTTCAAGGTGCCGCACGATGTGGCGTCGCCGGGGGCGCTGATCGGTGCGAGCAACTTCTTCGAGTTGGCGGTGGCAGTGGCCATCACCCTGTTTGGCGCGGGTTCGGGCGCAGCGCTGGCAACGGTGGTGGGCGTGCTGGTCGAGGTGCCGGTGATGCTGTCCGTGTGCCGGATCTGCAATCAATCTCGTGCGTGGTATCAAAAGACGGCAGGCGCCGGAGAATGACGGGAGAAACCCACGATGAAGTCGCGTCCGTCTGGGGGTTTTACGGCCGGCGTCGCGAAACGCGATCGAGGTGAAGATGTTCCGAGCTTGACACTGTTCGCCAATTCGCTAAGTTGCGCCTCGTCATGGCAAGCAAACGGTCGGTCACGCAATTCAAAGCCCAGGCCCAGGTGTTCAAGGCGCTGGCGCATCCGGGGCGTCTGCTCATGCTGGACGAATTGTCGCGAGGCGAGCGCTGCGTTTGCGAACTCGCCGCGTTGGTCGGGTCGGAGATGCCGACGGTGTCGCGGCACCTGTCCGTGCTCCGGAATGCCGGGATCGTGGACGACGAGAAGCGGGGCGCCCAGGTATTCTATCGGCTGGTCACGCCGTGCGTGATGAACCTCTTCCAGTGCGTGGCGTCGGTCCGGGAGCAGGAGGCAAAATCCTCCGCGCGGCAGGGCTGATTTTTCTTGCGTTGTTATTTGCCACTTCGCTAAATGTCTTAACCGCAGAATGAAGACGGTCTTGGTGCCATGAGTGCGTTCGCTGCCACAACCTCAAACGACGGTCTCAGCCGCGAACTCAAACTCTTTTCCTGGATGGCCGGCGTGTTCCTCCTCGCCTACTTCCTGCCCCTCTCCAATCCGAAGGTCACGGCGGCGATCCAGGAGGCGTTCAAGCTGCTGCAATGGTATGCGCGCAACCATACGCTGGCCTGCGTGGTGCCCGCGCTGTTCATCGCCGGGGCGGTCATCACGTTCCTCTCCCAGGCCTCGGTCATGCGCTACCTGGGACCGAACGCGAACAAGCCTCTGGCCTACAGTGTCGCGTCCGTGTCGGGCGGCATCCTGGCGGTCTGTTCGTGCAGTGTGCTGCCGGTGTTTGCGGGCATCTACCGGCTGGGCGCGGGGCTGGGTCCGGCCAGCGCGTTCCTGTACTCGGGTCCGGCGATCAATATCCTCGCCATCTTCCTCACGGCGCGGGTGCTGGGCTTTTCCATCGGTCTTTGGCGGGCAATTGGAGCGATCGCGTTCGCCTTCATCATCGGTCTGTTGATGGCCGTGATCTTCCGGCGTGAGGAACGCGAGCGCATCGAGGCGCAGGCGGTGCTGCCAGAGCCGGAGGCGCCGAAACGCCCGCTGTGGAAAACCTCGATCTTCTTCGCCTGTCTCGTGGCATTCCTGGTCTTCAGCGACTGGTACAACCCGGGGGATGTGATCGTGCGCCCCGTCGCTGGCGGTTCGTTCGGGGCGGTGTCGCTTCAGGAGACCCACGATGAAGTGATGTTTCAACTCAAAGAGGACTGGGCCGGGCATCGGAGTGGGGACAAGATCACGTTGGCCAAACGCGACCTCGCGAGGGTGGAGGAGGCCAAGACGTGGGTGATTGCCGTCCATCACGCTCGCTGGTATCTGGCTGGCGTGATGGGCCTGGCGGTGTTGCTGACGACCTGGCGTTGGATGGACCGCGAGGAAGTGGGCCAATGGATGCACAACACCTGGGACTTCGCCAAGCTGCTGGTGCCGCTGCTGTTTGGTGGCGTGTTTGTGGTTGGCTTCATTGGCGCGCTGATCCCGGACGCTTACGTCGCCTCGCTCGTGGGCGACAATTCGGTCAAGTCCAACCTCGTTGCCAGTGTGATCGGTGCGTTCTGGTATTTCGCCACGTTGACGGAAATCCCGATCTGCGAAGCGCTGGGGAAGCTGGGCATGGCACCCGGGCCGATGCTGGCGCTGTTGCTGGCTGGACCGGCGGTTTCGCTGCCGAACATGCTCGTTCTCCGGAGCGTGATGGGCACCAAGAAGATGCTCGTGTTCACCGGGTTGGTCATCGTGATGGCCGCGATCACGGGCATGGTTTACGGAGTGTGGAGGACGTGAAACGAGAAACGTGCGGCGTGGAGCGTGAGATTTGAGTAGTCAAACTCAGGCAAGCGAAAGAACAAACTATGAACATTCTGGTTATTGGCCCCGGCTGCACCAGGTGTAAGACACTGGCGCAACTCACGGAACAGGCCGTCAAAGAACTGGGCGTCACCGCCGAAATCAACAAGGTCACTGACCTCAAGCAGATCATGGCGCTGGGGGTGATGATGACGCCGGCGCTGGCGATCAACGGCACGGTCAAGCTGGCCGGCCGCGTGCCCTCGCTCGAGGAGATCAAGAAGCTGCTCGTCTAAGCCTCCCGACGCTCACGCCGTTCAAAGAGCGCTCATGAGTGCGCTGCACGATAACGCCGATCTTGCCGTCCTGGGCGGGGGGCCGGGAGGCTACGTCGCAGCTTTGCGCGCGGCCCAGCGCGGCGCGCGGGTCGTCCTGATCGAGAAGGAACGGGTTGGCGGGACGTGCCTCAATGTGGGCTGCATCCCGACCAAGGTGCTCACGACAGTCACTGAACTCCTGCTTCGCGCGAAGCAGTCAGCGCGATTCGGGCTATCGATCCCACAGGCCACGGTAGACTTGCCCACCCTCATGGCCTACAAGCGGAGCACCGTGGAGCAGCTTGTTGGTGGCGTGGAACAACTGCTGAAGGCACGTCGCGTCACGCTCATTCGCGGCGAGGCACAGCTCATAAAGCCAGACACACTTTCGATTGCTGATGGGTCAGGGGGCCGTCGGGAGGTTTCGGCCCAGCGGGTGATCCTTGCGCCGGGGTCCGTCTCCGCGACGCCGCCGGTTGCGGGATGCAACCTGCCGGGCGTGATGACGAGCACGGGGGCACTAGACATCCAGACGGTACCGTCCCGGTTGGTCGTGGTGGGCGGAGGCGTGATCGGGCTGGAATTCGCCTGCATTTACGAAGCGCTGGGCAGCCAGGTGAGCGTCCTGGAGATGACCCCGACGATTCTACCGGCTGCAACCGATGAGGCCATCGCGAAACGGCTACACATGTTGCTTCGGCGGCGGGGGATGGAGATCCAGACCAGCACGGTCGTCCAAAGGATTGAGCGAATCGGCGAGACCTTGCGCGTGTTCGCGGAAACGGCCGGTGCTGAGACGACGGCCGACTGCGAGCGGGTCTTGATTGCGACTGGTCGTTGGCCGAACACGCAGGGGATGGGCTTCGCTGAACTGGGCTTGCGTATGAACGGACGGGCCATTGCCGTAGACGAGCGATTGGCGACGAACCTGCCCAACGTGTGGGCCGTTGGCGACGCAATCGGAGGGTGGATGCTGGCGCACAAGGCGATGGTGGATGGCCGCGTCGCGGCCGAGAATGCAGCCGGCGGTCAGCGGCAAGTCGATTATCGTTCCGTGCCAAACGTGATCTTCACGCGGCCAGAGGTCGCGAGCGTGGGCTTGACCGAAGCCCAGGCGCGCACTCAGGGCGCGGAGGTCAAGGTCACGCAGTTTCCGTTCTCGGCCAACCCTCGTGCGCGTATCCTCGATGAATCTGAGGGCGTGGTCCGGCTGATCTGCGAGGCTGGGAGTGGCCGCATCCTCGGAGTCCACATGCTGGGGCCGCACGTCACCGGCCTGATCGCGGAGGGGGCACTGGCGGTGCAAACGGGCGCGACCGCGGACGACCTGGCGTGGACCACGCACGCGCACCCGACGCTGCCCGAAGCGATGTTGGAGGCCGCGCTTGGCTTCCGCGATGCCGCCATCCACATTCACACCCGGTGAGGAAAGGAGACACGATGCCAGATTATCTCGAAACGACGCTGGACAAATTCACCTTTCGGGTGGCCAAGGATCGGCTTTACACAGGACGAGGCGCTTGGGTCTTCTGGATGCGGCCCGAAGCGCCCACCCGCGTCCGCATCGGCCTGGCTGACTATCTCCAGCAGCGCAGCGGCGACGTCGCCTTCGCCACAGTTCAGCCGGTGGGGACCAAGTTGGTCGCGGGCGACAGGCTGGCTGAAATTGAGACCATCAAGGCGATGGTGGAGCTGCCGTCGCCGGTGAGCGGGACGGTGGCGGAGGTGAACTCAGCCCTGGATACGACGCCGGAAGTCATCAATCAGGACCCCTATGGCAACGGTTGGCTGGCGGTGGTCGAAACGACGGCTTGGGAAATTGAGCGGGCGAAGCTGGTCGAACCGGAGGCGTACTTCTCGGCCATGCGGGTCGAGGCGCTTGAGGAGTTGAAGAGGCTGTGAACACCGACGAGACGAAGGTGGTCGTGGTGCCGTGCAGCGGCATCGGGAAACCGTTCGGCAGCGTGAGCCGCGAGGCGGCCTACGACCTGTGCGATGAACTACGGCCGGGGAAGACGCGGCTGGTGGCGCTGGCCAAATTGGTGACGGGTGAAGCTACGGCCCAAGAACTCATTCGCCGACATCCGGCGGTGACCATTGATGGCTGCAAACAAATGTGCGCCGCCAAGATGGTCAGGCAGAGCGGCGGCACGGTGGCCCACGAGGTGGCCGTGCTGGACGTGTTCCGGCGTCACAAGGATCTCAAGCCTGAAGGCATTGCCGAGTTGAATGAGGCTGGGCAGAAGCTGGCCCGCGTCCTGGCCGAGGAGGTTGCTGAGCGCCTCGACGGTTTAGAGCAAGCCGCGAAAGGAGTAAGTCATGTCTGAGGTGCTTGAACGGAAAGTGGGCATCGTCGCGTGCAGCGGGGAGGAGTTGGCCGAGGGCGCTGTCGCGCGGTTAGCCGCCCTGAAGGTGCTCAATGAACTGCGCCCCCGGGACACGGTGACCATCTGTCTGCCCCTCTTCCTGGCGGGTGGCGCCGGGGACCGCGCCTTCGCCAAACTGCACCCCACGATTACCGTGGACGGCTGCGACCTGCGCTGCGCCGCGCGTGGCACGGAGAAGTATTCGAGCAAGCCGGCCGCCAGCCTGGTGGTGAACGAGCTTGTGGCTGAATGTGGCCTGGAGAAGCCCGAAGGACGGCGGCGATTGAATGCCGCAGGACAGAAGGCGGTGGAGCTCACGGCCGAACGCCTGGCAGCTCTGGTGGACCAAGCGCTAGGCAAGGAAGCTGGGACCTCGGCAGAGGCCGAGGCGTCGGCAAGCAGGCCCAACGGGGAGGAACGTGAGGTCGCCTGCTCTTGCGGATCAGGGGTCGCGGTGACGAAGCTCACCATCAATGGCCAGACGGTCGAGTTGGTGGCGCTGCCGCTCATCTTCCGGCACTTCCGGGAAAAGGGGCGGGGTCAGGACGAGGAAGCCGCGCGCGACCTGTTCGAGACCGTGAAAGTCTACAATGCCGTCCCGGAGGAAGCCGAGGCAAGTTACCGCGAGGTGGTGCTGCGAGAGTACGCCGCCTACTGCCAAAAGGAGATGAAGCCATGAGCCGCACGGCGACCTACCACACGACGGTCCGCTGGACCGGAGAACACTGGGGCCATCTGATCATGGGCAACGGTCCGGAGATGAAGTTCTCGGCTCCGCCGGACGCGCACGGACACGCCGGAGTGGTGACGCCGGAGGACGCCTTTGTGGCGGCGGCGAACACCTGCGTGATGATGATGTTCATTTGGGCGACCGAGCGCTTCAAACTGAAGCTGGTGTCTTTTGAGTGCCGCACGGAGGGCACCAAACTCATCGAACTTGACCGCACAGAGATTTTTACCCGACTGCATTTCCGCCCGGTGATCCGCATCGCGGCGGCGGGCGAGCCACGGGCGGCCGTCGAGGCCCGTACCCGGCGAGCGCTCCAGGCGGCGCGGAAGTACAGCCTGGTGGCGAATTCGGTGAAGTCGGAAATCGTCATCGAGCCGGAGATCACTATTGACGAATGAAGGGTACAACGACCGTCGCACCCCAGGTCCGACATCTGCGGACCAAGCGGACTGACAATGAACCTGCGAAACGAACCATGAGCACAAAACAGATCGGCTTCGTCGGCGGCGGGCGCATCACGCGCATCTTCCTGGACGGCTGGAAGAGAGCGAACGCCCTGCCCGCCAACATCGTGGTTAGCGATTGCAGCGCGGAACCGCTCGCGAGGCTCAAAGCGCGGTTTCCTGCCATCAACACGGTCCAAGGCAGCGGCGCGGCCGCTTCGCAGGACCTCGTGTTCCTGGCCGTCCATCCGCCGGTGATGGCTGAGGTGGCATCGGCGATCAAGGGCAGCCTGAAGCCTGGGACCCTGGCCGTGTCGCTGGCCCCCAAGTTCACGATCTCCAAGCTCACCGAGCTGCTCGGCGGTTTCGCCCGTCTGGCGCGTGTCATTCCGAACGCGCCGTCGGTGGTGAACGTCGGCTTCAACCCGGTGGCCTTCGGCCCGGCCCTGACCGTCGCGGACAAGGCGGAACTCACCGGCTTGCTGACGCCACTGGGCGAGTGCCCGGAGGTCGCCGAGGAGAAGTTGGAGGCCTACGCTCTGTTGACCGGCATGGGGCCGACCTATTTGTGGTTCCAACTGCAAGCCCTGCGCGAAGTCGCGGCTGGGTTCGGGTTAAGCGAGGTCGAGATCACGCCGGCCCTGAAACGCATGGTCTGCGGCTCTGCGCGCACGTTGCTGGAATCCGGCCTGACACCGACCGAGGTCATGGATCTCATTCCCGTGAAGCCGCTCGCTGAAATGGAGCCGCAAGTTGCCGAGATGTACCGGACGCGGCTGCCCGGCCTCTACCAGAAGATCAAGCCGTAATCACACATCACGAATCACGTATTACGCATTACACGCTCAACGAATCTATGAAAACGCCCATCAAAATCCTCATCGTCGCCGCGCTCGCCGTGGTCGTTGTCGGCGCCGTGGCCCTTAAGAAGAGCAACACTCCAACCGAATCTCAGGCCCTAACCCCTGCGGTCGTTGCCAGTGGACCGGCTGATGATGTGGTGGCCCAAACGGCCCCGGTTGCTGAAACCAGCAAGGCCAGTCCAGCCACCGCCGTGAAGTTGCCCCGGCTGGTGGACCTGGGGGCGGGCAAGTGCATTCCCTGCAAGATGATGAAACCGATTCTGGATGAGTTGAAGCGCGACTATGCCGATCGTTTCATCACCGAGTTCATCGACGTCTGGGAGAATCCCGCCGTCGGAAAACAATACGGCATCGAGATGATTCCGACGCAGATCTTCTATGACGCCGACGGCAAGGAACGTTTCCGCCACGTCGGTTTCTATGGCAAAGAGGACATCCTGGGTAAGTGGAAAGAACTGGGCGTGGACCTCAGTGCCAAGTCACCCGCCCCGGCGCAGTGATCCTCGCGTGGCACCAAGACTCCGGTCCGAAACCCAATCCAGGCCAACTGAAGCAACCCACATCATGAAAACGCAAAGAGACTCCCACCCGCGTCTCCACCTCAGCGGCGGATTACTTTTCATGCTGATCGGCGCGGCTGTTGTGTCCGACAGAGGGCCGGCCCGTGCTGCCACCACGACTCCGGAGCCCAAGCGTGTGCAAGGCGTCTGCCCGCCTTTCATGCTGAGGGATGAGCAGGGCAACGTGATCGACCCGGTCAAGGGCCTCAACGCCAACGCGCCGTATTCGCCCAAGCAGACCTGTGGCGCTGCAGGTTGTCACGACTACGACAAGATTACCCAGGGTTATCACTTTACACAGGGCAAGGGCGAAGCGGTTCCGCCGGACATGGCGGCGCGGTATCAGTGGGTCTCCTCGCCCGGCAACTACGGCGGCACCTGGTGTTCGCCCGCACCTCTCTACCGCTACCTGGCGCCCAAGACGAACGCGTCGGCGACAACCATCGACATGACCTCGGCGACGTTCATCACGGCGGGGTGCGGCAGTTGCCATCCGGGCGGCGGACCGCTCGAGTTGGATCGCGAGGGCAAACGCTACGACACCTGGATGCGGGATCCGGCCAGCGGCTTGACCCCCGGCGGCGACAACCGATTCGACGGCGACTATTTCAAGACGCGCTGGTCGGATTCCGGGGTGATTGAAGCGGACTGTCTCCTCTGCCACCTGCCCGAATACAACATCAAGAAGCGCAACGACCAACTCACCAAACTGAACTTTCGTTGGGCAGCCACCGAAGGCGCAGGTTTTGGTCTGGTTTCCGGGATTGTCGCGAGCAATCAACCGCCGCAAGTCGCCTACGATCTGAAGAACTTCGATGCGGGCGGCAAACTCAAGGTCCGGGTCGTCACCCAACCGAGGAACGAGACCTGTCTCAATTGCCATGCCCAGCCCGGGTGGAAGAAGCGCGGCGCGGACTATCGTGGCCGCACCGACGTCCATTTTCGCGCCGGTCTCCGTTGTGTGGATTGTCACCCCGCCGGCAGCAATGCGGACGATCCGAGCATCCAGGGACGCGAGGTGCATCAATTCGCCAAGGGTGACGACCCCGGCGGCCGAGTGCGGGACGATCTGGACAACAGCGTGCGCGATTGTACGACCTGCCACACGACCGGCCAGTTCGGGGCGCCGGTGGCCACCCACCCGTGGCTGCCCCCGTTGCACCTCGATCGGATCGCCTGTCAGACCTGCCACACGCCGGAAAAGAAGGTCATGCCGATCCAGGTGCAGGCCAGCGACGTCTTCAACCGCGACGCCTGGATTGACCCGGGCGGCAAGCAACTCTGGACCTTTTACGGCGTGGACGGCGTTTACCGCAACCATTACGGCATCCTTAAGGTGATGGGCTACGATGATAAACCGACCGAGGTGTTCCAGCCCGTCCTGGCGGACTACAAAGGCAAGATCTACCCGGTGAACCGCATCCACTCGACCTGGCCGGGCATCGAAACGCCGGGGCAACCGGGCCTGATGCAGCCGCGTCCGCCGGACATCCACAAGATGTGGAAGGCCCACTTCGACGATGCGAAGCAGTATCCGGAGTTGGCAAGGATCAAGGATGACGATGGGGATGGCGCGCTGGAGATCAATCGCCCGGAGGAGGTGGACACACTGATCGCCGCGGTGACGCAACACCTGTCGTCGCTGAACTACGACCTGAAAGGCAAGCGGGTGGTGTGGGTCTCGAGCGACCGGGTGTATCACTCGGGAACGGAGTATCGCACGCTCGAGAAGGCCGAATGGGAAGCGACGCCCTACGCCAACGTGCACAAATACAATCACGACATCTCGCCCGCCCGCGCCGCGCTCGGATCGGGTGGCTGCACCGATTGCCACGCGACGAAGTCGGAGTTCTTCCACCGCGCCGTACTGCTGACGGCATTCTCACCCGAGGATGGGGGTCCACGCTGGACACCCAATTTCGCCGTGCTCGGCTACTCGCCCTTGTCGGTCCGCCTGGGCGCATTTCGCGAGGCCACCCTCAAGCCATGGACTTACACTCTCGTGGCTTTGGTCGTGGGTTTGGTCGTGTTGCTGGCGTTGCGCGGGGTGGCCCTGCGCCACAGCGTCGTCACCCCGGGTACGCTGGCGAAGCTCTCGTGGCTGGCTCTTGCGGGCTTGGTGTTGGGCGGGATTGTGGTGGCACGGTCAACCGAGTTGGCTGAGTACATGACCGTGCGCCGGTTCACCCTTGACGCGGCCCATTTCTGGATCGGCGTGGGCATTCTGCTGCTCGCGGTTGTCCTGGCCCTTCAGCATCCCACGAAAACGGCGACGCAATGCACACCACCGGGCTTGGCACGCATCCTGTGGGGACTCATCGTGTTCACCGGACTCTGTGGCGGGCTGATGCTGGTGAAGCTCAGTTGGTTCGAGACGCTTGTTCGCTTCGCCTACACCGGGTTCGACGTTGGCTTGTTCTTGTTGATCCTTGTTGCGGCTGTGGACCTGATCCGCCGGTTGGCCGGCATGCCGTGTCCTCGAGCAATCGAAGCCACTAGGACGAAACCGGCGAGCACGTGATGGCGCAATGGGCCAAACCAACGCTCATTCGCGGCAAGCATGCGGATTCCCGAATCGGCAGGCCCCCCGGAGGTTGCGTCGGATCGCTGGCGTGGCTGACGCTGGCGGCCCTGGCGTCGATGGCAGCGGACTCCGCGGTCCCAACAGCCAAGCCTTGGTATTCGCCCCTGAAGGACATCGAGGTCGGGCCAGGGAAACTGGACTTTGGCCTGAACGTCCGCACGCGTTACGAATACCTCGACAACTTCAGCATCCTGCATTACGGCACGGGCGCCGAGGACGATGTGCTCCTCCTCCGAACGCGTCTCAACGCAGACTACCGTTTCACCGAACAGGCGCACACCTTCGTCGAGTTTCAAGACGCGCGCTATTGGTTGAGCGACCTTGCTCTCTCCGACTTCGGTGAGTCGTGTTCCTACTACGATGAGTTCGATTTGCGGCAGGCGTATCTCGAATGGAAGCACATGGGCAAATCGGCTTTCGGCGTGAAGCTCGGTCGCCAGATTCTGCTCTATGGCGATCGCCGTCTGTTCGCCCCCGCCGAGTGGGGCAACGTGGGCAACTACTGGTGGGACAGCGCCAAGCTCTATTACGACACGGATACGTTCCAGGTAGACGCCTTCTACGCCCAGCGGGTGTTGAGCGAACCGAAAGACTGGAACTTCGATCACTGGCCGTATCACGTCGGCGGAGTGTATGCCCACGTGAAGCAACTCCCGGTCACGTTGGATGCCTTCTACGTGGTGAAACACGACTGGTCCGGGAGCACACGTGGGGAGAGTGGCACGGGAGACGAGACCCGCCATACTTTCGGCCTATTCTCCGAGCAGCCCGCTGGCAAGGGCTGGGACTACGGCCTCTTCGCGGCCGGGCAGGTAGGGCAGTATGGGCGTGACGACATCGAGGCGTTCGGCGTGATCGCGCGTGGCGGCCACACGTTCAAGACCGACTGGAAGCCGCGCGTCGGCTTTGAGTTTAACTATGCCAGCGGGGACCGTGATCCAAACGACGGCGTGGCCGGCACGTTCGACGGTGTCTTTGGCGCGATGGACACTCCCTACGGCTGGATGAACGTAGTGAGCTGGAAGAACCTGGAGGACTACGCGCTCAACTTCAGTGTGCAACCGGCGAAGACCGTGAAACTGGGCGTGGATTACCATTACTTCCGGCTCTCGCAATCACGCGACGCCTGGTACTGGGTCAATGGCAAGCCGGAACGCCGTGACCCTGCCGGCCAAGCCGGACAAGACCTCGGTCACGAGTTGGATGTGATCCTGCGCTGGCAGATCAACAATGAATTGGAGCTCCTCTTCGGTTACGCCCGGTTCTTGGCCGGCGATTTCGTGCGGAACACCCCCGGCAACGGCCAGGATGCCAACTGGGCCTTCGCGCAACTGACATACAACTTCTGACAGCATGAAATCACACACCCCGATCATCTTGCTGCTGGCCTTGGTGGCCGGCTTCGCGGCATTCTCCTCGTTCAGGCGCGGGGCAGATTCAGGCGGGTCGGGTCGGACAGTAGGGGTGTGCTGTCCGTTGGCAACCGCGCTTGAGATGAAACCAATGCTTCCGCCCACGGACTCCGCGACGAGCGAGTCGAGCGTCGAGACCACCCGCTTACACGTTATCGCGTACTATTTTCACGGGACGGTCCGTTGCGACACCTGTCTGCTGATCGAGAATTTGGCCAAAGCGGTGATCGAGGAGCAGTTCAAGGCGGACATGGACGCCAGACGACTCACCTTCCTGCCGGTCAACTACGACCTGCCGGAAAACGCGCACTTCCTGAAGACCTACAGCTTACCTTGCCCATCCCTGGTGCTGGTCCGACAGACGGACGGGCAGGATGCAGGCTGGAAGCTGCTTGGCGACGTCTGGCAGTTAGTGCACGAACCTCCCGAGCTCAACCGTTACGTCGCAGCCGAGGTGCAGGCATTCCTGAGCGGCGAGGAGCAGCAGACCGGCAGTGCCCCCCCGCAACCGCCATCTGCCGCGGAGCAGCGTTGATTTATGGAACAACTATTCACCAGCCTCAGCCGCGCCGTTGAAGGGTCACCGGCCATCGCGCTGGGCGCGTCGGTGGTGTGGGGCATCCTGAGCATCATCCTCAGCCCGTGTCACTTGGCGAGCATTCCGCTCATCGTCGGATTCATCAGCGGACAAGGGCGGGTATCTACCGCGCGAGCGTCGGGCATCGCCACGCTCTTCGCAGTGGGCATCCTGGTCACCATCGCGGCCATCGGCGCGATCACCGCGGCGGCGGGGCGGATGATGGGGGACGTGGGACGGTGGGGGAACTACTTCGTGGCGCTCATCTTCTTTGTGGTGGGGTTGCACCTACTCGGGGTGATTCCGATGCCGTGGTCGGGGCCGGGTCAGGTGAACATGAAACGAAAGGGCCTGTTTGCGGCGTTCATACTTGGGCTGGTCTTTGGCATCGCGCTTGGCCCCTGCACGTTTGCCTACATGGCGCCGATGCTGGCGGTGACTTTCAAGCTGGCCGAGACCGCGCCCATTTACGGGGCGTCGCTGCTACTGGCTTACGGTGTTGGGCACTGCTCGGTGATCGTGTTAGCCGGGACGTTCACCGAAGTCGTTCAGCGGTTCCTCAATTGGAACGAGCAATCCAAAGGCGTTACGGTCGTGAAGTACGTCTGTGGCGTGCTGGTGATTCTTGGTGGTGTCTGGCTGATTTACTCTGCGCCGTGAACACCCCCGACAACACCTGGGGCCTCCCGCGGGAAGTCATCCCGTGGGGACCGACGATTGATGGTGGCCGTTGCCGCGGCAGCGGCGATTGCGTGAAGTTCTGCCCGAACAGTGTGTACGAGTTTGATGCCGCCGAGGGCCGCGCCCGCGTGGCGCACTTTCACCACTGCATGGTCCTGTGCAGCAACTGTGTCGACGTCTGCCCGAACGGGGCCATTTCGTTTCCAAGTCAGGACGAGTTCCTCGACCGTGTTCAAGAGTTGCGCCGTCAACTAGGGAATCCACCCCTCCAGCATCCTAGCATGCCGAGCTGGATGGTGACCCATGACCACCGGTCCCTGGATGTCTTCGATACGACTTACGAAATGGAAGATGGCCGCTTGAAAACGCAACAGAACCCAAACGAAAGGACCCCAGATGAAACAAACCGTTAGTCGCCGCAACTTCTTGGCCGCTGCCGGGACAGCCACGATGGCCGTCACCGCTGGCGCCAGTCTGGCGGCGGAATCCACCGGCACCGCCAAGAACGTGAAAATCCTCGGCATTGCCTGCAGCCCGCGCAAAGGCATGACGACCGCCAAAGCGGTGCAGTTAGCACTGGACGCGGCCAAGGGGGTGGACGCGCGCATTGAGGTGGAACTGATCGACTTGGGCGAACTGAGCATCGCCGGGTACTCACCCAAGCCTCCGCAAGATGACTTCACGGCCATCCTGCCGAAGCTCAAGGACCCGGCGCTCGGCGGCCTCATCATCGGATCACCCTCCTATTACCGGGGGATGAGCTCGCTGTGCAAAGCCTTCATCGAACGATGCGCACCCCTGCGGGAGCCGACGATGGTGCTGGCAGACAAGCCCTTGGGCGTGGTGGCCGTGGGTGCGTTCCGAAACGGTGGGCAGGAGTTGACGATCGAGCAAATCCAGGCGGCCATGCTGTGCTTCGGGATGGTTGTCGTGGGGGGGAATGCGCCGGCTTTCCAGGGGGCGACGGTGCTCTCGACGAAGGACGACATCAGCGCGGACACCCTTGGGCTGGACACGGCCAAGAAGTTGGGCGCGCACGTGGCGGAGATGGCGTTGCGACTGGCTGCCAAGGAAGCGTAAGCGGGCGGCAAAGGGGAGATCCGAACGTGATGCGAAGACGTTATTGTGCGGCACTCCTCGTCGCAGCAGCGGTGGGCACCGCGACCAGCGCCGAGAAGCCCGCTGCCCCCGTGCCGGCGGCGAAGGCAACGAAGACGCAGGTCATCGCCTAAATGAAACCAGGTAACGCCATGGATTGGATCGTGCTTGTCATTATCCTGCTCGTTCTCGGCGGTTTCCTGTTCCTGCGCCTGGGAGGGACCGTGTCCGCAGATGAGGCGCGCCGCTATCTGCGTGAAGGCGCGCTGCTGGTGGACGTGCGGACTCCGGAGGAGTTCGCTGGAGGCCGCGTGCCTGGAGCGATAAACATCCCGCTCTCTGCCCTTCCTGATGCAATGGCGATCCACGCCCCCGACAAAAGCCATGTCCTGCTGCTTCATTGCCGAAGCGGCGGCCGCAGCGCGATCGCGGCGAGGAAACTGCGGTCAGCCGGCTACACGCGTGTATTCAACGTCGGTTCCTTTGGCCGGGCGCAGAGACTTGGCACGGAGGGGCAACCCTGACGTTGCTGCTCAATGTTGCCCCGCCTCCAGTGCGGTCTGTGGGACGTGCCTGGTGGCAGCGCTACAACCGGGGGTGGTCGGAGTGGCTCAACACCATTTTCGGGAGGTGTGCCGCACAAACAACCGTCACCTAAAACGCACCGATGAGCGTGCTCCGCGACGAGGGGTAGCGCCGCGGAGGGCCGAAGCGAAGCGCACCCCGGTCGCGCCCCGGAGCGTGCGCCTGGGACCCCGTCGCGGGGCACGCTGACGCACCGCCTCGCCTTCTGACGCCGACCGTATTCCCTGAATCACGCCGCCAGCCGGTGCGGGTATTCCCTGTGGGAGACAATGCGGTAGGGCACCAGCGCATCCTGCAACACGAGTGGTGCATTGGCCGGCATCGCTTCGGCGGTTGGTTCTTCTGCAGGCGGCGGCTGCGCAGGGGCCGAGCAATCGAAGTAGCTTCGGTCCTCCAAGCGCAGACCACTTTCGACGGAAAGAACAGGATCGAGCCAATGCTCAACGGGATGTCGTTTGCGGGCGGAGTTTCGCGGCTCCCAGATCGGATGCATCGAGGCTCCTTGGACACGATATTCTACCCCCTTCATAACACGGTTTTGATGGGTTTGGCAAATCTGCGTCAGATGGGCAAAGTGCGCAGGCCTGACAAGCGAGGGAGGACTGGAAAACGTCAGCGTCAAGGAGCCCTCGGCGATGCGAACGAGCGGATGTACGCTGCTCAGGCACCCGAGGGGATGGCGATCGGGCGATCCCATCCTGGGGAAACCCGATGAGAAACGCTACCCAACGGCGCCAAGGAGGTGGCCCAAACCTGCGCGGGCCGGTGGGGCAGCCGCGTGGTGATCGAGTCTGAAGGGGAGGCGCGGCTGCGGCCCGCGCCTGATCTCACGGCCCCAAAGTCGGCAGGCGAGAGTGGTCGCGAGGGAGTCTGCCCAGGAGACAGTCGCGGTCTGATCACGGCGATTGGCCCGAAGCAGTGCCAGAACGAATGTGGGGAGCAGGCACGCATCGCGCTTGGTCAAGTCGGTTCTCGCCAGAGGTTCTGGCGGTCCGCAAGGACCGGCGGGATCAGTGAACGGCGGACAGGAGTGGCGGGCCGTCCGCCGGACGGAAGGTCCGGTGGCTAACGGAATGGCTAACGGCTAATCGTGAGGAAATCCGTGGAAAGCGGAGGAGGCAAGGCCAGACCAGAATGGCGCCTTGCTCCGTCTCTTCTCGCGCAAGCCTCACGCCGAAAGCTGCTTACCTGCGGATCGCTGTGGCTGCGTCAACTCCAGTCGCGTCGGTTGAGAGCCGACCGTCGCTGGCGCCGCCGATCGCCACCGGGTGAGTGCAGAAGTTGGAGAAGGCTCGGTCTGAGCTCGTGGAGCCGATGGATACGTTATGTTGGCAACGAAAAAGATCACCGACCGCCGCGAGAAAGGGACTCCAAGTGCGAATCCAGTGTTCAAACTAGCCGGCGTAACCCAAGCCGTAGCGCAGAGCAGCGGCTGGGTGCATCTGAGTCGGTCATTTACGTTGTGGCCAAAACGTTCTCATCGAGCATCCTCCGAAGGTAAGAGCACAACTGTGCAAAGCGCCTGTCCCCGATTCTGAAGCCCACATCAATCTCCAAATCTCGATCTAGCCTTATCCTAGCCCGGTCTCGCGCCAGCTTGAAGGACACAATCTCCGCACCCCCATCGTAATCGCTGCCGTCGTGCCATTCTATCGTGGCTGGACTTGCGAACTCGAAGTTCTGGCTGATTAGAACGTAAGGTGTATGTCGCTCGTCCTCATTGCCGCTCTCCGGCTTGGAATCAAAACACACCTGCAAGATCTCCCCGCCAATCGCATCAGCGCACCTCACTGATTTGGCTACGAAGGCGAGAGTCATATCTTCCCCGAGCGCTCAGCTCACCGATGGCGGCCCGCCGCCGGCGTCCGAGTTGCCCGACAGCCCCGCCGGGCCGCCATTGGGTGGAGCGCCAGGTTCCCTGTTGCCGGTCTGGCGGTTCTGCCGCCAGAACCAAGCCGCAAGCGCGGGATAAAGAACCAAGACCCAGGCGTAGCTCCGTGGGGAACGCCTGTTCCCCCCAGGCCACCCGCTGAGGAATGAAAGGTGCAGCACCTGCGCCGCCGCGAAGAACAGCAGTGTCGCTACAAAGCCCACTGCAAGGAGCACCATCAATCCTCCAAATGCCGAGGCCCTCCGTCGAGACCGCCAAAGGACATAAGCTGAGACGAGGATGAGGGAGGCGGCGGCGAAGGCTATCGCCATTCCGATTGCGGGCCAGCCGGACGCAAGAGCCGTGGCCGGCATCCAGAGACTCGCACCCACAGCGGCACCAGCCAAGCCAGCGGCATTCCAAGAGAACCGATTCGATGTGGCCGAGTTCATACTGCTTTCAGCGAGCGACGGAACTGAGCGACGCGGGCGGCCGAGCGTGTCCGCGTTAGTAACTGACGCGGCCCGCCAGCGTTCGCTGCAGCGCATGGTTGAACGAAGCCGCTCCGCGGCGGCGACCGACGCCGCCCCGGAGCGACGTCGCGAAGCGACCTCTGAGATTTGGACCGCTTTTTGTCATTGTCGCCTGTGATCGGCGTGGCGCATGGTCGGGCGCCCGGCCGCCACCTGACGAACCGGGCGCCAAACCAAAAACTCAACTCACGTTCGTATGCATAAAAAGGCTCGACCGTTCACGCCAGCCTAATCCGCTTCGCCGACGACCTGCGCCTGCTGCCCCTGCAGATTCGCACCCAGGTCAGCTACCTGGCCTGTGTTCGCCACCTGGCCGAGCACTTCCACAAGGCCCCCGAAGAGGCCACCCCAGAGGAACTGCGGCAGTACTTCCTCTACCTCAAAACCGAGCGTCGCTACACCCGTTCCACTTCCACCCAGGCCATCTGCGCCATCAAGATGTTCTGGGAGAAATCCCTCCGCCGAGCCTGGCCGGCCGAGGTCCAACTGGTTCGTGCCACCCCTCAGTTCAAGCTCCCCGTCATCCTCTCCACCACCGAGGTGCGCCAGATCCTCGCCGCCGTCCCCGCACTCGATCATCGCGTCGCCCTGGCCACCATCTACTCCTGCGGCCTGCGCCTGGGCGAAGCCCTTAACCTCGAAGTCGGCGACATCGACGCCCAACGCATGTTCCTCCACATCCGTGCCGGCAAGGGCAATCGCGACCGCTACGTCCCCTTGCCCCAGCGCACCCTGCTCCTGCTGCGCGAGGGCTGGAAAGCCCATCGCCATTCTCACTTGCTCTTCCCCGCCAAAGGCCACAACGGCCAGGGTGCCTCCACCGCCACCCGCCCCATGTGCCGCACCACCCTCCAACGCGCCTTCCGCCTCGTCCTCGAGGCCAGCGGCGTCAAGAAGGCCGCCCACATCCATTCGTTGCGTCACAGCTACGCAACTCACTTGCTCGAACAAGGCGAGAACCTCCGTCAACTCCAGGTCAATCTGGGTCACAAGAGTCCCACCGCCACCGTCATCTACCCTTGTTCGCCAAGCCCTCCAACGCGACGCGCCCGACCTGCTCAAGACCCTGCCGGCTCGCGTCTGGAAGCAACGCTGGGTCGTGCATTGCCAGCCGGCCGGTTCGGGGGAGGCTGCCTTGCGCTATCTGAGCCGCTACGTCTTCAAGACCGCCACCGGCGACCGCGACTTGACCCTGCTCCCGGATGGCCGGGTGCGCTGGCCGTATCGAGACAGCTCCACACGCCGCCCACAACACGTCAATCTCGAACCCTTCGAGCTGATCCGCCGTGTCCTCCAACATGTCCTGCCCACCGGCTTTCATCGCGTCCGGCGCTTCGGCTGGCTCCACCCCTCCGCCCGCGTCAAACTCAACCGCGTCCGCGCCCTGCTCGCCGAACGCGGCTATCACGTTTGCGAGTACTGCCTTGTCCGTGAAGACGATACCTTCCGGGGCTGTCAGGTGGACCATATCTTCAGCCGCAAACACGGTGCAGCGACGGAACCGGACCTCTGGCTTGGGCCTGCGCTTGCTGCAACAACGCCAAGGGCAGCGACGTGGTCGCCCTCGCACAGGGCAGCCACCGCGGCTTCTTCGGTTGTTTCACCGGCGCACGGACCGATGGAACGGCTGCTTTCTGCTCCATGGCGTTCGCATTGACCCGGCGGACCTGATCGGGTATGGCACCGTCAAGCTCCTCCAACTCAACCACCACGATCGCCTTCGCGAACGCGAAACAGTCGCGGGCGTTACCCCACCATCGAGGCCCTCGCGCGGATAAAGGATGGCAGATCCTCGACGCGAATCGCGATAGCGGTCGACGCCCACACCAATTAGCCCATCTCCCCCAAACGCTTGCGAAGTGGAGATTCACCCGCCTGAGTCCGCGGTCGTTCCACCTCCCGCACGCCGCACTGACTCTCCGCGTCCATTTCGGCCTTGTGATCACAGCAATAGGCCAGGGGCGGCATGAATCCGCCCCAACATTTGGGCGAGGACATTCTTGACGACGCTCAGGGGACTCCTACCTTGTCACGATGAACGCAGTGCTGACCGAAGACGGCAAGATTGCGCTCCCACCGGAGTTGCGCGCGAGCGCCCATCTCTCTGCCGGCGACTCGCTGGACGTGCAGCTCTACAAAGACACCATCGTCCTGCGCAAGCATCGGCCGCTCACGCAGGAGCAATGCGCCGCGTTGCTGGAACGGAGCCGCTCTCAGCCCCCACCCACGCCGGAAGACGATGCGGCGGTCGAGCACCTTGTTCGGGAAGTCCGCGCCCGGCGGCGATGATCGTCGTTCTGGATACCAACATCGTCGCCAGCGCGAGCTACTGGCGCGGCAAACCCGCCCATTGCCTCGAAGCGTGGACGCTCGGCAAATACGACCTCGCCGTCAGCCACCCGATTCTTACGGAATACGAAGAGGTCATCGCTCGCCTCGCCGCTCGCTACCCCACCAAGCAGCCCACGGACTGGCTGAGCGCCATCAAGCAGGCCGCTCATCTGTATCTTCCCGCTGCCCGGCCCGTCGACCGCTGATCCCGACGATGAGATGTTCATCGAGTGCGCCGTGCAGGCACGGGCCAACTACCTGGTGACCGGCGACAAAGGGCATTTGCTGTCGCTCGAACAAGCCGCCGGGATTCCCATCGTCGCAGCCTCCGACTTCCTCCGCCTGATCGGTGTGCCAGAGAATCCGACTTGACCGCCACGGGCGGCGTTCCCCGGGTGGAGAGCGCGGGATGCAGCCCCTCCGCAGCGGGAAGGTTGCCGCGGAAACGCGGATGCTGGGGCGCTCTCACAAGCGTCGGAGGAAGATGTCCCTGAACTCGACGCGCATGGGCGGCCCGGTGTGCACCTGCAACGCCAGCCATCCGCGCGGCAACCGTTTGGGATCGCGGTCGTCGAGTTCACACATGGGCACGCCGTTGAGGGTGAGCTTCACCTGACTGCCCTTGGCGACCACGATGTAGTCATTCCACTCGCCGGGCTTGGCGGCTTCAAGCAGGCGGGCGGCATCCCCAACACTGCCAATAACCTGGCGAACTCCGTTGGTGTCGATGAGCACCTGCTGCCCGCGCTCAGCCAGCACCTCGCGCAGAGTGTATTCCATGATGACGCCGGTCCAGCGCCCGTCGGCCGAGAAGTCGGCCTGCATGCCCACCAAAGGCTCGGCTTCTTTCTGGCCGGGCACGCGCCTGCGCGCGCGATAGTAGATGCCCGAGTTGCCTCCGGTGAGCCGGAATTTGAGCCGCAACTCGAAGTCCTCGACCTCATCCTTCCAGACCAGGAAGCTGTTCTCGGTCGCCCGCTGGGAGTCGGTGGTCTGGCCCGTGATGACGCCGTCCTCTACGCGCCAGAAGCGCGGATCGCCCTCCCAGCCCGATAGATCGTGTCCATTGAAGAGGCTCACAAAGCCCGGCAGTCGGGGAGCCGGTTCCGAACCGGGCACCGACCGCACCGGCCGGTCGGTCCGCGGCGTCGTGGGCGCATCGAGGTCGCCGGTCGCGAACTGAACGGCGTCCAGGTAGAATGCCAGGACCCGCGGATCCCAGAACAACTCAGTGCGGTGGCCGAACGAAGTGTTGAAGATGCGCCCGCTGCCGTGCGACTTCACCCAGGCGAGGGCGAAGTCGTTGTCCGTCCGGTTGATCCACTTCACCCCCATGTTCGAACGGGCCGGATCGAGCGAGAGCAGAACACGCAGGTCCGCGCGGTCGTACGGCGGACCGTACTCGTAGATCTCATCGGCGATCCGGAAGTCTTTTCCGCCAAAGGCGGCGACCTGGGGATGTGATGGTTCCTCGACGGTCACACCGATCTCTTCGTTCCATGGGTGGCCGGTGAACCGGGCACCGATCAACTGCTGGAACTCCGGCCAGTGCGCGTTCGCCGCGATGGCAAAATGAAGCGCCACCACCCCACCGCCGTTCGCTACGTAGTCCAGGAAGCTGCGGCGGAGCGCCAGCTCGACGGCTTCCGAATCGGCGCCCAGGGCGCGGAAGGAATCCGCGGCAAGCTGGGCGGGAGTCGGCGTGATCCAAGCCCCGGAGGCGTTGTTCAGGACCACGGCATCGAACCGCTGGAGATTCACTGGCAAGAAGACGCTCAAGTCGTCGCTGATCAGCGAATCGAAGGCGCCGGTCTTGCGCCCGATTGCCTCCAACGCAACCGCTCCGTACGGGATGCAGTAACCCTTGTGCGGATCCTTCTCCATCAAGTGCGCGGGCGTGTTCCAGATCAGGACGCGACGGGGCTGCTTCGGCGCTACCTGGGGTCTAGCAGGCGCCGCATCCCAGATCTGTTTGCGCTGGTGCTCCGGGATGGCCTCGCCCGCCGCGACGAAACGGCAGGTCAACCCCACGATGAGAGATAAAGCCCAGGGGAGTTGAGGGCGCATGATGGGCCTCCTTCAGAGTGTCCAGCCTTCGCGATAGATGGCTTTGCAGAGCCGGTTGGCGGACTCGTTGTTGACGACGCGGCCGGTGTGCGGATCGTACTCGATCGCACCCTCGGTCTGTGTGGCCACGTTCCCGAGGAGCAGCCACTCGGTCAGCAGCGAACCGTAGTCCGCGAAATTCGAGCAGGCCGCCGCCCCACCGCGAATGGCGTCGAGCCATTCCCGTTCGTGCCCGGGCGACCGCGGTAGGCTGCGCGGCGGTCCGAGCAGATCCTTGAAGTCGGCTTCCGGCAACAGCGAGAACGTCATGTTGTGCCCGGTGGAATGGAGCATCCCGCGCGCCCCCACGATCAGCAAACCCGCGTAATCGTTCCACTTTCTGTCGCCGGCGTCCCCCCAGTCCAGCTTCCGCCCGAGGCTTTCCTCGATGCGCTCGCGTCCGCCCGGCGCGCGGCCGTTGCACCAGACCATGGTGAAGGCCGGCTGGTTTCCGCGCCGGGGCGCCGTGAACTCGATCAGTTCCCACTTCGGCAACGTGTCGGTCAAGACCTCGGACATCTTCGCCGAAACGCGGAAGTGGCCCCCCTCGGGCAGGTCCGCCGGGGTGCTCTTCCAGAATTCGTCGAGACGGAACGCCTTGAACGCCAGGTTGGTCGAGTGCACCGCCCAGTTGCCGAGCTGGCCGGTGGCGAAGTCGCGCCACCGATGCCAGGTCGCCCATTCGCGGTGGTACGGGCGCGCCGCGGCCGGACCCAGCCACACGTCCCAGTCGAGCTCCTCCGGGACGGCTTCGCTGGTCGTCGGGCGCGGATGCGGCCCGCCGCCGCCGGACTCGTTCCAGGCCAGCACTTCACGAATCTCTCCCAGCGCGCCCGACTGGATGACTTCGACCGACCGGCGAAACGCGTCGCTGGACGTACCCTGATTCCCCATCTGAGTGGCCAGTTTGGTGGACGCCGCCAACTCACGGAGCGCGCGGGCTTCGCTGATCGTGCGGGTCAGCGGTTTCTCGCAGAAGACCGGTTTGCCGGCGCGCAAAGCCCGGGCGCTGATCACCGCGTGATTGTGATCGGGCGTCGCGACCACCACGCCGTCGAGGCGATCAGCCGATTCGTCAAGCATCCGCCGGAAGTCCCGGTAACGTTTCGCCTCGGGGAATTTCTCGCCCGCGCGGTTCAGCCGATATGCGTGCGTGTCGCACAAGGCGACAAAGCGCGTCCGCATGGCTGGCAGGGCGCCGACAAACCATTCGCCACGCCCACCCACACCGACCAGCGCCAGGTTAAGTTCCTCGTTGGCGGCCGCGGCCGTCACGAAGCCGCGGCGGGTGCTGAGAAAGAACGGCAATGCGCTCGTGGTGGCGCCGACCAGAAACTGGCGGCGGGTGCAGTGAGCCTTCATAGTTTCTGACCGGCACTGTGGGTCTCAACCGGGCGGTGGGCAACTCCATTATGCGGGCTCGCCGCTGGGCGCCCGAGCGGGGGCCTGGATACAACAGGCACAGTCATCCACACCGGGTTTGGGAGGGCAAACCTCGCCAGCACCGATCCCAGGATCAACGATGCATCCGAGGGCGCCGTTCAAAGCCGAGGAAGGTTGTCGGACGGCAACGCGGCGAGAACGTTTGCGCTCAGAGCAGACTGTGGGCGGCAGGTTGGCGTGTGCGCCCGTCATCTGGAACTGACGGGCGTCCTCGCGGCAGAGTAGGCGCCCTCACCCGGTGGATTCGCGCCCGAAGCGAAGTAGCCGCATAAGCGCGGGTCGGGCCACCCCGAAACGTCTCTCGGCAGTGGCATTCTGCGCGGCGGCAATACTTCGCTCGCTCGCGCCATGTCCGACTGGTTGTCCAGACCAAGTCACCTCTCTTGCCAGCGACGACGGCCACTTGGACTTTTGGATTGTGCCGAACAGACAATCCTCATATCATCGCGCAGGGAGGCCAAAACTCAACAAGAGCTAATGTTTACAAGGGTGAAGCGGATGTTGGCCGTTCTCGGCCTCTGGTACAGCCGGAGGGCACTTCGCGGCGTCAAATGTCGGCAAGTGTCGGCAGGATTGGCAGCTCTCCGCCTCAGCGTGCCGCCTTGCCGGCAAAGGCGGCCGCCCCCATAGCGTGGCTGCCGGCACCTGACGTTGAGTAACGCACTTGACGGCGGGCGAAGCCAAGCGTCCTTCAGGCAAGTGCGAGCGCAAACCACCACCGCTTCACGGCACCTTCACCCGGAAGAACTGCGCCGGTTGGTCGCTGGACAAGTGCGGATTGGCTGCGCCAGGGATGGGATACCAGGGGCCTTTAACGGCGGGGGACTTCGGGTTGTTCAGCGCCAACATATAGCGGAACGCCGCCTCCAGCGTGGGATCCTCAGGTTTCCGACCGGGCATGGTGGCTGGTTGCTAATTGGAGGCGGCAGGCTGGAGTGCGACCGGCGGGATGGCGGGGATGAAACGCGCGTCACCACCCGCTTCGTTCACCGTTCTCGGCGGAGACGTCCGCGGGCCGTCACAGGCGAGAGCCGTCAGTTTCTTTGTGCTGGCCCCGAGCGCTTCAAGCTTCGCCCGCGACAACGGCGCCGGGTGCGTGGTGCCCCGGACCCAGAGGTCCACCTGGTTGGCGCGAAACGCGCCGTGTTCGGCGTTGCCAGGCGCGCACATGGAACGGGAGTTGTCCACGTCCGCCAGGTCCACGATCTGTGAATAGACGTTGCCCGGTTGCGACCAGATCGTGCCGGTGTCGATTCTGCCTCGTTTCGCCTTGAATGGCTACACCTGGTCAGGCACGTCGAAACAGCAAATGCCTGTCAGTTCAGTCGAAGTCTCTCTCCGCGGGCTTGCTGCGACCTTTCGTTTCCTCTCCCTCTGCCCTCATTCCACCATGAAAGAGCAACAGTTCACTTCCAGTTGGTTGGCTGCCACGTTGATCTGCAGCATGGTCTCTTCGGCAGGGCTTGTCCGAGGAGCCACGTTGCCGGAGGCGCTCGACGCCCCGCAACTCCTCTGGACCACGGGCGGTGCGGCGAATTGGTTCGGCCAGACCGTTGTCACCCACGATGGCGTGGACGCCGCCGAGTGCGGCGGGTTGACCAATGCGTATTCGGAGAGCTGGCTGCAAACCACCGTCACCGGCCGGCTCGCGGTGGTGTTCTGGTGGGAATCGGTTGCCCCCGGCGGGCAGTACTTCGGGTCCTGGTTTCAGACCAACAACGCCTACCTCGATGGGCTCCATTCGCTGGTGGCGGCCAATGCTTACGGCGCGGCGACCCGTCGTGTGGCGCAGGTGATCGTCAGCACGGCCCTGCCCGAGATCGTCAGCGGCCCGGATCCGGTGTTTATCGAAACGACAGCCGGCGCCTCGGGCGACGCATTTTATGTGGATCCGCACATGGCGTGCGTGTCCCTGTCCCAGATCGACGTATCCCTCACCGGGCTTCTCGGACCTGTTCGCTGTGCGATCGGTGAAGGTCGTCCAGGCTTGACCGTCCTCGGAAAGCTCGATCTTGTAGCCGTAAGCGACATGCCGGAATTCCGGGCAGGTGACGATGCGGGTAATGGGCATGGATTCGCCCAAATCAACTGCCAGCCATTGGGGAAGCTCTCCGCCCTTGGGCAGCCACTTGGTGCCCTTGAGGAAATGCACCTCACCTTCGATGTTCTTGAGGTCAGGTGTGAGCCGCGCGGCCATCGCCTCTGACCAGCCCCAATACATATGGGCCTGCCCGTCATCGTCGATGAACGGTTGGGAATCCATGTTGTAGGCGGCGACAATGCGCCCGGCCTTGCCTCCGCCCCCCACGATCGGAGTGTTGTCTTCGCGAAGGTTCTTCCATGGCCCCAGTGGATGGCCTCTTTCTTGTAGGAAGCTCATTGGTCCTTCATCCACACAACGGACCGCCCACCGCGATTGAGCCGGGCGTAGTTGGGAATGGCCAGCAGCGGTTTGCCGTCGGCGAACTGGCCTTTGATGACGAGCACGCCACCGAGCAGGTCGGGCTTCCACTCGGTGGTGAGCGGCGCGGAAGACGGCAGCACCGCGTTCACATCCTGGTCCACGCTTTCGAAGTTGTAGATGAGCGGACCGTAGCGGAGCGCGACGCGGCCATGGTCGGCCACGATGCGGTGGTCGGCCACCAGGCGCTGGACCCCTAGCGGCACTTCCCACTCGACCTTGTCGCCGGCCTTCCAGGTGCGGTCGAGGACGGCATAGCCGCGCTCGATCTTCGGCTTCACGGACTTTCCGTTGACCGCGAGCGAGAGCAGACCCTCGACCCTGGGGGTGTTGGTGTAGAGCAGGCTGGTCTGGCGGTTCGGCACGCGGATGTTGAGGGTGAATTTCTTCGAAGCGGACGGATTCACCGTCAGCGCGACCTTGCCGTTCCACGGGTAATCGGTGGTCTGCGTGAGCCGCACCGACGTGCCGGTGACGTTGTCCACGGTCACGGCGCTGCCGGCAAATTGGTTCACGTAGATCGCGTCCTTGCCCTTGGTGTAAGCCCATGTCGGCAGGCTCAGCAGCGTGCGCGGGATGATGCCGACGCAACACGGGCAGACGTGCCATTTGTAACGCTGGGCGTTCGAGTCCAGCGGGTTGGTGTACGTGTAGTTCTGCGCCTCCAGGTCCACGCCGCCGAGGACGGCGTTGAAGAGCGTCTCCTCCGCCAGATCCATGTGCCGGCCGTCGCGCCAGGTCATCTGGAGTCTGTTCTGGAATTGCAACTGGCCGCAGTTCGCGCACGACTCGCAATAGGAGTTGTTCGGCAACGAGAACTCCTTGCCGAAGCCCTCGGACGTTTCGCCGCTGCCGATGCCGCCCGTGACATAGTACTTCCTATTCACGACGCTGTTCCACAGCGACTGCACGGCGCTTTGGTAATCGGTGTCGCCGGTTTCCATCGCGACATCCGCCATGCCGGCGTAGGAGTAAAGCGCGCGCACGGCATGCCCGACGGCTTCGTATTGGCGGGTGACGGGCGCGTGGCTTTGGTCGTATTCGTCGCCATCTTTGCGCGAATCGAGGAGGAACTCCGCCAGGTCGATGTAAGCCGCGCCGGCGCCGGGGCCGTCGGTCTGCTCGACATAACGGGCCAGCTTCACGAGCGCCATTTCCATTTCCTGGTGGCCGGGATACCAGGCGCGCTTGGGCGCTGGACCGATGTTGCGCACCCAGCAATCGGCGAGGCGCTTCGCGGCGTCGAGCATCCGCGGGTCCTTGCCGCCGGACATCACGTGGTGGGCGATGGCGGCCTCGATGAAATGCCCGGCCTGGAAGTCCTCGTGGTCGTGTTTGTTCGACCAGCGGCGCTGGCCCTGGATCGTGTATTGCGTGAGGATATAGCCGTCCGGTTCCTGGGCGGAGAGCATCTTGGTCACCCAATCCTCGATGGTCCGACGCTGGCTGGCCTGGGCGGCGGCAATCTCGGCATCGCCCCGCGGATCGAGCATCTGCGCGATGCACATGCTTTCGAGCGTGTTGTAAACCCAGGTGTTGGCGAACACAGCGCCGGTGTGCTTCGCGCCCGGCTGACCGGCGAGCTTCCTGGCGGCCTGGACGAAATTCTCGATGCCGCCTTCCTTCACCTCGGGGTCCTCGCACTGTTGCACGCAATGCGGAATCCAGTTCACGATCAGGTTCTTCAGGCGCGGACGCCAGAACGGGCTGCTGACCTGGTATAGCGTCGTCCAGACCGGGCTTAGCGGCGGCATCGGCGGCTTGGCCACGACGCTGACATGCACTTCGCTGGACGCACCTGACTGGCCGTCGTCCGCGGTGAACTTCAAGACGTAATTGCCCGCCGCCGAGAAGCGCGCCGTGGTCTCAGGCACGCTGGCATTGGCGAAAGAGACCTTGCCCGGCCCGGAGGCCTTGCTCCATTTCACCGCCGGCGCGGGCCTGGGCTTGCCGTCGTCCTTCACGCTGCCGTTCAACCAGGTTGCCCCAGGTTGAACCAGCGCGCGGTCCACGCCGGTGCTGACGGTGGGCGGGAAGTTCGGCGACTTGCCGGAGTCATAGACGCGCCATTCGAGGATGCCGGTCGAGCTGTCGCCGTTCCCGTCGAACTCGAACCGCAGCCTGGTGGTGGTGATTTCCGGGAAGGTCGTGGTGTTGAAACGACTCTCCGCGAGTCCGAGGCCGCTGGCGCCCGGCAGATCCACCAACGCGCTGCCGTCCCAGTACTTGAACCGGCAGGCCTTGGGAAGGCGCACGCCACTGTGGTCATCGAACCAATAGACGTCCATTCGAGCAGTCGAGACGGGCAGCGCCCAGTCGTATTGCACCCACTGTGTGCCGCGTCGGGGCCAGTTGCCGTAAGCGCCTTTGTGAGGTGGACCCCAAGTGTTGGACCACGGAACCGCGAAATTAAGTTAGGCTTT
>ERZ795054.1054-NODE-1054-length-27997-cov-7.273996_pt1 | contig 27997 bp, 22 predicted proteins | sample MGYA00375138_ERZ795054 | MGnify/ENA primary metagenome ERZ795054 (study PRJEB30183, sample SAMN05720215) | anaerobic digester metagenome | isolation source: active sludge of municipal wastewater-treating anaerobic digesters | place: USA | collected 2014-12-23 ... | reverse complement strand
GCATGGCCGACGAAATGATCCATGAATTCATGCTCGGGTTCATCAAGATATACATACTCCAGCATGCGTCCGAGGGGCCCATTTACGGCAAGGAAGTCCATGAAAAGCTCGGCAGGTACGGATTCGTCCTGTCCTACGGGACTCTGTATTCGGCATTTCACAAGTTTGAAAGTAAAAAGTACCTGGTCCAGGAAGACAGGAACATAAACGGAAAAATCCGGAAATATTATTCCATTACGGATAAAGGCCTCAAGGCCCTTGAAAAAGCGAAATCCAAATCCAGGGATCTTCTCGAGGGCTTCGGGGTCAACATCGAAACATTAACATCATCGGGGGAAAGTATGCGCTTTTCACAAAGGATCACACAGGTAAAACCGTCGGCCACGCTCGAGCTCACGGCGCTGGCGAACAGGCTCAAGTCGCAGGGAATCGACGTTGTGGGTTTCGGGGCGGGCGAGCCGGATTTCGACACGCCGGTGCCCATCAAGGACGCGGCGCACAGGGCGATCGACGCGGGCAAGACCAAATATACTCCGGCAGGAGGCATACCGGAGCTCAAGAAGGCCGTCATTGCCAAGTTCCTGAGGGACAACGGCCTGGAATACAAGCCGTCGGAGGTAACCATCAACTGCGGCGGCAAGCACTCGTTCTACAACCTGATGCAGGTCCTTCTGAACGACGGGGACGAGGTGATCGTGCCTGCGCCCTACTGGGTTTCATACCCGTCGATGGTCACCCTGGCCGGCGGCAAACCGGTAATCGTGGACTGCCCCGAATCGCAGGGATTCAAGATGACCCCGGCCCAGCTCAGGAAGAGCCTTTCGAAAAGGACCAAGGCGGTGATATTGAACTCGCCTTCGAACCCGACCGGCTCGGTCTACCACAAGGAGGAGCTCGTGGCCATCGCGGAGGTTCTCGGGGACAGCGAGGCCCTGGTCATATCCGACGACATCTACGAGTGCATGCTGTACGACGGCCTCACCTTCTGCAACATGGCGTCCATATCTGATGAAATGAAAAAACGCACCGTGGTCCTGAACGGCGTGTCCAAGACCTACTCCATGACCGGCTGGAGGATCGGGTACATGGCCGGCGACGCCGAGATCATCAAGCATGTCGAAACGCTCCAAAGCCAGTCGACATCGAACCCGACATCCATAGCCCAGTGGGCGGCCGTCGAAGCGCTCGACGGCGACCAGGCAGTCATCAACGACATGCTCCAGGCCTTCACCCGCAGGAGAAAACTCATCGTCGAGGGGCTCAACAGGATTCCCGGATTCTCGTGCCTGTATCCGGACGGGGCGTTTTACGCTTTCCCGGGCGTATCAGGCGTGTTCGAGCTCAAGGGCTGGAAGGCGGTGAAGGAAAAATACAAAAGCGACAGAAACTCGTCGATGCTGTGCTCCTATCTTCTTGACGAGGCGAGGGTCGCGGTAGTTCCGGGCGTCGAATTCGGCAACGACAACTACCTCAGGCTCTCCTACGCCACATCCGACGAAAACATCAAGAAAGGACTGGAGCGAATAACCGAAGCCATAAACAGGCTTCTATAGAAAAAAGGCGGAAAAGAATGGAAAAGGCGGTACTCTCTTACAACGGCAAACAATACGAACTGCCGGTCTTCAACGGGACCGAGAACGAAAAGGCGGTCGACATCACGAATCTCAGAAAAGATTCGGGGCTCATAACACTGGATGTCGGCTACCAGAACACCGGCTCCTGCCAGAGCGCGATCACGTTCATCGACGGAGAAAAGGGGATATTGCGGTACAGGGGGATTCCAATCGAGGTGCTCGCCGAGAAATCCACCTTCGTGGAAACCGCCTACCTGCTCATTTACGGTCATCTTCCCAACCTTTCAGAGCGCCGGCTTTTTTCCCAGAGGCTGACCGAGAATTCCATGATCCACGAGGACATGCTCAGGTTTTTCGACGGTTTCCCGCCGACGGGCCACCCCATGGCGGTGTTGAGCACCATGGTCAACGCGCTTTCGGTCTACTACCCGGGCTATTTCACCGACAACTTCGAAAGCGACACGTTCGACCTCATGGCCGTACGCCTCATCTCCAAGATACGCACCATCGCCGCTTACTCGTACAAACATTCGATAGGCGAGCCGTTCGTGTATCCCCGCCATGACCTCATGTACTGCGCAAATTTCCTGAACATGATGTTCAACAGCCCGGTAAAGCCGTACAATGTCGAGATCGACATGGACCGGGCGCTGAACACCCTGCTCATACTGCATGCGGACCACGAACAGAACTGCAGCACCTCGACCGTAAGGCTCGTGGGAAGCAGCATGGCGAACCTCTACTCGTCGATCTGCGCGGGTATATGCGCGCTGTGGGGGCCGCTGCACGGCGGTGCGAACCAGCGAGTGATCGAAATGCTCGAAACGATCAGGGAGGACGGGTTCACCATCAAGCAGTGCATTTCCATGGCCAAGGACAAGGAAAGCAGGTTCAAGCTGTTCGGTTTCGGCCACAGAATATACAAGAACTTCGACCCCAGGGCCACGATTCTGAAAAAAATGTGCCATGAGTTCGTCGCCAAATACAACATCCATGAGCCGCTCATCGATATAGCCATGGATCTCGAAAACGCCGCGCTTGCCGATCAATTTTTCATCGACAAGAAGCTGTACCCGAACGTCGATTTCTACAGCGGCCTGCTCTACCGCATGCTCGGCATTCCGACCAACATGTTCACCGTGATGTTCGCGATCGGAAGGCTGCCCGGCTGGATAGCGCAGTGGAAGGAGATGCACGACAGCCGGCCGCTCAAGATCGGGAGGCCGCGCCAGCTTTATATCGGCGACAATATAAGGGATTTCGTGCCGATCGAACAAAGATGACCCGCACAGTAAATTAATCACCATATGCCTTCATACGGCATCATTCCCGATGCCGTATGATACCGGCCTCACGACGGGTATAAAACAGCCCCGGCCCGACATACAAGCTTTTTCACTTTCCGAAAATAATGTTTAAAATGGCCACACCACTCCCGGGTGTGCATATTTTTCAGGTATATACCCTCTTTTAAAACCCAAAATTCATTTTTAGTTTCCATATATTTATTTTGGTTTCCTTTAAAATATTTTCAGTTTCCATTATTCCATATATAGTTTCCATATAATAATCTCTTTTAACTATTCTGGAAACGGTTTTTAACGAAATAATTATAACTCCTGGTATTTCGAGGTATTATACCAGTTACCATCTTCTGTTTTCCAGGATTAATATGCAGCGTCCCTAAATTTTTATAAAAATATTTTTTTGGTTTCCATTAATTGCTTGAAAGTTTTTCATATTAATAATTTCGTTTCCATCTGAATATTTATGGTTTCCAAATCACTGATAATCCTGGCGGGAAAACATGAAAACAAAACTGGAAAGAATCGGATCACCCGAAGACCTGAAAAACATGGGGCACGACGAACTCACGCATCTATGCCGGGAGATCCGCTCCATGCTCGTCAGCACCTCGCATGAAAACGGAGGACACCTGGCGTCGAACCTGGGGGTTGTCGAACTCACCGTGGCTCTTCACCGGGTCTTCAACAGCCCGAGCGACAGGATAATCTGGGACGTGGGCCACCAGTGCTATACCCACAAGATACTTACCGGACGAAAAGAAGAATTTGGGACGATACGCCGACACCGGGGCCTGTCGGGATTTCCCGACCCGCTCGAAAGCGAGCATGACCCGGTGTTCAGCGGCCACGCAGGGACATCGGTCTCGACCGCCGCAGGGATAGCGGCTGCGATCAAGCTGAAAGAATCTGCCGACCGGGTGATCGCGGTCATCGGAGACGGATCGCTCGGAGCAGGAATAGCGCTCGAGGCGATCAACCACGCGGGACACGCGGGAACCGACTTAACCATTATCCTGAACGACAACGGTATGTCGATATCCCCTACGGTTGGATCGATCTGCAGGGCGCTTCAGAAAATCCGATGCAACCGGAAATACATATCCGCCAAGAACCGCATCCACGACAGAGCATCCGCTCTTCCCTTCGGCAGGAGCTTCCTGGAAATGGGCGCCATCATGAAAAGAATGTTCAGAAACACGATCATGCCGGGAACCCTGTGGGAGGAGCTCGGCCTGCTGTACATGGGACCGGTCGACGGGCACAATATCGCCGAGCTCGAAGAGATCCTGGCCAGAAGACGGGACTCTCATTCGGGTCCGGCGATCATCCATGTGGTCACGAAAAAAGGCAAGGGATATCGCCCGGCGGAGGCCAACGCGGTGCATTTCCACGGCATCGCGCCTTCGTGCAAAAAAGACGCCCCCGAAGATGAATGCACATTCAGCGGGATATTCGCCGAGTCCCTGATGGACCTGATGGAGCGAAACGAAAAAATCGTCGCTGTAACGGCAGCTATGACCGACGGCACGGGACTCGCCCCGGTCGCCAGAAAATTCCCCGACAGGGTGTTCGATGTCGGCATCTGCGAGCAGCATGCCGTGACCATGGCCGCCGGGATCGCGACCCAGGGATTCATACCGGTCGTGGCCATATACTCCACATTTTTGCAAAGAGCGTACGACCAGATCATCCACGACGTGTGCATCCAGGGGCTGCCGGTAATTTTCGCGATCGACCGCGCCGGCGTCGTCGGCGACGACGGCAAGACGCACCAGGGAATATTCGACATATCGTTCCTGCGCACGGTGCCCGGCCTCACGCTGTGCGCGCCCATGGACGGCGCCGAACTGCGCGACATGCTGGGAACCGCGGTGGCGGCGCGAAGACCCTTCGCAATCAGGTATCCCAGGGGGAACACCGCGGCCCGGTCAAAAAAGAACGGCTGCATGCTGCGCCCGGGCAAGGGCGAGATACTGCGGGAAGGGCCGGACTGCGCGATCCTCGCGGTCGGCTCGATGGTCGGGCCGTCCCTGGCGGCGGCGGAACAGCTGGCAAACGCGGGAATCGACTGCACGGTGGCGAACATGCGCTACATCAAGCCCCTCGACGGGGATATCATCCTCGAAGCGGCCGCTTCCACGGGGACGATCGTAACGGTCGAAGAAAACGTGGTCAGCGGCGGATTCGGGAGCGCAGTGCTCGAATTTCTCAACCGTGAAGGCATGCGCGGCATCGCCGTGAAGACCGTTGCGCTGCAGGACGAGTTCATCGAACACGGGCCGCAGGCTCTCATGCGTGAAAAGTCGGGCCTCGACGCCGCCGGGATCGCGCGGCAGATATGGTCCCTCTATTCGGACATCCACCGGGAAAAGACGAAACAAAGAGCGGGGGCATGGAGATGAGCATGCCGGCATTGTTTTCAAGATACAGGCCCGAAATCGACTCTCTGATGAAAAAGATCGTCTGTCGCCGCGAATCGCAGCTGTACGACATGATACGCTACCACCTGGGCTGGATCGATGAAAACGGCGCCCCGATCACCGGGGATTCGGGAAAAGCGCTGCGGCCGGGACTGTGCCTGCTCGCATGCGAGGCCGTGTGCGGCGATCACGCGAAGGCCCTTCCGGCGGCCGTCGCGATAGAGCTCGTGCACAACTATTCGCTCATACACGACGACATCCAGGACAACGACTCGGAGCGACGGCATCGCCCCACCGTATGGAGAATATGGGGTGTCCCCCAGGCGATCAACGCAGGCACCGCAGCGAAAGTCATCGCGTCCATGGCTCTCGGCGAATACCGCGAACTGGGCTTCACCGCCGAAAAGACCGTCGAGATCGTCATGATCATCGAGGAAGCCACGCTGCATATCATCGAAGGCCAGCACCTTGACATTGGCTTCGAGAACATGAACGACATCAGCGCGCACCAGTACCTCGAGATGATACGCAATAAAACCGGAGCCCTTATCTCGGCGGCGCTCAAGGCCGGCGCGACGGCGGGGTGCGGCGAGCGGCGCACCGCCGAAAAATTCGGCGAGCTGGGGATGATGCTCGGCATTGCGTTTCAGGCGAGGGACGACATACTGGGTATATGGGGATCTGCGAAGGCGACGGGCAAACCGGAAGCCAGCGACATCCGCAGGAAAAAAAAGAGCCTTCCCGTCGTGCACATGCTTTCGTCCGCCTCAAAGAGCGACAGGGCGAGCCTCGACCGTATTTACGCCATGGAACAGATTGATGACTGCGCCGTTCGCACCGTGATGACCCTGCTTGAATCGACCGGGGCCAGAGAGCGCACCGAAGCTCTTGTCGATTCAAGCAGCGCGAGATGCTTCGAAATCATCGACAATCTGCCGATCGATTACAGCTACAGGACCGAGCTCAAGACAATAACAGAATCCCTGTCCGGAAGGGACAGGTGAACGCCGGAGGACGGGCAATGAACATAAGAACAGGCGCGGCCGCCGAACACAGGAGCCGAAAACTCGAGCACATCGAGATCTCGCTCAACTGCGACACCGGTTTCGCCGGAACAACGACCGGATTGGAGAAATACCGGATAATACACCAGGCGGTTCCCGAGATCGATCTTGACGCAGTCGACCTTTCGGTGCGGTTCCTGGGAGAAATGCTCTCCGCTCCAGTACTGATATCATCGATGGTAGGCGGCATAGACGAGGCCGGGAGGATCAACCGGAACCTTGCCGCGGCGGCGCAGCGCCACGGAGTCGCCATGGGCGTGGGTTCCCAGCGCTGCGCGATCGACGATCCGGGCTGCGCGGAGTCGTTTATGGTCCGCGATGTTGCGCCGGACATCTACCTGTGCGCTAACATCGGGGCCGTGCAGCTCAATTACGGATACGGCGCCGGGGAATGCATCAGTGCGGTCGAAATGATCGACGCCGACGCGCTCATCCTGCACCTGAATCCCCTTCAGGAGGCGCTGCAGCCCGGCGGGAACACGCGCTTCTCCGGCCTGCTCAAAAAAATCGAAACCATATGCAGGACGGTTCGGGTACCCGTCATCGCCAAGGAGGTATGCTTCGGCATATCAGAGACAGCGGCGCGCGATCTCGCGAACGCCGGGGTCAGATGCATCGACGTCGCCGGGGCCGGCGGCACATCGTGGAGCGAGGTCGAGCGGCGCAGGGCCATAAACAACTCGGATAAAAGCGTTGCGCAGGCATTCGCTTCATGGGGAATACCGACGGCAGAATCGGTTCTCATGGCCAGGTCCGGCGCGCCCGACCTGCCTGTCATAGCAAGCGGCGGCATCCGCACGGGCATTGACGCTGCCAAGGCGATCGCGCTCGGCGCGGATATCGCGGGAATCGGAATGCCCCTGTTCAGGGCTGCCTGTGAATCGGCGGAATCCGCTATCGAATCGCTCGGCATCGTCATAGAGACGCTCAGGCGCGCGATGTTCTGCGCCGGGGCCTCATGCGTTCACGAACTCAATCAGTCTAAACTGATCATCACCGGGGAGGAAAAAGCATGTCAGCAAAAATAACGACGATAGACCTCAAGGATACGGCGGTTCAGAGAAAAAAAATGAAGGCACGGGCGCAGGAGCGCCCGATACCGGCCGGGGACACGATCCTTCTGCTGCCCCACTGCCTTCGCGTGAGCTCGACCTGCAGGGCGGCCGCCGGCGAGGACGGGCTCGTCTGCGTCGAGTGCAATCCTGCATGCCAGGTGAACCTTTTAAGAAAGGCCGCGCTTGAAGCGGGATTCAGCGGAGTCTGCGTGGCCCCGGGAGGGTCGCTCGCACTGAAGTACGTGAAGAAGACCAGGCCGCTCGCGATAGTCGCGGTCGCCTGCGAAAAGGAGCTGAACGAAGGCGTCGCCAACGTCAGCGAGCTTTTCGGGAGCGGCAATCAAGCTCCCGATATCACCATCATTCCTCTTGTCAGGGAAGGGTGCATCGACACCCGCGTTGACATAAAAAAGGCCGTCGCGGAAATACTCAGCAAAGAAAACCGGGAAGAAAAAAGATACTGTGGCGCCGGTCTCAAAACCGGTTCAACCCGGCGCTAACGATACGATCAACCATGAAGGAGAAACATCAATGAAATTTTCAGTAGCATGCAACTTCGACTACGCGCTGCTCGACGGCCTCGCGCCATACCCGGTGTACGAGATATACGGCAAACTCACCTCGGACTATTTCGGCGGAGGCAGGCCGTCGTTCTACCTGCCCGAAGTCGGCAGGGAAGCACTGGCCAGGTACGTCGCCGAGACCCGCAAGAGAGGCATCGGGTTCAACTACCTGCTCAACGCCTCCTCCATGAGCAACATGGAGTTCACCAGCGAAGGCCAGAAAAAAATGAACGAGCTGCTCGAGTGGCTCGACGGCATCAACGTGGATTCGGTCACGGTCTCGAACCTGTTCTTCCTGAAGCTCATCAAACGCCGCTACCCCGGGCTCAAGGTCAGGATAAGCTCGCACCGTTACACCGACAACCCGCGCAAGATCCGTTTCTGGAAGGACGCCGGCGCCGACTACATCGTTGTGTCGGAGGTCAACATCCACCGGGAATTCAGGGTGCTTGAGGAGATGAGAAAGGCTGCCGGCGACGACGTGGAGCTCCAGCTTATCGTAAACAACTGGTGCAGGCAGGACTGCGCGATCGCCGGAAACCATGCAGTTGGCCTGTCGGCCGCATCGCAGAAAAGATCAAGGGGGTTCCCGCTCGATTTCTGCTCGCTCTACTGCAACTACATCCGCCTGACCGACCCGGTAAACTACCTCAGGGCCAACTGGATCAGACCCGAGGACATAAAGATCTACGAGGACATGGGATACGAGAACTTCAAGATCGTCGAAAGGAACACGCCGACCGCAATTTTACTGGAGCGTGTCAAGGCTTACCACGACCGCAGATACGACGGCAACCTGATGGACATCATACAGAACTACGCGTATCCCTTTCATAAATTCACCGAGCGAGAGAAAGACGCCTTCTCGAAGCGCAGAATGTTCAAATACTTCATGAAGCCCAAAGCCGTGAACCTGGTCAAGTTCATGAAGGTCGTGAAATTCGGCGAAAAGGGCAATGTGCTGTTCCCGCTCATAGGCGAAAACCCGGTGCATATCGACAACAGGAAGCTCGACGGTTTCATCGATCATTTCAAGAAGCACGGCTGCCAGAACCGGGACTGCGAATCCTGCCGCTATTGCCACAAACAGGCGGAAAAGGCCGTTTCAATAGACCCGAAGTGGAAAAAGGAAATGCTCGATATTTATGAAAACCTCCAGGAAGAAATCTATGGAGGAGGATTCTGGGAAGGATACACCGACACGGCCATGAAGCTCCTTGCCAACAGGGACAATGCCAGGGACGAATTCCAGGAGGATTTCGAGAATTTCAGGCACGCGCTCAGGGCGATGCCCTGACGTCAGCAGTGATAAACGATGGACAGGAAAGCTGACGAAATCCTCGGAACTCGGGAGATACGCTCGGCGATAGACAGGGCGCTGGCGAACCTCGCATCCAGACAACACGACGACGGCTCCTGGCAGGGCGATTACGGCGGGGTGCTCTTCCTCATCCCCATGTACATCATCGCCTGTCATGTTACCGGAGAGCCGGTCGAGCAGAAGGACGCCGGACTCTTCATCGCCTATTACCGTAAGGTGCAGAACGGGGACGGGAGCGTCGGCATGCACCCGCACGACACCGGCAGGATGTTCACCACGGTGATGAGCTATGTTGCGCTGAGAATACTCGGCTGCGGCCGGGACAGTGAGCATCTGGTCCCCATGAGAAAGTGGATCAGGGACCGAGGCGGCGCGCTGGGAGCGGCGAGCTGGGGAAAGTCATTGCTCGCCCTTATGAACCTGTGCCCTTACGAGGGACTGAACCCTCTTTTACCCGAGCTGTGGATTCTTCCACGACGGCTGCCGTTTCATCCGTCAAGGTTCTGGTGCCACTCGCGCCTGGTGTACCTGCCCATGGCCATGCTGTACGCGCTCAGAGCAACTATACCGGAAAACGATTTCATCCGCGAATTGCGCGCGGACATCTACACCGAAAAATACGAAGCCATCGATTTCGCCGCCCACCGGAACACGCTGTGCCCGGAAGACTGCTACCGCCCGTACTCGAAGCTGTTCATGCGGATCAACACACTGCTCTGCGCATACGAGAAGCGCCATTCTAAATTCATCAGAAAAAAAGCGATCGCCTCCGTATACAGGCATATTCTCTACGAGGAGCGTTCGACATTTTATTTCGGGATCGGCCCGGTCAACAGGATACTGAACACGGTCGCGCATTCGTTCGTGGACCGCAGGGGCCTGCATTTCAGGCTCGGCGTTGATGCGATGAAAAAATACCGGTTCTACTCCCCGGAAGGGCTGAAGATCAACGGATACAACTCGACCGCTCTATGGGACACCGCGTTTGCGGTTCAGTCGATATATGAAACAGATTGCATCGATGAATACCGGGACACTTTAGTGCGCGCATATGAGTTCATTCGCGACAACCAGATTACCGCGGAACTGCCGCGCGCCAAAAAATTCCACCGCCAGAATCGTGCGGGGGCCTGGCCTTTCAGCGACCGGGACCAGGGCTGGCCCGTGACGGACTGCACGGCGGAGGGATACATCGCCCAGTCTCTGGTGCAAGGCCTGGTCGCGCCCGACGAAAGGGTGAGCGACGAGAAACTCGACCTGAGCATCCGCTTCATACTCAAATACCAGAATTCCGACGGCGGATGGGCGACCTACGAAAAGAGAAGGGGCCGGCAGTGGCTCGAGCTGTTGAACCCATCGAGCGTTTTCGCCGACATCATGATCGATCATTCTCACGTCGAATGCACCGCCTCGTGCCTCAAGCTCCTTTCCCGGGAAAAGACGAAATACGACGGGAATATGCGCCGAAAAATCGACCGCGCGATCAGGCGGGGCGCGGCCTTTCTTCTTGAGCAGCAGCGGCCTGAAGGCGGATTCAGGGGAGCCTGGGCCGTGTGCTTCACCTACGGGACATGGTTCGCGGTGAACGGCCTCATGGCGGCGGGCCTTCCGGAAAACTCGCCTGAGATCACACGGGCGTGCGTATTCCTCATGGGAAAGCAGCGGGACGACGGCTCGTGGGGAGAGAGCCACCTTTCATGCCTCGATGGGCGCTGGGTCGACCATAATGAGGGTCAGGCGGTCAATACAGCCTGGGCGCTCATGACTCTGCTGGACGCGGGACTCGGTTCCTCGGAGGCCGCGCACCGCGCAGTCCGCTTTTTGATCAGGCGGCAGACACAAAAGGGCGACTGGCCCGAGGAATCGATCGTCGGCCTGTTCAACAACACCGCGCTCGTCAACTACGACAATTACCGGCGGTATTTCCCCCTCATGGCGCTCGCCCGCTACCTCCGCGCCGCCGACGGACATAGCTTGCACTGAACGCATTGATTATAAAGATAAAATCAACGAAAAGCATTGCATTCATCGGAAGCAGCGGCAGCATCGGACAAATCAGTCAAAATCGGCCGGGAGACACAAAAAAATTGCAAAAAGGGCCCATTCCCGGGTGAAAGTCGTTATGGCCCGGGCGCCATTCCTGCCGATAATGACATAAGACAGGAGGAGCTTATGCTCAGAGGTATATACAACGGCGCCAGCGGTATGATCGCCCAGCAGGCCAGGCTCGATGTAGTCGCGAACAATCTCGCAAATGTCGACAAGACCGGTTTCAAGAAAGACCTCACGCTGTTCAAGGCCTTCCCGGACATGCTCATACGAAGGATCAACGAAAGCGGCCAGGGGATCACCCCCGCGGGGTCCTATGACACCATGCCCTTCGTTGGCAAGCTCGGCACGGGCGTCGAGGTCAACGAGGTGTTCACCGAGTTCACCCAGGGATCGCTGCAGAGGACCGAAAACAGCTTCGACATGGCCCTCGAGGGCCAGGGGTTCTTCACCGTCATGACCGAAAAGGGCGAGCGATATACCAGGGACGGCTCCTTCACCATAAACCAGGACGGGGTGCTGGTCAACCACAACGGGTACCCGGTCATGGGCGAAAACGGAATCATCAGGGTGCAGAAAAACAATTTCATCGTGAACGAACGCGGAGAGATAACGGTCAACGAGGGGATTTCACTCGACCCTCGCGACGTTGTGGGCATGGCGAACAACGACTGGGCCGACCCGGTCGTCATCGACAAGCTGAAGCTCGTCGATTTCGAGAACATCCGCGAAATAAAAAAAGAGGGCGACTCGATGTACCGCGAGACCGAATTCTCGGGCCCTCCCCTTCCCCCGGCCGAGATCAAGGTAGTGCAGGGTTTTCTCGAGAAGTCGAACGTCAACATCGTGCGCGAGATGGTCGACATGATCGAGGTGCAGCGCAGCTACGAGGCGAACCAGAAAACCGTCACCACGGCCGACCAGACACTGGGCAGGCTGATCAACGAAGTGATAAGGTAAAAATCAGAATTTCGCGAAGAGGCCCTCGTTGAAATTCCGATAGGAGATCGGGCGATTCCCCTTCTCGATCTCCTTTATCATGCGGACGATCTCGTCGTTTACCGGCGTTTCGACTCCGCAACGGTCCCCTTGAGCACAGATATATCCGTTCAAATAATCTATTTCGGTCGGCTTGCCCCGCTCAAGGGACTGCAGGCTCGACGATTTGAGCCTTCTGTATTTCACGCCGATCACCATGATCAGACCATGGGCCGCGAGCTTCACGGGAAGCGTTTCGTTCTTCGTGAGACGGTAATAGTCGAGCTTGCCTCCATAGGGCTCGATCGTGAGTTTCATGGCGTCGGCCACCGCGACCGCCTCTTTCATGATTTCAATGAATATTCTCCGAACCTTCATTTTTGCCAGCATCTGGCCCAGGTACAGGCCGCACAGGGCGCCCAGAGAGGTGATGCAGGCGTTGATGATGAGCTTTGAGTACAGGTGCCCGATGATATTGTCGGTGATTATCGTGGGAAGCACGCTGTCCATCATCTCCTTGATCGGAACGAGCCGGTCGTCGGGCCTGTGGTCTATGTTGCCGATGATGAACTCGCCGGTCGAGGTCATCTCGAGTTCGCCGGGCGCGTGCATCGTGCCGCCCCATCCCACCACGCAGCCGATGGTGCGCTGCCTTCCGATAACGGCGGCTATCGCGTCCTCGCACAGTCCGTTCTGGAGCGAAACAAGGACAGAGTCCGTTTTCATGAAAGGCAGGAGTTCCTTCGCGGCGGCAAGCATGTCGGTCGCTTTTGTGGCGAGAAATATCACGTCTTTTTTGCCTTTGAGATCCCTGATCGATGCGACAGCGGGCATGGGAACGGTAATATCCCCCCGAACTCCCGTTATATGAATCCCCCTTTTGGCGATCGTTTGAACGAGTTCCGGGTACTTGCACACGATCTCGACATTGTAGCCGTTTTCGCGCATGAAAGCGGCCGTGACGCCGCCTATCGCTCCCGCGCCGACAACGACGATGCTGCTGTTTTTTCCGAGCATTGGGACCTCCTTGATTCGCGGATTCAAAACTGCCGGTATGTTTCCCGTCAGACGAAAAGGCCGCCGCAAAACCGAAATGACCGTTATTACGGGAAACCGGAAATTGGAAGGAATGTATCATGATCGCCGGGGATTTCAAGTACTATTTTTCAGGGCAACGCATACCCCGATGCATACTGAATGCGGGAACCCGGTCTGTTTAAGCCGGAGCCGGGCGCAACCGCCGTGCATGCCATCAGATCAGCCATGAACGGCGCCTTTCGGCGGATTTCTGCAGCTTGACGTACTATTATTTCAATTCAGTATTGACAGACTCACGCAGGCCGTGATAGTGTTTAAGCAATTCATTTCAATCCCAAATCAACCCATGGAGGTCTTTTTTTATGAAACGCATAATGACGATCCTTTTCTGTGCTCTGATGGTTCTCCCGGCGATGGCGGGCGACAAGTTCAAACTTGCTTACCAGAACGGGGATGTTCCCTACCAGGTAGCCGGAGGAGCGGTCAGCGGTGCAGGCCTTGAAGCAGTCAAGGGCTCGGTCAAGCTCGATATCGACGTCAATGCGAAGAAAAAAGAGCTGTGGATATACAACAGCTATCTGCACGGGATTTTTCCACGCGTGACGAACATCACCCTTACCCCTTCAAAGGAATTCAAGACGCTCGACGAAGCGCTTGGCGACGGGAAGCTCGCGATCAAGTGCGACAACGATCCGGGCGATTTCATGAGAGGTAAAAGCTTCGCCCTTGACGGGACCTACAAGCTGTCGAAGAACGGCGACGTTTATACGCTGGTCATGACCATCACCGACGCCTACGGCATTTCGCTCGGCGCGAAAATGATGGCGGGAAAATTCAACGGCAAACCTGTCGATTACACGCTCAGCTTTACCGTGGCGAAATAGTCCTTCAGCCGAGAGAGCCATACCTCTGGCCTTCACATGCTTTGCGGCAGTATCCACACTATTACCGCAGGGACAACAGTCTGACAGATCAAAGCACCTCATGAACATGTTTCGTGGGGTGTTTTTCGTTTTACCGCTTTTCAGAAAATGGTTTGTCAACCCGCCGCGGGCATGAATCCATTGTCATCACGGAATGAATACATGGAAGCGAAGGAAAAAACCATCGGCATCCTGGCTATGGCGGGCACGGCCTTCCTGTGGAGCATCGCGGGCCTGTTCATCAAGGTGATAGACTGGAATCCCTTCGCCATAGCGGGTGCCCGTAGTTTCATCGCCTCGCTGGTGATCCTGGCATACCTCAAGAAACCGGTCCTGAACCTCTCGCCTCCCCAGCTCGCCGCGGGGGTCGCCAACGCCGTGACCATGATGCTTTTCGTCGCCGCGAACAAGACCACCACGGCCGCAAACGCCATACTTCTTCAATACATCGCGCCGGTGCTCACCGCAATTTTCGGAGCCCTTATCCTCGGCGAACGGCCCCGCATCGAGCACTGGACCGCGTTCATCCTGGCGGCGGTCGGCATGGCGATCATGTTCATTGACAGGATGGGCGGCGGCTCAGATATTGGGAACATCATAGCGCTCGCATCCGGCGTAACCTTCAGCTTATACTTCATATTCATGCGAATGCAGAAAGGCGGCTCGCCGCTTGAATCGATACTTCTCTCGCACTGGATAACGGCCGGAACCTGCCTTGCAATATCGCTTTTCATGCCGCTCCCGCGCATTACGCCCGGTGCGCTCACGGCGGTAGCGATTCTCGGGATCATCCAGATCGGATTATCGTCGATACTGTTTTCGGTCGCGATCAAAAGGGTGTCCGCCGTGTCCGCGAACCTCATCGCGGTCATAGAACCGGTGTTCAACCCGTTATGGGTCTTCCTCGCCCTGGGTGAAACACCGGCAGTCAACGCCATCGTCGGCGGAGGGATCATTGTCGCGGCAGTGACCGCGGCTACAGTCTGCAGCGCCGTAAGAAAATGAGGGCGCACCGAATTGATAAAGATACGCATTACCGCTAATATGTCTTGACAGTTTGACTTTTATCTTTTCCTTGCTATTGTATTTCCACGCGGGCACATGACATGAATACACGTTCAAAGCTTCCGGATGTCGGGGTGACCATCTTTACCGTGATGTCGCGCCTGGCGAACGAACACGGCGCGATAAACCTCTCGCAGGGCTTCCCTGATTTCCCGGTCGACCCCGGGCTGATAGACCTGGTAAGCGCGCACATGAAAAACGGCCGCAACCAGTACGCTCCGATGCAGGGAGTTCCGCAGCTGCGCGAAGCGATCGCACTGAAAACGAAAGAGCTGTACGGCGCCGTATACGACCCCGAGACCGAAATCACCGTGACATCCGGCGGAACAGAGGCCCTTTTCGCCGCAATCACCGCCGTCGTGAACTCAGGCGACGAGGTGATCATTCTCGAGCCGGCCTATGATTCGTACGTGCCGGCAGTGGCCCTGGCCGGCGGAATCCCCGTGTTCTGCCCCATGCGCCATCCGGAATACTCGGTCGACTGGGACATGGTCATCGACAGGCTCTCCTCCAGGACCAGGCTCATCATCCTGAATACGCCGCACAACCCGACAGGCGCCGTGCTGTCGGCGGCCGATATCGATGCGCTGACCGGCATCGTCGCCGGCACGGACATCCTGATTCTTTCAGACGAGGTGTACGAGCACGTCATTTTCGACGGCCGCGTCCACCACAGCATGTCCCGCTGCCCCGAGCTCGCATCGCGGAGCTTCGTGGTCGGCTCCTTCGGGAAGACCTTTCACGCAACGGGATGGAAAGTCGGCTACTGCCTGGCTCCGGCCGGGCTTTCGGAGGAGTTCAGGAAGGTCCACCAGTACCTGACGTTCGCGACCAGCACGCCGGTGCAGCATGCGATCGCCGATTTTCTCGAAAAAAAAGAAACATATCTCGGTCTCCCCTTATTCTACCAGCGTAAACGGGATTACTTTCTCTCCCTGGTCCGGGATTCACGGTTTACCGCGATACCCTCGGCGGGAACCTATTTCCAGATGCTCGACTACTCCCTGATCTCCGACGAGCGCGATCTCGATTTCGCGCGCCGCCTGACGGTCTCAGGCGGCGTCGCCTCGATCCCGCCCTCGGTATTCTACGATAAGCCTCAGGACAAAAAAGTGCTCAGGTTCTGTTTCGCGAAAAAAAACGAAACGCTCGAAAGGGCGGCGGAGAGACTATGCAAAATCTGAAAGTCAGCATCGTGCAATCCGATCTTCTCTGGCATGACATAAAAGGGAACCTTTCACGGTTCGAAAACCTGCTCGCGCCGCTCGAGGGCCGGACCCACTGCATAATACTGCCCGAGATGTTCACTACCGGCTTCACCATGGACCCCGCAGGTCTTGCCGAGGGAATGGAAGGCGCCGCCGTCAGCACGATGAAAAAATGGTCCCGCTCTCTCGACGCCGATATCGCCGGCAGCATCATTTACGGAGATGACGGGCGCTACTACAACAGGCTGGTGTGGGTAAAGCCCGATGGAGGCATTTTTACCTATGACAAGCGCCACCTTTTCCGCATGGCGGGCGAGGAGAAGGTATACACGGCCGGGGAACGGTTGCTGACCGTCGAGCTTAAGGGCTGGAAGCTGAGGCCCTTCATCTGCTACGACCTCCGCTTTCCGGTGTGGACGCGGAACATCGGGCTCGAATACGACGCAGCGGTGTATGTCGCGAACTGGCCGGCTAAAAGATCAAATCACTGGAAGTCCCTTCTCACGGCGCGCGCGATAGAAAACCAGTGCTATGTGCTGGCCGCAAACCGCATCGGCACTGACGGAAATGGAAACTACTACAGCGGGGATTCATCGGCGATCGATTACTCGGGAAAGATTCTCTTCACCAGCGCCGACGAGCCGTGCGTGCATACGGTCGAACTGTCGCACGCGGAAATGGCCGAGTACCGCGCATCTTTCCCGGCATGGAAGGACGCGGACGATTTCAGCGTGAAATAATCAGGGCATTCACAGGTTTATCGGAAGCGGTTCCTGCTTCTTGCTGTCCCAGTACGGTGAGATTTCGAGAAGCCTCTGCACGATCCCGGGCATGACCGATAGCACGTAATCCACGTCGCCGTCGGTCACGTACCTGCTCAGGCTGAACCTGATCGAACCGTGCGCAGAGGTGAAGGGCACGCCCATGGCGCGCAGCACGTGCGAGGGCTCGAGCGAGCCGGACGAGCAGGCCGAACCCGACGAGGCCGCGATGCCCTTCTCGTCGAGGTACAGCAGAATGGCCTCGCCCTCGATGAATTCGAATCCGACATTGGTCGTGTTCGGAACCCTGTTCGTTCTGCCGCCGTTGAGCACGGCGTTCTTGTGGCCGCGCAGGAGCCCCTCTTCGAGACGGTCGCGGAGCTTTCTCACCCTCGAATCATACTCGGGAAGATGTTCGAGCGCGAGTTCGGCGGCGGCTCCCATGCCGACGATTCCGGGCACGTTCTCGGTCCCGGGCCGCCTTCCCCTCTCCTGGTGCCCGCCGTAAAGTATCGGGCGCATGCGCGTTCCCCTGCGGACATACAGGGCGCCGATGCCCTTGGGCGCGTGGAACTTGTGGCCCGATATGCTCAGCAGGTCGCAGTTTATTTTATCGACATCGATCGGTATCTTGCCAGCGGCCTGCACCGCGTCGACGTGAAAGGGAACGCCCTTCTGTTTCAGGAACGCGCCTATCTCTTCGACCGGGAAAACCACGCCTGTCTCGTTGTTGGCGTACATGATGGACACGATCGCCGTGTCGTCGTCAACCGATGATTTGAGCATTTCGACGTCGAGGTTTCCGTCCCGGTCGACAGGAATATAGGTTATGCGGTAGCCGTCCCGCTCGAGCTTCTTGCACAGCGACAGTATGGCCGGGTGCTCGACCCTGGAAGTTATGACGTGTTTCCTGTCGCGGTAGTATCCCAGGACCCCCATTACGGCCATATTGTCACTCTCGGTGCCGCTGCCGGTGAAAACGATCTCGTAGTCATGCTCGGCGCCCACAAGCCGGGCCACCTGCATGCGCGCCTTTTCGACCTCCCTGCCGACCAGCCCTCCGAAGGAATGCATGCTCGAGGGGTTTCCATATCTGTCCTTGAAAAACGGAAGCATGGACTCAAGGACCTTCGGGTCGACCATGGTGGTGGCGTTGTTGTCGAGATAGATGTATTTTTCCATTGCGCGCTCCTGTCATTTGCCTTCGATCACGGTGATGTCGTCCTCGACGAATTCCCTCAGCCTTTCCTGCACCAGGTTTTTCAGGGTGACCTCAGAGAGGACGCAGTGCGAACAGCTTCCCCTGAGAGCGACCATGACTTTCTTGCCGTCGATGTCGAGAAGCTCGATATCTCCGCCGTCCTTCTGAAGCTCGGGCCTGACGATGGTGGCGATGGTCTCCTCGACGAGCTGCATGCGCCTGATGTTGGTCAGCTCCCTCTTTTCGGCCGGCTTTGCCGGCGCCTTCATTATTTCTGCGAAATGCAGCTCCTCGTTCAGGATATCCTCGATCTTGTGGATGCAGGAGCCGCACGCGCCGCCGGCCTTGGTGTAGTTGGTCACGTCCTCAACGGTCTTGAGACTGTTTTCCCTGATGGTTTTCCTGATCAGGGTGTCCTCGACGCCGAAGCATTTGCAGATGATCTCCCCGTCATGATCGTTGTAGCCCTGGATCTCGACCTCGCCGCGAAATTCGGCGATCGCCTTTTCGAGCGCCTCGCGGCCCATGACCGAGCAGTGCATTTTTTCTTCCGGCAGTCCCCCGAGGTAATCGGCTATGTCGCGGTTCGTGATTTTTTCGGCATCTTCGATCGTCTTTCCCTTGATCATCTCGGTAAGCGCGGATGACGAGGCGATCGCGCTGCCGCATCCGAACGTTTCGAACTTGGCGTCGGTGATCACATTTTTGTCGTCGACCTTCAGGTACAGCTTGAGTGCGTCACCGCAGGCTATGCTGCCCACCTCGGCCACGACATCCGCGTTGTCGATTTTACCGACATTTTTCGGATTTTTATACAGTTCTTTGACTTTATCGGTGTAATCCCACATATATGCCCCCCGGACCAGACTGCTGATTGATCTTTCCGGGCCGCCATCGCGACCAGAGAGACCCTCATACATTCAGCCATATTAAAAATCAATCAATAATAGTAAATCTGGTCCTATTCTTCAAATATTTAAGAATATTATAAAATACTGATTTTTTGACCGTCCTGTCAATTACATTACAAATAAAATCCGCGGTTTTTACGAATTTACTTTTAGAATAACCGGGTTATTACGATAAACAAGTATGTAATTCACGACCCGGAATAACGCGGGCTTTAACAGGGAAGGTTTGACCAATACAGGAAGGTATGGGATGTTTTCAGTCAATCGGGCCGCGGCATCGGCGTTAAACATCATAAACACATCCGCAGAAAGCTCCAGTGTTGAAAACCGGCAGAAAACGTCGGGATTTGACGAGATTTTCGGCAGGACGCTCGCCGATGCAGCTGCCAATAATACAACTCCCGCCGCACCGATCGAAGAGGCGAGAATCGAAAAGAAAGCACAGCCCCGGGACGAGTTTCAATCCATCGAGTCCAAAGAACCGCTCAGGCAACCACAGGAAATCAATGAAAAGCAGACCCGGAACGTCCGCGATGACAGAGCAGAATCCCGGAGCGACAAGGTGTATGTCATAAAGGACTTTACCGAAAAAAACGAATCCGTAAAGAAACAATCAGGCAATGAGGCCCCGATCAGGATCGACACCAGAAAGACAAAATTGTCGGTTCAGGAAAAAATCCCGAGCAAAGAAAAAGAAAAGCCGGGCCAGGATATTGAGAAGATGCTCAGAGAGATCGACTCGTTGATTGAAAAATTCGGCGGCCAGGCCAGAACCTCATCCATCCTGAAGGATGTTGCCACAATCAAGGATGAGATCAGGGACGCCCTGTCATCGGATAAGAAAAATCCGCGCTTGCAGATCCTCCTCGATGCGCTGAAGGATAAATTGACGGCGATAGAGTCGCGAATGAACACGGCCCCGGACGAAAAGGCCCTGATCGCCACGCTGAAAACCACGCTCCAGGACATGAATAAGAAAATCCAGCACGAAAAGGAGAACCGCCAGGCCCCGGCGCCGGCCGAAATCTCTCCTGAAAAAAACGCCGTGCTGCATAAAAATGCCGAGACGAAAGGCAACGCATCCGGCGAGCAGAACAGGGGAGACGCAAGGCAGGGCCAGCAATGGAACGTGACCGCGCTCAAATCGAACTTCGAGCGCGCGCCCGAAAGGGCCGCTGCCGACAAGCCGGCCGAAACTCCGCGGTTCAGCGCGCAGCTCGACGCCGTAATCGACAGGGCGCGCGTGGTCGTGCGGGACAGCAGGAACGCAAGCTTCAGCCTGAGGCTCAACCCAAAAGAGCTCGGGGCGCTGCATGTCAATCTCGGGCTCGAACAGGGCGTGCTCCACGGAAAGTTCCTGGTCGAGACTCCCGAGGCCAGGACTATGCTCATGCAGAACATCGAGCTGATACGCCAGGAGCTCGCGCAGTCCGGACTGTCCCTGGGAGAGTTCCAGGTGAACGTCAGGGACCAGCGCGAGGAGTTCCAGCGCGAGATATCGAAGAAGCAGAAAAGAGCTGACATGCAGCTCAGGGAGATCGGCGCCGAATACGCGACAAACACGGTCATGGGCCACGACGGGTCCATCAATCTGGTCATATAGGTGAAGCCATGGACAGCTATCAGATGTCAACCCAGGAAGTCTCTCGGGCCACGATACAGGCCCAGGAAACGAACAAGAGACTCAACGGCGGCAAGGCGGCCGGCGAGAAAGGCTCGATGGACAAGGACGCGTTCCTGAAGCTGCTGGTCACCCAGCTCAAGCACCAGGATCCGACACGGCCGATGGAGGACCGGGAGTTCATCGCGCAGATGGCGCAGTTCTCGTCGCTGGAGCAGATTACCAACATGAACAGGGAATTCAAGTCCCTGATCAAGAGCAGCCAGACTTCGGAGGCGTACAAACTCCTCGGCATGCGCATCGAGTCATATGACCCGATCAAGCAAAAAGTCGTCAGCGGAGTCGTTTCATCGATCGTTTTCAATAACGGCGAAGTGCGGGTCAAGGTCGGCGGGGAGGAAGTTTCGCTTGAGAACATACACTCGGTCAGTGAAATGGGAAAAGCGCCCCTGACCAAAGAATAGCTAATACTTATGAACAGAAAGAACGATATTAATACCAAACCATCTCGATAGAACAGGAGTTGTCCCACTATGATGCGATCACTGTATTCCGGTGTATCCGGCCTTAAAAACCACCAGACGAGGATGGATGTTATCGGCAACAACATATCCAATGTCAACACCTACGGTTTTAAGACGAGCAGGGTCACCTTCCAGGACATGCTGTCCCAGACCATTTCAGGCGCAGCCAAGCCCGAGGAGGACAAAGGCGGGGTCAACCCGAAACAGGTCGGCCTCGGCATGACCATAGCCTCGATCGATCGTATTTTCACCCAGGGCAGCCTGCAGACCACGGGCAACCAGACCGACCTGGCCATTTCGGGCGACGGGTTCTTCGTTGTTGCCGAGGGCGACAAACAGTATTTCACCCGCGCGGGCACGTTCGGGCTCGACAAGTCAGGCAACATGGTCAACCCGGCGAACGGCCTCAAGGTCCAGGGATGGATGGCCGAGAGAAACGAGGCCGGCGAGATGGTCATCAACTCGAGCGGATCCACCGAGGACATCGTGATACCGATATACGGAAAAGTCGAGGCCCGCGAGACCACCAACATAAGGTACAAGTGCAATCTCGACACGCGCTCCTCGATCGTCCCGCCCAACGCGAACGGCAGGATGAGGGCCTCTGCGGGCGTGACCACGAACATAGACGTCTACGACAACCAGGGAAACAACCACCGGCTTACCATGATCATCTGGAAGACCGCGCCCAACCAGTGGACGGCTTCGGCCGCGATTTCCGACGCGACAACTCCGGTAACCCTTGACGTCCCGGCGGGAGCGGGCCTGGCCAACCAGGCGAACCCGACGAGCCGCATCACTCTCGGATTCTCTCCCGACGGCAGGATCATATCCGTGGCGGATGAAGGAACCGCCGACCAGCAGAACCAGGGACAGCTCATCGTGAACGCCAATTACCGGATCGCGGGAGACCCCAACGTCCGTACGATCAAGCTCGACCTCGGCAAGGCGGGACTCATGGAGGGCGTTACCCAGTTCGCATCGCAATCCACGACAAAGGCGGTTGAACAGGACGGGTTCGCCATGGGATACATGGAATCCTTCAACATAGACAACTCCGGAGTGATTACCGGAATATATTCGAACGGGACCAAGCAGTCAGTCGGCCAGGTCGCCATGGCGGTGTTCACCAACCCGCAGGGCCTCACCGCAAACGGCGAGAACCTCTTTGAAGTCTCGAACAACTCTGGCCTGGCGAACATCGGCGCCGCATCGTCCGCCGGGCGCGGCAAGATCGTGGCCGGCACCCTGGAGATGTCGAACGTCGACCTCTCGGACCAGTTCACCGACATGATCGTGACGCAAAGGGGATTTCAGGCGAACTCCAAGAGCATCACCACGTCGGACCAGATGCTCCAGGAGCTGTTGACGCTCAAGCGTTAGCAATAACGCGCCGGGGCCAGCCCCGGGCTGCTGATATATAAAAAAAGGGACTGAACGATTTCAGCCCCTTTTTTCGTTTTACGATAATGATTACTATCAGTGCGCGCCGTGTCCGCTTCCTTCCGCGGGCGGAACCCCGTATCCGGATTTGGGAACAGTGGTGATTTTAAGAGCCGTGTACAGCGGGCAATACCGCTCGACCGAGGACTTGATCAGCAGAAAGCCGAGAACGATAAATATGAGCGAGCCGAAGATTCCGGTTTCAAGTATAATAATATTAACGAACATTGCAACGCCAAGCTGAAACCGAATGAAAGAATCCGCCATTCCTACGTTTTTTTCCATAAAAATCCCCTTTTGCATAAGATTCGTCATAAATTATTCCACCGGCACTTTTCAAGGCAAGTATTATTTTGTATTTCCCCCTAAAAACATGAAGAAATTTTTATTGACTATTTGGGTCTTTTCACTGAAGTAACTGTAGCGCATTCCGGAATAACGGGTGAACTACCCCCCGGCCCCCGGAGGGGACGAGTGGTAGACGATTTTAGAGACCCGTGCCCCCGGTGGGGGACAGGGGGCAATTACTAGATTGTTGATCTCAGTGTATTGAATTAGTATTTCAGTATTCCGGAGAAAGACTAAAAATAACCGTCAATTATAAGGATGCAGAATATGTCACGGGTACTTTCGGGAATACAGCCTTCGGGCACGCTTCATATCGGAAACTACTTCGCGATGATGAAGCCGATGATCAGCATGCAGACCGACAACGAGCTGTTCTGCTTCATCGTGAACTACCACGCCATGACCACGCTCACCGACGGCAAAGTTCTTCGCCAGAACACGGTGGACGCGGCCATGGACTTTCTCGCGCTCGGCCTGGACCCCGACAGGGCCCATTTCTGGGTGCAGTCCGACGTGCCCGAGGTTGCCGAGCTGACCTGGATACTGTCGTGCCATACCTCGCTCGGGCTGCTTGAACGCAGCCACAGCTACAAGGACAAGCTGGCCAGGGGCATCACGCCCAATACGGGCCTGTTCACCTACCCGGTGCTCATGGCCGCCGACATTCTCCTGTACAACGCCCAGATAATCCCTGTGGGCAAGGACCAGAAGCAGCACGTGGAGATAACGCGCGACATCGCGATCAGGTTCAACAACACCTACGGCGACATCTTCACCATCCCCGAGCCCAGCATACAGGAGGACATCGCGGTCATACCGGGAACCGACGGACAGAAGATGTCGAAGAGCTATGACAACACCATCAACATCTTCGAGGACGAAAAATCGCTCAAGAAGAAAGTGATGAAAATAGTAACTGATTCCACGCCGGTCGAAGACCCGAAAAATCCCGATACCTGCACCATATTCGCCCTGTACCGGCTCTTCGCCGACAAGGACAGGATCGAAAACCTCAGGGACCGTTACGCCAGCGGCGGCACCGGCTACGGCGAGGTCAAGAAGGAGCTCCTGGGGCTGATCTGGGAACACTTCAGGCCCTTCAGGGAAAAAAGGGAGATGTACGAAAAAGACCGCGGCGAGGTGATCAATATTTTAAAGAAGGGCGCAGACAAGACCAGGGCGGTGGCGCTGCCCACGCTCGAAAAAGTCAAGGGCGCGGTGGGCCTCAACTACTGCTGAACGAATCCAGCTTCCTGATAAAATCCGTCATGTGCTCGGGAAGGCCGACCTCGAACGAGACCTCCTCGCCCGTTCCCGGATGGATGAACGAAAGCGATACCGAAGCGAGCAGCAGGTACGGGACGCGGTGTTTCTCCCACTTTTTTGAATAGACCGGATCTCCCACGATCGGCAGCCCGGATGCGGACAGGTGCACCCTGATCTGGTGGGTCCTGCCCGTGTGGAGCGCGACGTCGAGCAGCGAGAACAGCCCCATCTGGTTGTTCCATATCTTCACGAGCCGGTACTCGGTGACAGCATCCCTCCCCGACTCGTCGATGGTCATTTTATGGCGGTACACGCGATGGCGTGCGATCGGCCGATCGATCACGCAGTGGTCCCGGTCGGGCCTGCCGGTCACCAGGGCCATGTAGCGCTTCTTCACCCTTCGGGCCGAGAATTCCTCCACCAGGCGCTGGTGCGCACGGTCGTTCTTGGCAACGACCATGAGGCCCGAGGTGTCCTTGTCGAGCCGGTGAACGATGCCCGGCCTGGCGACGCCGCCGATCGAGGAAAGCCCTTCGAGATGAAAAAGAAGGGCGTTGACCATGGTGCGGTCGGGATTTCCTGGCCCTGGATGAACGGTGAGGCCCGGAGACTTGTTGATCACGGCTATGTCTTCGTCCTGGTACAAGATGTCCAGGGGGATGTCCTGGGGCTCGAGCTCCAGGGGCACGGGCTCGGGCACCACGATCTCGATGCGGTCTTCGGCCTTGACCTTGTAGTTCTGCTTTACCGGTCCGCCGTTGACGAGGATATTGCCGTCCCTGATGAGCTTCTGGATATAGCTGCGCGAAAAATCCGCCTCGATCGAATGCGCGAGGAACCTGTCGACCCTTTCCAGGTGATATTCTTCGGGCACGGTTGTGTCGAATCTTTCATTCATATTACAGCGTTGCGAAATTTATCGTTTTCTATGGGGCCCAGGGGGCGAAGCCCCTTTGTAATTATCATTGACAGATGATCGCTATTGTCCATACTAAATCAAGTTATATTTCGCCATCGAGGCTTCATGAAAATAAAAAAAACATCCGCGTTTATCAGGGAGAACATTTTCGCAGTTACCGCATACTGCGCAACCCTGTATTACATGGAGATCATCAGCCTGATGTTCACCATGGCCCTTCTTTTCGGAAAGACCCCGGCCGTCGCCCTGGGCCTGATATTTTCAGCCGTGCTTTCCCTGCACATCATTCTCCTGAACTCGGGCAGAAACGCGAGCAGGATCATGCACCTGTTCCTCATGGACCTGCATGCCGCGCTGTCGGTCTCGTCCCTGGCCTCGTTCTGGCTGCTCGGCTCCCAGGTCAACGCGTTCAACATCGTCCAGATAACGGTGCGCTCGGTTATTTTCGTCATTGAATTACCGCTGATCTTCGCGCTGACCGACGCCCTCATCATTTCCCGCTACAAAAAGGAAAACGCCGCATAGTTTACCGAACCGCGCCCCGACTTCGTTTTGATCGAAGCCTTCCAGTACTTTTTTTGCAACCATTGAAACCGTGCCGCTGTCTATTGTAGAAACAAAAAGAAGCGTTTCTTGCCCGTTGAGCAAATTTCCCTGAACAAAGCTCGTTGCCTCCCCGCGATGCGGAATATTTTGCGCATAAATTTAGCGTTATGCGATATATATAATGCCGCAGGCAGCGCAGGGCGCAACCGGTTGCATAGAACCATACATGTCGAGGTCAGATCATGAAGAAAAGATTATTGCTCGCCGCCGTGTTCGGGCCATACGGAGTAAAAAACAGGTACGCCGAGGCCCTGGGCATGCAGATGGAGCTCCTGAACAACCAGATAACGCGCGCCCAGGGCGTGCATTCACCGCGCCAGTCATACTGGACATTTCCCCTGTATTTTCTCGCAGAGAACATAAAGGTCGAGACGACCGTGCTGGACTTTCCCTCATGGGGGGATTTCAAGAGGGAGCTCGCAAAAGGCTACACCCATGTCGGCATAAATTTCATCATACCGAACGTGCTCAAGGCGCAGAGAATGGCCCGATATATCCGGAAGCACCATCCCGAAACAGTGATCATACTCGGAGGCTACGGGTCCGCGATCCCTGATCTGCAGTCGATCGTTCCCCACGACGAGCTGTGCAGGGGAGAGGGAATCCGCTGGCTGAGGAAATATTTCGGTGAAGACCCGGACGCTCCGCTGCGTCACCCGGTGATCCACGGCCCGGCGTACGAATACCTGTACGGCGCGAAAGGCAGGCCCCGGGGCGCGATACTCATGCCCGGAGTCGGCTGCGAAAACGCCTGCAAGTTCTGCGCCACATCCCACCAGTTCGGCAAGAGCTACATTCCGCTGCTCCCGAAGGGCGAAGACATCTTCAGGGCATGCTGCGACATCCAGGCAAAAATCGGCTCAAAGGGGTTCACCATCCTCGACGAGAATTTTTTGAAGCAGCCCGGACGCGCCGTCGAGCTGCTGAAGCTGATGAATAAGCAGGGGAAACCGTTCGTGTTCGACATCTTCTCATCCGCTGAAGTGATAAAGAAGATGGGGGTCGATTTTCTCGTGCGCCTCGGCGTGCGGATGATATGGGTTGGCGTTGAATCCAGGCACAGCGAATTCGACAAGACCAGGGGGATCGACCTGAAGGAGCTTTTCGCCGACCTTAAAAGACACGGCATCGTGGTGCAGGCATCGACCATGCTGTTCCAGGACCACCATGACGACGAATCGATCAGGGCCGACATCGATTACGTCATCGGGCTCGGGACCGATTTCATTCAGTTCATGAACTACACGCCGCTTCCGGGGACAACGCTCTGGAAGGAGATGGAATCCGCCGGAAGGTTGAAACACCTGCCCTACCGATACGTTCACGGCGCGGGAGAGCTCTTCCAGGTTCACCCGCACATCAATGACCGAAAAAAACACGCGCGTTATCTGCGGAACGCGTTCATAAAAAAATACCGTGTCGGCGGCCCGGGCGTGCTCAGCATGGCCGAAACGATCATTCAGGGATACAGCAAAGCCAAAGAGGATTACAGGTTCCGCAGGCTGAACGGGCTTGCATGGGACCCCGGCCTAAACCGATACGTCGAATCCGACAAGCCGACCGAGGATGAATTCATGAAAGCCCGCATACGCATGATGAGGCGCCTGGCGGACAACATTCGGATGATCCTCCTGCCGGCGCTGGTGTTCGCGCCGAACATGAACGCCCGCAGAAAAGCCGCGCGGATCATGGAGCTGGCCGACCGCATCCTGGGCAGGCCGACGATGAAGCAGCGGCTGATATCGTGCGTGCTGGTCGCGACCGGAACGGTCGAATGGATTCGGATACTGTTCAGCAAACTCCGGGGACGCGAAGGCGTGGTGCACCAGCCG
>ERZ795054.1052-NODE-1052-length-28037-cov-13.786148_pt1 | contig 28037 bp, 18 predicted proteins | sample MGYA00375138_ERZ795054 | MGnify/ENA primary metagenome ERZ795054 (study PRJEB30183, sample SAMN05720215) | anaerobic digester metagenome | isolation source: active sludge of municipal wastewater-treating anaerobic digesters | place: USA | collected 2014-12-23 ... | reverse complement strand
ACAACCGCCCCACCACCTGCTCCATCCGCTCCTGCCCCACGTTGGTGTAAATCTGCGTGGTGGCGATGCTCTCGTGGCCCAGCAGCGCCTTGATGTCCACCAGTTCAGCGCCAGCGTTCAGCAGGTTCGTGGCGTAAGTATGGCGCAGCTTGTGCGGCGTGATCTTTTTCTCGATGCCGGCCTTCTGCAGCATCCCCCGCAGGTAAGCACGGGCCGCTTGTGGCGACACCGGTTGGCCGTTCGCCTTGGCGAAAACCGCCTCGGTCCGGTTTCGATCCTTCAACCAGAACCCAAACACCGCGCCAAAGGCCCCTGGGAGGGGCACCAGGCGCTCCTTGTTGCCCTTCCCTACCACCCGCACGGATTTTGCCGTGCCGTCCAAAATTCGCACGTCTGAGGCCCTTAGAGCGAGGGCCTCGCTGATGCGTAATCCCGAGTTCAGCAGCAACCCGAACAGCATCTCGTAGCGACGGCGGGTGTCGGTCATGCGCTGCTGGTTACCGCCGAAGACGTTGATCGGGATATTGCGGCGGTCCTTGATCGTGGCCTCCAGCCGGGCCTGCTCCTCGCGTTCCAGCCAGACCGGAATCCGCAGCGGGCGCTTGGGCTTTTCCGCCAGCGCCACCGGGTCGGTCTCGACAATGCCGCCCCGCTGGAGCCATTTGTAGAAAGTCGAGAGGGCGCTCAGGCGGCGGTTGACGAGGGCCGCGCTCACCCCCCGATCGCGCAACTGCCAGGCGCTGAACTGCTCCACGTCCGGGTAGCGGGTCGCTTGCCAGTCCTTGCCGGCCTCGTCGAGCCAGTTCCCCCAGATGCCGAGGTCGGAGTTGTAGGCGTAGCACGTCCGTGGGCTGTGGCCCTTGGCGTAGCGCAGGTGCGAAAGAAACTCTTTCCGGGCGTCGTCGAATAACTCTCGGTCAAACATGGCAGCGATTCTCCATGCGCATCCCCGGCCCCTGTTGCCGCAACACCGGGTTTTTAATATTTGAAGAAGATATTGCACTTGTGCGTATTTTTTATCTTGTCCGGTAACTCTCAGTGTTGATGGTAGTGGCCTTTGCATTGTGCGATGGTCAATACATCGTTCTCGACGCGGTAAACCAATCGGTTGACATCATCAATTCGTCTTGACCAATAACCGGACAAATCATGCTTGAGGGGTTCAGGCTTGCCGATACCTGCAAATGAATCGCGCTGAATGTCTTTAATGAGTTGATTGATCTTACGAAGAACGGCTTTATCTGTTTGTTGCCATTTAATATATTCTTCCCACGCATCTGCTTCCCAATCAATCCTCATCAGGAAGTAACTCCCGCTCTATGATATTGCGTCCGTGTTTTATGTTCTCAATTCGTTGCCTAAGAATACTCCCATTCGGTTCACGCAACAGGAATGCAGTTTCATCCGAGCTAGACGCTGCTTCTAGTAACGATTCGTATTCAGCCATCGGGATAACAACCGATACCCGCTCGCCAGTTTGATTGACAATGAATTGCGTACTCATCGGATTCTTCCTCTCAGTCATTCAATGCGCGGTTTCCGGTTGCGTTGCGGGTTGCTTCAATGGCGCGGCTTCCCACGCCTTGACCTTGGCTTGCCGGTAGTGGGTTATCAGTTCCGATACCACGGGCCGCAAGGCATTGGGAACGCGCATCATCGAAGAATTCAGGCCGGTTGCCGGACGCCCACGCCCTCGCTTTTCAGGTTGCATACTTTTTGCCCTCTATAAATAACTGGCTATCAGAATAATGCATTCTGATAAGCCTAGCAACGGCGTCAAAATCACATCATTGATAGCATGAAAAATTCCTAATAAGGGGAAATAATCATTTAACTCATTAAAAGTGCAAATCTTTTTGTGAAAGTATGGACCCAATCCGCGAAAAAGGGGGTATGCAAGCGTCGGAGATCCTGAAAAATCGGGCTTTTGACCGGGTCAAGTTGCGGAAATTGATCTTTCCGGTTTATTCATCCCCCCCGTAATGTGTTGAGCATCGCGGCCAACGAGGCGCGCCCGATCTCGGACAATCGACGCGGGGCCACCTCCTGATGCCGCCGGATCGATTCCTGTTGAGCCGCATCGAGTCGTGCGGCGATTTCGGCACGGCGGCGGCAATCCGTGGTGGGTACTGATGGAGTCACTGCCTGGAAACTGCCTTTATCCTCATTCGGCTCCTGCGCGGTCATCCCGGAGTGGCTGTCTTACGGTTCCGGGGATGACCTGAGTTGTAACTAAAAAGTGAAAATTTGACCCCTTCCCTGTGGATAACTTTGCCGATGGGCTGGCTAAATTTTAACCAATTCGCGGAAAATAGCACGTAGTTTTACCCACGCCACTAACGTAGTTTTACCCACGCACTAACGTAGTTTTACCCACGCCCCCCCCTATAAAAATTATATTAATCAAATAGTTATCGCATGTTTTTTTTCCTTAACATCTTTTAACACATTCTTTTTAACAAAACACCTATGTGCGGACTGTGGATAAAATCACCAGCCGTGGTGCTAACCTAACCCCATAGCAACCAAGAATAGGCACACCAGGTACTTCAACGAAAAAGACGGCATCCAGAGGGGAGGATCGATGACCGACAACAACCAAGAAGGCACTGGAACAGCACTTGAACAAAAAAGACGGCATCCAGAGGGGAGACGAAATGACCGACAGCAATAAATCTATTGATATCAATGAGATTGAAGGTCAACAAAGCACTAGGGAGTTCTTTGATTGTGATTTATTTAACATTCTTCCCTATTTCAAAGATGACATGGCAAGTATGGAACATCCAGTCTTTTCTGTATCTAATCAATTAGATAGAAGAGTTATCCACTATGAGCATAACGGGAATACCATCACCATCAAGCCCGGCTACGACGGTCTCCCGACCATCCATGACAAGGACATCCTGATTTATGTCACGAGCTATCTCCGGGCCGCTATCAACCAGGGTAAGGCGCCAAATCGGATTGTACGGTTCACGGCTTATGATTTCTTCCGGGCCATAGGCCGGAGTGTAAGCGGAGACTCTTACGAGCGGTTTAAGGTGGCGCTTAACCGCCTGCAGGGTGTGACCATTCATACCAATGTCAGGACGGGGAGATTTCGGATTGAAAAAGGATTTGGGCTTATTAATTCTTGGGAAGCAGTCAAGGAGCACGGTGGACGGGTGATAGCAGTTGAGATTGAACTTTCAAGATGGCTATATAACGCCGTCCTCAGTAATGAGTTACTGACCATTAATCCCGATTATTTTGAATTACGCAAGCCGATGGAACGACGGTTATATGAGATTGCCAGGAAACATTGTGGCAGTCAGGAGCTGTTTAGAATCGGGTTAGACAAGCTACAGCTAAAGATAGGAACCAAAGCGCCACTGAGGGAGTTTCGCAGGTCTATTCGGGAGAGCATCACCAACAATCACCTTCCCGACTACGAAATAGCCCTGTCTGATGACGATATGGTGACCTTCACCAGCAGAACGAAGAAACTGCACGCCGCTATTCAGACCTGTTTGATTTTATTGAAGCCCGAAACTTACCAGAAAGCGCAGGCCGCGGCCCCAGGGTGGGATGTTTATGCCTTGGAGCAGCAATGGCGGGAATGGATTGCCAAAAAGAAAGAACCGCCCAAGCGGCCTGATTCCGCTTTCATCGCATTTTGTCGGAAAAAAGCGTCTTGTCCCTGATTCCCAACTGCCGCACAACCTCCTGAGCAATCGCCAGCGCCGCCGTCAACCCCGGTGATTCAATGCCCATCAAGTTCACCAGCCCCGCCACCCCATGCACAGACGGCCCCTGAATGAGGAAATCCCCGGCAGCTTCGGTCGGCCCGGTCAGCTTGGGACGGATGCCAGTATAGCCGGGTTGCAGCGCCCCATCAGGAAGCGCCGGGTAGTAACGGCGGATGGCTTGGTAGAATTTCGTTTCCAGGCCGGTCTCGAAGCGATAATCGACGTTCGTCGGCCAACCGCTGACATCCGGGCCAAATTTGCATTGCCCCCCCAAATCCAGCGTGGCGTGAATGCCCAGACCGGCATGATCCGGCATCGGATAAATCAAGTGCTGAAACGGCGCTCGCCCGCCCAGCGTGAAGTAGTGGCCTTTGGCGTAAAAAGCCGGCGGTAGCGCCGCAGTGGGAAATCCTTTGAAGCACCGCGCTATGTCTTGGGCGAACAACCCCGCAGCATTGATAACAAGGCGGCTTTTTAGAGTGACCGGTGCGTCTCCACCGGTCTCGATAAAAATCCCATGCGATGTAATACACCCACCGATTACCGGCGTCCGAGTGACCAGCGTTGCGCCAGCCTGCTCGGCGTCGCCCAACAGCGCCATCATGAATCCGTGACTGTCAATAATCCCGGTTTTTGGTGAATAAAGACCAGCTAATGCGTAGACAGCCGGTTCCAATTGGCGAATATCAGCAGCAGTCAGCGATTGCAGAGGAATGCCGTTAGCGGCAGCCCGTTCGGCGTAATAGGCCAGCGCTGGCAACTCGGCCTCATCGCAGGCAACGAGTAGTTTACCGATGGGACGATGGGCAATGCCGCGTTCCGCGCAGTAGCGGTAGAGAGAGTCCCGACCGGCGACGCAGAGACGGGCTTTCAGTGAACCCGGCGGGTAATACAGGCCGGCATGAATGACTTCAGAATTGCGTGAGGAGGTTTGCGTGCCGAAGCGCTCTTCGGCCTCCAGGATCAGCACTTCACGGCCCGCCAGCGCCAACGCCCGGGCAACGGCTAATCCAATGACGCCAGCACCAATGACGACAGCATCGACGGTTTCCATGCCGCCGCTGCCGTGTTATCGCCCTGATCCTGGCGCTGTCCGGTGGCTCAGGGCTTCACGCAGTTGCGCCAGCCGGATCGGTTTGGCCAGGGTGATGACCGAGCACAGCCCTTTGAATTCCGCCAGCATCTGGGCGTCTTTGGCGTACTCCGGACTGTAGCCGGTGATGATGATCAGCCCGGCGGCGTAGCCCTGCTCCATCAGCCAAACCACCAGTTCGTTGCCGTCCATCTCGGGCATCACCATATCCAGCACGATCAGCGTCGGCTGGAATTCCTGATAGGCGACCTGGAACTCATGGCCGTTGGTGGTCACCCGGGTTTCATAGCCTAAATCCGCCGCGACCCGGGCGACCATCTGGCCAAAGTCCGGCTCGTCATCGACGATCAACAGCCGTTGTTCGCTCATGTATTCGTTTTCACCCCGCAGACATGCCAATGTGGTGCAGTGTCAACACGACATGCTTGAGGCTGGGGTCGTCCGGATCAGCGTGTACCGCGAACCCCAGCATTCGGTTCAGACGCAGCATTGGTTGGTTTTCTTGCAACACTTCGCCATAGATTTCGCCGATCCCCCGGGCCCGGGCGTAGTCGATGATCCGGCGCATCAGGCCGTGACCCAGGCCCAGGCCCATCATCGTCCGGTCGACCATGATCGAGTATTCCGCCCGGTCGCTGTTCGGATCAGCGTTGAGGTTGATGAGACCGTAGATCACTGCCTGGCCGGGCAGACCCGGGCCGACCGCGACCAAGGCCATTTCCCGGTGGTAGTCGATCTGGGTCAGCGTCGCGGCCATTTCGTGGCTGAGTTCCCGGATCGGCTGGAAGAACCGCCGCCGCAAATCATCCGGAGAGGCGCGCGCCACCAGGGCGTGCAGGGCGGGTTCGTCTTCCGGCAACACCGGGCGCAACAGCAAAGTTTGGCCGTTGGGCAGCCGAAAGGTCTCTTCCAGGGTCTTGGGATAGGGACGGATCGCCAGCCGTTGGGCCGGTTCGCCCACCGCCGGAGCGACCTCGACCTGGGCATCCAGCGCCAGCAGGCCCTGAGCGTGGCTCCACAACGGGTTGATGTCCAGCGCTACTAGTTCGCCCAGGTCGATGACCATCTGCGAAATCTTGACCAGCGCCAGCGCCAAGGCGTTGAGGTTGGCCCGGCGCAGCAGGCTGTAGCGCAGCCGCTGGTAAATGCGCGTTTGCGCCATGATCTCGCGGGCCAGATGCATGTTCAACGGCGGCAGGCCATAGGCCAGGTCGTCAATGGCGACTGCGTCCGGGCCACCCTGGCCAAAGTAGATCACCGGCCCAAACTGCCCGCCGGAGCGCACCCCCAGGGTCAGTTCATACGCGCCGTCGCGGGCGGTCATCGGTTGCAGAATGAAGCCATGGCAACGAGCAGTCGGGGCGACGTCATGCAGTCGCGCCAGCCGGTCCGCTGCCGCTTGCCGCACGGCGTCGGGGGTACTCAGGACACTGGCCATGCCGCCGAGCAGCGCCGGATGGGCGACGTCAGGGGCGAGGATTTTCAGGGTCAGCGGGCCGCGCTGTTCGGCGGCGATGGCCGCCGCTTCGTCGGGGGAGGACGCCCGCCAGGTTTCGATCACCGGCAGGCCATAGGCAGTCAGCAGTTGCAGGGCTTCGTCGGCGTCCAGCCGACGGCGGCCGTCCGCCAGCGCCCGGGCCAGGATCGCCCGCGCCGTCGCCACGTCCGGGGTGAATTCTTCCGGCAAGGAGGGCGGGGTTTCCATGAGCAGCGCTTGGTTGCGCTGGTACTGAACCATGCGCATGAAGGCCTGCACGGCGGCGCGGGGAGTTTCGTAGGTCGGCGCCTGGCGCTCCAGCAGGCGGCGGCGGGCGGTGGCGCCGGTGTGCGGCCCCGAAAAGCTGGCCAGGAGGGCGCGGGGACTGTGGGCGAGTCGCTCAATCACCGCTTCGGCGACCGGTTCAGTCGGGCTGAAGGCGCTGGGGGTCTTGATGACCAGTACGCCGTCGACGCCGGGATCGGCCAGCAGCAGGTCGAGAGCCTGGCCATAAGCTTTGGCATCGGCGGCGTCGCCCAGATCGACCGGATTGAGCAGGGCTTGCGCCTCGATCAGCGAATCGAGACCCTGCTGGGTGGCTTCGGAGAACTGCGCCAACCGCCCACCGAAGTGGTACAGGGTGTCAGTGGCCAGCAGGCTCATGCTGGAACTGTTGCTGAGAATGGCCAGGCGGTCGTTGCGCACCCGTTTGGCGGCCTTGAGCACCTCGACCATTTGCAGTAGCTCGTCGCTGTCGTCGACTCGCAGCAAGCCGGCGCGCCGGAAGGCGGCGTCGTAGACGGCGTCATCGGGTTCTTCAGGAAACCGGCGTGGCTTGAGGACGATGACGGGCTTGAGGCGGGCAGCGCGCCGGGCGGCGGACAGGAATTTACGCGCATCGCCAATTTGCTCGATGTACAACAGAATCGCTCGGGTGTGGTAATCCCCGGCGAGATAATCCAGTAAATCGGCCAGATCGACATCGAGACTCTCGCCGAGGTGAATGAGATGGCTAAAGCCAAAACCGTAGTGATTGCCTATGTCAAGGGCGGTTTGCGCAATAGTGCCGGATTCGCTAATCAGGGCAATTTGCCCTGGTAATAAGGTCTGGTGATTGAGGCTAACGTTGAGGTGGGCGGCGGGAATATTAAACCCCTGAGAGCCAGGACCTAAAACCCGTACTCCATAGGATAGAGCGACGTCGAGGATCGCCTGAGACAGGCGTGTGCGTTCTAGGACTGATCCGCCGCGCCATTCGCTGACGATGAGGGCGGCCCGGGTGCCGCGCTGGCCGAGTTCCAGCAGCAGGCGGGGGACCTCAGGCACGGGGCGGGTGATGACGGCCAGAGTCGGCGTCAAGGGCAGGCTGGCGATATCGCGGTAGGTCAGCGCACCTTCCAGCGCCCAGCGTTGGGTATCGACGGGCATCACCGGCCCGTGAAATCCACCCCGCATGAGATTACGGGCCAGAAGAATATCCCGGTCGCCGCCGCCACTAATCAGCGCAATGGTTTGGGGTTTAAAAAAGGCTTCGAGATAACGGGTGGTCATAATTCAGAGAGATTTTCTCTACACGATAACGCGCTTTCCTGTTGAAATTTCTTCCGACAGAAGGCGGCGTTAGGCCGTTTCGGCGGCTCTTTCTTTTTGGTGATCCATGCCCGCCATTGTTCAGCCATCGTGTGAATATCTGACCCCGGAGCCGCCGCCCTGGCCTTCTCATACGTTTCCGGCTTGAGGAACGAAAATGCAGATTGAGCAAGTTCAGCGGGTATTTTCCAGTGGCGATTGTTGAAGGTGATGATGTCTTCTGACTGGGTGATTTCATAGTCAGGCAGATGGTTATTGAGGATGATTTTACCGATTATCCGTCGGAATTCTCTCGAGGTGCTGCTTGAACCTACTGTTTTTTTTAGCTTATCCAGTCCAATCTTGAAAAATGGTCTTTCCCCACAATGCTTACGGGCCATCTCATAAACACGCCGCTCTATCGGCATTCTCAAGCGGAAATAATCCGGATTTATGGTCAGCAGTTCATTGGTAAGAACCGCATTATAGAACCATTCTGAAACCTTGATTTCAGCCGCAATGACCCGTCCGCTCTTGTCCTCTTTCACCGCCCGCCAAGCATCTATGATCCCAAAACCCTCTTCAATGGTTAAACCACCTGTTTTAATATTCGTATTGATGGTGGTTCCGCGCAGACGATTCAGTGCAGTCTTGAATAGCTGGTAGTTGCGGCCGTTTGTCAATCTGTTTGTTGAGACAAAGAAATCGTAAACAGTGAAGCGCACTGTTCGGTTGTGCGTTTTTCCCTCATTCATAGCGGCTCGCAGATAGCTGGCGCAGTAGAGCAAAATATCCTTGTCGTGGATGGTAGCAAGGCCATAATTACTAGGTTTTATCGTAATAGTGTTGCCGTTGTTCTCATAGTGCAAAACGCGCATATCTGGCTTCGTAGAAAGAGAAAATATTGGGTGTTCCATGCTGGCTATATCATCTTTATTCGCCTTACTATTTTGATAAGTATCTTCCAATTTTTGGTAAAATGAACATCGTACACCACCGCGATACTCTATATTAATAAGATCAATTTCATCAAGATTAAACCATTCTCCATGAATTCTTTTTTGGCTAAAGAGATCATGAAACTCCTTCTCAAGAATTAATGGTTGATCGCTTTTAATAATCATTTCAACATACAAACGTTCTGGTGAAGCTGTTTGGAGTTGCAATAGTCTTTTTCTTAATTCCCCATTAGTATAGCCAATTTTGTATTTTCCTTGACCATTATGAATGATGTAAACGTAACCACTCATGACGAGTTGACCTCCGCCCGTTAACCTAACCCAAAAGTGATTGACAAATTTATTATAATAGTCTCATTTTTTGATTTTCTTGCAAGTCGAATTGTATTTCTGGTCCTGTAAATTTTCCCGTGGTCGGAACTATGGGGTGTGCAGGTCAAACGAACATCGTTTTCAGGATCAATTGGTTGGATGCGGTTGACGCCTTAGCCCCCCGCTCCAGCCCTCGCTATCACGGGAAAATTTACAGGAGATTATTTTTTAATATTTTGATTAAAATCATATTTTTCTATTGACATGAATTTCCTAGGAACTGTTATTACAACTAATGATTACACTGTTTAATAAGCAAGTTTACGCATAAATGATCTCCAGAGATAAGGATCAACCCGCCGTTTCCTAACCCCCTATCTGAACAAAGCAGTACGATGATTTAATCCCATACGAGACTTCACCCTCACATCCTGTGATTCCTAACATCGCCTGTCCGCAGGCGTGGATTGAACAAACCTCATGCCAGAGTCCATTCTTCCCCCCGTCGAAACCGATCCATCGGCGCCCATTTACTACGTCGGAGTTGGAGCTTCGGCGGGCGGTCTGGAGGCGTTAGAGACGTTTTTTTCCCCCATCGCCCCGGACAGCGGCCTGGCGTTCATCGTCATCCAGCATCTTTCACCCGACTACAAGAGCATGATGGTCGAGCTGCTTTCCAAACGGACTGCCATGCCAGTGCGCCGCGCCGAGGAAGGTATGCGGGTCGAGGCCAATTCGGTTTATCTCATCCCGCCGAAAAAGAACCTGTCGATCTTCCACGGCAAGCTGTTGCTGAGTGAATCCGATCATTCTCGCGGGCTGAACCTGCCCATTGACGTGTTCCTGCGCTCGCTGGCCGATGATCAGGCGGAGAAAGCCATTGGCGTGATCCTGTCGGGCACTGGCAGCGATGGCGTGCGCGGCATCCGGGCGATCAAGGAAGCCGGCGGGATGGTGATGGTGCAGAGCGAGGAATCGGCCAAGTTCGATGGGATGCCCCGGGCGGCGATTGCCACCGGGCTGGCTGATTTCATCCTGCCTCCCGACGAGATGCCGGCCAAATTGCTCTCTTTCGCCCGTCATCCCTACGCCGCTAAAGTGGACCGTCCGCAAACGCTACTTTCCGATGAGGACCGCCTGACCCGCATCTTTGCCCTGTTGCGCGAACGCACCCGGGTCGATTTCACGTTCTACAAGCCCAGCACAGTGATCCGCCGCATCGAGCGGCGCATGACGGTGAACCAAATCCATGAGTTGCGCGATTACGTCAAATTCATGGAAAGCTACTCCGGCGAGGTGATGACCCTTTACCGGGACTTGCTGATCGGGGTGACCAGCTTTTTCCGGGATCGCGAGGTGTTCGATGAACTGGAGACCCAGCATCTGCCGGCGCTGTTTGAGCGCATCGAGGGTCGGGAAATCCGTTTCTGGGTAGCAGGCTGTTCTACCGGGGAAGAAGCCTATTCCCTGGCGATGCTCAGCCGCGAAGTGATTGAGCGGCTGGGTAAACGGCTGAATGTCAAGATTTTCGCCACCGATCTGGACCGTGACGCCATTCTGCGCGCCAGCAATGGCTTATATCCCGAGAGCATTGCCGCCGATCTATCACCCAAGCTGCTGACCAAGTATTTCCACCGCCGCGAGGAGCATTACCAAATCGACCGCTCCATTCGGGAGATGGTGGTGTTTGCCCAGCACAACCTGATCAAAGACCCGCCATTCACCAACATCGAGCTGGTGTCCTGCCGCAACCTGCTGATCTATCTCCAGCCGGTGTTGCAGCGCAAGGCCATGGAACTCATGAACTTCTCGCTGAATCCACAGGGCATTCTCCTGCTGGGCAGCAGCGAGACGACCGGCGAGTCGGCGGATCTGTACGAAACGCTGCATCAGAAATTCAAGATTTATGCGAGCAAGGGCAAACGCCGTCCGACCCGAGGGGCGGAGTTTTCGGCGGTACCGGAAGTGCGGCCCTGGCAGCATCGCGCCCGGGCGGCCAACAGCGGATGGCCGCGCAACCAGGACGAGGAGCGAATGCTGGATCGCTTTTTACAATCGCTGGCCGGCGACTATGTGCCATTGGCCGTAATCGTTAACGAAGCGCTTGAGGTATTGCACATCCTGGGCGAACCCGACGGTTACTTCCGGCTGCCGTCGGGCAAACTGATGAATGACATCACCAAGATCGCGGTGAAAGACCTGGCGATTCCGCTGGCGACCGGCCTGCAAAAGGTGTTCAAGAGCGGCGCGGAGCTGAAATACACCAGCATTCGCCTCAAGTGGCGCGACGAGATGCGGAATATTCAGATTCGCATCCGACCGTTACCGGGCAAGAAGGGCCAGGAAGCGCTGGCGGCGGTGTTTATCGAGGAGACCGCACCGCCCTTGAAGGAACCGGCAGCGGGCAGCAACACACAGGTCTACGATGTCGCCCAAGAGGTAGAACAGCGCATTCATGACCTGGAGCAGGAGTTGCAATTCTCGCGGGAGAACCTGCAAGCGACCATTGAGGAGCTGGAGACTTCGAATGAGGAATTGCAGGCCACGAACGAGGAACTGCTGGCCAGCAATGAGGAGCTGCAAAGTACTAACGAGGAATTACAATCAGTTAACGAAGAGTTGCACACGGTCAACGCCGAGTACCAAAGCAAGATCATCGAACTCACCGAATTGAACAACGATCTGGACAACCTGATGGCCAGCACCCGGATCGGCACGCTGTTTCTCGACGAGAATTTGACGATTCGCCGTTTTACCCCGGAAATCCGCCGCATCTTCAAGATCCTGGACAGCGACATTGGCCGCCCCGCTAACCACCTGATGCATAACCTGACGAAGATCGACTTGTTCGAGCGCATCCAGGCAGTGGCGGAGCAGGCGGTCGATCAGGAGCTGGAAGTCTGCACCCAGAGCGGGGAGTGGTGGCTGATGCGCATTCTGCCCTACCACGTCGGTATCGGAACGGTGTCCGGGGTCGTGCTGAATTTTATCGACATCAGCCTGTTCAAGAACACGCAGCAGGCGCTCTTCGAGCGGGAAAGCCTGCTGTCGAGCCTGTATCGCGCCACGCCGGCGGGCATTGGCCGGGTGGTCAACCGGACGTTCCAGGAGGTCAACGATCAACTGTGCCAGATGGTGGGCTATACCCGGAACGAGCTGGTCGGCCAGAGTGCGCGCCTGGTGTACCCCTCCGAGGAGGTGTTTACCCGAGTGGGCCGCGAGAAGTACGCCCAGATCCAGCAACACGGAGTGGGGACGGTAGAAACCCAGTGGCGGCGCAAGAACGGCGAGATTTTCCCGGTGTTGCTCAGTTCATCGCCGATGAACCCAGACCGGATCGAAGAGGGAACGACGTTCACGGTGCTGGATTTATCCAGCCGCCAGCAGGCGCTCGAACAGGCTCAGGTCAGTGAAGAACGCTATCGTCAACTGTTCGAGACCATGGCCGAGGGGGTGGTGTATCAAGACGCCAAGGGGGGGGTGCTGTCAGCCAATCCCGCGGCGGAGCGCATCCTGGGCCTGACCTTGGACCAGCTCACCGGTCGGACGTCGGTCGATCCGCGCTGGCAAGCGATTCATGAGGACGGCACGCCTTTTCCCGGTGACCAGCACCCGGCCATGGCAGCGCTGCGCACCGGCCAGCCGGTGACCGGGGTGGTGATGGGGGTATTCAACCCGCAGCGCGGCCATCGGCGCTGGCTGCGCATCAGCGCCATCCCGTTGTTCCATCCGGGCGAGACGCAACCCTATCAGGTATTTGCGACCTTTAACGACTTCACCGAGCGGTTTGCGGCGATGTGCGTGCTGGAGGAACGCGAATGACTGATCCGCTGAATCCTTTCCCCAACCTGCGGGAGCGGGCCGAAGCCAGCGCTGCACCATGGCCGTCGGAGCTGCCGGAGCTGACTGACGATGCCGCCCGTCGGCTGGTGCATGAGCTGCAAGTGCATCAGATCGAGCTGGAGATTCAGAACGAGGAATTGCGCCGGCTGATGGCTGATCTGGAACAGTCCCGGAACCAGTTTTTCCGGCTGTTTCACCGGGCGCCGATCGGCTATGTGGTGCTCGATGAAGTCGGTCTGATTCACAAGGTGAACGAAACCTTTTGCCAGATGGTGCGCCAGTCCCGCCATCCACTGATCGGGCGGCCGTTTGCGGATGTCCTGAACAGCAGCGAGGATCGCGGGGTGTTTCTTGGCCGGTATCGGGCGCTGTTTCGCCGTCCAGCCGGCAAGATCCTGGAGGCGCGGATTCAGTGCGTCCAAGGGCCGGCGTTTTACGCGCAACTGGAAGGGGCCATCCTGGAGACGCCACTGGACGGGCCACGCGAACGGGGAGCGCCGTTGTTGATGCTGGCGGTGACCGACATCACCGCGCGCAAGGCCGCTGAAGAGCAGCGCTGGCAACTCGAACAGCAGATGCAGCAGACCCAGAAGCTGGAGAGCCTGGGAGTGTTAGCCGGCGGCATTGCGCATGATTTCAACAATCTGCTGACGATCATTTTGGGCAACGCCAGTCTGGCGCTGGATGAATTGCCGTCGATATCCCCATCCCGCGACAGTTTGCGGGCGATTGAGAAGACCGCGCTGCGGGCGGCGGAACTGTGCCGGCAGATGCTGGCGTATTCCGGTCAGGGCCGGTTTGTGATCGAAACGATCCATCTTGACGAACTGATCTGCGAGATGGCGTCGCTGTTTAAATCGTCGTTGCCCAAGAAAGCGACGCTGAATCTAAACCTGGCGGACGCGCTGCCGCCGTTGCGCGGCGATCCCAGCCAGATTCGCCAGGTGGTGATGAATCTGGTGATCAACGCCTCTGAGGCGCTGGACGACCGCAGCGGCGTAGTCACGGTTTCGACCGGGGCGATGCAATGCCGCCCGGACGATTTGGCCGGGGCCTATCGGGAGGAGCGCTTGGCTGAGGGGGTATATGTCTGGCTGGAGGTCTCGGATACGGGTTGTGGTATGAATTCCGAGACGCAGCGGCGCGTTTTCGAACCGTTCTTTACGACCAAATTCACCGGGCGAGGACTGGGACTGTCCGCCGTGTTGGGCATCGTGCGCGGGCATCAGGGCGCGTTGCAGGTGGTGAGTACGCCGGGCCAGGGAACGACGTTCAAGGTGCTGTTCCCTGCGGCTCCTCCGGTGGGGCCGCAGTCCGCCTCACCCCCCCGTGCGCCATTGGGCGCCTGGCAGGGGATGGGGATCGTGTTACTGGTGGATGACGAGGACTCGGTGCGCACCCTAGGCGCGCGCATGTTGGAACGGATCGGCTTTCAGGTCCTGGTGGCGAGCGATGGACAGGAGGCGCTGGAACTGTATCAGGTGCGCCAGGGGGAAATCGTGCTGGTGCTACTGGATTTGACCATGCCGTATATGGACGGCGAGGAAACATTCCAGCAACTGCGGTGTTTCGATCCGCAGGTGCGGGTAGTGATGACCAGTGGCTATACCGAGACGGAGATGGCGTTGCGCTTCACCGGCCAGCCAAGGTGCGGGTTCCTCCAGAAGCCCTATACCTTGGAGGGCCTTACCCAGTGCCTGCGCGAGGCGCTGGGGAAAGGCGGTTAGCAGCGCCCGTGGCTAATTGAGCGCCACGATGCTGACGCGGGCGGTCCCGCCCATCGCCAGCTTTTTCGCGGCGGCGCGGGAGAGATCGATGATGCGGCCGCCCCCATGAGGCCCACGGTCATTGATCGTCACTTCAACTTCCTTGCCGTTGTGAAGATTGGTGACTCTGGCTCGGGTCCCTAGCGGCAAACGCGGGTGGGCGGCAGTAAGCGCATACTGGTCAAAGCGTTGACCACTGGCGGTTTTCTTGCCATGAAATCCAGGTCCGTACCAAGAGGCTTTGCCGATCTGCTTGGGGTCCACCTTGGCGGTATCGACCGTTTTTTTGCCGCTGGCGCTGGCGTCCGCCGGGGCGCCAGCGGATAACGCTAAAGCGGCGATCAAGACGATCTGCGAAAAACCGGCAACCCTCGGGCGGGAAAACCGGGCTGTGCGGCGAGATACGTTGCGTTCGTTCAAGAGTTAACCTCCACGGGTAGGTGGGGGGGAACCCGAAATTCTGCTGGAAAAGCAGACGGTTATTCCGATCCCCTGAAATGTCATGGATCGAAGCGTACCATGCTTTCAGCGGCAAAGAGTCTTTGGTGAGCATCCGAAAAATCAGGAAAATCTCACGATATCAGTTTAATTTATTGTTTTTATTAAATATTAAATAATTAAAAAACGTTTTCTATAAAATTTATAACAATATGATAAATATGATTAAAAAGATTTCTCTCAAAGAATACTCTGATTTTAATTAAGTAACGAAAATTTTTATTTTATTAATCAATATGTTGATAATACTAATGACTTACAATGTCAGATGTTATGCTGAACGCCTCGCCGACGGACCTGAAAGCTTGGATGGGAGGCGCCGCGAGTCCGGTGTTTAACCGTCTCGCTGGGCTAGCTTTCGCCGCTCCAGCCAACTCACCCCCCCCATCAACAGACCGTAAACACCCACGCCGCCGATGCCCAGCAGGAGGGCGCCGTGTGGCGGGAGGTGGACCGCCAGGACGGTGAAACCGGCGCAGGCCAACATCAGGAGGTATTCCGCCAACACCGTGCGGCGATGCCCCCAGCCCAGCAGCACCAGCCGTTGGTAGTAATGGCTGCGGTGGGCTTCCCAAATCCGTTCACCGCACACCAGTCGGCGGAGCAGCGTTGCTGTAGCGTCAACGATGAACGGGGAAAAGACCCCTAGCGCAGCCCAGAAGGGAAACAGTCCGGTCCCACTGCCCCACAAGCTACCCGCTGCCGCCAGGAAGCCGAGGGCGGTGGAACCGGCGTCACCAAGGAAGATTTTGGCCGGTGGGAAGTTATGGACCAAGAACCCCGCGTTGGCCGCTGCAATCGTCAACTGGACGGCGGCAAAGCCAGGATCAGCGCGCCCCAGCCAGGCCAGCGTGATGAAGCCGATCACCGCCATGCCGCCGGCGAAGCCGTCCATGCCGTCCATGAAATTGTAGAGATTGATCATCCACAGGATGAAAAGCCCGTTAAGGCCCCAAAAAGCCTCTACAGGGAGCGATCCCGGCAGATCAGTGGCTAGGAAAGGGGAAAGGGTGAAACCGGCCAAAATGAGGCTTGTAGCGGCTCCTGCGTGGATGATTAACCGCCATTGAACGGCTACCCCGCGCCGATCATCGAGTGCTGAGATGACAGCCAGTGGCAGAAGACTGCCGGCCAAGGGCATCAGGCGGGGGCGGAGGGCGGGCAGGAACGCCGCTAGCAAGACTCCGCTGATGACCAGCCCGGCCAGCACCGCCCAGCCACCGGTGCGCGGGATAGGGTGCTGATGCAAGGAGCGGGCATTGGGATGATCGAGCAAGCGCCACCGGGGGGTCTGAGTGAGCCAGCCGGCTCCAGCCAGTGCGACGGCGAACGCCAGCGCGGGGGCGGTGAATGTGAGCCAAAATGCTAGCATGGCAAACCTTCAGGAAACGTCTTCATCCGATCCGCCATGAGAACTCCTAATGCTTGATTTGCTGCGCCATGATCTGAATTTGCTGCACAATGAAATTCATTTGCTGCGCTATGAGCACGGCATTTATGCCCTCGATTCGGGTTATATACGTCCCCAGTTGGCCGCTATTCACCTCATCGTTGAGCAAGGGCGAGTGGCCCTGGTCGACACCGCCAGCGCGGCGGCGCTTCCCCGTGTTTTGGAGGCTTTGCAGATTCTGGGCCTGACGCCGGACTGTGTGGATTATGTTTTGCTAACCCATATCCATCTCGATCATGCCGGGGGAGCCGGGGTGATGATGCAGGCCTTCCCGAAGGCGCGCCTGGTCGTACATCCGCGCGGCGTAGCGCACATGGTCGATCCGACGAAGCTGTTTGCCGCAGTGCGGGCCGTTTATGGGGTGGAGGAAGCGAATCGGTTGTACGGGGAACCGACGCCTATCGCTGCCGACCGCATTGTGGCCGCCGCTGAGAGGCATAGAATCGATTTAGTGGGTCGTTCCCTGGTCACCCTACACACCCCCGGTCATGCGCGCCACCACGCCTGTTTTTGGGACGCTCGCAGCCGAGGGCTGTTCACGGGCGATATTTTCGGCCTGTCGTTCCGGGAACTGGATGTCGATGGGCGACCCTCGGTGATTCCGACCACGACCCCCACGCAGTTTGATCCAGCGGCGATGCATGACTCGGTGGACCGGATTCTGAGCCAGCAGCCCGACGCCGTCTATCTGACCCACTTTGCCCGCGTCAGCGATATCCAACGGCTAGGCAGCGACTTGCATCGGTTGATCGACGCCCATGTGGCGATTGCCGAGCGGGAGCGCACGGCAGGCCCCGACCGGGAAGCGCGGATTCTGGCGGGTCTGTGGGCCTTGATGGACGCCGAAGCGGTCCGGCAGGGGTGGCGGCTGGAGCAAGCAGCGTGGCGTGAGGTCTTGCGGGCGGACATCGAGCTGAACGCCCAAGGCTTGCATTACTGGCTGGATCACGGTTGAAGCCCGCGCGCCCAGGCGGCGATCTGGGCAATGTGGGCGGGCGTGGTTCGGCAACAGCCACCGATCAGCCGCGCGCCGGCGTCAAACCAGCGCCGGGCTTCCAGGGCGAAGGCGTCGACCGTGGCCGGGCCACACCAGGCGTGGCGCGCAGCGTCGTAGGTCTCGCCGGAATTAGGATAAACCACGATGGGTTTATCCGTTGCGGTCCGGAGGGCGGCGATTAACGCGGGAATATGCCGGGGTGCCGTGCAGTTCACACCGATGGCGACGATTTGCGGGATGGCGTCCAGCCAGGCGGCGCAGTCGGCAAGCCGTTCGCCCTGGCTGATGTGGGCGTCATCGCGGGCGCTGAAGCTCATCCAGGCGTAAGCGTCGGGAAATTCGGCCAGGAGGCGCGCCAGCGCCCGGGCTTCGGTAAAGCAGGGAATGGTCTCGCAGGCCAGCAGGTCAGGACCGGCTTCCAGCAGCGCCGCTAACCGGGGGCGGTGAAAGTCCATTAATTCTGCTTCGCTCAATGAGTAATCGCCCCGATATTCCGATCCGTCCGCCAAAAAAGCGCCATAAGGCCCGACTGACGCCGCGACCAGTGGCCGGGGGCGGCCCGCACGGTTCGCCTCGTCCTGCCAGAAGGCATCGCGCGCCGCGACCGCTAACCGCACCGCGCTTTGGAGGGTCTCCCGCGCTGCTTCAGGCTTCAAACCGCGCTGCATGAATCCCTGAATCGTCGCCTGGTAGCTGGCGGTGATGGCGCAGTCCGCGCCCGCCCGGAAATAGTCCTGATGGACCTGGTCAATCCGCTCCGGGTTTTCCAGCAACACCTTGGCCGACCAGAGGGGATCGCGCAGGTCGCAGCCGCGCCGTTCCAGTTCAGTGGCTAACGCGCCATCGAGAATTAGGACTGGGTAGCGTTCGAGGAGCGGGGCGATGGGGTTGGGCATGAGGGGAGCCTGCTCTGAGTGTCGTGGAAATTCAAGATTCGCGCCATCGCCAGTTAGCTCTTCATTCGCATTGAAGTAGCCAACTAAGCGATAGCCCAATGACATCGGCTTTGCCATTCTTGGCCACGGTTTACGCGATGTTCGACTTTTCAGGCGATCAGGCCGTCAAACTGGAAGTCTGACCGACCGAGCAGGGGTAGAACGGCTTCATCGTCCTGCACCAGGGCCAACCCCGTGCGGTGGGCCAGAGTGAGGCACAGCACAACCTGCTGTCGGTCACGGCCCGGCTGATCGAAGGTGAGCCGCTGCGGGTCCAGTCCGAAAAGGTCGAGATGCGGGGCCGCACCTTGCGCTGGCTCATCAGCCGGATCGACCAGAGCCGCCCGTACTATCTGCTGGGCGAGGTGGAGATTCCCGACGCCAAGGGCCAGCCCTGGCCGGGCGGCTGGATAGTGTGGAGACCTACAACCCCGCGAGCTACCGGGGCGGCATCCTGCAACTGCACTACGCCCGCGCTGCGGAACTGGAACCGTGGCTCGATCTCGTGGCCGTCCGGGGCGAGGTGATCGTGCAGTTCTGGCTCCGGCCCGGCGAGGCGGCGGTGACGCTGGGGGTGGGGGAGGAACAGCGGGAGGACAGGATACCGGAGCAGTTGAGGAGGTTTTTGTGAGCAACCCAACCTATGTTATTTAGGCGGCATCGGTTGCCGCTCCACGCGCTCAAGCGTCGGGTCCAGGCAAGCCCAACTGGGTGCACTCACAGTCCAAATGTTCATGCTAGGGTGAATAGATGACGGCTCATCCAGGTTGCCCGCACGAACTACCCGGAATGCTGGACGGCTGGAGGACTTGGCGAACAGATGCGTGCCGCATTTCGGGCAAAATTGACGAGTGACCTCATCGCCACTGTCGGCGGTCTTCGTGTACTCAGAAAGCACCCCGGAAAAGTTGAGTCCTTCTACGGGGACAAGCAGATTCACCGACCCATTCGCTGCGAGGTGTTGGCAGTCGCGGCACCAGCAAATGCGGGTTGCCAGCGGTTCCGTTACCAGCTTAAAACTCACCGCGCCGCAAAGACAACGACCGGTTCTTTCAGTCATGTGTTTGTTTCTCCCTTGAGAGGATTAGGTCTAACGGGGCAGCGAATAACCGGCGAGTCCGTTGAAAACGCAGTTTTGAACAGGCCGAGTCCGGTTGATCCTCATGGTTGTGCGGCGCTTCGCGCCGTGTCCGCAGTGGATATTATCTGCCGCTTACAACCGCCCCACCACCTGCTCCATCCGCTCCTGCCCCACGTTGGTGTAAATCTGCGTGGTGGCGATGCTCTCGTGGCCCAGCAGCGCCTTGATGTCCACCAGTTCAGCGCCAGCGTTCAGCAGGTTCGTGGCGTAAGTATGGCGCAGCTTGTGCGGCGTGATCTTTTTCTCGATGCCGGCCTTCTGCAGCATCCCCCGCAGGTAAGCACGGGCCGCTTGTGGCGACACCGGTTGGCCGTTCGCCTTGGCGAAAACCGCCTCGGTCCGGTTTCGATCCTTCAACCAGAACCCAAACACCGCGCCAAAGGCCCCTGGGAGGGGCACCAGGCGCTCCTTGTTGCCCTTCCCTACCACCCGCACGGATTTTGCCGTGCCGTCCAAAATTCGCACGTCTGAGGCCCTTAGAGCGAGGGCCTCGCTGATGCGTAATCCCGAGTTCAGCAGCAACCCGAACAGCATCTCGTAGCGACGGCGGGTGTCGGTCATGCGCTGCTGGTTACCGCCGAAGACGTTGATCGGGATATTGCGGCGGTCCTTGATCGTGGCCTCCAGCCGGGCCTGCTCCTCGCGTTCCAGCCAGACCGGAATCCGCAGCGGGCGCTTGGGCTTTTCCGCCAGCGCCACCGGGTCGGTCTCGACAATGCCGCCCCGCTGGAGCCATTTGTAGAAAGTCGAGAGGGCGCTCAGGCGGCGGTTGACGAGGGCCGCGCTCACCCCCCGATCGCGCAACTGCCAGGCGCTGAACTGCTCCACGTCCGGGTAGCGGGTCGCTTGCCAGTCCTTGCCGGCCTCGTCGAGCCAGTTCCCCCAGATGCCGAGGTCGGAGTTGTAGGCGTAGCACGTCCGTGGGCTGTGGCCCTTGGCGTAGCGCAGGTGCGAAAGAAACTCTTTCCGGGCGTCGTCGAATAACTCTCGGTCAAACATGGCAGCGATTCTCCATGCGCATCCCCGGCCCCTGTTGCCGCAACACCGGGTTTTTAATATTTGAAGAAGATATTGCACTTGTGCGTATTTTTTATCTTGTCCGGTAACTCTCAGTGTTGATGGTAGTGGCCTTTGCATTGTGCGATGGTCAATACATCGTTCTCGACGCGGTAAACCAATCGGTTGACATCATCAATTCGTCTTGACCAATAACCGGACAAATCATGCTTGAGGGGTTCAGGCTTGCCGATACCTGCAAATGAATCGCGCTGAATGTCTTTAATGAGTTGATTGATCTTACGAAGAACGGCTTTATCTGTTTGTTGCCATTTAATATATTCTTCCCACGCATCTGCTTCCCAATCAATCCTCATCAGGAAGTAACTCCCGCTCTATGATATTGCGTCCGTGTTTTATGTTCTCAATTCGTTGCCTAAGAATACTCCCATTCGGTTCACGCAACAGGAATGCAGTTTCATCCGAGCTAGACGCTGCTTCTAGTAACGATTCGTATTCAGCCATCGGGATAACAACCGATACCCGCTCGCCAGTTTGATTGACAATGAATTGCGTACTCATCGGATTCTTCCTCTCAGTCATTCAATGCGCGGTTTCCGGTTGCGTTGCGGGTTGCTTCAATGGCGCGGCTTCCCACGCCTTGACCTTGGCTTGCCGGTAGTGGGTTATCAGTTCCGATACCACGGGCCGCAAGGCATTGGGAACGCGCATCATCGAAGAATTCAGGCCGGTTGCCGGACGCCCACGCCCTCGCTTTTCAGGTTGCATACTTTTTGCCCTCTATAAATAACTGGCTATCAGAATAATGCATTCTGATAAGCCTAGCAACGGCGTCAAAATCACATCATTGATAGCATGAAAAATTCCTAATAAGGGGAAATAATCATTTAACTCATTAAAAGTGCAAATCTTTTTGTGAAAGTATGGACCCAATCCGCGAAAAAGGGGGTATGCAAGCGTCGGAGATCCTGAAAAATCGGGCTTTTGACCGGGTCAAGTTGCGGAAATTGATCTTTCCGGTTTATTCATCCCCCCCGTAATGTGTTGAGCATCGCGGCCAACGAGGCGCGCCCGATCTCGGACAATCGACGCGGGGCCACCTCCTGATGCCGCCGGATCGATTCCTGTTGAGCCGCATCGAGTCGTGCGGCGATTTCGGCACGGCGGCGGCAATCCGTGGTGGGTACTGATGGAGTCACTGCCTGGAAACTGCCTTTATCCTCATTCGGCTCCTGCGCGGTCATCCCGGAGTGGCTGTCTTACGGTTCCGGGGATGACCTGAGTTGTAACTAAAAAGTGAAAATTTGACCCCTTCCCTGTGGATAACTTTGCCGATGGGCTGGCTAAATTTTAACCAATTCGCGGAAAATAGCACGTAGTTTTACCCACGCCACTAACGTAGTTTTACCCACGCACTAACGTAGTTTTACCCACGCCCCCCCCTATAAAAATTATATTAATCAAATAGTTATCGCATGTTTTTTTTCCTTAACATCTTTTAACACATTCTTTTTAACAAAACACCTATGTGCGGACTGTGGATAAAATCACCAGCCGTGGTGCTAACCTAACCCCATAGCAACCAAGAATAGGCACACCAGGTACTTCAACGAAAAAGACGGCATCCAGAGGGGAGGATCGATGACCGACAACAACCAAGAAGGCACTGGAACAGCACTTGAACAAAAAAGACGGCATCCAGAGGGGAGACGAAATGACCGACAGCAATAAATCTATTGATATCAATGAGATTGAAGGTCAACAAAGCACTAGGGAGTTCTTTGATTGTGATTTATTTAACATTCTTCCCTATTTCAAAGATGACATGGCAAGTATGGAACATCCAGTCTTTTCTGTATCTAATCAATTAGATAGAAGAGTTATCCACTATGAGCATAACGGGAATACCATCACCATCAAGCCCGGCTACGACGGTCTCCCGACCATCCATGACAAGGACATCCTGATTTATGTCACGAGCTATCTCCGGGCCGCTATCAACCAGGGTAAGGCGCCAAATCGGATTGTACGGTTCACGGCTTATGATTTCTTCCGGGCCATAGGCCGGAGTGTAAGCGGAGACTCTTACGAGCGGTTTAAGGTGGCGCTTAACCGCCTGCAGGGTGTGACCATTCATACCAATGTCAGGACGGGGAGATTTCGGATTGAAAAAGGATTTGGGCTTATTAATTCTTGGGAAGCAGTCAAGGAGCACGGTGGACGGGTGATAGCAGTTGAGATTGAACTTTCAAGATGGCTATATAACGCCGTCCTCAGTAATGAGTTACTGACCATTAATCCCGATTATTTTGAATTACGCAAGCCGATGGAACGACGGTTATATGAGATTGCCAGGAAACATTGTGGCAGTCAGGAGCTGTTTAGAATCGGGTTAGACAAGCTACAGCTAAAGATAGGAACCAAAGCGCCACTGAGGGAGTTTCGCAGGTCTATTCGGGAGAGCATCACCAACAATCACCTTCCCGACTACGAAATAGCCCTGTCTGATGACGATATGGTGACCTTCACCAGCAGAACGAAGAAACTGCACGCCGCTATTCAGACCTGTTTGATTTTATTGAAGCCCGAAACTTACCAGAAAGCGCAGGCCGCGGCCCCAGGGTGGGATGTTTATGCCTTGGAGCAGCAATGGCGGGAATGGATTGCCAAAAAGAAAGAACCGCCCAAGCGGCCTGATTCCGCTTTCATCGCATTTTGTCGGAAAAAAGCGTCTTGTCCCTGATTCCCAACTGCCGCACAACCTCCTGAGCAATCGCCAGCGCCGCCGTCAACCCCGGTGATTCAATGCCCATCAAGTTCACCAGCCCCGCCACCCCATGCACAGACGGCCCCTGAATGAGGAAATCCCCGGCAGCTTCGGTCGGCCCGGTCAGCTTGGGACGGATGCCAGTATAGCCGGGTTGCAGCGCCCCATCAGGAAGCGCCGGGTAGTAACGGCGGATGGCTTGGTAGAATTTCGTTTCCAGGCCGGTCTCGAAGCGATAATCGACGTTCGTCGGCCAACCGCTGACATCCGGGCCAAATTTGCATTGCCCCCCCAAATCCAGCGTGGCGTGAATGCCCAGACCGGCATGATCCGGCATCGGATAAATCAAGTGCTGAAACGGCGCTCGCCCGCCCAGCGTGAAGTAGTGGCCTTTGGCGTAAAAAGCCGGCGGTAGCGCCGCAGTGGGAAATCCTTTGAAGCACCGCGCTATGTCTTGGGCGAACAACCCCGCAGCATTGATAACAAGGCGGCTTTTTAGAGTGACCGGTGCGTCTCCACCGGTCTCGATAAAAATCCCATGCGATGTAATACACCCACCGATTACCGGCGTCCGAGTGACCAGCGTTGCGCCAGCCTGCTCGGCGTCGCCCAACAGCGCCATCATGAATCCGTGACTGTCAATAATCCCGGTTTTTGGTGAATAAAGACCAGCTAATGCGTAGACAGCCGGTTCCAATTGGCGAATATCAGCAGCAGTCAGCGATTGCAGAGGAATGCCGTTAGCGGCAGCCCGTTCGGCGTAATAGGCCAGCGCTGGCAACTCGGCCTCATCGCAGGCAACGAGTAGTTTACCGATGGGACGATGGGCAATGCCGCGTTCCGCGCAGTAGCGGTAGAGAGAGTCCCGACCGGCGACGCAGAGACGGGCTTTCAGTGAACCCGGCGGGTAATACAGGCCGGCATGAATGACTTCAGAATTGCGTGAGGAGGTTTGCGTGCCGAAGCGCTCTTCGGCCTCCAGGATCAGCACTTCACGGCCCGCCAGCGCCAACGCCCGGGCAACGGCTAATCCAATGACGCCAGCACCAATGACGACAGCATCGACGGTTTCCATGCCGCCGCTGCCGTGTTATCGCCCTGATCCTGGCGCTGTCCGGTGGCTCAGGGCTTCACGCAGTTGCGCCAGCCGGATCGGTTTGGCCAGGGTGATGACCGAGCACAGCCCTTTGAATTCCGCCAGCATCTGGGCGTCTTTGGCGTACTCCGGACTGTAGCCGGTGATGATGATCAGCCCGGCGGCGTAGCCCTGCTCCATCAGCCAAACCACCAGTTCGTTGCCGTCCATCTCGGGCATCACCATATCCAGCACGATCAGCGTCGGCTGGAATTCCTGATAGGCGACCTGGAACTCATGGCCGTTGGTGGTCACCCGGGTTTCATAGCCTAAATCCGCCGCGACCCGGGCGACCATCTGGCCAAAGTCCGGCTCGTCATCGACGATCAACAGCCGTTGTTCGCTCATGTATTCGTTTTCACCCCGCAGACATGCCAATGTGGTGCAGTGTCAACACGACATGCTTGAGGCTGGGGTCGTCCGGATCAGCGTGTACCGCGAACCCCAGCATTCGGTTCAGACGCAGCATTGGTTGGTTTTCTTGCAACACTTCGCCATAGATTTCGCCGATCCCCCGGGCCCGGGCGTAGTCGATGATCCGGCGCATCAGGCCGTGACCCAGGCCCAGGCCCATCATCGTCCGGTCGACCATGATCGAGTATTCCGCCCGGTCGCTGTTCGGATCAGCGTTGAGGTTGATGAGACCGTAGATCACTGCCTGGCCGGGCAGACCCGGGCCGACCGCGACCAAGGCCATTTCCCGGTGGTAGTCGATCTGGGTCAGCGTCGCGGCCATTTCGTGGCTGAGTTCCCGGATCGGCTGGAAGAACCGCCGCCGCAAATCATCCGGAGAGGCGCGCGCCACCAGGGCGTGCAGGGCGGGTTCGTCTTCCGGCAACACCGGGCGCAACAGCAAAGTTTGGCCGTTGGGCAGCCGAAAGGTCTCTTCCAGGGTCTTGGGATAGGGACGGATCGCCAGCCGTTGGGCCGGTTCGCCCACCGCCGGAGCGACCTCGACCTGGGCATCCAGCGCCAGCAGGCCCTGAGCGTGGCTCCACAACGGGTTGATGTCCAGCGCTACTAGTTCGCCCAGGTCGATGACCATCTGCGAAATCTTGACCAGCGCCAGCGCCAAGGCGTTGAGGTTGGCCCGGCGCAGCAGGCTGTAGCGCAGCCGCTGGTAAATGCGCGTTTGCGCCATGATCTCGCGGGCCAGATGCATGTTCAACGGCGGCAGGCCATAGGCCAGGTCGTCAATGGCGACTGCGTCCGGGCCACCCTGGCCAAAGTAGATCACCGGCCCAAACTGCCCGCCGGAGCGCACCCCCAGGGTCAGTTCATACGCGCCGTCGCGGGCGGTCATCGGTTGCAGAATGAAGCCATGGCAACGAGCAGTCGGGGCGACGTCATGCAGTCGCGCCAGCCGGTCCGCTGCCGCTTGCCGCACGGCGTCGGGGGTACTCAGGACACTGGCCATGCCGCCGAGCAGCGCCGGATGGGCGACGTCAGGGGCGAGGATTTTCAGGGTCAGCGGGCCGCGCTGTTCGGCGGCGATGGCCGCCGCTTCGTCGGGGGAGGACGCCCGCCAGGTTTCGATCACCGGCAGGCCATAGGCAGTCAGCAGTTGCAGGGCTTCGTCGGCGTCCAGCCGACGGCGGCCGTCCGCCAGCGCCCGGGCCAGGATCGCCCGCGCCGTCGCCACGTCCGGGGTGAATTCTTCCGGCAAGGAGGGCGGGGTTTCCATGAGCAGCGCTTGGTTGCGCTGGTACTGAACCATGCGCATGAAGGCCTGCACGGCGGCGCGGGGAGTTTCGTAGGTCGGCGCCTGGCGCTCCAGCAGGCGGCGGCGGGCGGTGGCGCCGGTGTGCGGCCCCGAAAAGCTGGCCAGGAGGGCGCGGGGACTGTGGGCGAGTCGCTCAATCACCGCTTCGGCGACCGGTTCAGTCGGGCTGAAGGCGCTGGGGGTCTTGATGACCAGTACGCCGTCGACGCCGGGATCGGCCAGCAGCAGGTCGAGAGCCTGGCCATAAGCTTTGGCATCGGCGGCGTCGCCCAGATCGACCGGATTGAGCAGGGCTTGCGCCTCGATCAGCGAATCGAGACCCTGCTGGGTGGCTTCGGAGAACTGCGCCAACCGCCCACCGAAGTGGTACAGGGTGTCAGTGGCCAGCAGGCTCATGCTGGAACTGTTGCTGAGAATGGCCAGGCGGTCGTTGCGCACCCGTTTGGCGGCCTTGAGCACCTCGACCATTTGCAGTAGCTCGTCGCTGTCGTCGACTCGCAGCAAGCCGGCGCGCCGGAAGGCGGCGTCGTAGACGGCGTCATCGGGTTCTTCAGGAAACCGGCGTGGCTTGAGGACGATGACGGGCTTGAGGCGGGCAGCGCGCCGGGCGGCGGACAGGAATTTACGCGCATCGCCAATTTGCTCGATGTACAACAGAATCGCTCGGGTGTGGTAATCCCCGGCGAGATAATCCAGTAAATCGGCCAGATCGACATCGAGACTCTCGCCGAGGTGAATGAGATGGCTAAAGCCAAAACCGTAGTGATTGCCTATGTCAAGGGCGGTTTGCGCAATAGTGCCGGATTCGCTAATCAGGGCAATTTGCCCTGGTAATAAGGTCTGGTGATTGAGGCTAACGTTGAGGTGGGCGGCGGGAATATTAAACCCCTGAGAGCCAGGACCTAAAACCCGTACTCCATAGGATAGAGCGACGTCGAGGATCGCCTGAGACAGGCGTGTGCGTTCTAGGACTGATCCGCCGCGCCATTCGCTGACGATGAGGGCGGCCCGGGTGCCGCGCTGGCCGAGTTCCAGCAGCAGGCGGGGGACCTCAGGCACGGGGCGGGTGATGACGGCCAGAGTCGGCGTCAAGGGCAGGCTGGCGATATCGCGGTAGGTCAGCGCACCTTCCAGCGCCCAGCGTTGGGTATCGACGGGCATCACCGGCCCGTGAAATCCACCCCGCATGAGATTACGGGCCAGAAGAATATCCCGGTCGCCGCCGCCACTAATCAGCGCAATGGTTTGGGGTTTAAAAAAGGCTTCGAGATAACGGGTGGTCATAATTCAGAGAGATTTTCTCTACACGATAACGCGCTTTCCTGTTGAAATTTCTTCCGACAGAACGCGACAAAGGCGGTGTCAGGCCGTTTCGGCAGCTCTTTCTTTTTAGCGATCCATGTCCGCCATTGTTCAGCCAGTGTGTAAATGTCCAATCCCGGAGCGGCCGCCCGGGCCTTCTCATACGTTTCCGGTTTGAGGAACGGGAGCGTGGTTTGCGCCATGCTGAGATAAAGTTTCCAGCGGCGGTTGCTGAAGATGACCAGGTCTTCGGACAGGGCAATCTCATATAGCATTCCTATACAGGTTGTGGAATATTCAAGTACCAATGGGGTTTTTTAAA
>ERZ795054.1048-NODE-1048-length-28108-cov-5.925676_pt1 | contig 28108 bp, 24 predicted proteins | sample MGYA00375138_ERZ795054 | MGnify/ENA primary metagenome ERZ795054 (study PRJEB30183, sample SAMN05720215) | anaerobic digester metagenome | isolation source: active sludge of municipal wastewater-treating anaerobic digesters | place: USA | collected 2014-12-23 ... | reverse complement strand
CCCGGCTACGGCGCAGACAATCCTTTCCCTGATCACCGGCACCGGATGAGCAGGGACAACCTTACAATATTTTTTCCGGGAAGCCCCGCCCCCCTTGCGCCAGCCCTGCCTCACAGGCAGCGGGGGCGCTGCGATAAGACCAGTTTCCTGTTCTTAAAACAACGATACAACCATTCCTGGCAATTGAGGCCGCTGCGGGGCGCCCTTCGGGGCGGCGGCAGGCATCACAATGGGGGTATGAAAGCATCAGTCCCCATCAGAACATCTTGAAAAAACTGAGATTTTCCTGTACTACCCCACCCACCCCATCGCCGCCCACCCGGCCAGGAACCCGAGGATGGTCCCGCCGTTCAGGGGGGGGAGCCCGGCCTGCGGCTTTCCCGACATCACAAAGGACAGCAGCACGACAAGGCCTGCCAGAGAACCAACGATCGCCCCGAGCGCCGGGAGGTTGATCAGGCTGCCCAGCCGCCACCCCTCGAGAAAGACATTCGCCGAGACCACGAGGATCGAGGGCATGATCATGTCACCCATCCCGATGATGAAGGCAGCCCGTTCCCCGCCATCTGCCAGTTTTCCGATGCCGTCGCGGATGAACGAATAGTCGCGCCTTTTGGGGACCACGAACAGGATCGGGGTCTTTAAGTCGAGGACCCCTTCCGCAAGCGTGATCATGTGTTTTGTCTTGTAGACCGAGATCGCATCGTAAACCGCGAGCAGGACCAGAAGGATGATCACCGGCAGAATATCAAGAGAGGCCCCGAATATCGCGGCTACCCCTGCCCCGATCAGGATGCCGAGGGCATCGATCACGTACCATTCCGGGTATTTATACAGGAGGACGGTTGAAAGAACGGAGAGTACCAGTGCGACAATGGTTGCCGGATCTGTCTGTCCTGCCAGCGCATAGACGATCGCACTGTAAATATAAATGAACGTCAGGAAAATGGAGATCCCAATCACTGCTGCAATGACCTTTTTTAAGTCAAACCGGATCAGGACCAGCAGGAGAGCGGTAAAACCGAGCATGATGGCGATGAAGATGACCGGGTTTGCCATTGATTCGGGATCTTCAAACGCGACAATACCTGAAGCCTGCACGGGAAGGGAGAGCAGGAGGGCGCCGATCTCCACGGCGAGGAGCAGCAGGGGCATGGCGAGGAAGGGGAGGTAATTTTTCGCGTCCAATCGAGCATCTCCGGCAGAGTAGTTAGCTTAATTAGTGTGCTCTCATCATCTAAAAACATGGATATACGCAAATACCTGGTTGATATCCTGCTCACCATCGTGATGATCGTCTCAATGCTTGTCCTTGTCAACCGGTTCTGGCAGGACCTTATCATTGCGGTTGCCGCCGGCCTGATGATCCTTTCGCTTGGAGGGCTCCTGCTTTCGCTCAATATCAAGATGCGGAATCTCGAGAGGAATGTTGTGATCCGCGAACGGATGCTCCGCAGCAACCTCGAGGAGATCTCGAACCGGATGCAGAATAAATACGATATGGCACTCTCGCATCTCGATGAGCTGGTGGCTGAGATATCCAGGCGGGCATACAGATAACATTCTTCGACAGGGGCACCAGAACACATGGGCGTAGCATTACGGGATATCATTGCCGATTACAAGACACCGGTGACCTGGGAAGCCCTGCCGGGCATTGCAGCCATTGATGCCAATAACGCGCTTTACCAGTTCCTGACCATTATCAGGCAGCCGGACGGGACACCGTTGATGGACCGGCAGGGGCGGGTCACGTCCCATCTCTCGGGCATCCTGTTCCGGATGGCCAGTTTCATGGAAAAAGGCATCAGACCGGTCTTTGTTTTTGACGGCCCGCCGGCTGCCCTCAAGCAGGCGACCATTGACCAGCGCAGGATGCTTCGCGCAACGGCAGGGGAGAAGTGGAAGGAGGCGCTGGAGCGGGGTGACGAGGAGGAGGCCTTCCGGCAGGCGCGGTCCTCGACCCGGGTTGATACATTCATCATCGAGACCTCAAAAGAGCTGCTGCGGCTGATGGGGATCCCGATCGTGCAGGCGCCCGGCGAGGGCGAGGCGCAGGCCTCGTACATGGCAGCGAAGGGGGATGCCCGGTACGTGGTCTCGCAGGACTATGATACCCTGCTCTTTGGCGCTCCCCTGCTGGTGAGGAACCTGACGATCTCCGGGAAGCGTAAGGTCCGGGGCCGGCAGATCACGGTGCTCCCGGAACGGATCGTGCTTGCCGATACCCTGGCCGGCCTGCACCTTACCCGCGAAGAGCTCATCGAGATCGGCATCCTCATCGGCACCGACTTCAACCCGGGCGTGGACGGGGTGGGAGCAAAGACGGGCCTGAAGATCGTGCAGAAGGGGGAGTTTTTGGCAAAACTGAAGGAGAAGACCCCTGATTTTGATCCGGCACCGGTCATGGATATGTTCCTCCACCCGCCGGTCACGGACCATTATGCCCTTGCCGCGGGACACCCGGACCCGGAAGGAATCCGGAAGATGCTCTGCGACGGTTATGACTTTTCACCGGAACGGGTGGACAAGGCGATGGAGGGGTTCACGGTCAAGGCGGGGCAGAAGACGCTTGAGAGCTGGTTCTGAGACCAGGGAAAAGTAATTTTCCCCGGGCCAATCTTTTCTTGATACCGGCCTGTTTTTCTACCACTCCCTTTCACCCACCTCCGCCATGAAGACCAAAGAACTTTTTGCACTGGAGAAATCCTTTGAATATTTCTTACGCTCTTGGGGGCATGCAAGCATTCCCCCGCCGCTGTGGCATCCCCGGGTTGCGATAGTGCCGTATTACCTGTACGCAATCAAGGAGATATTTCCAATTCAGGTAATGCCGAGGCATCGCAATGCGCCCCCGCCCCCGATGGGGGCAGGGCTGGCGCAAGGGGGGCAATCATCATTTGAAAAGAGGATTTCTACAGAGCGACAGAGCGAACTTTTTGCATTTCTGAAAGGTGCGATTCGCGTAAACCCATGGCGGAGCAGCAGTTTTTTCTCTTTTCTTAAAAATGACTGGCCGCCGGAATTATCAGATCGGAGAGAAGATGTAGCCCCTCTTGCGGGTTGGGCAGGCCCCATCTGCGAAAAAATTTTTACCGGGGGGTTACCCCCACCCTTTTTCAGAACAGCAACGATTCTTCTCTGCTCCTTATCCAAGCCGGACGGGGCTTGCCGGCGTTGTCTCCTTCTCGACAACGACCGCCGTGCCATACGCAAGCAGCTCGGTCATGACCCCGCCAATCTCCGAGGAGTCAAACTGCATGCTCACGACCGCATTGGCCCCGAGAGCCTGCGCATGTTCTTTCAGCCGGTCGAGCGCCTGCTCCCGTGACTGGTTGAGCAGTTCCGAGTACTCGTGGATCTCGCCGCCGACAATCGAACGGAGGCCGGCTGTAATGTTTCGCCCGAGACCGCGGCTTCTCACGATGAGGCCCCAGGTGACCCCGATCGTCCGGGTGATCTTATAGCCGGGCAGGTATGGTGTGCTGACAATAATAATCTCATCTGTCATGATCTCTTCAATAGAGTGGCAGATGGCATATAAAAAAAGAAACGATTCGTTCACTCCCGGGAACGGGGGAACCGCGGGGAAGGTCCTTCAGCACTTCTCTTCGCAGGAAAAGGCCGTCAGACTGTCAGGGCCGGCCTGTATCTGGCACCTCTCGGCGCAGGCTTTGCATGCCGTAAACTTCGAACTGATGACCAGCGTACAGCTCCCTCCGCCCGTATCACAGCGGGCATATTTTCGGCACCGGTCACCGATCCGGTATTCCGTGGTGCAGACATCGGGACTGTTTAAGCCGCACGCGAGATCGGCCCCGTGACAGGTCGTGAACCCGCAGGTGGAAACGTCCAAGGTTTCAGGTATACCCGGAGTCGCCACGGGGGTAGGGACCGGGGCGGGCGTCACGTTCCCGCCGGACGTGAAGGTGCAGCCGGCCGCGACAAGAGCCGCGACGAGGAGAAGACTGCAAACGACGGCGATGATATCAGGATGGTTCATGCATGGTCACCTCAGCTGTGATATTCGCCGCGGCCGCTATTTATGGATTTATCTGATCGCGACAAAATCCGCAACAACCCTTCCCTCCCCTGCCGGATGACATGCCGTACCCGACGGGAAGAGCTTGTGCCTCACGGAGATAGTCTTCCCGGCCGGGACATGGTTTACCTCAAACGAAAAAACAGGGTCGGGTCCCGGCTATCGCGGACCAGCAGGGAAAAGGAACATGTATAAACACCGGCACGCTCCATTTTTTATGCTGATGGTATCCCCCGGTGCCGTGCAGACAATCGAGATCTGCCTCTCCCGGCCGATACCCGTGCATTCCGGTGAACTCCCATGCAGCTCTCCTCCTGCAAGAAGACCTATAACAACGAGACCCAGCGGGCTTTGCCGCTTGCCGAGACCCTGGCCAGAATCGAGCCCAAAGTCCCCGCAGCCGGCATTACCCGTGTTGCCGATATTACCAGCCTTGACCGGATCGGCATCCCGGTCTTCTCCTGCATCCGGCCCACGGCCATGGACGGGGCCATCACGGTCTATAACGGCAAAGGAGCAACCATCGAGGAGTCGCGGATCTCCGCCATCATGGAAGGCATCGAGCGGTATTCTGCCGAGGTGCACGACCGGGAACTCAGGGTCGCGCTCTACCAGGAGATGCAGGCCTGCGGGCCCGTGCTCGATCCCCGCGACCTGATCCTGCCGGAAGGGGCTGATACGGAACGGTTCACGTCCTGGTGCGAGGGGTACGATCTTGTCAGCAACAGATCGCTGTGGATCCCAGGCTACGCGGTCTTCCACCCGCTTCCCCCGAAATACCGGGGACCCTGCCGCACGAACACGAACGGCCTTGCCTCTGGGAATACCGTTGAGGAAGCAATTTTCCATGCCCTCTCCGAAGTGATAGAGCGGGATGCCTGGTCCCTCGTAGAAACGACGAGAAACACCGGCCCCGCGGTTGTCGGGATCGACGACCCGGTGATCCGGGAGATGCAGAAGAAATTTGCCGATGCCCAGGTCGAAGTGACCGTCCGGGACATCACGAGCGATATCGGCGTCCCGACGATCGCCGCAGTCGCAGACGACGTCCTTTTAAAAGACCCCAGCCTCCTCACGATCGGGATCGGCACGCACACAAGCACGCGGATCGCCGTAATGCGGGCGCTCACCGAAGTGGCACAGAGCAGGCTAACCCAGATCCATGGTGCACGGGAGGATACGACCCTTGCAGATCTCCGCAAGAGGATGGGGTACGATCGGGCAAAGCGGATCAACGGGTACTGGTACCGGGACAACGGAACGGTTGATTATGCGGACATTCCCTCATCGGATACCGATGACTTCTTAAAGGACATATGGAATATTATCGATGCGTTGGGGAAGAAAGGACTGGACAGGGTGATTGTTGTGGACCTGACCCGGGAAGAGATCGGGATCCCGGTCGTCCGGGTAATCGTGCCGGGACTCGAGATGTTCGCGATGGACCCCGAACGGAGGGGCGATCGGGTGAAGCATGCAGAGGATCATCGTTTTTCTCGGGCCAAGTCTTGATCACGTCGCGGCGGAGCAGATCCTCCCCGCAGAGTACCGCCCCCCGGCAAAGAGGGGCGATCTGCTCCGGGCGGCAACAGAAGGCGCGGATATCATCGGCCTCATCGATGGCGTTTTCCACCAGGAATCGGCAGTGGCCCACCGGGAGATCCTCGCTGCGGTAAAGAAAGGTGTGCAGGTGGTCGGATCCTCCAGCATGGGAGCGCTCCGGGCTGCCGAGATGGATACGCTCGGGATGGTTGGTATCGGCGAAGTGTACCGGATGTACAGGAGCGGGGAGCTGGTCTCTGACGACGAGGTCGCGCTGGTCTTCGATCCCGAAACGGGGATCTCCCTCTCCGAGCCGCTCATCAATATCCGCTTCACCCTTCGGGAAGCGGAGCTTCAGGGAGTCCTGAGCCCGCAGGAGCATGCCTGCCTGCTTGGCGCTGCACGGTCGATCTTCTACCCGCAGCGGACGTACGGGCGGATAGTGTCAGAGGCCGGTGCTGCAATCGATCAGGAAACCCGGGAGCGGTTCCTTGCATGGGTGAAACTGCATGCCGTTGACCAGAAGCGGAAGGATGCCGTCGCGGCGCTGGAGTATATCAATAAGATTGTCAACGGTATCCCCCCTGCTCAGGAAGATGGCAGAAGGGACCTGGACTTGCCATGATCGCTACTGGAATAGAAGGTGATTCGGAAAGAGACTTCGAGAAAATAATGTGGTATTACCTCCGTATCCCAATCCGGACCTTCTTTTTCCGTGCTTGTGCCGGTATCTCTTCGAGAAAACACTGCAGGCTCATAAACGTAAAGGAAGAGAGATCGGGAGTCTATTTCTCTATCTCCACATAGACTCTGGGATTGCCTTTTTTAAAAAATACTGGATCTTCCTCCCATATCTTGTGGAGAGGAACTGGAGGTATTTTCCATCAAACACATACATAAAGGATGCAATGTAGGGCTGGTCGCATGCGCCTTGCGGCGACCCGGGAAGTTCCCCCATTCCCGTAATCCGCCCGACAATCTCCTGAGCTGTCGCCAGATCCACGACATGGGCGAGGGTAGGCCATGGAAAAAAGAATTCAGGAAACTGTCTTAGAATGAAAATGCCAGTTATCGCTTCTCGTTCGTGAGCCGTACCCGTTCAAGGGCGAGCGCTATCTGGCTTGCAAATGCCGTGAGGATCTGCTCCTGCTCATAGGTGATGATCCCATCCACTTCAGTGGGTTTTACCCCAAGAATGCCGAGAACCCCGGACGAAACGGTCAGGGGAATGTACCGGAGACGCGATCCATGCAGGGTGTCTGTATCGTATCCGGCAACAGCATTATGCTGAAAAGCCCACGTTGCCACCGCAATATCATCCTCTGTCAATGGAATGCCGGCCTTCATCGGCTGCGTTGTGAGCCTCTCCCCATCGGGAAGCAGGACAACGCTCTCCCACTGGAAAATTTCATTGATATGCCGCGTTCCCGCTGAGATGATCGACAGGGCATCCAGCGCGACAGCAAGATCCCGGGAAAGGGCGTACAGGGTCCCGGTCTCTTTTTCCCGGTTCTGAGCGGCGATTGCATTTTCCCTGGCACGTGTCACAAGAATACTGACAAGTGCCCCGACAATGATCATTCCGGCAAAGGTGATGAGGTATTCAGTATCGGAAACCCGGAACGTCAGATACGGAGGGACCAAGAAAAAGTCAAAGGCAAGGACAGCGATGACCGCAGTGAAGATCGCGGGGCGTAATCCACGGCGGAATGCAACAACTACAACAGCCAGCAGGAACAGCATGGCAAGATTAGTCGGGGATATGAACGATTTGACAAGCCAGCCGATACCAACAAGAAGTGCCACAAGGATCGAAGCAACAACATAGTCTTTCGGAGGTACAGCCGGGAGCAGGTGCTCGATATCCCCAATCATCGGCGGATTGTTCTCCTCGCTGCTGATAACATACACGTCAATGGTCCCGCTATAGTGGATGAGCTGGTCGACGATGGAACCGAACACATATTCCTGCCAGCGCGGCCGCAGGGTCTTGCCTACAATGATCCGCGTGATGTTATGCCGGCGTGCATAATCGATCACGGTCGAAGCAATGTTAAACCCAAACAAGGTGACAGTTTCGGCCCCGAGTTTCCGGGCAAGTTCCATGGTCCGGGTAAGCTGTTCCTGCCCTTCGCGGGAAAGGTGGTGGTGGGCTGGCGTCTCGACATAGATCGCGGTCAACCGGGCTCCCATCCGATCAGCCTGCCGGCGGGAGGTCCGGACCAACCGCTCGGAGAGTGGGCCGGGGCTGACCGAGACGAGGAGATGTTCCCCTGCAGCCCATGGGCCGGGTATCGCCCGTGTCTGCATGTAGGCAAGCATCTGCTCATCGACCCGTTCGGCAGCACGGCGGAGAGTGAGTTCGCGCAGCGCATACAGGTTCCCCTCGTTGAAGAACTTCTCGATAGCCCGTGCTGCCATGTCGGGGACGTAGACCTTCCCTTCCTTCAGGCGCTGGAGCAGTTCCGGCGGGGCAAGATCGACCACTTCGATCTCGTCCGCTTCATCAATGACACGGTCCGGGACGGTCTCACGGACAATGACACCCGTGATCTGCGCCACGACATCATTGAGGCTCTCGATATGCTGGACATTGAGCGTGGTATAGACATCGATCCCGGCATCCAGCAGTTCCTCGATATCCTGGTAACGCTTCAGGTGACGTGAGCCGGCAACATTGGAATGGGCGAGTTCGTCAACAAGGACAAGGGTGGATTTGTACTGCAGGGCTGCATCGAGATCAAATTCCGGAAGCAGTACTCCGCGATACTCCACCATCTTCCGGGGAATGACTGTAAGACCTTCAAGCAGCGCATCCGTCTCCTTCCTGCCATGGGTCTCGACATAGCCGATACGGACCTCCATTCCCTCGGCCATACGGAGATGAGCTGCCTTGAGCATCTCGTAGGTCTTGCCGACTCCCGCGATATAACCAAGGAAGATCTTCAGCTTGCCCCGGTGTTTCCGGCGTTCCTCGCTTTTGATTCTGGCAAGAAGAGTGTCGGGATCCGGGCGGCATTCGGGAAGGGCAGGCATGGCAATCATCCACCACCCAGCAGTACGAGCAGGATATCGATAATCTTTATCCCGATGAACGGTGCGATCACACCGCCAATGCCATAGATTATGATGTTATTCCTGAGGGCATCTTCAGCGGTCATCGGCCGGTATGTTACCCCATGCAGTGCGATAGGAATGAGAGCAACGATAATCAGGGCGTTGAAGATGACTGCAGACAGGATGGCATTGTGCAATCCGAGGACATTCAGGGCTGATAAGGCCGGGTAAGTAGTGATAAACGCAGCAGGGATGATGACGAAATACTTGGCGAGGTCGTTGGCAATCGAGAACGTGGTCAAGGCACCGCGGGTCATCAGGAGCTGCTTGCCTATCTCCACAATCTCGATCAGTTTTGTCGGGTTGCTGTCGAGGTCGATCATGTTGGCTGCCTCGCGGGCCGGCTGTGTGCCGGTATTCATCGCAACCGCGACATCGGCCTGGGCAAGGGCCGGGGCATCGTTGGTGCCGTCTCCGGTCATGGCCACCATCCGTCCGCCGGTCTGGTATTCCCGGATGAGGGCAAGCTTGCTCTCCGGTGTTGCCTCGGCAAGGAAATCGTCCACACCGGCTTCGGCTGCGATGGTTGCAGCAGTCAGGCGGTTGTCGCCCGTGATCATGATGGTCTTGATCCCCATCCTCCGAAGCTGAGAGAAACGCTCTTTTATCCCGCCTTTCACAATGTCCTTGAGATAAATCACGCCAATTGCCTTTCCGCTCCTCGCGACAACGAGCGGGGTCCCGCCGGCCCGGGAGATGGTATCGACTTCCTTTTTCAAGACATCCGATACACAAGATCCGGCCGATTCGATATGGGTAAACATCACATCGGCCGCCCCTTTGCGGATCCGGAGATCTCCATAATCCACCCCGCTCATCCGGGTCTGGCTGGTGAACGGGACAAACTGAATCGCGATACCGGATTCTGTTATACCCACTGTCCTGCCACGGAGCCCGTATTTCTCCTTGGCAAGGACCACGATACTCCTCCCCTCCGGGGTCTCATCGGCAAGCGATGCCAGCTGGGCGGTTTCAGCCAGATCCTCAATCTCCGTCCCATCAACCGGTATAAAGTCAACCGCCTGCCGGTTCCCGAGGGTGATAGTCCCGGTTTTATCGAGCAGGAGCACATCAACATCTCCGGCGGCCTCGATAGCCCGGCCGGATGTCGTGATCACATTGCGCCGGATCAGGCGATCCATGCCGGCGATACCGATAGCAGAGAGCAGGCCCCCGATCGTTGTCGGAGCAAGACAGACGAGGAGGGCGACAAGTACCGTGATGGTGACCGGGATTCCGGTACCTGAGGTCCTGACACTGTACCTGGAAAAGGCCCACAGTGTTGCACACACCACGAGGAACACCGCAGTCAGGCCGATGAGGAGGATGGAAAGCGCCATCTCGTTCGGGGTCTTCTGCCGCTTTGCCCCCTCAACAAGGCCGATCATGTGATCGAGAAAACCCTCTCCGGCATTGGCACTCGCCCGTATGATGAGCCAGTCCGAGAGGATGACCGTGCCACCGGTGACAGCGCTCCGGTCCCCGCCAGATTCCCGGATGACCGGCGCACTCTCTCCCGTGATTGCGCTCTCGTTCACCGAGGCAACCCCTTCGATCACATCACCATCGGCTGGGATTGTGTCGCCTGCCTGCACAAAAAACAGGTCCCCTTTTATGAGCGTGGAGGAAGAGACTTCTGCGAAATGGGCCTGTACGGGTTTTTTGCCTTTAACAATGGTGTACCCACGGGCAAGTTTCTTTGCAACCGTGTCCTGCCGCATCTTCCGGAGCGATTCGGCCTGTGCCTTGCCCCGTCCCTCGGCAAGAGCCTCTGCGAAATTGGCAAAGAGGACCGTGAACCAGAGCCATACAGAAATGGCACCAATGAACCCGGCGGGGGCTTCACCATGACCACCAAGTGCCTGGAGCCAGAGCAGAGTGGTGAGGGCGCTCCCAATCTCGACGACGAACATGACAGGATTTTTTATCATCAGCCGTGGATCGAGCTTAAGGAACGCATCGATGACTGCCCGACGATACATCTCCGGGACGAATCCGGAAGAAACCGCATCTTTTCCACTGCCGGGCATGGTCAGATCCCTCCAAGGAGCATGAGATGTTCAACGATGGGGCCAAGCGCAAGGGCCGGCAGGAAACTGAGTGCCCCGATGATGATGACCACAAAGACCAGCCAGACAATAAAGAGCGGGCGATGATCGGAGAGTGTTCCCTCTCCGGCCGGGACGATCTTTTTCCGTACAAGCGATCCGGCTAGGGCAAGCGTGAGGACCGCCGGGGCGAACCGTCCTGCGAACATGCAGAACGCTGTAGCAAGATTGTAGAACAGGCTGTTTGGGGAAAGGCCCGCGAAGGCACTGCCATTGTTCTGCGATGCGGACGTGAATGCGTACAGGATCTCAGAGAAGCCATGCGGACCCGGGTTGAGGACTGCCATCCGTCCAGAATCCGTCAGGACGGCTGCTGCAGTCATGGCGAGGATGAGGAAGATGGGGATAAGAATGATGAGGGTTGCAATAGTCATCTCATCCGGTTCGATTTTCTTCCCAAGATATTCCGGAGTCCGGCCAACCATCAGACCGGCAATGAACATGGCGATGATCGCAAAGACGATCATGCCGTACAGCCCCGACCCTATCCCGCCATACACGACTTCGCCGAGCTGCATCATGAAGAGCTGAACAAACCCTCCCAGGGGGGTGAACGAATCGTGCATCGCATTGACCGCCCCGCACGAGGCTGAGGTTGTCACGACCGAGAAAAGGGCTGATCCTGTTACACCGAAACGCACTTCCTTGCCTTCCATGTTGCCGCCTGGCTGGAGATCGCTCGGCGTCTGGTCGACCCCGAATTCCTGAAGAGACGGGTTGCCGGCTAGTTCCACCCCAATTGAAAGGCCGAGGAGGGGAAGGAAGATGATGGTCATCGCGATGAGGAGGCTGACACCTTTCCTGCCTGCACCGATCATGCGGCCAAAGGAATAACAGAGCGCTGCCGGAATGAAAAGGATCGCAACGATCTCAATGAAGTTGGCAAACGGCGTCGGGTTCTCGAACGGGTGGGCCGAGTTGGTGTTGAAGAATCCTCCGCCGTTGACACCGAGCTGTTTGATGGCAATCTGGGATGCAGCAGGCCCCAGGGAGAGGGTCTGGGTGGTGACGAGTGTTCCGTCCGCTCCCGTGAATGGGTCAAGGAGCGGGACCGTCACCGGCCCGGAGAACGTCTGGACCGTGCCCTGCGACACGAGGATGAGCGCGATGATGATACTGAATGGCAGGAGGATCAGTACGCTCCTGACCAGCAGCACCCAGAAGCTCCCGATAGTTGATGAGGATTTCCGGGAAAAACCGTACGCAAGGCCGACGAGAACGGCAAGGCCGGTTGCCGCCGAGGTAAAGTTCTGGACGCACAGGCCGGCCATCTGAATAAGGTAGCTTACCCCGGTCTCGCCGGCATATGCCTGCCAGTTGGTATTAGTGACGAAACTGACGGCTGTGTTCAGCGCAAGGTCGGGAGACGGAGTTGCGGCCCCGGATGGATTGAGCGGGAGGAGTGGCTGGACAAGCTGCAGAAGGATAAGGAAGACAATCCCGATACAGGAAAAGATCATCATTGATAAAGCGAACGTTTTCCAGTCCATCTCCTCGTCGGCTTGTATCCGCGCCCATGAGAGGAGCCACTTTTCCAAAGGATCGAACGCAAAGGACAGGACGTGCGGTTCGCCCTCGAGCATATGAACCATGAACCGCCCGAGCGGAACGACCGTGATCACAAAGAACCCGATGAAGAGTGCGATAAGGAGCCAGTCGGCGATCCGCAGCCATGGGGTTTCTATTGACGGCTTGTCAGCAGCCTGATGAGTTATGGCTGTGGCACCGGAGGAGGAAAGATCATCAAGAGCGAGATTGAGTGTGAGGACGTTGATTCGGGGCTCACCGAAGATTTCAAATTGCCGGGGTTCGATCGCACTCGTGACAAGATTCCGGACAACTACCTCGTCCATAACCCGCTCGCGGGCAACCCGGTGTACCTGGTAATATGCTGCGGCCGGACTGATATGAGGATCAAGCCCGCTGCCAGAGGAAGTTACAAGATCAACAGGGATTGGAAGATTGTTGGACGGATCGGCAGCATGGAGTGCATCAACCCGGGCTTTAACCGCATCAGCAAGTGCAGGGTTCGATGGGCCGAGATTCGATCCGGAGGAGAGGCCACCGCTGTAAGGGACCGGCCCCGTTGCGGAAGGCCGCCCCCAGAAATAGCGCGGTGAGGAAAACGGCTGGCCGATAAGAGTTGAACCTGCAATCTTCCCATCGTGGACAATGATGTTTCCGTTGGCTTGTACGGGGAATGCAATTTGGGCGATGCCGGTGATGAGCAGGGGATAGCAAAACCCTATGATGAGCGTGAAGAGAAAGAAAAGAATTAATGCCGGTCTGAACTGATCCCGGACCACCGGGATGAAAGAACCCTGGAACATGAGAGAACACTCCAAGTTACACGAACGGAACCTGATGTCCGGCAGCGTACGTTCTTATTTCACTGTTCGGAGCGGGAATATATAATCACGTGTACTCTGGCCCGCTCGTGCATCACTCCAGACATATGTGAAAAACTGCAATTTTCCGCCGATAAGACAACTATTGATGGAAGTTTGTTTCCATGTATCAAATACTAAAACCCTGCGAACGCGCAGACTCACTTCCTGCCCGGCAGGATCAGGAACTATGAAAAAATATGGATTAGTTTATTCTTATCAGAATCCCATCCCAGTAATCACTCCGACCATCTGCTGAGCTGTCGCCGGGTCAACGACCCGTGCCAGGACCAGCCCGGTGACAGAGATGACGATGGTCCCAAAACTTTCTTCACCGGCCCGTTCTTGCCGGACACCTCGATCCTGGAATCCGTTTCTCCTTCACCGCACGCTGGACCAGCTCGGGAAGGAACGCAAACAACGGCAGGAACAGGGCCGCAGCTCCGATGAAGATAAGGCTTAGATCAGTCCGTCTCGAGAAAGTGAAGAGCTGCGTCAGGATGAATTGCTGGAAAGCCTGTCGATTTTCGGTGTACTCTGTTTTCCCGATTTTTGTGCTCTGGAGAAATCTTTTTTTTTATTTGTACTGCCCCCTTCAAGCCATCCCTGCCTCCATCGGGGGCGGAGGCGCGTTACGACAGGATTGTCCTTTTTTTTACGGGATATCGCAAAAAACATTGTGAGTGATTATCGCAATGCGGGGGCGGCCACAGCGGCGGGGGCTCAAGCGTGAGCGAAAGCCCCGGAGCTTCTGTCCGATGATTTCCCATAAAAACACCCACGATGCCTGGGTCCACAGGCACACAGGATAGAAAGTTACCCATTTCCCTATTAAATCGCAGTTAAACAAATGTGACTTTAGGATTTTTCACGCTCTCAATTATTTGCGATGAATGCCGCCGTCCCGAAGCACGCCCCGCGGCGGCCTTAATTACCCTACTCATACAAAAATCCGGTAATCTGCCCCGCTGTGCCCCGCGAGGGGCCCTGAAGCGGGGAGCATTCACTGCGATTTTCATAATTTTGGTACGAACTCACGCTGTTCTCTCCCGTTTCACCAAGCGCTAATGTTCTTATTCAAGAACCGAAGGTTTTCATGCAATCATCATCGCACCTGGAACGAAACCTTTAGCTCCAAAAGAGATCCCCGTTTCAGGGCTTCGCCGAAGTTCGGCAGGGCAGGTATGGTCTGATACCAGTTTTCGATCATCCTGCTGATCCGCCGCCGGGATGCCTTGTCAGGGGCTTGCGCAATCATCACAAAAAGGGGTTTGCAGATCTCAACTCCCGCAATCATCCCTTCAGAAGAGGTCTCACTCCACCTTTGCCCACACGTACAAAAACCGCTGGAACGCGGTAATGTGCCCGAAAATACCGAAGAGGACGAGCATCCAGCCGAGCCATGACAGCCCGTAAAAACTCATCGGGAGTATCAGGTTTATGATCCCGACCACCATGATCATCACGAGCCGGTCTGCCCGTCCCAAAATCCCGCCGTAATACCGTCCGACACCAACAGCCTGCGCCTGCGTTCCCAGGTAGGAGGACATCAGGACACCGGTGAGGGCGAAGACCCCGATCTGCCAGGGAACCAGGCCCCCGGCAAAGATACCGGTGATGATGAAGATATCCGCATACCGGTCCACCGCATGATCGAGGAAATCCCCACGCCTGCTCTGGGCCTTCATCTCGCGGGCAACCGCCCCGTCCATGGCATCGCAGAAAGCATTCAGGGCAACAGCAACGATACCCCAGAGTTCCATCCGGAGAAAGAACAGGACACCGGCAGCAGCCGATGCAGCAAAAGCCGCTATGGTAAAAAAGTTCGGGGTAAGCCGGCAGCGGATTGCTATGGCAACCAGCGGGTCGAAATACACCTTCGCGTGCGAACGGTACTGGTCAAGGGTCATGGGGTTACCTCAAGATAGCCTGACCAGTCAATATGGCCGAAGTCTGCCGGTATCTCGCCCCGGAAAAAACCCTCGATGCAGCCGGCTCCGTAGGCAGCGTCATGACCGGTCGTGTCCAGCTCGAGGATCTGCCCCGGCTGGAACGCCTCGACCGTCTCGATCAGGCAGACATCGAGGGCTTCCGCATCGGCATTCTCCCGGATCTTCCTCTCCGGGTACTTCCGCTGGGCAAGGCGTTTCCTGAGCTCATCGGGACGGCAGCGGAGGACCACCATCCGGTCACACGGGAGCAGATGGGCGATGTGGCCTTCCACGAACCCGTCAACGGGAACGAATTCGGCGACCCAGCGATCCGTATCAATGATCTGCGCGTCCCGGTCTTCGTCTTCCCCGATCACGTACGGCCCGACCGTGGCAGTGAGGTGGACAACCGTATGCCCCCTTCGGGCAAGTTCCTCACCTATCAGGGATTTCCCGGTACCGGGTGTTCCGGTGATGCCGCACATCATAGAGAGTTTATCACCTGCACGAACCGCTCGTTCTCCCAGTCCTCGCCGATACTGACGCGGATAAAGTGGTCTTCCAGCCCGGCAAAACTCCGGCAGGAGCGGACGACGACACCCTTTCTTGCGAGATCCTCCACCATTCCGTCGCCCGTATGGGGAGTGACATCGACCATCATGAAGTTCGCGTCGGAGGGAAGAACCGGGTACTTCACCTCATCAGCGAACCGCTTCCGCCAGCGTTTCACCTGTGCAATGTACCGCCCGGCATGAGCGGTGTCCGGCAGGGCAGCGGCAGCTGCCGCCATCGAGACCGAGTTGACGGTAAACGGGGTACCAGCCCGCTGGTACCACGGGGGCAGCCACCGGGGGGTGAAGGCGTAACCGATCCGGAGCCCGGCAAGGGAGTAAACCTTCGAGAAGGTCCGCCCAAGGACAAGGTTCTCGTGCTTCTTCATCAGCGGGAGGTAGTCGATCCCCGAGAACTCCACGTAGGCATTATCAAGGAAGAGTACCCCTTCTATCCCCTCGAGGATCTCCCGGACAACATCCACGCTTGTTGCGTTCCCGGTCGGATTGTTGGGCGAGCAGAGAACGGTGACTTTCGCCTCTTTTGCTGCCCGGATCAGGTTCTTCGGGTTGACCGAAAAGTCAGCTTCCCGGGGGACAATGAGAACATCTGCCCCCTGGCCCATCGCAGCAAGGGCATAGAAGGAGAAGGTGGGCGTTGCGATCGCCACCTTCTCACCCGGCTCGACAAGCGTGCGGAAGAGGGTCTCGATAACGCCGTCCATACCGGCACCGGTCACGAAGTGATAGTCGCCGTAGTGCGAGCGGAGGGCGTTCATCAGGATGTTCGCCCGCTCGTCCGGGTACCGGTTCGCCGTCCGCAATGCCTCCTCTGCGGCCATGAGCGCGGCGGGAGAGATGGGTTCAGGGTTCTCGTTGCTCGCAAGCCGGGCTATGCGGTCGATGCCGTACTCGCGGGCAATATCCCCGGCCTTCTTTGCAAAGACATAGCCACTCTTCTTCTTGTAGCAGGACCTAACCAATCGCTCCATTGATCACCCTGACCACGCGGTCAATCTCACTCTCGGTCATGGTGAGCGGGGGCACCAGGCGCAGGTTCCCGTCCGCAGCACAATTGACCAGCACACCCTCTCCGGCGCATTTCTTCTGGATATCCGGGCATTTGTCTCCTACGGTGACACCGATCATCAGCCCGCGGACACGGGGGTTGAGGTGTTCCAGGCCTTTGCGGAAGCGTTCGCCTTTCCGGGAAACATCGGGGAGAACCTTTTCGATCACGCCGATGGTTGCCAGCGCTGCTGCACAGGCAAGCGGGCCCCCGGCAAAGGTGCTGCCGTGCTCGCCCGCTTTGAACTCGAGCCCTTCACGGGCAACGATGGCGCCCATGGGAAAACCACTTGCAATGCCTTTTGCCAGGGTGACAATATCCGGTTTCACCTTCGTGTGCTGCATGGCCAGCCACCGGCCGGTACGTCCCATACCGGTCTGGACCTCGTCAACGATCATGAGTGCCCCGCTCCTGTCGCAAATCTCCCGAATGCCTTCAAGGAAACTGTCGGGGGGGATGATGACACCGGCCTCACCCTGGATGGGTTCGACAATAACCCCCGCGGTATCAGTGTCAACAACCTTGCGGAGTGCGTCCACATCGCCATAATCCACGAACGTCTTTACCATGCCGAGCGGTTCAAAGGGTTCGCGGATTGCCGGCTTGTGCGTAACGGCAAGGGAGCCGACGGTACGCCCGTGGAAACCGTGCGTGAACGCGACGAACTTCTTTTTACCGGTCCTGACCCGGGCAAGTTTGAGCGCCCCGTCCGTGGATTCTGCCCCCGAGTTGGAGAAGAAAGCCTTGTGCATCCCGGTAATCTCCACGAGTTTTTTTGCAAGATCTCCCTGGTTCGGGACATAATACAGGTTCGAGCAGTGGATGAGCTGGTGTGCCTGGTCGCAGATTGCCTTCACGACAAGGGGGTGGCAATGGCCGGTGCTGCAGACAGCGATCCCGGCAACGCAGTCGAGGTATTCCTTCCCGTCCGCATCCCAGACCTTCGAACCCTCCCCTTTCACAAGGGCAATCTTACGGGAGAACGCGGGCATATAGTAGCGCTCGTCAAGCGATTTCATCTGATTTGTCGTTTCCATGCTTATCACGTTTTTTTTTAAAGTTCACACTCTTATTCGTATTCGATCGTTGCGGGGGGTTTGGCCGTGATATCGTAGACAACCCGGGCAACGCTGGGAATGTCGGCGGTAATTCTTGACCCGATTCGTGTCAGGTGCTCGAAGGGGAGATTGACCGGGTCGGCAGTCATGCCATCCCGTGAGTTCACCGCCCTGATGGCAACGATCCACCCGTGGATCCGGTTGTCGCCTTTCACGCCCGTGCCAAGTCCGAGGAGGGCTGCAAAGCACTGCCAGGGGCGGTACTTCTCGACCAGTTCATCCTCGACAATCCAGTTGGCTTCGCGGATGACGGCAACCTTCTCTCTCGTCACTTCACCAAGCACTCTCACGGCAAGCCCGGGGCCCGGGAATGGCATCCGGTGCTGGATCTCCTTCGGGAGACCGAGCGTGCCGGCAACCTCCCGCACCTCGTCCTTGTACAGGTCGCGGATCGGCTCAATTACTCTGGTAAACTCCATCCGCAGCGGCATGCCGCCGACATTATGGTGGCTTTTTATCCCGCCCTCACTCTCGATCCGATCGGGATAGATAGTCCCCTGCAGGAGGCATGTTGCCCCGTGCTTCCGTGCTTCCCGCTCGAAGACCCGGATGAACCGTTCACCGATCGCCTTCCGCTTGGCTTCCGGGTCCGTAATCCCCGTAAGGGCATCGAGAAACTCGTCTTCGGCATGCACGATGTCGAGATGGATGGAACTGAAGATCGTCCGGATACGATCGGTCTCCCCTTTCCGCATCAGGCCGGTATCGATGTATATCGGGATCAGGTTGTCACCGATGGCACGGGCTGCGAGAGCGGCACAGACCGAACTGTCAACCCCTCCGGAAAGTGCCATGACCACCTTGTCGGTGCCGGCAGCGGTCCTGATCTCCTCGATTGCTTTTGTGATGAATTTTTCCGTATTGACCATGATTTGCTCCCTTTTTTGCCGGGTGGTGTGCCCGTTACGATGTCCGCTTGTTCGCCCTGCACGCCTCGACAAAACCAAGGTAGGGTGGCGACGGGCGGGTCGGCCGGGACCTGAACTCCGGATGGAACTGGGTGGCAAAGAAGAACGGGTGACCCGGGAGTTCAAGGCATTCCATCCTGTTTTTATTCGTTGCCGAGAAGACAAGGCCGGCTTTTTCCAGCCGGTCAATATGGGCCGGGTTCACCTCATACCGGTGCCGGTGCCGCTCGACAATCTGTTTCTGGCCATAGAGCCGGTTTGCCAGCGTGCCCTCCCTTATGTCTGCCGTGTAGTTCCCAAGACGCATTGTCCCGCCCAGATCGTTGACTCCTTCCTGTTCGGGCAGGATGGCGATCACGTGGGTTCCCTCGCCGAACTCCTCGCTCGTGGCATCGGCAATGCCTGCCTTGTTGCGGGCATACTCCACAGTTGCCAGCTGGAAGCCGAGACAGAGGCCGAGGAACGGGGTATTGTTCTCCCGGGCGAATCGGATTGCCTCGATCTTCCCCTCGATGCCCCGCTTCCCGAACCCGCCCGGAATCAGGATGCCATCGTAGTCCTTGAGTGAGCACCGCTCGTAGCGCTCGGCATCCAGCCATGCAATCTTCACTTCCGTGGAGAGCGCCCGGCCGGCGTGCTTCAGGGACTCCTTGATGCTGATATACACGTCCTCGATGCCGTACTTGCTCACGATGGCTACGGTCACCCGGTTTGTGTACTCCCGGTTCACGATCCGGTACCACGTGGTATCCGCTTCTCTCCGGTCAAGGCCGAGGTGAGCGGAGAGCACGTCTGCGATGCCCTCCTTCTCCATCTCCATGGGAACCGCGTAGGTATCCGGGGCAGTTGCCGCAGAAATAACCGCATTCTGCGGGAGATCGCAGAACGCCGATATCTTCCGTTTCGTCCCCGCCCCTATCGGGTTGGCGCTCCTGCCCACAATGATCTCCGCGTGAAGCCCGAGTTCCCGGAGGGCTTTGACCGAGTGCTGGGTCGGCTTGGTCTTCATGTCGCCCATCGTGTCCTCGGGAATCAGGGTTACGTGGATCAGGACATAATCGTGGGGCGGGATCTCACCCCGCATCTGCCGGATAGCCTCCAGAAACGGCATGCTCTCAATATCGCCTACCGTGCCACCGACCTCCACGAGGCAGATGTCCGCCTTTGTCCCGTCGGGAAACTCCTCTTCGGCCGCCTGGCGGATACAGGTCTTGATCTGATCGGTGATGTGGGGGATGATCTGGACGGTCTCCCCGAGGAAGTCCCCGCGGCGTTCCTTCTGGATGACCGTGCGGTACACTTTTCCGGTCGTGATGTTATGGGATGCCGTCAGCTCGATATCGAGAAACCGCTCGTAGTTGCCGAGATCGAGGTCGACCTCGCTCCCGTCCTTTAAGACGAACACCTCGCCGTGCTGGGCCGGATTCATCGTCCCGGCATCGATGTTCAGGTAGGGGTCGATCTTGACTGCGGTTACCCGGTAGCCCCTGTTTTTCAGGATCCGCCCCACGGACGCTGCGGTGATCCCTTTCCCAAGACCGCTCATCACGCCACCGGTAACAATGATGTACTTCACGCTGATCTCCCCGATTATTCTTGTATAGTTGCTCACAATCCCTATTAGTTGTATCTTATCGGGGAGAAGGAGGACAAAATCCCGGTCCCGGCAGGATGATGCCGGGTCATCCCCCAAAACCGCTGCCGGGATCTCACGTGGAGGCAAGGCAACGTTAATTTGCACCAATAGACAAAAATGTAGACTATGGTTTTCAGGAAATGTCCTTTTGTTCTGGCTGCATTTCTCGTAATCGTTCTGATAGTCCAGCCTGTGTTATCCGCTACCACGGTAACGTCGGAAAATGCTGAGAATGATGCGGCACTGGGACTCTTCAACAGTGCCGAGGTTCTTGTCTCGAATGGTGATTACGAGAACGCCATCCGGCTCTTTGACCGGTCGCTCGCCTCAAACACCACGATGCTGAAAAAGACGGATGCCATCCTGTACCTCTACCGGGACAAAGGCTACTCCCTGATTAAACTCGAAAGATTCCCTGATGCCATTGCAACGCTGGACGAGGGGCTGGCAGCATACCCGAATGACGCCATGCTCTGGAACAACAAGGGCTACGCACTCAAAAGTCTCGGGAAGACTCAGGAAGCCCTCGCGGCCTATGACAAATCGATAGGTTTCGATCGCAACTATACCAATGCCTACATCAACCGGGGGGACCTCCTCAGCCAGATGGGGAGGTACACCGAAGCTGCTGACGCTTACACCAGAGCAAACGAGACGGATCCGTTCAATGTTGCTGCTTCTTACGGACTCGTGGCAGCCAGGAAAGGTGAGGCCGGATCCACCGGGACCATGACCGCTCTTCTTGCTATCCTCGTCATCGTGGCAGCCGGGATCGTTGTCTGGTATGTAAAATACCGGAGGCCTGCCGGATCTGCACCGGAAGAGAAAAGATCAAAATCCAAATCCAAAAAGAAATAACAAACCAATTTTACTTCTCAGCCGTTATTGCAAATGACGCAGAGGTCCGCGAGAGCAGGGTCTTTTTTTCGCCATCCGCCCATACATCTGCTTCCATGAATGCGACCCGGCGCCCCTTTTTGATGACCCGTGCTTCTGCATGGATAATGCCATGCCGGATACCCTTGATGAAGCTGGTCGATTCTGCAATCGTGGCAATACCCTCGTTCTTCTCAAGGAGCGGGTAGAGGGCGAGTGCCATTGCCTCGTCAGCGATTGCAACGAGCATCCCTCCCTGCAGCCAGCCAACACCGTTATGCATAGCCGGCCGGACAGGCATAGACAGCATGGCAATTCCTGGTTCCGCATTCACGATATCAATCCCGGTCAGGCAGAAAAAAGGATTGGCAGATCTCCCCTCTTTTTTGATCTTTTCAAGATACGACATAGGACACATTACAAGGTTTCCGGTGCAAGAGGATTAAGATTGCTTTTTTGAACCTCCGGAATTTTTATCATTCTCACGATTCCCGCACGTTTAATATGCTCCTTTGGATGACCTCTTCTGTATGCAGGATGAAGAGACAAAAGAGATGCTTGCCGACCTTATCTGGCTCAATGCCGTCATTGCTACCGAGCTCATCCAGATAACCGAGAACTCGTCTGCGATCCTCCGGAAAAGTCCGCCGCCAGAAAGCTGTATCGCCGAACACCATGCGCTCCGCAGTACCGCACTTGCCATAGCCGAGAGATACCGGCCCGGAACGATGCTTGCCCGGCACCTCGGCAAACACCAGTAACGTTATGGGGATTCTCGGCCTAAACGTACAGGACAGCCCATCTCCACGCACAAGGATGAGGAAGAACGTAAACGGGCTGAAGGCCCGGACATATACCCGGACTACCTGCATCTGACACCAGCTACCATGAACGCCGCACCCGACATTCCCTACAGCCTCGTCATTCCGGCATACAATGAGGAAAACCGCATCCGGCCCCTCTTTGATGCCATTGGTCGTTTTGATGGGGAGCTGATCGTAGTCTGCGACGGAACTGACAGGACCGCACAGGTTGTTCAGGAGATTGTTCGCACGCGGACAGACCTTGCGATCCGGTGCCTGACCTTCGATCACCGTCTCGGGAAAGGTGGCGGCGTCATCACCGGCCTTGCAGCTGCCCGGGCCCCGCTTGTTGGTTTTTTTGATGCTGACGGTTCAACAACCATTTTTGAGATGATGCGGCTTTTTTCCTTTCTTTCCCATAACGATTGTGCCATCGGTTCGCGCTGGGCAGACGGCTCAACGCTCACCGTACGGCAGGGAATTTTGAGGCAGCTTGAAAGCCGGAGCTTCAACATGCTGATCCGGTTCCTGTTCGGGTTAGACTTTAACGATACCCAGTGCGGGGCAAAGGTCTTTAAAAAGACCGCGATCGACCGGATTCTTCCGCTCATCGTTTCCCGGGGATTCGAATTCGATGTCGAAATTCTCTGGCAGTTACGCCGGGCCGGCTGCCAGGTCGTTGAGGTCCCGATCGAGTGGCAGAACAAGGGTGATTCCCGTGTCAGGAAGCGTGACATGATGCGGATGGTCGCCAACCTGTTCCTGATCCGGCTGGGATTGAGACAACCATGACACCCCCGACAAGGGAAGATCTGAAAAAAGATGCGTTCCGGCTTTTCGAGGAAGGCAGGTACCAGGAGTCCCTGCAGATCTGCACCGAAATTCAGCCGGCAGAGCGCGATTCTGCTGTCGAGATCCTTACGGCAACAAACCTGTATTACACAGGAAAAACGGAGGATGCCGAGGTCTGTTTCCGGGACCTTTTACAGAAAATGCCGGACTCATCGTATGTCCACAGTTACCTGGGAAAAGTGCTGGACATGCGCGGCGATGAGGGGGCGATCGCCGAGTATGCTGCAGCAGTCCACCTCGACCCGGAGAACCAGGATGCCCTGCGGAGCTATGCAGGTTACCTCCTTTCCCGGAGGGACTATCACGGTGCGCTCCCCGCCCTCCTCCGCCTTGTCCGGATTGCAAAAAAACCTGACGATGTCAGGAACCTGATGAGGGCGCTCATCGAGATAGGGGATGCGGAGGAAGCCCTCGCCCTCCATGCCTCATCCGGGGGGGAGTATGGTAAGACCCCCGAATATATCGACGCCCTGGCAGAGACCTGCGACTTCCGGCATGCTGCCGAAGCGGCCTGCCGGATTTACCAGGAGACCAAAGATAAGGCAGTGCTCCGCAAATACCTCGGTTATCTTTCCCGATATGATATCCAGGCCTCGCTTGCCGCCTATGCCACCCATGCCCACAGGGTGACGGACTGCGATATCCTGTTCGATTACATTCTGCTCCTCAAATCCAATGGTGATTACACTCAGGCACTGGACGAGGCCGAGATCCTCCTCTCCCGTTCGCAGGACCCCGTATACCGGCTGCTGCGGGCTGACCTGCTCGCGGCACTTGGCAGGCATGATCCGGCGCTCGCTTCGTATGAGCAGCTGGTCCATGATGAACTCGCGTCGAAAAACGACCTGGACATGCTTGGCCGGGTCATAGGGACCTATCGCACGTATCTGATGACCAGGCTGCCTGCCGCTTCTGCAACCGAACGGTTCCTCTCGCACGTATCCCGGGATGTCAATGTAGTAAGTCTGCTTGAAACCGCCCGCCTCTATGAGGACCAGAATAACGGGACCGAGGCGCGGGCATGGTACTACCGGGCATACCGCACTGATTACCTGAGCGGTGGCCTCGCGTATGCACGATTCCTGTCGGCACATGGCGAGGACCGAGAATGTGAGAAAGTGATGCTCTACATCCTGTCCAATGTCAGGAAAGGGGATGACCTCGTCTACGTAGCTTCGATGATCCTTGACGAACCGGGAGGAATGTTCCGGCTCAGGCGCCTGATGACCCAGCTGGTGAGACGGCTGGAGGAGCGGAGAACAACCCTGAACACCCGCGGACTTGAACTGCTGGCAATGGCTTTTTTCATCACCGCATCCAATGCTCTGGAAGTGACGGACTATGCGGGCTGCAAGTATTACTGCCTCTGCGGGATTGACGTGATGCCTGCTCATACAACGGCAATCCGTCCCGAGGACTTCCTCCGGCTCATCCGTACATGCAAAGAGAAATCGGTCGCTGACCGCCCGATCATGAACGTCCCTCAGGTGCACAGGAAAGCCACTGCACCGGCACCGTCAGTGACAGACCATCTCGATCTTGACGAGCAGGAGCAGAAGATCGTCCTGTTCCTCCGCTCGCACCGGCAGGGGACCGAGATGGAACTCCGCACTCTGCTTGGCACCCGCAGAGTCGTGGGGATCGTGAACCGTCTGGTGCAGAAAGCATCACGGAAAGGCATTCACCTGCTCGAGAAGAAAGGTGTCGGGGAAAATGGAGAGATCTATGAATACACCGGAACCTGAACCAATGGACCGGGAGAAGCTCGAGAGCATCAACATCATCAATGCCCTGCGGCGCGGGACCGTCCCCGCCAGCGGGCTTGAACGGATAGCTGTCGGCCTGGAGATCGTGGAAGATGTCATCGGCAGGCAGCTGGATTACGTGGCGCAGGGAGGCGGGGACACCAAGTTCGTCCGCGGGGAATACGGGAGCGGCAAGACGTTCCTTGTCGCCCGTGCCCTGGAGATTGCCCGCATCAAGGGTTTTGTCACCTCGCAGGTGGTGATCTCCTCGCAGACACCGCTCCATAAGCTGCGCGGGGTCTACCAGCAGATTGCGGCGAACCTCCGGACACCGGAGGAAGACCATGCCCTCAAGACCATCATCGACAACTGGCTGTTCGCCATCGAGAACCGCCTTCTTTCGGTGAGCGGGAGCGGGGCTGAAGATGCAAAACTCCAGTCTGCTACCGAGCGGGAGATCGAGGCCTCCCTTGCCGGGATCAGCGAGGTGAACACGGCGCTTGCTGCAGCCCTGCGGACATATTACCGGGCAAACAACGCGGGAGAGTTTGCCCTGGCGCAGGCTGCCCTCGGATGGATCGCCGCGGAGCCCAACATCGGGCGGGACTTCAAGGCAAAGGCCGGGATCCGGGGGGACATTGACGATGCGGTCGCGTTCATCTTCCTCAGGGGACTCATTGCCATCATCCGCGGCGCGGGCTACCAGGGCCTTGCCATCGCTGTGGACGAGATCGAGACCACCCAGGGGCTCCAGCGAAGCCAGCGCGAGAAGGGTTACCAGACACTTGTCCAGATCATCGACGCTCTTGACCGGGGAGAGATGCCCCGATGCTACTTCCTCTTCACCGGCACACCGGCGCTGTATGACGGGTCCCGTGGTATCCGTTCCATTCCCCCCCTCTACGACCGCATCAGCGTTGTGCAGGACGACACCTATAAAAATCCCCGCCAGCCGCAGATCATCCTTGTAAAGTTCGACACCGCCAAACTTGAGCAGGTCGCCCTGAAGGTGCTGGATGTGTACGCAAAGGCATACTCCGAGCCGGACCGCGAGCGGGTCTCCCACCGCTTTATCCGGGCGATGATCAAAAAGATCACAACGCGTTTTGGCGGCCGCATCGATATCATCCCCCGCATATTCCTCAAGGAATTTGTCGATATCCTCGACAAGTGTGAGCTCTACGACGATTATAACCCGGCAGAGGGTTATGACTTCGATACCGATCACCTGCAGGGTGAGCTGAAGAAAGAGGAGGAGGCGGTGATGGTTGTCAGGTTCTGATGGCAGGTTCATAACCTTTTTTCGTAAAGGAAGACAACCTACCGGTATGCGCAGGGTGTGGCCTCTTCTTCTCACGGCAGCGTTGTTTTCCCTTGCCGTCCCGGTTGCCGGCGCAATCGGGATGACCATCGGTGCCACACCGGCAGAGCCACGCATCGGTGATGCCGTGACCCTCTCCGGCACGGTCACCGGTATCAATACGATTGCCGTCTACCTGTTTGTAACCGGTCCTGGCCTCGATCCCCGGGGCGCAACGCTCGACAACCTAAACATACCCGCCGGCCACGGGCTGTTCACCACAGCGCCGGTGAATCTGGAGAACGGCAACTGGTCATACGTATGGGACACATCGATAATCATTGGTACGCTCAAACCCGGGAACTACACGATGCATGTTGTCTCTTCACCGGTCGAGCGCCTGCGCTTCAATGAGGGAGAGTCTGCCACGATCGGGGTCACATTCCTTCCGCCATCCCGGACCGAACCGGAAGCCCCGCTCGATCCGGTGCTGCCAGTCATTGCGCTGGGGGTTCTTGGGATCCTGTATCTGGGAGCTCGGGGGAAGCAGGAGTAGCGGTTTTTTTATCGAACTCTGGTGCAACGCACTGGTTGAAAAAGTTGCTTTTGCGGAAATTCATTTTTTTCTTTGATGACGCTCATGGGGGTTCGCCCCGCCTTTGTGGTGCCCCTTTTGCGATGACTGCATAATACCTTACAAAATAGTGTCGAATTCTCTGCTCTGTTGAAAGTATCTGCCCTTTGCTCAGTGGAATAGGGGAGCGTGACCCCCTCGCTCCCCCAAAGGGGGAGGCCCCCCAAGGGGGTAAAACCCCCTTGACTCCCATTTATTGTAACATTTTTCCTACGATCCCAAAACACAGTCATGCTCCACGGGGCGAGCCCCGACGAGGCGGCGAGCGCCCGTGGTTCCATCGTAATTCTCGTGGCAATTTGTTTTTGACACCTTTTCTACAGAGCAGAAGTTTCTGCTCTGTTGAAATCCTCGAGAACGTGATGATGCTCTTTTGGGCTCCCCTCACGCTCTGCCCCCGCCGCTGACGCATCCCCCACTTTGCGATGACAACGTATTACCGGGAACATTATGTGAATCATCACACTGCGCCCCGTCCCCCATCGGGAGGCTGGTGGCACACGAGGGGACATCATTTCTTCAGAAAAAAAGGTTTTTTTTGGGAGTAAAAAAGATTACAGTTCCCTTCGCACCCGCACTGACCGTGCATGGGCGTAAAGGCCTTCCGCAGTTGCAATGGTTTCGACAATATCTCCGATCGCCTCAAGCCCCTCGCGGTCGAGGATTTCTACCGATGCCGTCTTGCAGAAGTGCCCGACATCGAGGCCGGAATACATCTTCGAGTACCCTGCCGTCGGGAGGCAGTGGTTGGTGCCAACCGCGTAATCCCCGCAGGCAACCGCCGAATACCTGCCGACAAAGATGGCGCCGGCGTTCTTCACGCTCATGACAACCGGGAGGGGATCGGCGACCTGGATGGAGAGGTGTTCCGGTGCAACGATATCGGACGCAGCAACAGCTTCCTCGATCCCGGCAACGATGGTGTAGCCGGAGTTCTTCAGCGCCTGCCCGATGATCTCCTTCCGCGGAGCGGACGCGAGCTCACGGTCAATCTCCTTTGCCACCTTTGCCGGGAGGGTCTTGTCGGTGGTGATCAGGATGCAGGCTGCATTTGGATCATGCTCGGCCTGTGTAAGGATATCGGCAGCGACAATGCGGGGATCGGCCGTCTCGTCGGCGATTATCCCAATCTCGCTCGGGCCGGCCGGGAAATCGATCTCCGCGTGCTCGCGGAGCATCATCTTTGCAAGCGTCACGTACACATTACCCGGGCCGACAATCTTCTGTACCCTGCGTATGGACCCGGTTCCGAGAGCCATTGCCGCTATCGCCTGTGCACCGCCGGCACTATATATCTCGGTGACACCCGCGATATCGAGGGCAACGAGCGTCAGCGGCTTGATCGGCGGGGGAGAGCAGGCACAGACTTCCTTTACGCCGGCAACCCATGCGGGAACTGCACACATCAGGGCAGAGGAGGGGTAGGCAGCCCGCCCGCCGGGTACATAGATGCCCACCCGATCGAGGGCGGTTGTTTTCACTCCCAGCA
>ERZ795054.1047-NODE-1047-length-28134-cov-3.900887_pt1 | contig 28134 bp, 26 predicted proteins | sample MGYA00375138_ERZ795054 | MGnify/ENA primary metagenome ERZ795054 (study PRJEB30183, sample SAMN05720215) | anaerobic digester metagenome | isolation source: active sludge of municipal wastewater-treating anaerobic digesters | place: USA | collected 2014-12-23 ... | reverse complement strand
GGTTCCAGCGTCACCGAGGCGCCGTTGCGCAGCCGGTCGCAGAACGCGACGAACTGTCCCCGAGGGAATTGCCGCATCAAATAGCCCGCCAGACTTCCCGCCTGTCCATACCACAGCGCCACCTCCTCGGGCCTCTGCGCGGCATGACGATAGTTGAGATTGAAGAAAGCTTCCAACGACGGGGAGGCTTCTTTCAGTTCCCGGCCGCCCGAAGAGACCGCGCCGCCGTAGTCCCCTTCCATGCGCATGGCCACGCCCTCGTTCAGCCAATCCGGCGGCACGCTCCCCCGGGCGGCGAAGTAGTCCTGCACGAACAGGTGAGCCATCTCGTGGGCCATGGTCCGGCGGAACTCGTCGCCCTCGAAAAGAAAAATCCGGCGGGCCTTCACGTCGACATGCCCGCCGGCCCAGGCGGGCATGACCTCCACCGCACGGTAACGCTCGGCGCTCGAATAGAGAACGACCTGTATTTTTCCGTCCTTGGCCCAGGGCGCGAACGGCAACAGGTCCAAAAGCAGTTTGGCGTGCAGTCCCTCCAACGTGTTCAAAACGCCGGCGGGCGGATAAGGGGATTCGTATTGGACGGAAAAATGGCGGGAGGCGATGAAATGCGGGAGTTCCTGCGCGGCAAAAACCGAAGACGCCGCCAAACCGGCCAGCAAACAGACGGCCAGGCGGCGCGTCATGCGGATCGACGCAGGATCCGCCGGGCGACGGCGGCGTCGATCCGGAGACGAGCGGCCAATTTTTCCAGGGTCGGGAACGCCTTTTCCGAACGGATCTTCTTCACGAAAACCACTTTGATTTTTTTACCCCGCAAGTTCCCCCTGAAATCCAACACGTGCGCCTCGATGGACAGGCGCGGAGCCCGCCGGCCCAGGGTCGGACGGAACCCCACGTTGCACATGCCGGGTTTCTCCGTGCCGTTCGGCAGGACCACCCGCACCGCGAAAACTCCCGGCGGCACCAGTTTTTCGTCCGGCACCCGCACGTTGGCCGTGGGAAAACCCAGCCGCCGGCCCAGGCGGTCCCCCCGCACCACCTGGCCGGAAAGGAAATACGGGTATCCCAGTTTACGGTTGGCGGCGGCCAGTTCGCCGCGCCAGAGGTCCCGTCGGATCTTTCCCGAAGAGACGCGTCGGCCTCCCAGAGACACCTGCGGCACGATGTGCACGGGCACGCCGTGCGAAGCGCCCAACTGTTTCAGCAGGCCCAGGTGGCCGGCGCGGCGGCGGCCAAAGCCGAAGTTGAACCCCACCACCACCTGTCGGGCCCCGTAGCGGCGCAGGAGATGTTCCTTGAAAAAGTCCTCCGGCGAGAGGGCGGCCAGTTTTTTCCCGAACGCCAGAAACTCCACGCGGTCCACGCCGATCGAACGCAGGAGCTCGGCCTTTTCTTCCGGCAACGTGATGAGCAGCGGACCTTTTTGAGGCGAGAAATACAGGCGGGGCGGACGGGCGAACGTGAGCGCCAGGCTGGACAGCCCCGCCTTCCGGGCCAGCGACACCGCCTTCCGAAGGATGACCCGATGGCCGACGTGGACCCCGTCGAACGTGCCGATGGTGAGGACCGTCCCTCGTCGGGGAGCGCTCATCGGACGGCCGCCGGTTCCCCGGCGGGAAAAAGCGCCGGCAGTTCGTCCATGGGGATGAAGGCGCGTTCCCAGTCCGTCGGCTCCATGGAGAAATCCCCGTTCCACGCGAAAGCGTCCGCCCGGGAGAACCGGCCGATGCTTTCACGGCACAGGGAGGCCAGGGTGGCGCCCAAACCGAGTTGTTCCCCCACGTCCCGCGCCAGAGAGCGGACATAGGTCCCCTTGGAACACTCCACCACGAAATGCGCGTCGGGCGGGGCATAGGAGAGGAGGTCGAAGCGGCTGATCTCCACGGTCTTTTCCGGAAGCGGCATCTCCACGCCCCGGCGGGCCCACTCGTGGAGGCGGCGGCCGTTCACCTTCACGGAAGAATATCGAGGCACGCGCTGACGGATGGGGCCGAGGAATCGTTTAAAGAGCCCGGCCAGCGCCTCATCGGACACCGCCGCGACCCTCCGCGCGTCCGTTTCCTGCCGAAGGATCTGCCCCGTGATGTCGTCCGTGTCGGTGACCACGCCGAGCCGAAAAGAGCCCCGATAGACCTTGCGCTGGCGCATAAGGCGCTCCTGCCATTCCAGCGCCTCCCCCATGGCCAGAAGCAGGAGTCCCTGGGCCAGGGGATCCAGGGCGCCGCAATGGCCTATCTTCTTGGTGTGGAGCGCCCGGCGCGCCCAAAGGACGGCGTCGTGCGAGGTGGGGCCGGAGGGCTTGTCCAACAGGAGGACTCCGGAAAAAAAGGGATGCGGATGGTCGGACAAAAGGAGGAACGTCAGGCGGGAAGGATTTTTTGCAGCCGGGAGAGGACGGACTGGACGGTGTTTTCCAGATTGCCGTCGACGGTGCAGCCGGCCGCGTTCTTGTGACCGCCGCCGCCGTAGGCCACGGCCACACGGAGAACGTCCACCAGCCCCTTGCCGCGGAAACTCACCTTCATCTTGCCGGCGATCTCGGTCTCTCGGACGAACAGGGCCACCTGCACGGAAGGCACCATCAGGCCGTAGTTGATAAATTCCTCGGTCTCTTCCGGGCCGGAGGAGGTCTCGATGAAATCCCGCTGGGTCAGCGAGATCACGGCCACGCGGCCCTGGAACTCCAGCCGCAGGGACCCCATGGCGCGGCCGAGGAGTTTCAGGGAAGATTCGGTGCGGGTGTTGTAGAGCCGGCGGGTGATGTCGGAGACGTCGATTCCGACACGATGGAGTCCGGCGGCCACCTCGTGACTGCGGGCGTTGGTGTTCACCTGCTGGAAGCGGCCCGTGTCGGTCACCAGCCCCACATACAGGCACATCGCCTCGTCCCGCGAAAGTTTCAATTCGGCGTGCTGGAAGAAATAGTACAGGAGTTCTGAATTGGAAGAGGCCTGCGCGTCGATCAGGTTGATGTGGCCGAAGGTGGCGTGGTGGGCGTGGTGGTCGATGTTGATGACCGTCTTGGCCTGGGACTTCAGGTCAATGATGTTCCCCATCCGTTCCGGTCCGGAACATTCCAGGATGATGGCCACGTCGTAGGCCTTGTCCACCCGGCGCGCCGAACGAATGGCCTCCGCGCCGGGCAGGAACCGCAGATTTTTCGGCACGGGTTCGGAATTGTAGATGTCGGCCTGTTTTTTCCAGCGGCGCAGGAGGCTGGCGAGGGCCAGCTCGGAACCGATGGTGTCGCCGTCGGGCTTTTCGTGCCCGGCCAGGAAGAACGTACGGTTTTCCCGCACGGTCCGGAGGATGCGGGTGATGATCTTATCGCGGTTTCTTTCGCTGAGGCGGGCGGGCACTTTTCTTTTCCTTTTTGAGGGCGGAGGGAGACGCGGGCTTTCGTCCGCGAGAGGCCGGCCGGACGACAGGCTTCTTCTCGGGCTCCGGGGGCACCGGCTGGGATTCCTGATGGATCTGCTCGATGAGTTCAAAAACCCGGGCGGCCTTCTGGGGCGTCTGATCGTGGATGAAAACGAGGGTGGGGATGCGTTTAAGGCTTTCCAGGCGGCGCATGTCCTGATGAATTTCGTGCCGCATGTGTTCCAGCGCCCCGGCGGTGCGGAGACGGTCGTCCTCGCTGCCGAGGACGGAGTAGAACACCTTGGCCTGCATGAGGTCCTCGGTGACCTCCACGCCGGTGAACGTCACAAAACCGATGTCCGGGTCCTGGCGCTCGACGACGACGCGCGATATCTCTTGGAGGAGGAGTTCGTTGATACGTTCGATACGGCGAGACCACATAGACAACTCCCGGGAAGGGCGGCGGTGGCCGGGTTTCAGAGGCCGGACAAAACTGAAAATTCCGGCGGATTTTTTGCCGGCGCCGGGTTTCCGATCCCGGCTCTCTGTTTAGAGCTTCCGCGCCTTCTTTTCGATGATGTAAAACTCGATGCGGTCCTGGGGTTTGACGTCCTGAAACCCCTCCAGCGACAGACCGCACTCAAAACCTTTTTCCACCTCGCGCACGTCTTCCTTGAAACGTTTGAGGTTGGCGATGGCGCCGTCGAAGACGATGGCGCCGTCACGGACCAGCCGGACCTTGGCCGAACGGACGATGCGGCCGTCGGTCACGTAACAGCCGGCCACCGTGCCCGCCTTGGGCACGCGGAACACCTGGCGGACCTCCGCCCATCCCGAGGTGACCTCCTGTTCCGCCGGCGACAGGAGGCCTTCCAGCGCCGCCTTAACCACGTTGACCATCTCATAAATGATGCGGTAGGTCTTGATCTCCACCCCTTCCCGCCGCGCCAGTTCCTCGGAACTGGGGTCGGGCCGGACGTTGAATCCGAAGATGACCGCGTCGGAGGCGGCCGCCAGGATCACGTCGGAGGCGTTGATGCCGCCGATGCCGGAATGGATGATCTTCAGCGAAATCTCCGAGGTGGCCAGTTTTTCCAGGGAATCCCGCACCGGTTCCAGAGAGCCCTGCACGTCGGCTTTGAGGACGATGGGAAGAAACTTGATCTTGCCGGCCGCCACCTCGTCGTGGAGCCCTTCCAGGGTGAGGTGTTGCCGTCGAGAATGGGCGGCGTCGGAAGCGATGGCCTGACGCCTCTCCGCGATCTCCCGCGCCTCGCGTTCCGAAGCCACCACCATGAACTTGTCCCCGGCCCGGGGGGTGGTCGAAAAACCGAGGATCTCGACGGGGCAGGAGGGCGGGGCCTCTTTCCCCCGCTGGCCGGCGTAATCCAGAAGCGCGCGCACCTTGCCCGCCGCCAGGCCACACACGAACGCGTCGCCCACGCGCAGGGTGCCTTTTTGCACCAGAACCGTGGCGACCGCGCCCCGGCGAGGATCGAGTTTGGCCTCCACCACCACGCCCTGGGCCGGACGGTTGGGATTGGCCTTCAGTTCGAGGAGTTCCGACTCCAAGAGGATCATCTCCAGAAGGGTGTCGAGGTTCTTGTTCTGCCGGGCGGAGACCTCCACCATCACGGTCTTGCCGCCCCAGTCCTCGGCGATGAGTTTGTGTTTCGTCAGTTCCTGCTTGATGCGCTGCGGGTTGGCGGTGGGCAAATCGCATTTGTTGATGGCCACCACGATGGGGACGCCGGCGGCCTGGGCATGGTCGATGGCCTCGACCGTCTGCGGCATGACGCCGTCGTCGGCGGCGACCACCAAAATCACCAGGTCCGTGGCCTGGGCCCCCCGCGCGCGCATGGCGGTGAACGCTTCGTGGCCGGGGGTGTCCAAAAAGGTGATATAGCCCTTTTCGGTCTTCACCTGATAGGCCCCGATGTGTTGCGTGATGCCGCCCGCCTCTTTCTCCGCCACACGGGTTTTTCGGATGGCGTCCAAAAGGGATGTCTTGCCGTGGTCCACGTGGCCCATCACGGTCACCACCGGCGGCCGGGACCTGAGCAGGGACGGGTCGTCGGGCGAATCGAGGACCTCGTCGGCGTACGTCGGGACGACTTCCAGATCGAACTGGAACGAATCGGCGATCTTGCCGGCCAACGCCACGTCCACGCGTTGGTTGATGTGGACGATCTTCCCCAGGGACATGAATTTTTTCAGGACGTCCGGCACCTTCACGTTCATCTTGTCGGCCAATTCCTTCACCGTGACCATCTCGTTGACCTTGATCTTGGGACGCGGGGGGGCGGGTGGGGCGGGCGGAACGACAGCCGCCGGTTTCGGAGGCGCCGCCGGCGCCGGTTTGGGCGGCACGGCGGGGGCGCTGGAAATTTTGGCCGCCGGAGGAGAAGCGGGCTCTTTTGTTTCGACCGCGGGCGCCTTCGCTTTTACTTTTTTGGCCGGAACTTTCTTCGCCGGGACCTCGGCGGGGGCGGCCGCGGCTTCCGCCGCAACGGCTTTCTTCTTCGGTTTGGCGGCCTTCGGTTCAGCCGTCGCCGGCGCCGAAGTGTCCACCGCCTTTTTGGGCTTGACGGCTTTCGCGGAGGTCTTGGGTTTGGTCGGTTTCTTCCCGTCTTCCAAGGCGACGGCCTCTTTGGAAGCTTTGGGCGAAGCGGCCTTTTTCGCCGCCGGAGCTTTTTTCGTCTTCTTCTCGTCAGTCATCTTTCTGCTCCGTCCCCTGTTCCTGTTTGCGTTTGGATTTTTTTCCCTCCGCCGCGGGTTTTTCCGCTGGGGCGGCCGATTCCCCGGCGGGGGCGGCCTCGGCCGCGGGTTCTTCCGTCTCTTTGGCTTCTTTTTCAGCCGCCGGCTCCGGAGAAACCGCCTCCGGCTCGGCCGGCGGCGTCGAGGGGGCCGCGGCCTCCTCTTCGGCCTTTTTCTTCAGATACTCCTTGGCGGACTCGATGATCTTTTCCGCGGTTTTTTCACCGATGCCGGAGAGCGCGGTCAAATCGTCCGGTTTGGCGCCGGCCAGACGGGAAATGTCCCCCCAGCCGCCTTTGCGGAGCACGTCCGCGGTTTTCGGGCCGACCCCCTCCAGCTGGGACAGGGCGCTGATGTGCGCGGCGTTGTCGGCGGCGTTGGCCTCTTTCTTCTGCGATTCGGAGCGCACGTCGATCTGCCATCCGGTGAGGCGGGAGGCGAGACGCACGTTCTGTCCGTTCTTGCCGATGGCCAGCGACAGTTGATCGTCGCTCACCAGCACCTCGGCCTTCTTCTCCTCGTGGCTGATGACGGTGACGGAAAGCGGCTTCACCGGTGAAAGAGAGGCGGCGATGAAAGCGGTGGTGTCGGGCGTGTAGGCGACGAGGTCGATGCGCTCCCCCTGAAGTTCGTTGATGATGGGCCGCACGCGGGACCCCTTCACGCCCACGCAGGCGCCGATGGGGTCCACTTTGGGGTTGTTGCTGCGCACCACCACTTTGGACCGGAACCCGGCCTCGCGCACCACCTCCACGACCTCCACGGTCTTTTCGTAGATCTCCGGCACTTCCTGCTCGAAAAGCCGTTTCACGAAATCGGCGTGGGCGCGGCTGAGGATGATCTCCGGCCCGCGCGGCCCTTTTTCCACTTTCAAGATGACGGCGCGGATGCGGTCGCCCACGGTCCAGCGTTCCCGCCGGACCTGTTCGCGCACGGGGAGGATCCCCTCGGAGCGGCCGAGGTCCACGATGAGATTCCGGTTGGAAAAGCGGTGAACGGCCCCGTTGATGAGGGTGCCTTCCTTGGGTTTGTATTCGCTGAAAACCGTCTCGCGTTCCGTCTCCCGGATCTTCTGGACGAGGACCTGTTTGGCCGTCTGGGCGGCGATGCGCGCGAACTCGGCGGCATCCACGGGGATCTTGAACTCGCTGCCGACGTCTCCGGCGCCGCGCACCTTCTTCGCCTCGGCCACGGAGATCTCGATCACCGGATTGGTGACCGTCTCCACGATGGTCTTGACGACGCTCGCCTTGATCTGCCCGCTCTCCGGGTCGATCTTGGCCTCCACGTTGACCTGCTGGCCCACGTGTTTCCGATAAGCGGACACCAGCGCCTGCTCGATCATGTGCAGGATGTCCTCTTTTTTTATGCCCTTGTCGCGTTCGATCTGTTCGAGCACGGGCATAAGTTCGTTCTTCAGTATTTGCGTCATGACATGTCCTTTTCAGCGTTGCCGCCCAACGCGACGGGCGGGTCGAGCCGCGCGCCGGCGATGGAGGAAAGCGGTATTTTCACAAAACCCGAGGTGCGGTCTTCCAAGACCAGTTCCCCGTTTTCAACGCGCACCAGCCGGCCGTGAAAATGTTTCTGGCCGTTCTGCTGGGCGTAGAGATTGACGAAAGCGTCCATCCCCGAAAAACGTTCGAAATCCTCGCGTTTGCGCAGGGGCCGGTTCAGTCCCGGCGAGGAGATCTCCAGACTGTAGGCGTGGGAGATGAGTTCGGACCGGTCGAGGACCTCCCCCAAACGGTCGTTCCATTGCTCGCAATCGGCCAAGGAAAAGCCGCCCGCCTTGTCCAGATAAAACCGCAGGGTCCAGCCGTTCGGTTCACGCTGGTATTCCACCTCCACCAGTTCCACGCCCTCTTGGGCGAGGACCGGCGAGACCAGCGTCCTGACTTCGTCAACCATGCCCATCCGGGGCTCCCCCTACAAACAAAAAAGTGGCCAAAACTTCAGCCACTTGTTGATAAGCATACCACATCCGCCGGTGAGCGGTCAAGGGCGAGCCGGCGGCCCGCCAATCGCCCGTAGCCTCGAACCACGGACGATTCCGGTGGGAACGAAGCTCCGAGACAGAGTCCGGGGTCTACGCCACCGTCAACACCGCCCCCGGTATATTCTAGAGCTGGTAGGAGATCCCCAGGAAATAGTGCGAGGACGAGTAATTGTAGCGATAGACCGTCTCGTAATCCATGTTGGAGTCGGCGTTCTGCCACGCCCCCTGGGCTTGGAGAGAAAGTCCCTTCAGGAGAGGATAGCCCAACGAGGCGCGGAAGGTGGTCACGTCCGAAGAGATGGTGTCCGCGGTATACGTGCCGTCCACGCGCTGCACGGGCCGGTCGGCGTAGTCGCGCGTGCTGAACAGATAGGACAGGCCGACGGAGAGCTTCTCCTTGAACCGCAGGTTGACGCGGGGGCCGATCCCCAGTTCGGCGTAGTCGTAATAGTTCTCGTTGAACTTGGTGCGGCCGGCGTCGTAGTTGTGCTGGTCGGAGTTCAGCAGGGCGTAGGAGGCGTCCAGGCCGGCCAGGCTTTCCACGCCCACATGGAACAGGGCCACGGTCGGCAGCTGATAGCGGTAGGCCAAGGACACGTAGGTGAACATGTCCTTGCGCGTGTCGGCGGAAAAGGTGCCGTCCCGCTTGACGATCTTCTGGTCGGAAAAGTCGCGGCGAGAACCGAGGAGGTAGCCGGAGAGCATGGACTTCCGGGTCACCGCGGCGTCCGCTCCGACGGAGAAATCCATCGCGCTGAAATCCAACACATCCTCGCCGGCGTTGATCTCCGCGCCGTACTGTTTGGTGGCCAGGCTCTGGAAGTTGGGGAAGGCCGTCGTGTAATAGTCCGCCCCCAGGCGCACGCTCTTCCAGAAATCCCCCTCCCGCTCCACCTCCACGCCCACCGCGGTCTTGTCGTAATCGAAAAGACCGTCGCCCCATTTCTCGTCTTTGGTTTCCTTGACCAGTTCCTGCCGGTAGGAGGTGTAGAGTTTGCCCTTCCAGCCGGGGGTCAGCACGTAGATGCCCTTGACGGAGAGTCCGCGGGTCTGCTGTTCCTGGGTCAAGAAGCCGCCGCCGGCCAGTTCCTGAACGTCGCGGGACTTGCGGTAGCCCAGCATGGCCGTGGGCAGAACGGATAGTTTCTCCCCGAAACGCATGCCGGGGACGAAGACCAGGTTCCCGTTGAAACCGTTCACGTCGCTGTCGGCGAAGTTGGAGCGGCCGAGATAGGATTCCAAGTTCAGGTAAGGGACCCAACGGAACTCCGCCGAAGCGGAGGCCGCCACCACGCCGCAGAACGCGGCAAAGATTACGGTTCGGGAAATCCGGCGCATGTTCATGTTAGTTGTTTAACAACCCCGCTTTCTTGAAGATGGACGGGCTGATCACCACGTCGAGTTTCCGGTCGCCATACAGGGAAGACGTGGCCACCGATTCGTAGTTGATGCCTTGAATGGAGTCGGACGTCAGACTCGCCGCCTGCAAAAAGCTCAACCGGTCGCCGTCGTCGTTGAAATAATACTGGTCCACCTGGAGCGTGATGGCGGACTGACCGGGCACGGTGTAGGTGTTCAACTGGGAGATCTTGTTGGAGCTGAGGATCTCCAGCGACGAGGAGGCGGCCCAGGTCTTGTCGTTGAAGAGGGTCTCGGCCTTGCGGGCGTATCCCTCGCTGCCCTTATAGGAAGCGGCCACGGCGGCGTCGGCGAAATAGTCCAGGCGCTTGCTGTTGGAGAACCCCGCGGCGTCTATCCCCCGGGTGTCGCCCACGGTGACGCCCGCGTCGGCGCTCTCGTAGTTGACGTAGCCCGACGGGATGTCCAACACGCCGTCGAGGTCGACATCGTCGTCCACCGTGTTGTTGTCGGCGTCCACGAAGGTGGCCAGCGGATTGCCTCCCGAAAAACCGGCGTGCGGCTGCCAGTGGGACAAAAGCACCGGGGCGGAAGCCCCCGCGGCCTTCGCCTCCACGAACCAATCGGCGAACACCACCTGCTGGTATTTCGTTCCGTCGGTCTTCGTCATGTTGATCGGCGCGCCGCCGTCCTGCCATTCGCGCAGATAGTCGCTGCCGTTGGAGGTCAGCCGGTTCGTCTTCTCCACCCAGTTGGTCATGGAGTTGTGTCCGGTGCCGGAGAAGAGGTTGACGGTGGCCATGTCTTCCGGCAGGGCGTTTTTGGCATAGAGGTCGAACCGCGTGAAATCGAAGCGGTCCTCGCGGGTGTTCAGCGCCACGAACGACCATTGGTTGGCGGCCGGCCGCAGGATGTATTCCTCCAACCGCACCCGTTTGCCGAAAGCGTCGATGAGGGTTTTGCCTTCTTGGTACTGGGCGGTCTTCATCTCGGCGGCGGCGTCGGACTGGAAGAACTCCTTATACGCCGCCAGTCCGGTCTCGCGCTGGATCTCGGCTTTCATGTCGAAAGAGGCCGTCTGTTGTTCGCGGTCGGGCACGAGGCCTTCCCGAAGGTCCTGCGGAAGCGGTTCCGGCGGACGCGGCGCCATGCCGGGTTCCACCACCACGCTCTGTCCTTTAAGCACCTGGACCTCGGCGCCGAGGCCGGCCAAATCGCGGTAGCTCACCACGCCTTCCAGGACGGACAGCCGGGACGCCTGGTTCTCCGTCACTTCCATCTCGAATATCGTGCCGCGGATGGAGGCCACCGCCACGGGGGTGGAGACCTCGAATTTGCGCTGGGCCTTGAGTTTGGAGACGAACGTGCGAATGCGGCCGACCACGAGGTCGAGCTTGGTCTCCGGCGACTGGCCGGTGATGACCTTCAGCGTGGTCTTCTCGCGCAGGGTCATCTTATGGCCTTCGTCGAATCGGAGCTCCGTCTGGGCCCCCGCGCCCGTGCGGACCACGTCGCCGTCGTTCACCTTGGTCTTGGGGCGGGCCTGGGACCACACCGCGGCCCCCGCCTTTTTCACCTCGACGGTGCCCAAAGTGGAACGCAGTTCGGCAGCGCTCACCCGTCCGGAGCAGAACACGGCCAAGACGGACGCCAGGGCGAAACCAGGTAGGAATTTTTTAATCATATCGAATCCTCCACGGAGACAATGGTTCGGAATCAGAGATCGTGCGTATCAGAGAAGTATATCTTGCCCGGTCGGGGAACGCAATGTGAGATATGTCACATGGGGCGGGGATGCCGCCATCAGCCGGAGAGCGGTCCCTCGGCGTCCTGATGGTAGAAGACCAGCTTCAAATTGGCCACTTCGACGAGGTCCCCCTCCTGAAGTTTCGCCTGATCCTCCAGCACGTTGCCGTTGAGCTTGACGGAGCGTTCCTTGATGACCTTGAGGTAGTAACCGTCCGATTTACGGGCCACGCAAGCCGCCAGGTCGGGCGCGAAGAAACCTTTCAATTTGATGTTGGCCTGTTCCGATTTCCCTATATAGGTAGTCAGCCCCGTGAGGCTGAACTGGCCGGCGGAACTCTCGCCGGTGACGACGCGCAGGCCGCCGACGAGCTCCTTCTCCTTCGCTTCCGCCTTGGCCGCCGCGGGCGCCATCGCGGAAATGACCACGGTGGCGTCGGAAGAGACCGCCGGCAGCGAGGCCGGCGGTGGGCTTTTCGCCTCTTCCTCGTTGATGAACACCACGGAATGCTTGGCGATCCCCACCTCGTCCTTATGATGCAGGTTCGCCTTGAGGATCTTTCGGTCGTGCAGGAAGGTGCCGTTGGTGCTGTTGAGATCCTCCACCACGTAGGCCCCGGCCTGACGGAAGATGCGGGCGTGCCGGCCGGACACCGCCGGGTTGTCTATGACGATGTCGTTCTCCGGCTTGCGGCCGACGGTGTATTCGTCCTTTTCGAAAGGAATTTCCTTGATGACGGCGGCATTGAATTTAAGTAGAAGTTTTACCAATTTCGCGTCCTCGGATCAGTTTTATCATCACGCACTGCCATTCACGACAAAATCGTAACACGCGCCCCCGCTTAAATCAACCGTTACATGAAAAAAATCGGGACCGCCGTCGGCGACGAGGAGCTCTGTTTTTTCCCAATCCACGTCCCCCCGGACACGGCAAAAACAATTCACATAAACGACTTTTTTCCCCGCCTGAAGATATCCGGCGTATTGCCTTTTATATCTCCGCAGCTTTTCGAATATCCCCGGGGCCTTCCGTCTCACATGGTCCGCCATCAGCTCTTCCACCCGGGTGATGTCTTCCGGGGTCGGGGTCCAGGCGACGGCCGGGGGCGGGAACACAAACGCGAACGCCCTGTTCTCTGCCGCAAAAACGACGCCCTCGTAGTCCGCGGTCTGGATCCGCGTGTTTTCAACCGCCGCCTTGCGGCCTTGCGCGCGCAGGAAATCCGTCGGGAACGCAGCCAAAGAACAGACCAGCAGGTAAAAAATTATCCTATGTCGGATCAAGCCCGTTTAAAGCGCCCGACGATTTTTTCGAGAATCCCGGAGGCAAACGCGCGGGCGACGGCGACCGTGACATTGTCTTTTCCCCCACGCTCGTTGGCGATTTTGATGAGGGCGTTGCAAATCTCAAGAGGATCGGTGGAGTGCGCCAGCACGTCCTGGATGACGGCATCGTCGGCCATGCGCGGAAGGCCGTCCGTGCACAATAATAGCACATCATCGGCCCGGAGAGACTGCTCGTCCACGTCCACCTCCACCTCCGGCCCCACGCCCAGCGCGCGGGTGAGCACGTTTTTGATCTCGGACTGCTCGGCCTGTTCCGGCGTGAGCAACCCCTTGGCGACCTGTTCCGCCACGACGGAATGATCCCGCGTCAACTGACGGAGTTTCCCCCCGCGATGCAGATAAAGCCGACTGTCCCCCACATGCGCCACCGCGAAACTCTTCCTGTCCGCCAGGACGGCGACGATGGTGGTCCCCATCCCCTTGTTCTCCGCGCGGGACTGCGAGGCCTCGTAGACCACCTCGTTGGCCATGCGCAGGGAGACGGCCAGGAGGTGCGCCCGCATGGAAAGATGCAGGGGTTTTTCGCCCATGGCCGGAATTTTTCCGGTCTTGAGCCCGTTGGCCACCTGCGCCTTCACCAGGTCCACCGCCATCTGGCTGGCCACCTCGCCGGAGGCATGGCCCCCCATGCCGTCGGCCACGATGAGGAGACCGAGGTCGGGATCCACCCAATAATTATCTTCGTTGTTCTTCCGGACCTGTCCGGGATCGGTCAATCCGGCGGCGACGAATTTCATAAAGGCAGATACGAAACAACCGATTTGCTTCGTATTTCGCGTCTCGTATTTCGAATTTTCTTCACTGTGGCGGCATCCGGATGGTATCGCTCGGCGCGGGCGGCGGCATTTTCACCGTGTCCGAGGGAGACGGAGCCGGGGCGGCCGGCGGAGGAGACGAAAGCCTGACGGTATCCGACGAACTCGGAGCGGCCGGCGGCGCGACGGGGGCCGCGGGAGGCGCCGACACCGCCGCGGCGAGCGCGTTCGTGGGGACCGCGTTCGGGTTTTTCAGGCACTCTTTCAAATCGGCGGAAAGATCCTTCCCGCGCTGATACCGGTTGTCGGGATTTTTCTGCAGGGCCTTGTCGATCACCGCCTTCACCGCCGGGGTGACCCGGTCGCTTGCCTTCAGAACGGGATCGGGGTGCGGCTCGCTGGAGATCCGGAAAAGCAGGGTGGCGATGCTGTCTCCCTCGAACGGTTTCAGGCCGGTCATCATCTCGTAGAGCATCACGCCGAGGGAGAACAGGTCCGCGCGGCCGTCCACCTTTTTCCCCGCCACCTGTTCGGGGGACATGTAGCTGGGGGTGCCCATGACCGTGCCGGTCTGCGTCTTGGAGGAGGCGGTGATGCGGGCGATGCCGAAATCGGTGACGCGGAGAGTCCCGTCTTTGAGGCGCATGATGTTGGCGGGTTTGATGTCGCGGTGGACGATGCCGGCGGCGTGGGCGTAATCGAGCGCCTCCGCCACCAGGGCCACGTATTCCAGCACCTGGGCCGGAGGGAGGAGGTTGGCCTTTTCCCCGTATTTCTTCAGGTCCTCTCCGTCCAGCAGTTCCATGGCGATGTAGCAGATCTCGTTGTCCTCCCCGGCGTCGAAGATACGGACGATGTTGGGGTGGTTCAGGGTCCCCGCCGACTCCGCCTCGCGGAAGAAACGTTCCTTCAACTGTTTGGAGGTGGACTCGTCCACGTCGTCGTCGAACTTCAAGGTCTTGATGGCCACCATGCGGTTGATCTTGGGGTCCTTGCCAAGGTAGACGATGCCCATGGCGCCGCGCCCCAGTTCCTTCTGTATCTCGTACCGGCCGAGCGTGGGTTTGACGGCGGCCCCCTCGATGACCACGGTGCCTTCCTTTTTGCCGCCGCCGAGTCCGGGGCCGGCGATCATCGTTTCGCCGGCGGTCTTGGTGGCCACCTTCCGTTCCTTGATGTCCTTGTAACCGGCGTCCACGGTGGAGATGTGTTCATACACCACGGAGGCCTTGGCGAACTGGCGTTTGCGCTCGAAGTCCAGCGCCAGGTTATACAGCAGCTCCTTCATGGCGTCGTCGACGGGGCATTTGCGGAACTTTTCGAAGGCCAGATCCAACATGCCCTGCCCCTGAAAGGACAGCCCGAGCATCTTGTTGGTCTCGATGCTCTCCGCCTCCACCAGCTCCTTGCGCCGCTCGGTGAAGAAGAACCGCCGCACGGTGATGGCGCCGTAGGCCAGCACCAACAGCGCCATGCCGTAGAAGATCTTGATCCAATACCCCTGGGTGACGAAGAAATAGACGCCCGCCCCGGCGATGGCGGCCAACAGGACAAAAGCGATCAGCGCCCCCCACTTCGCCTTCAGCCGCGGCAGCAGGAAGGTGACGAACAACCCGACGAACAGCAGGACCCCCAGCTCGGCCATGAAAGACCAGTCCGGGCGAGTGAGGAATTTTCCGCCGAGGATGTTCTGAAGCACCGTGACGATGATGCCGTTGGCCGGAAAAGCCGACTCCACGGGAACCACGAAGAGCGTTCCGAGCCCGGTGGCGCTGATGCCCACCAGCACCAGTTTGTTCTTGAACGCCTCCGCCGGGACCTTCTCCGCCAAAATGTCGATGGCGGGCACGGTCTTCAGCGAGGCGTAGGTGCCCTGATAATTGACGAGCATCTTGTTGTCCTGGCCGATCGGAATCTTCCGGTCGCCCAAGAGGACCGCGCTCCCCAAACTCGCCTGGACCTGGTCCGGATTGAGCCCCAGGGCCACCCGGGCCATCTCGAGCGAAAGCGACGGGAAATATTTGTCCTTGTATTTGACGAGCAGGGTCTCCCGCCGGACGGTCCCGTCGGAATCGGCGAAGATGTTGCTGTGCCCCAGGCCGGAGGCGCCGGCGGCGAACTCGGGCAGCGGCAGGAGCGGCTGGTATCCTTCCAGAATGGAGTGGGGCCGGCCGGATTCCCCCACCTGGGGAAGGGCGTAGCCCTGCATCCGCTCCATCGCCTCGTCCGTCTCGGCGGCCAGCGGCTTGTCCACGGAGAAGAACATCGGCAGGAGCACCCCCGGCGTTTCCGTCAGGGCCTGGGCGAGCTGGGTGTCGTTGTCGAGCACCGCCTCCGCTTCGTCGAACGCGCCGACCAGGGACCGGAAAGGATCGAGGGAGAGCTTCTGGCCTTTCAGAATTTTCTTGTATTTCGGGTCCTTGTTGGCGCTGGTGAAAACCGGTCCCAGGACCTCTTTTTGTTGGTCGATGAGCTGGGAATACTGTTCCCGAATCTGGCGGATGGTCTCCAGTCCCTGGTTCTGGTCGGGATCCACGTAGAGGATGTTCAGGCCGATGACCTTCGGCCCGCCGGCGGCGATCTGCCGGACGAGCTGGCCCACCACCCCGCGCGGCCACGGCCAGCGGCCCACGGAGGCGATGCTGGTATCGTCGATGGCGACGAAGAGGATTTGGTCCGAAAGGGAAGCCTTGGGAGCGTATTTGACTCGGAGATCGTAGAGCCGGTTTTCGAGGGATTCGGTGAAGGCCACTTGAAAATACGCGCAAGCCATCACCGTCAGGGTGAGGAGCAAACCGATCAGGGTGTCGACCAACCAGCCTTTTTTCAATCGATGTCCTTCGTCCTTTTTTCCCTCTTGAACCGGCGGCCTTTACGCGCCTTCCTTTGGGGAGGCGTCGGATTTTTGCTGTTTGCGGGCCGCGATCCTATCCCTCAATGTTTTTTCCAAAAGCGGGTTTTCCTTCAGCAGGTATTGGAAGGAGTCGTGCGGGATCATGAGGATCTCGGTGCCCTCCTCCACGGACTTGATGGTGGCGGTGGCGGCGGTGGACTCCAGGAGGGACATCTCGCCGAAAAAGTCGCCGGCCTTCAGCTCGGCCAGCTCCACGCGCTCCTTCTCCTTGCCGACCTTGGCCACGACCATGACCTTGCCTTTTTTCACCACGAAGAAATTGTTCGTCACCTCGCCCTGGAACATCACCGTCTGGCCCTTGTTGTAGGTCTTCCGGTCGATGACCGACGTCACCCGGCGCAGCTGTTCGTCGGTGAAAAAGGACAGGACGTCCACTTTACTCTTCAGGAAAACGGTATCGTCGAAAGGCACTTTTTCTCTCTCCTTGGATACGGGCTCAACTTCAGGAATTTACCTAATAGCCGCCCTTATGTCAAAAGTTATGGGGTTATTTTTTTCAAGACCCGGTCCGCGGCCTCTTCCACGGGCGCATCCTCCGAGGCGGAGGCGGAGCGCGATTTCAGTTCCACACATCCGCCGGCGAGTTTCTTCTCGCCCACGGTGACGCGCCAGGGAATGCCCAAAAGGTCGGCGTCCTTGAACTTGACGCCGGCGCGCTGATCGCGGTCGTCCAACAACGCCTCCACGCCGCGGGACCGCAGTTCGGAATAGATCTTCTCGGCCGCGGCCATTACGTTCGGTTCGGAGACGTTCAACGGCAGGACGATGACCTGGAAGGGCGCCAGCGGCGCGGGCCAGAGGATGCCGTTGTCGTCGTGGCACTGTTCGATGGCCGCGGCCACGATGCGGCTCACGCCGATGCCGTAACACCCCATAACGAACGGGGACTTCGTCCCTTTCTCGGTCAAAAATCCGGCGGACATGGATTCCGAGTATTTGGTCCCCAGCTTGAAAACGTGCCCCACCTCGATCCCCTTGTGGAACGCCAGCTTATGGAACGTCGGTTTCTCGGTGTTCTTCCGGAAACACCGCGTGCACGGATCCCCCTCGCGCACCATGCGCAGGTCGCCGAAAGACTCCGGCGCCAGCGTACAATCGCGCTCCAGGTTGACGTTGACCAGGTGCTTGTCCTTTTTGTTCGCGCCGGTCACGCCGTTTTCGACCGTCGCCACGTTCCAGTCCGCGACCACGCGCGCGGAGAGGCCGACCGGCCCCGCGTAGCCCACCTCGCAATGGGCGACGGATCGGTACGTCTCGTCGGACGCCTTTTGGATCCATTTCGCCCCCAGATGGCGCTGGAGTTTCGCCTCGTTCAATTCATGATCCCCGCGCATCAACGCCACGACCGGGCCCTGGTCCGTGTCGTAGAAAAGGGTCTTGATGAACTTGATCTTGGGGATTTTCAGGAGTTTGGAAACGTCCTCCACGGTCCAGCAGTCGGGCGTATCGACCTCACCGAGCGCCTGGAGCGGCTCCCCCTTCTTCGACCCGAACGCCGTCGATTCGGCCAGCTCGATGTTCGCGGCATACCCGCAGACGTCGCAGGTGGCGATGGTCTCCTCCCCGGTCTCGGCCAGCACCATGAACTCGTGCGAGAAACGGCCGCCGATGGCGCCCGTGGCGGCCTCCACCGGCCGGAACTTGAAACCGCACCGCTCGCAGATCCGCACGTAGGCGTCGTAGACCTCTTTATAGGTCTTCTCCAAATCGGCGTCGTCGGCGTGAAAGGAGTAGGCATCTTTCATATAGAACTCGCGGGCACGCATCACCCCGAACCGGGGACGAATCTCGTCGCGGAACTTGATGCCGAACTGGTAGAGCAGGAGGGGCAGTTCGCGGTAGGAACGCACCTCGCGGCGCACCAGGTCCGTGATGACCTCCTCGGCCGTCGGGGCCAGGCAGAACTCCGTGTCCTTCCGGTCCTTGATGCGCAAAAGTTCCTTGCCGTAGACCTGCCAGCGGCCGGTCTCCTCCCACAGTTCCTTGGGCTGCACGATGGGGAGCCAGACTTCCTGCCCCCCCGCGCGGTCCATTTCCTCACGGATGATCTGTTCCACTTTTTTCAGCACGCGAAGGCCGAAGGGCAGCCACTCGTAAAGGCCCGCGGCCACCTTTCGGATGAGGCCGGCGCGGAGCATCAGCTTCGCCGACACGGTGTCCGCGTCGGCGGGAAGCTCCTTCAAGGTGGGCAGGAGATATTTGGAGAGTCTCATAATCGGGCCGGGGACCGGCGGCCGCGGGGCCGGGCATGGGAAATCATTTTATGGCCGAGGAACGGCATGAACCGCCTCCCCGTCCGCCGGGACCGGTTCTTTCTCGGGACGCAATCGCTGGATGTCGCTGTACGTGGCGAAAAGCAAGATGCCCAGAAGCAGGGCCAGCCCGACGGCGTTGGCCCGTTCCATGATCTTCCGATGGAGCGGCTTCCGGAAGATCCCCTCCCACAGGAAAAAGACCGCATGGCCCCCGTCCAACATGGGAATGGGGAAGAGATTAAACAGCCCGATGCCGACCGAAATGAGGGCGATGAGGTAGAGGAAATCCTTCAAACCCGCCTTGGTGGCCTTGGCCACGACCGTGGCGATGCCGATGGGCCCCGCCAAGTCCGGTTTTTCGCGTCGGACGATCTTGAGGCCGAGGTAATGGACGGTGAAGAGGCTCCAGCCGACGATCTGTTCGGCGCCGCGGCGAAGCGCCGGGAAGAACGCGACCTTGTGATAGACCGTTTCGGGAGCGATCCCGATCAGGCCGATCCGGGTGACCGGGTCGGCCTTCGGCGTCAGCTGCACCGTCTTGGTCTCCGAATCGCGCACAAACTCCAGCGCGATGGGCCGGCCCGGAAAACGGTGAATCTCTCCCGCCAGGTCTTCCCACCGGGCGATCTTCGCCCCCGCCACAGCGACGATGCGGTCGCCGGGGAGGAGGCCGGCCTGTTGGGCGGGATAGCCTTCCATCAATTCGCCGATCACCGGCTCGTGGGACGGCCGCGGTTCGCCCCACAGATACGCCACGGAGGCGAACAGGACAAACGCGAGAAGATAGTTCATCAGGGGGCCCGCCAGGACGATGCCGATCCGCCGCTGCCACGACTGCGCGAAGAAGGAGCGCGGGTCCGGCGGGGCGGACGGGGCCTTATCGCCCTCTTCGTATTCGGTCTCCCCCGCCATCCGCACCTCGCCGCCCAGCGGGATCCAGGCCAGACAGTAGCGCGTTTCCCCCCACTGAACGCCGACCATCTCGGGGCCGAGGCCGAAAGAGAAGCGTTCCACCTTGACGTTCGCCCGCTTGGCGACGACGAAATGGCCGAACTCATGGATGAAGATGACAACTCCGAAGACGACGACGATTCCCAGGGCGCCGATCAGGAACGACATGTTTTCCTCTCCTTCTCGCAAAGACACGCTGATTTTTTTCTCGCCCACGCGTCCGCCGCCAAAATATCGGCGAGGGAGGGAGGGCGGCGCATTCCGTTCCGGGTCAGGCCGGGCTCGGCCGCGAAGGCCCGCATCACTTTTCCGATGACCCGCGGCACCCCTCCGAAGGAAATCCTCCCGTCGAGGAAACTCCGGACCGCCGCCTCGTTGGCGCCGTTGAAGACCGCCGGCCACGTGCCGCCCCGCCGGCCGGCCGTCAGGGCCAGCGACAGGCACGGGAAACGCCGGAAATCCGGCGGATAAAATTCCAGTTTCTGGATCTCCTCCAACCGCAGCGGCCGCACCAGCGACGGGTACCGCGCCGGGTGGGTCAGGGCGTATTGGATCGGCAGGCGCATGTCCGGATGGGACAGCTGGGCCAGCATGGCCCCGTCGGTGAACTCCACCAGCGAGTGGATGATGGACTGCGGGTGGATGACGATGCCGATCTTCTCCAGCGGCACGCCGAAAAGATGGTGCGCCTCAATGGCTTCCAGGCCCTTGTTCGTCAGCGTGGCGCTGTCGATGGTGATCTTGTTCCCCATCTTCCACGTCGGGTGGGACAACGCCTCGGCGACGGACACCCCGTCCAACGACCCCTTGCGCCGGTAGAAAGCGCCGCCCGACGCGGTGAGGATGAGCCGCCGGATCTCCCGCGGGGATTCCCCGTTTTGAGAGCGACGGCCGGCGGCATACCCCTGCAGGCACTGGAAGATGGCCGAATGTTCGCTGTCCACCGGGATGAGCTCCGCCCCGGACCGGCGGGCGGATTCCATGAGGAGGTCCCCCGCCACGATCAGCGCCTCCTTGTTGGCCAAGGCGATGCGTTTCCCGGCACGCACCGCGGAAAGGAGCGGCAACAGCCCGACGGCCCCCACCACCGAGGACAAAAGAAAATCCGTTTCCGGGGCCCGGGCCAGCCGCTCCAGCCCTTCCACTCCCTGCCACACGGACAACCGGAGCCGACGACGACGGGCCCAGGCGAGCATCTCCGCCGCCGCATCCGCCTCGTAAACGACCACCGCGCGGGGCTCGAACTCCAAAACCTGTTTTTTCAGAAGCGGCACGTTCCGCTGGGCGGCGAGCCCCCACACGCGGAACCCCCCGCCGGAGAAACGGCCGAGCTTGCGGATGACCTCCAGCGCGTTCAAACCGATGGAGCCGGTGGAACCGAGGATGGAAATCCGCCGACCGTGCACGCCTTCAGCCCACGCGGCCGGTCAACACAAGGTAATAGTAGAGAAAAGGCGCGGCGAGGAGGAAGGAGTCAAACCGGTCGAGGATCCCGCCGTGGCCCGGGAGGAGATCCGAGGAATCCTTGACGCCGAAACAGCGTTTCATCAGGGATTCCGCCAAATCCGACACCTGGGCCAATATCCCCAGGGCCGCCGAAAGGGCGACGATCTCCGTCCGTGAAAAAATCGTCTTCAACCAGACCTCCCGCAGGAACAGCGACAGGAGCACCGCCGCGGCCAGACCGGCGGCGGCCCCCTCCCAGGACTTCTTCGGGCTGATCTGGACCGCCAACCGCCGTTTCCCGACGGAAAGGCCCACCGCCCACGCGGTGATGTCTTGAACCCATATCAAAAAGACCAGATAGAAGGCGGCGTCGCGGCCCACGGTGTACAAGGGCTCGTGTCGCAACTCACGCAACAGCACCAGGTGGGCCAGCGGCCAGACGACGAAGAAGGTGCCGAGCAACGACATGCTCAAACGCAGCATGGAGAGGCTCTTGTCCCGCCGGGCCAATTCGCGGAGGGTGTAGGCTGCCACCACCACCATCAGCGTCAGCGCCGGGGCCTGGTTCTGGAACGGCAGGTCCGCGCGCAGGCCGGGGAAACAGAGGGCCAACAGGAGCATCATGCCGCCCGCGATGCCCCACCAGGACTGGGTGGCGTACCCGCCGATCTCCGCCATCCGGTGGAACTCCCACAGCGCCAAAAGCACCAACACGGACACAAAAACGACGAACGGCAGACTGCCCAGATAGAGCGCCCACAAAAAGAGCGGGGCCGCCACCAGACTCGTCACCAAACGCGGCAATACCATCATGCTGTTTTTCCCTCTTTTCCCAACGGCCCCATCGGGGAGTTCATGTTCCGCCCAAACCGCCGAAGCGGCGTTCACGCGACTGATAATTAAGGAGAGCCTCGTAAAACTGGGCCCGACGGAATTCCGGCCAATAGTGGGAACAGACATAGAGTTCCGTGTAGGCGCATTGCCAGAGCAAGAAATTGGAGAGCCGGTATTCGCCCGACGTTCGGATCAGCAGGTCCGGGTCCGGCAGGCCGGCGGTATAGAGCCGGCGGGAAATGTCTTTCTCTTCCACCGCCGTGACGCCCTCCCGAAGAAGGGCGTTGACCGAGTCCACGATCTCCTGGCGGCTGCCGTAGTTGAGCGCCAGATTCAAGATGAGCCCGGAGTTGTCCGCCAGCGCCGACATGGCCTGGTGAAGTTCACGCTGGACCTCCGCCGGCAGCTTGTCCAGCCGGCCGATGGCCCGCAGGCGGACGTTGTTGCGGTCCAGGTCGGCCGTCTCGCGTCGCAACGTCTTCACCAGCAGCGTCATCAGGCCTTTCACCTCGGCGGCGGGACGCAGCCAGTTCTCCGTTGAGAACGCATAGAGGGTGAGGACTTCGATTCCCAGATCCCCGCACACCCTCACCATCTCGCGCACGCTTTCGGCGCCGGCGCGATGTCCCATCAGGCGGGGCAGGCCGCGTTTCTTCGCCCAGCGGCCGTTGCCGTCCATGATCACGGCCACGTGCCGGGGCAGGCGACGCGGATCGATCCGTTTCAGGAGTTCGTCGGCTTTCAAAGACATGAGGTGTTCGGAACAAGACCGTGGAAAAAAGACGTTGTGACGCGAAAAACCATCATCAAATCCGGCTCAAACCTCCATGATCTCCTTTTCCTTCACCGCCAGGGATTCATCGATCTGTTTGATGTACAAGTCCGTCGTCTTCTGGAGCCCCTCTTCGGCAAGCTTGCGCTGGTCTTCCGAAAGGACCTTGTCCTTCTCGAATTTCTTCAACTTCTCCATGGCTTCGCGGCGGTCGTTGCGTATGGAAACGCGGAAATCCTCGGCCATTTTCTTGACGGCCTTCACCAGGTCCCGGCGGCGCTCCTCGGTCAACGAGGGCACGGACAACCGGATGATCTTTCCGTCGTTGTTCGGGGTGAGGCCCAGGTCGGATGCCTGGATGGCTTTCTCGATCTCCGGGAGGGCCGAGACGTCCCACGGTTTTATTTCGATGGTGCGGCCGTCCGGCACGCCCACGGCGGCCACCTGTTTGAGGGGCACCTGCGAGCCGTAGTAGAGCACCTTGAGGTTGTCGAGCAACGCGCCGGTGGCGCGGCCCGTCCGGAGGGTGGAAAAATCCTGCCGCATCTTTTCCACGGCTTTTTTCATCTTGTCTTCCATCTGAGCCAGAACCGGTTGAAGCTGAGGAACGTTGGGGATGCCCATGAGCGCCTACCTCCCTTGTCGGAAAAGTTTAAAAGTCGATCGCCTTACGGCGTGATCAGGGTGCCGATCCGGCCGCCGCCGATGGCCCGCCGGATGTTGCCCCGGCCGTGCAAATCGAACACCCGCACCGGGAGGGCGTTCTCCAGGCAGAGCTGCATCGCGGTGGCGTCCATAATGCCCAACCGTTTCCGCAACGCCTCCAGGAGGGAGATGGTCTTGAACCGCGTGGCCCGGGGGTTCTTTTGAGGATCGGAATCATAAACGCCGTCCACCAGCGTGGCCTTGAGCACGCACTGGGCCTCGATTTCAGAGGCGCGCAGGGCGGCGGCGGTGTCGGTGGAGAAGTAGGGGTTGCCGGTGCCGGCGGCGAAGATGACCACCCGGCCTTTCTCCAGATGCCGGATGGCGCGGCGGCGGATGTACGGTTCGGCCACCTTGGCCACCTCGATGGCCGAAAGAACGCGCGTGGGAACGCCGATCTGTTCCAGCGCGTCCTGCAGAGCCAGCGCGTTGATGACGGTGGCGAGCATGCCCATGTTGTCGGAGATCATGCGGTCGAGTTTACGCGCCTGGCCTCGCCCGCCGCGCCAGATGTTCCCCCCGCCCACCACCACCGCGATCTGGGTCCGGGGCCCGCGGGCGGACTTCACCTCGTGGGCGATGGCGAAGAGCGCGTCCACATCGATGCCGGACCGGGAACGGCCCATGAAAGCCTCCCCGGACAGTTTCAGTACGACCCGCTTCGGGTTCCCGCGCACCGACTCGCTCACTCTTCCCCGACCTTGTAGCGAACGAAACGCGCCGGCGAGAGGACGACCCCGGTCTTTTGCGAGAGTTGCTGGACCACGGCGCCCACGGGGGTCTTGCCGCCGGCGTCCTTCACGTAAGGCTGCTCCAGCAGGCAGAACTGCTGGTAGAACTGCTGCAGTTTGCCCTGGGCGATCTTATCCCATATTTTTTCCGGCTTGTTCTCCCGGCGCGCCTGCTCCCGGGCGATGGCCTTTTCCTGTTCGAGCATCTCCGCCGGCACGTCCTCTTTTTTGACCCAGCGAGGGTTGGCGGCCGCGATCTGCATGGCGAGGTCGCGCGCCAGGGTCTTCACCTCCTCGTTGGTTTCCATCTTCGGGTCGGCCACGGAGAGCTCCAGCAACACCCCCACCTTGCCGGTGCCGCCGCTGGGGTGGATGTAGACGCCGAAAACCCCCGGATTCGTTTTGTCGTAGCGGACGAACCGACGGAACGTGAGGTTCTCGCCGAGCTTGCCGATCATCTGCTGCATGAGGTCGCCGGGGCCGTCTTCGACGCCCTTCCAGGCGGGCGAGGCGGTGCCGGCCCGGCGGGCGAGGTCCGCGATCAGCTTGATGAAATCCTCCGTGCGGGCGACGAAATCCGTCTCGCAGTTCAGCTCCAGCAGCACCGCGGTCTTCCCCAACGGATCCAGGTAGGACGTCACCAGCCCGTCGCCGGTGACGCGCCCCGCTTTTTTAGCCGCGGAGGCCGCCCCCTGTTCGCGCAAGGTCTTGACGGCCTTCTCCATGTCCCCCCCGGCCGACGCCAAGGCCCTTTTGCAGTCCATGATGCCGGCGCCCGTCTGGGCCCTCAGTTTCTGTACGGCTTCACTCGTAATTTCCGCCATGGGTGAAAAATCCTCCTCAGAATGTGATGACGCGATGTTTCAGTTGGTGGCCGGGTTCTCCGCCTTCGCTTCGGCGGGCGCGGGAGCGGCGGGCGCTTCGGCCGCCGGCTCCGCCCCCGTCAGCGGGATCTCCGTCTCCGTGGCCGCCGCTTCCGGCCCGGCGGCTGCCGCCGCCTGTTTCTTGGCGAGGTCCTTCCCCTCCACCACGCTGTCCGCCACCAATTTACAGAACAGGCGGACCGCCCGGATGGCGTCGTCGTTGCCGGGGATGGGATAATCGATGAGGTCCGGATCGCAGTTGGTGTCGCAGATCGCCACCACGGGGACCTCCATGCGGCGGGCCTCCATGATGGAGGTGAGCTCCTGGACGGGGTCCACGATGAACACCGCGCCCGGAAGCTGCTCCATGTTCTTGATGCCGTCGAGCGACTTGGTGAGCCGGCGGATCTCCTTCTCGCGGCGGATCCCCTCCTTCTTGGAGAGGGCCGAGAAAATACCGCTCTGTTTCATGCGGTCCAATTCCTGCAACCTCTTCGCCGAACGACGCACCGTCTCAAAATTGGTGAGCGTCCCTCCCAGCCAACGGTCCCGCACGTAAGGGGAGCCGCACCGCTGGGCCTCCGCGGTGATGGCCTCTTTCGCCTGTTTCTTGGTGCCGATGAAGAGCACCTCCTGACCGCTGGCCGCCATGTCGCGGACATAGGTGAGGGCTTTTTTGAGTTCTTTGACGGTTTTCTGCAGGTCGATGATGTGGATGTTGTTGCGGCTCCCGAAAATGTACTTGGCCATTTTCGGATTCCAACGGCGCGTCTGGTGGCCGAAATGAACCCCCGCCTCCAGAAGTGCCTTCATTGAGATTGATGCCATTGTTCCTCCTAGTTCGGTGGACCGTTTCCGGTCCGGGGCCGTTGGGCCCTCATCCGCCGATGTTCGAGTCAGAAAAAAAGCGGTCGCCGCAAAGCGACCGCCCAGCACAGTTCCCGCGGCTTTTGACGCTCCGCGGGATTTCCCATTTCGAACCACCGGCGAACAACCTGTGTCTGGTTTTATTCACCCCGTCGAGCGGGGCGACCTCCACCCTTCATCCACTCCCGAACCGGCTCCGATCCGACTGGACCGGAGACCCCGGCCGGAATCCGAAAGGTGTGCGAATTGGCGCCCGGAAGACGTCCCGAAGGCGCACGGTCACGGGGATTATATCCTTTTTGGAGCGCGCTCCGCAAGATTGCCGGGGACTTCCGCATGACCGGGGACCCGGCCGCTCTTTTCCAGCGGCCGCGGCAGGTTCCGGGCGATCCGGGCGCGCCCCCCCGGTTGTTCGGAACCGGTCATTTTCCGTCGGCCTTTGACGGGGAAGCGCCGTAAGGGACGAGCCCGCTCTCTTCCATGGTGCGCAATAAATTCATTGCCATACGGGCATAGCCCCTCTCGCTCGGATGCCATTGATCGGACCAGAGATATTCCCGCTTGAACTCCTTCGTCATTTTTTCGGGCGGCATCTCGTTCTCACAGAAAGGGAGTCCGTATTCGGCGGACAGCCGCCGCAGAAGCGGATTCGCGTCGGAATCGAAATAATCGCACAAGACCAACGGCACGCCTTTTTTGACGCACGCATGGATGATGGCTTTCAGATTGGCCTCGGTTTCGGCTTTGGTCAATGCGAAACCCGAGAGGTTCCCCCATATCCGAATTTTCGGCCGCCCCGCCGCTTCTTCGTTGGTCAGAAGAGCAGAGCCCTTCAGCAGTGAAAAACCGTAGTCATAGAAAAGAGTCAACAACCGCATCGTCCTCGTGGAATTAATATACATCCAAATTGTCGCCACGCGCGGGTCCGTGATTTCGCCGGCCAGCGCCCTCAGAACACCGGGAGCGTTCTGATTGTGTCCGGCCTGGAGCACGACGATCTGCGGCCGGTATCTCAACATATTCAATTTGAAGTCTCTTAAAATCTGAGCGGTGGTTATTGCCATTATACCGAGGTTGATCGAGACATATCGCCGTCCCTTGTATTTTTCATTGAGCCGTTTCTCCAACTGACGGGGAAATGCTTTTTCGGGCCCCACATAGTATCCGTGCGTCGTCGATTCACCCAAAAACATGATTCGGATGCCCTCTTGAGAAGTGTTGATGGCGGGATACAAAGACCGCTGATAACGAAACCACAGCTCTCCCGTCGCCCACAGTGAAAATTCCAGGGACAGGAGCGCGAGGAGCAGTCCCAGCGAAAACCGGGCGGCCACGGCCATCGTTTTTTTGACGTCGATCACGTGCGGGCGGGACCTCCTTTCTGAGGTTTGACGGGCCGGAGCCCCTTATGGTAGATTTTTAGAAGAAGGACATTCAACCCGGCAAAGGGGGGCAAAACGATGACTGCCATCGATCCCGAATTCCAGAAAAACCGAACAAAAGTAGGCGAGCATGCGGGCCACGCCGTTTGGGGGCCCGAGGAAAAACCCGCCAAACTGGGGATTCACGGCACGTGGGTGGCGGTGGATTTCGACCTCTGTATCGCGGACGGCGCCTGCCTCGACGCCTGCCCGGAAAACGTGTTCGAATGGCTGGACACCCCGGGCCACGCCGCCTCCGCCAAAAAAGCCGACCCGGCCAAAGAGGACGCCTGCATCTTCTGCATGGCCTGCGAGGCCGTGTGCCCGGTGGTGGCGATCAAGATCACGCCGAAATAGCCTCCCCCCCCATTCCCCGTCAAAAAATCCCGGGAGGCCAGAAACGCCTGCCGGGATTTTTCAGTTCCGCCTCCCCGAACCATCAAAATCGGCGAAGGGTGAGACGGTGAGCGACGTCGCTTAAAATTTGCCGGGCGGGATGACCGGGCAATTCGTCCAGTGCGCGCAGGGCCTCGTCCACAAACAACCGCGCCTTGGCCCGGCTCTCGGCTATGGCCCCCGCGTCCCGGATCTTCCCAATGAGTCCCGAAAAGCCGCCCGCCCCGTCCCGCAGACTTTCACAAAACTTTTTTCTTTCGGACCGACTCCCCAGACGGTCGCGGTAGCGGATGAGCGGCAAGGTCATCTTGCCGTGCTGCAGGTCGGTGCGCAGGGTCTTCCCGGTCACCGCCTCGTCTCCTTCCAGGTCGAGGATGTCGTCCACGATCTGAAAAGCCACGCCCAGCCGCCGGCCGAACGTTTCCAACGCCTCCTGTTGTTTCCGGGAGAGGCCGGCCGCCGCGCCGCCGGCCCGGCAGGAGGCCGCCATCAGGGAAGCGGTCTTTTTGTCGAGGAACGAAAGGTATTCCTCCTCCGACAGGTCGAAATGGAAGCGCCTCTCGATCTGGCCGATCTCCCCCTCGCACATCGCCCGCGAGGCGTCGGACAGGAGGCGGACGAGTTCCGGCGCCCCGAGAAAAGCCAACTCCCCG
>ERZ795054.1046-NODE-1046-length-28159-cov-8.714560_pt1 | contig 28159 bp, 23 predicted proteins | sample MGYA00375138_ERZ795054 | MGnify/ENA primary metagenome ERZ795054 (study PRJEB30183, sample SAMN05720215) | anaerobic digester metagenome | isolation source: active sludge of municipal wastewater-treating anaerobic digesters | place: USA | collected 2014-12-23 ... | reverse complement strand
CTGCGTTAGCCCTGTTGTTCCTGCTTCAGGGCACTTTCATGCATAGCCGCTGTTCCGCTTTCAACTTTGATTAGGTATTTCAGTTTTCAACTTTCCGCTTTCAACTTTGATTATCTGCGTTTTCAACTTTTCTCATCCTGACCGGTGGTCGCAATCGAGCATCCGTCAAAACGAGGATCGCCAAATATTATTTTGAGGGGCTGACTCGAACGTTAACATGACCTTGCCGAAATAACGCTAACCGTATAAAGTCTTAAAAGAAAGTAACCAGCTCGGTGATGAAAATGCTATCTGAAATCGCGAAAGAAGCCCTTGAGCTATCCTCCGGGCAACGCCGCATCCTGGCTCGCATCCTGCTTGATCTCTCCGATGAAGACCAGGATTTCTCGCCCGACGTGGAGGCTTCCTGGGAGGATGAAATTTGCCGCCGCATGGAGGCAGTTCACTCCGGCCATGCAAAAAACAGGAATTACGATGAGGTGATGAACGAACTGGATGCACGGTTTGGAGCATGAAGATCGCAATTGTGCTCGAAGCGGAAACTGAGCTGCGCGAGTCGATCGAATATTACGAGCTCATTAATCCAGGCCTGGGAATACGTTTCAAAGAAGAAGTAAGGCAAGCCGTCGCTTGGATTCATGAACATTTCTTGTTGCCCCGAGTGCGATCTAAAGGATACAGGCGAGTCAATCTCAAGGTTTTTCCCCATTATATCGCCTACCTGGCTGATGAAGACACAATATGGATACTCGCAGTCGCCCATAGCCGTCGACGACCGGAGTTTTGGATGGAACGTAAGCAACGTTTGCCTTCTAACGGAAAAAGCTGAAATTGGGAAACCTGAAATTAATTTCAACTTTCAATTTTCAGTTTTCAACTTTGATTAGGTATTTCAGCTTTCAGTTTTCCGCTTTGCTTTCGCTGTGCCGCCACTGCAAAGGCAAAACGATTAAATGTCAAATGTTGAGACTCGACCCCATTGGCTTACATGATATTTGTTCTTTAGAGCTATTTTAAATTAAATCCTGCTAAAAAATGGAACTATCTAACAAACATATTCTAGTCATCGGCGGTGCCGGTCTTATCGGCAGCCATGTTGTTGACGAACTAATCAAAACCGACGTCCGTGAGGTTGTTGTCTTCGACAATTTCTGCCGCGGCAGGATCGAAAACCTCAAGGATGCTTTACAGGACAAGAGGGTGCGCGTGTTTCCTCACGGTGGAGACATCTTGCAGCGGGATATTCTTGATAAAGCAATGGAAGGTGTGGACGGCGTCATCCATTTGGCGGCCTTGTGGCTGCTGCACTGCCACGAATATCCCGAATCGGCATTTGAGGTGAACATTAGAGGAACATTCAATGTTTTGGAGGCCTGCCGCAAACACAACGTTCAGAAGCTGGTCTATTCATCGAGCGCCAGCGTTTACGGCGATGCCGTCAAGGAACCCATGGCGGAGGATCACCCATACAACAACTGGACGTTCTATGGCGCTACCAAGATTGCCAGCGAACATATGTTAAAGGCCTATCACAAGCGTTATGGCCTGAAAGGCGTCGGACTGCGCTACATGAATGTCTATGGTCCACGGCAGGATTACCAGGGAGCCTACATCGCCGTAATGATGAAGATTCTTGATTGCATCGACCGCAACCAAATGCCAAAGGTTTTTGGTGATGGCGCCCAAGCCTATGACTTCATTCATGTCGTTGACGTCGCGCGAGCCAATGTATGCGCCCTGCGATCCGATTGTTCCTTTGGATTCTTTAATGTCGGTCGAGGCGTTAAGACGTCCATCAAGGAGTTGGCGGAATTGCTGCTCAGGCTGAGTGGCCGCGAAGACCTCGGCATTGGATATGAGCCGGCAGGCCAAACCTTTGTGACCAACCGTGTTGGCTGCCCGAAGGCCGCCAAGCGGGATCTGGGCTTCGAGTGGTCCATCGACCTAGAAGACGGAATGCGGTCCCTCATCGAATGGCGAAACAAACACAAAGAGGAAGTTGCCGAGCGACAACGTCAAGTGGGGCTTGTTTATGCATAAGATACCTCTGATCAAGCCGTTTATTCCGCCGGAAGCCAAGATCCGCATCTGTGAGGTCCTGGATAGCGGTTACCTCACCGAAGGACCCGTCACGCGTGAATTTGAGGAGAAATGCAGGCGTTACATCGGTTGCGAACAGGCCATTGCCGTTTGTAATTGCACCGTCGGCCTCGAAATGGCACTTCGAGCAGTCGGAATTGGTCCCGGAGACGAAGTCATTGTCCCGGATTACACTTATCCAGCGACAGCGGATGCCGTGGCGATCGTTGGTGCCACGACTGTCCTCGTGGACGTTGAACCGGGCACCATGCTGATCGATCTCGAGGCTGCCGCAGCGGCCATAACCCCTCGAACCAAGGCTATCATGCCGGTGTCGGTTTTTGGGAATCCTCTGGACTACGACCAAGTAAAAGCTTTTAAGAATAGATACGGTCTGCTCGTAATCGAGGATGCAGCATGCTCCATCGGCGCGGAATTCGATTCCAAAAAGGTCGGCAATTTTGCTGACATATCTGTCTTCAGCCATCATCCAAGGAAATTTATCACCACTGGAGAAGGAGGCTTGATCACCACCAACAACCAGGCTTGGGCCCAGTGGATGGATTCCTACAAGCATTTCGGCATGGGCAAAACCGAAAGCCGCGAGGCAACACGGTTTGAACGCATCGGCACAAACTACAAGCTAAGCAACCTTCAGGCCGCCCTGGGTGTCGTGCAAATGGATCACATTGACGCCTTGCTCGATCGCCGCCGCATTCTGGCAAACCGATACTACGAAAAGCTGCGCCAGGAACCGAAGATATCGATCCCGGCCACTACTCCCAAGGGCCTGCATTCCTTCCAGAGCTGTTGCGTATTTGTCGAAAACCGAGACAAGGTTATGGCCTCAATGCGAGCTCAAGGCATTGAAGTCCAGATCGGGACCTATGCCTTGCACCAACATCCAGCCTTTGCGCAAGGCCCTCTCTGCCGTTGGCAGACTGATTTCGAAGGCAGTCGGCGAGCTTTTGACTGCGCCCTGACACTACCACTTTTCCACGAGTTAAGCATGGAAGATCAGGACCGGGTGATCACCGAATTGATTCGTACGCTGGCTTAACGGTTTTCGAGTACAGTCATCCACAAATCCCATGTGCGGCATTGCAGGAATTTTTAACCTGAACGGAGAGCCCGTTTCCCCGGTCATTCTACGGAAAATGACCGATGCCATCGCCCATCGGGGACCCGACGGCGAGGGATTTTACACGGACAGCTTCATCGGACTGGGCCACCGACGCTTGGCCATCATTGACCTCTCACCGGCCGGACATCAGCCGATGATATCTCGGGACGGGCAAGTGGTTCTCAGCTACAATGGCGAAATCTATAATTTTCAAGCGTTGCGGCTGGAACTCGAGGCGATGGGACATCAGTTTCGTTCCCGAACGGATTCAGAAGTCGTGCTCAATGCCTGGGTGGCATGGGGACCGGCCTGTGTGAGGCGTTTCAATGGAATGTTCGCCTTTGCTATCTGGGACAAACGCGAACAATCTCTCTATCTGGTTCGCGACCGCTATGGTATCAAACCCATCTACTATGCCCATTGGGGCCATGCATTCTTGTTCGGTTCGGAACAGAAGGCAATTCTGACACATCCCCTCGCAAAACGAGTTCTCGATAAGCGGGCTTTACTCGAATACTTTACTTTCCAGAACATCTTCACTGATCGTACGTTGTTGGATAATGTCAAGCTATTGCCTCCTGCTACCATCGGCCAAGTTCCGCTTTGTGGCGGTGCAACTGGTGAATCCCCACTGCGACGAAACACCTATTGGGATTATTGCTTTCGCGAACCCGAACATCCATCGGATCCGCAGTCGTATCGGGAAGAACTGGACCGCTTAATGCGCCAAGCCGTCAACCGCCAGTTGGTAGCTGATGTTGACCTCGGCTCATACCTCTCCGGGGGTATGGATTCTGGCACACTCACTGCGTTGGCTGCTCGCGAGTTCCCGTATATCAAGACCTTCACTTGCGGTTTTGATCTCAGTTCTGCCTCAGGCATCGAAATGGCCTTTGATGAACGGACTAAGGCCGAGGCCATGTCAGCCCGTTTCAAGACCGAACATTATGAAATGGTGCTAAAGGCAGGCGACATGGAGCGGTGTTTGCCGCGACTTGCGTGGCACATTGAAGAGCCTCGTGTCGGACAAAGCTATCCCAATTATTATGTCGCTCAACTCGCCAGTAAGTTCGTTAAAGTTGTGCTCTCCGGTACGGGTGGCGATGAGCTTTTTGGTGGATACCCATGGCGGTATTATCGCGCAGCATTGTGCAGCAACTTTGAACATTACATCGACCAATACTACCTTTATTGGCAGCGTCTGGTGAACAACCGTGATTTGAAAAGACTTTTCGCGCCGATTTGGGAAGATGTTAAGGATGTCTGGACTCGTGACATTTTCCGGGACGTCTTCCTAACCCATAAAAACGACTTGGATCGCCCTGAGGACTACATCAATCACTCCCTCTACTTTGAGGCCAAGACATTCCTTCACGGATTATTTGTGATCGAGGACAAGCTCAGCATGGCCCACAGCCTGGAGACCAGAGTTCCATTCATGGACAACGACTTGGTCGACTTTGCCATGCGCTGTCCTGTAAGCCTTAAATTGAACAACCTTGTCGAGGTTGTGCGTATCAACGAAAATGAACCAGGCAAGAAAAGAGACAATTACTTTCAAAGGACACGCGACGGCAAACAGATCCTCCGCGAGGTCATGCGCCATTACATTCCCGACGATATCGCCAACGGAGAAAAACAGGGATTCACCGCCCCTGATGCATCCTGGTTCCATGGCGAAAGCATTGAGTTCGTGAAACGACTGCTCTTCGATCCGCACAGCCGTATCAGTGAGATACTCGATCCAGCGGTTATCAGGAACCTCGTTGGCGAGCACCTTGATGGCCGGATCAATCGACGGCTTTTCATCTGGTCGCTGATTAACCTCGAATATTACTGCAACCAATCATTTCTTGAGGGGTTTTCCGCGTTATGAATTCAGATCTTCGACTGGTTTTCCTGGGGGCAACTCGCTTCAGTGAGGCCATTCTTCAACACCTATTGAAGTGTGGATTTCGCCCTTCAATCTTATTCACTATCCCGGAAGACTTCAGCATTTCTTACAGTCAGGGAAAGGTCCACAATTATAATTACTCAGACCTACGTAGCATTTGCGAGCGAGAGGAAATTCCGCTTCGCATTGTAGATTCCTGTGATGGAGGTCATAAGCTTTCCGACTACAAGGATGAAATCAGAGCCCTTCGACCCGATGTCATTCTAACCATGGGATGGTATTACATGGTGCCCCGCAGTATACGCGAGCTTGCCCGATGGGGAGCCTGGGGGATTCATGCATCGCTGCTTCCCGCATACGCCGGTGGCGCACCACTAGTGTGGGCGATCATCGAGGGCCAAGAGCAGACAGGCGTAACTCTGTTCCGATTCGACGATGGCGTGGATGATGGCGATATTATCGCTCAACGAGCATTTCCAATCCATAAGGAGGATACAATCCGAGAGGTCTATCGTCGAGCTACCACTGCTTCAAAATCCCTTTTAGTTCGCGCGCTAAAAGCGCTGCCGAATGTTACGTTCTGCTCACAGGACAAGTCAAAGATTAAAGTCTATCCACAGCGTAAGCCACAGGACGGCGAGATCGATCTTAAATGGGATGCAGATCGCATGTATAACTTCATTAGAGCTCAGAGCAGCCCGTATCCAGGCGCATTCATTCGCACTGCGGAAGGTCGAAAGCTGATCATTGAGAAAGCTCGTGTGGTTCCATGAGACTTCATTCCAAGGACCACCATATTTGCTCGCACCGTAGCCAGGATGACCGCGTGCTGCGCATCAAGTTCTAGGTTAAAGGGAGAGAGATGGATACAATCTAATCGCGGTTGTTGAACTGCTGTGAACGACCGCCACGCTTGAGAGCAAACGGAATCCAAGAACAATGGTCAATCACCCGTGACGCGAGAACCGTATGATGGAGCACGCCTGCTGCGTCAGACTCAAAGTAGGAAACTGTTCATGATCTACAGCTCATATAATTTGATTTTTTTCAGCAATTGAAATAGTGCATATATTTCTATCATGAAGATTGCGCTTATTGGTAACATGAACAACAACAACTTCGCGATAATGCGCTACTTTCGTGATTTGGGGGCAGATGCACATTTGCTTTTGTGGTCTAACGACGGTCGTGGTGATATGGATCATTTTTCTCCGCAGGACGATACATGGGAAATGGGCAGATGGAAACCATACATCCATCAGACGAGCGTCGCCAACAACGTTACCACATTGCTTGGCGATCTACGTCAGCTCAAATTACCCACAAGCGCAGGAAAGATCCGGCGCGAATTTTCAGGGTACGACGCATATATATGTTCCGGATATGCTCCAGCAATTCTCGCGAAAGCGGGAATTCGGACTGACTTATTTTATCCGTATGCGATCGGAGTCGAGGGCGCTGGGGACCGTGGGACAAGGGCATACTTCAAAACGCGTTCCAGGTGGCGGAGGGCGATTGTTGGCATTGCACGAAACTGGCAGATAGCAGGGATTCAGAACGCAAGGCATTGCCTCAATGCGGAGATGGGGTTGACACGACAGACGTTTCACGAAATCGGTAAGGACTTTTCGCCGCTGGCCATCCCGATGGTTTACAACCGGGAAGTTCCCCCGGCGGCCGATTTGCCACCGTCATTGGGTGAGATGAAGCGACATTTGGCTGGCTATGAACTGCGCATCCTGTCGCACGCTCGGCACCTGTGGGTGCGTGGGCCAGCGAACAGCGCCGAGGCGGTCAAGATGCATCTGAAGTACAATGATTGGTTGATTCGAGGATTCGCCAGGTTTCTCGCCAACAATTCCTCCGTAAGAGCATTGCTCCTGTTGTTGGAATACGGGGAGGATGTGCAGGCATCAAAGCATTTGATTGCGGAACTAGGGATCGGAGCTAATGTGATGTGGTTGCCCAAGATGAGCCGCAAGGAAATCCTATGTCTTCTGGGGTTTTGCGATATCGGGGTCGGACAGTTCGGAAATGAAAGGGGCTTGCTGTGGGGCGGAACCGGTTGGGAGGTGCTTGCGTCCGGAAGGCCACTACTACAAACTCTTAATTTCACTAATGACGAGTATCGAAAGTTTTTTGGGCATGACTTGCCGCCCATCCTCGATGTGAAGTGCCCGGATGACATCACACGCTATCTTGAGGATTTCACCCGCGATCGAGTGAAATACATAGCCATCGGTAAACGATCGAAGGAATGGTTCGAAACCAACAACGGCATAGGTTTGGCGAAGAAATGGCTTGATCTGTTGAATGAGTGACAATCCTGGCAACCTAAGCCTTCACCAACGCCTGCGATTCCTGGCAAAGGATTCGATTCTATATGGGGGTGCGGCATCCTTCAATAAGGCCTTTGCCTTGCTGACCTTTCCCGTTCTTGCGCGGTACCTCTCGGTTGAGCTATACGGTTTTTTCGATTTTCTAAATGTTGGAGTCGGGCTTCTTGCGATAATAATGGTCTTTGGCCAGGATTCGGCTGTCGCTCGTTTCTTCTATGATCATAAGCAAGACAGGCCCCGCCAGGAGATCATTTCCCAATCATTGGTATTTCAATTTACCTTGCTGGTACTGGTTCTTCTACCATTATGGTTCTTAGCTAACCGGGTAACCACTTTGATCGGCAAGCCAGGAGTGTCTGACTGGTTAGTTAGGTTGATCCTGTTGAATGTCCCTTTCCTGGTTCTGATCAATTTCTCACAGAACATCCTAAAATGGACCTTCTCCAGAACTAAATTTCTGATAATATCAATAGGTTCGACAGTATTTACTATTGGAGCGCTATTAATCGGTTTGATCTGGTTTCAATTTGGGCTTAATGAATTGTTCAGCCTGTTCTTGGTCTCTCGTGCCTTGTTTGGCCTGCTCGGTCTCTGGTTCTGCCGTCAGTGGCTGATCTGGCCCGAGGACTGGCGTTTCCTAAAACCACTGATCTACTTCGCCTTACCCTATGGTATTATTTGTACTGTGTCGGCATTTATTCCAGCCTTGGAGCGGACATTTGTTGTGAAGTATCTTGATGCTCGGGACCTCGGCCTTTTTGGAGCAGGTGCCAAGATTGCAGTGCTAATTTCTCTTCCAATTCAGGCGTTTCAAGTTGCATGGGGACCGTTTTCGTTGGCCATCCACATGGAACAAAATGCTCATGTTACCTATAACCATGCATTAAAGGTCTTCACCTTGTCCATTGTGCTGCTGGTGATGGCCTTGACGACTGTCGCGGAACCAGTCATTCAGTTTTTGGCATCCAGCCAATATGCGGGTGCCTCCATCGTTGTATTTCCCTTAGCCATGGGCTTTGCGTTGCAGGGTCTTTCTGCTATTGTTTCAGTCGGTATTAACTTGTCGAAGAAAAGTTACGTGAATTTAGTATCATACGCCGTCTACTTGCTGGTCTCGGTTGTTGCGATCTATTCTTTGATTGATGGGTTTGGCTTGTTGGGTGTGGCATGGGGGTCATTGTTTGGGCGTTTGGCAATGTCCATCACCGAGTCTTGTATGTCCTGGCGTGTCTATCCGCTACCGTGGGCCTTTGCGAGAATTACAGCTTGCCTCATCTTTGTCTTCGCGTGGTGCGCCACTGGGCAGGGCGTGACATTGCAGGCTGGCATCATCCAGGGTATCATCTTCAATGTGATTGGTTTGGCTATCTTGATACCATTTGGCCTGCTAACGCTATTTTCGCAGCAAGAACGGGAACAAATAAGAAAGTGGGCTGTTAATCAGTTAGGTTGTAAGCAGCGGGCCGTAAGGTAGCAAATCCGCTCGTCCTCCAAACCGAAATCAGAAGCAAACGGTATGATTACCCGAGTTAATAATCTGCGCGATTCTGGGCGCGGGGTAGCGAGGCAAAAGTATGGCACACTAAGCCCGTCCCCCTCATATCCTTCTGGTTTGTTAAGCCTGCCTTTATTGTTGATTTGCTATGCTGTGGGTATGATCGAGAATGCCCCGACAATTCCATTTTTTGCCTGCATTCTCTTTGGAATTGGCATGCTGGTCTTTAGCCTGGATCGCCAGGATCTATATGACCGTTCTTTCCTTCATGCCCTGTTTGCTCGAGGTTTCCTCCTCCGCCTGGGTTACGCGGTCTTTTTATATTATTTGCTAATCTATACAAGGGGTGAGCCGTTCCTTGGTGGTGGGGATGATCGCGAGTATGAGGCCACCGGCGAAATTATCTACAATTACTGGCAAGCTGGTGTGTTTGAGACGAATATGAATCAGCCCGCTTATCCGGTGTTTATTGCATTTTTGCGGTACTGCTGTGACATGCTTGGTGGGTATCATGGTTTTGTGACTCGTTTGGCTAATGCTTTCGTTGGCGCTTTGATCGCGCCATTTCTATTCATCCTTGTTCGCAATGTTTATGATCGTTCCATCGCAAAAACCGCCAGCCTGGTGGTTATGCTGTATCCCGACTTCATTTTATACTCTTCTGTGCAACTTCGGGATATCATTATTGTATTTTTATTCGTATTTGCTTTAAGCCAATTAAGCAGATATATTATTAGTGGGGTGTTCAGCGGGATTTTATTGTCCTTTGCCGCTGTTCCACCCATGCTTTATTTACGCAACGCCTACGGTTATCTTTTATTCGGAATTTTGTCCATATGCTTAGGCGCATGCGTAATCTTTCAGGGTGGAAAATCAACTCACCAACAATGGTTAAAAACAGCAACAGTATTTGCTTCTGTGCTGCTTTTATCCGTTTATGTTAAGGATGCTGCAATTCAGTATTCAGGCAACATTGACAATGGAAGTGGTATTTTGCGGCCAATGCAAGAGGATTACGCCACTGACATGATTATGCGTTATCGAGGACACAATACATCTGCAGCGTCTTTTAGTTCTGTTGGGGCTTATTTGTTAACTCGCCTGCCATTTGTACTAAGCTTGTTTGTCCTTCCAGTTGTTGCGTTCATCATGCCTTATCCTCCACCGTTTATGCTTGTTCAACTAGGTCCCATTGGGATCATTTACTTCATTAACAGTACGACATGGACTATTCTGATGCCACTAGGAATCCTAGGGTTGTTCTCTTGTTGGAAGAAGTCATTTCCACACAATCTAATGTTGATATTGCCCATGTTATTGCTTCTATTTATTTCATCTTCTGGGGGATTTGATAACCGTTATAAGTTGGCATCCATTCCTTTTTCACTTGTTTTCGTAGCTGTTGGACTTTATGAAGTATTTTTAAGAAAACACGAATCGTTTGTCTTTAGTTATTGGTTTATTCAAGCTGGCCTTTTTGGAGCATATCTTGCTGCAAAAATATTGATTGCTAGGGGGTAAAACATATTATGGTATTTTATTTTAGTAAATATTAAACAAAATGCTGGATATCCATAGAATATTATGTAAGGCTTCCTTTTTAGTTAATAATCCCCGTGCGGGATTACTTTCTGAAAATTACTTCTATGAGCTGAAGAAAAGTCAATGGATTGACTCGAAAAGCATAGAGCAGTTGCAGCAGGAAAAAATAAGACGCCTGCTTAACCATGCTAGGAGCAAGATTCCTTTTTATAGTGACTATGAGCCTTGGCAGGATGAAGAGGAAGGAAGTATGCGCTCCCGCCTCGCCAAATATCCTATCTTAATAAAGGATGCTATTAGGAAGTATCCTGATGCGACTAGACTGACATCTGGACTTCCAAACTTGATTATTCGGGCCAAAACAGGCGGCACAACGGGTGAGCCTATAGAGGTGTGGCATGACCGTCGACACCTTGCTATGATTGATGCAGCATGCTGGCGGGGTAAGGAATGGATTGGAATTTCGCCAATGATGAGAGGCGTGAACGTTCAGTCATTCGGTCGTGGATCGTGGTACGGGAGGATTAGAATGCGACTAGCCAATAAATGGCTAATTGATGTGTTCTGCCAATCCGATGAAACTAAACAAGAAACCGCAAGACAACTTCTTCGAATCAAGCCTAAGTATATTGAAGGTTATGTCTCGGATACACTCGCTCTAGGGAGAGCATGCTACCAAGCGGGAGTGAAGATCAACTGTGTGTTGACGTGCGGTGAGATGCTCTACGAACATCAACGTCGTGAACTTGCACGGATGTATGAAGCGAAGGTTTCGGATTACTATGGCTGCAATGAAGTCGGCTCCATTGCTTTCGAATGCGAGATGGGCCGGAAACACATTACCGACGAGCATGTGATTGTCGAGGTGGTGGATGATGTCGGTTTACCGGTTTTTGATCAACAGGGAAGAATTCTGGTGACGGATCTCGACAACTATCTTACTCCCTTCATCCGCTACGATGTGGGCGACTTGGGTGTGTTGACTCGCGAGCCATGTCCCTGCGGTCGCAAGCTAACGGTACTTAAGTCGCTTGATGGACGCGTACAGGACGCACTTGTCAATGCATCTGGGGACAGATTAAGTACCTTGTTCTTTGCCGCCAGGTTTCGTGATCTAAAGGCTATTCACCGGATCCAGATCATCCAAAAAACGATCAGCCAGGTTGACCTACTATACGAGGGCACGGCGGCAGGTATGGAAGAGGAACTTTGCTCCATCGTCGGCGAAATTCGCAGTCGCCTTGGTGCACAGATGGAAGTAATACCGCGGCAAGTCGAGAGATTGGTCTGTTCCAGTCGGGGAAAGTGCCGCTTGATTGTAAGTCTTGATGAAAAAAAACCTTCCTAAAGGTCGTTAACCAGCTAGGCTTAATGTAAAGACGGTGCAGTCGCACCTCATCAGAACAACTACTTTTATGGTCTCTGAAGAAAACTATGCCAGGGAGGAAGCGCGATTGGGCAGACAGGTTCACTTTCACGATGGTGTATGGTGGGTCAAATCAGCACCATTTTACTACAAGCCAGTTCATGAATTCCGTCCTTTTCCACCCAAGCATGCAAAACCGAATCCCGTAAAAGCAATGCTGGGTTACTCCCACCAGGTACCGAATTCTACACAAGCGAAGCGTTTTTTACGCTGGAATATTTTAAATTCTGACAAACTTAAAATATTTACACTTGATCGGCTGAAATCTGCCAAACGCAGAGCAATACGTAAAGGGCTGAAGGAATGCCATGTAGAACAATTTAAACCATCCGACAATAATCTTGAACGTATGAGGTTGATCAATATCTCGCAGGCTCGACGGTTCAAAAAGATCGGAGAAGTTGATACATATTTACCAGAAGATTACTACAACTTGAATGCGGCACATTGGCGTGAAGACATGATAAAGCAGTTTAGCCATCAAGCACATCAGTTTATTGGAGCATTCGTCAATGAACAACTGGTGGCCTATATCGATCTTATCGTAATAGAGGATACCTGGTTGTTTGGAGCGGTAAAGAGTTGCGACGACTACTTAGATCATCGACCTGTAGATGCTTTATACTTTAACATAATTAATAGGGCTTCACAATGCGGCAAGTGTAGCCGAGTGGTAAATGGTGGTGGTTATGAGGAACGAGTAAGTCTAACACGTTTTAAAGAGGAATATTTATTAGAACCAACGGATCTACCTTATTACAGTATAACCTTTTTGTCAATGAATAAGCTTATGAAGCTAAAAAGTGCTTTATTAATTTGGCGTCGCGGGAGAAACAAAATTGATTTTGGGAGAAGAGAAAAAAAGGTTTAGAATCGTTCTAATAGTCTACATACCCTTATGTGAGTGAGATGTTCCTAAATCTGCTTTATCAACTATACGTCTGACGTGCATTCAATATGCATTATTTCACACGGGTATCCCTGCAATGCGAATCGGATATCGCAACCCTTTACTAAGGAGTTTGCTCACTCATTGGCGCGTCAAGGATTAAAGATCACAGTGATCGCACCTTTAACACTGCACATGGCTTGGCGTGGTAAAGATCCCTTTTATAAAACAGAGTTAACCGGAGGGTGTTTAGACATAGACTTATTCCGGCCTCGCTTCCTTTCCGTTTCGAATAAGCAAATCTTCTTGTGGAACACAGCACTGATTGGATTTCAGTCCTTTTGCAGGGCAGTAGGCCGGGTGTTGAAAGACCGCATTGTGCCTCGTCCAAACGCACTTTACGGCCACTTCCTCTACCTGGGCGGCGCGGCGGCAACGCGTTTTGGCGTGGCAATGGGTATTCCCTCTTTTACAATGGTAGGCGAAGGGCAGTTGTGCAGCGTAAAAAGTTTTGGTTTCGATCGCGCTCGTCGTCATTTTTCCCATACAACAGGATTCATGCCAAACTCATCCTGCCTTGCCCGGCTTCTAGTAGACCAGCTTGGAGTCAGCAAGGAGCAAATCGGTGTTTTTCCGAATGGAATCAATCATCGAGTCTTCTTCCCTCGCGACAAGTTCGCCATGCGTAGTGCACTTGGCCTGCCTCATGACCGCTTTTTGGTAATTTGCGTAGGACATCAGGACCTGCAAAAGGGACCAGTCCGGGTTGGGGAAGCAATCGCGGGCCTGGAGGGCGTAAACGGGGTCTTCCTGGGATCGGGTCCCAATCCACCCGTGGCTGAGAACATTATTTACAACGACCAGGTTCCACACGAAAGAATACCTGAATGGCTCTCTGCTGCAGACGCATTTGTTCTGCCCAGCACCTATGAAGGCTCCTGCAATGCAGCGCTGGAGGCGATGTCTTGCGGCCTTCCTATAGTGGCATCGAGAGGTGATTTTAATGATGACATACTTAATGATCTAGTATCGATCCGCGTTGACCCGCTTGATGTGTCAGCGATCCGCTCAGCGATTATCTACCTACGTGACTATCCTGAGAGGCGGATGCAGATGGGGTGTGCGGCATTGAAGTGGTCTGCAAAATTCGATACCGATTTGCGTACCCAACGCATGCTGGAGTTCATGTCTGAACGAATTAATGGCGAAAGTGAAAAGGAGTAGAGCGTGACACAAAAGAAACCAAAGATTTGTCTCGTTGAACCCTGTCACAGCCATGAAGAAGTGCTATTTCCACTCATAGAATTGCTTCGGGATGTTTATGATGTTCATGTTATTGCGCCGCAGTCTTTATTTTACGTTGATATCCTTAGCCGCACAAAGCACCTCTACACGGCTATCCCGATTCGCTGGGATCAAAAGTCTTCCCGATGGCGTCGTCTTCTGCGAATGCCGGGAAAATATCGAGACATTCGACGCCACGTGGATGTAATCAAGCCTTTGTGTGTGGTATTTAACTCAACATACGCTTACCTTGACTTGATACTAATTGCCATTTTCTTCAGGAGGATTCCAAAAGTTCAGATAATTCATGAATTCCAACATTTTCTTAAACCAGGCATGCGATGGATTTATGATCAGTTTAATCTAAATATGGTCATTTCGGAACAAGTATGCAATTATATAAAGAAACAACATCCAGAATTTGCTAACCTTAACTATGTTTTGCCAATCTTCTTTAAAAGTTTTTTGAATAACATCGATGGCCATCGACAGGATTCAAGGGAGTGTGCCTCGTGTTTAAAACTGGGGGTATTCGGAAGCATCGTAAACAAGCGAAGAAACTATCGAGGACTTCTGGATGCGCTTCTGGAGATAGGCCCTGAAATACCTTGGCTACGGTTTCAAGTTTATTTAGTTGGAGAAGCCCCTCAATGGTTGCAGGATGAAATCAAGCAGCACCGGCTCGAGTACTTGGTGCGAATCTATCATGAATTTGTCTCGTTCCAGAAGATGTTCGAGCTGGTTGAAGAAATGGACCTTGTGCTTTTTCTAATTGACGATACGGTTCGAAGTGTCAGGCACTACAATCGGTATAAGATCAGCGGCACCTCCACACTTATTAAGGCATTCAACAAGGTCGCTGTTTCTTCAACCGATTTCCCTGTCGATGACTCTCTGAGGGGCCGTTGTTTCTTCTATGACCGGACAGGTGTCAAGAGTTTCCTCGAAAGGATTAATAAGGGGGACTTAACGAAGACGGATATCCAGAATAAGTTGTCAGCTAGTAAGGATGAATCACGATTCTCATTTGAACAGGAGCAAGCGCGGCTGGTTTCGATGATTCGAGGAGTGGTGGCTAAATCATAAGCCCCTTCAGACATTATCTTGGGAATAAACACTAAACAAAACGACGCTTATACCAACAGAATTCACTGCTGGCAGGCGAGCGGTGGCGCGCGATGGTCTGAGCTCCAGATCGACGCGCCGCCGTTCGCTATGCGTATCGAACTCGCCCGCTGGCTGGAGCGATTCACAAGTGAATCCATCATTTAGCTTAAAAATCCCCAATAAATAGTTTCAAGGAAATCCCGGAAGAAACATTAATGAAGAGTCGTATCATTTCTCCACATGAATATGCCCAATTCGATTTCTTAGCGGCTGAATATGGAACATTGTTCAATACAGTTGGATGGACTGAACTTTATGGAGACGCCTTGGTGCGACTGGGAATATATGAGGATGGCGGAGAATTGATAGGCGGTTTTGTTTTACATCAAAAATCCTGCTGTGGATTCAATCTTATTACGAATCCGCCATTCACTCCGTCCTGCGGTCCGTTTCTGAACGTAAAAGCCAGCCATGCTGTAACGATTCTAGAAACACGGCGCGAAGCGATGACCGCTCTAATCGATTACATAAAAAAGCTTGGCTTTGGGCTTTTGTTTCTAAAATTGGACCAATCTGTTAAGGATGCCCTGCCATTTTATTGGGCAGGCTACCGAGTCATTCCTTCCTATACCTATATTTTAGATTTAACAGCCAGTCCTGATCAGACGTTGGCCAATATGTCTTCCGTTCGCCGTCGTAATATCCAGCGTGCCATCAAAGATGGAATTGAAGCACGAGAGATTCTTGATATGCATGTGGTGAAGCAGTTAGTGGAGGGCACCTTTGCCCGCCAGAAAAAGAAAATCGACCGAAGCGTAATCGATGGAATCCTGGAGAGGTATGCAAAGCCTGAAAACAGTTACGCCTTTGCCGCTTATCAAAACGACGTTCCAATTGCCACCACATTTGTAGTGCACGATAGAAGTATTGCCTACTATTTGCTTGGGGGCTATGACGAAGATGGAAAACACCATGGTGCTGGCGCTTTGGCCATGTGGCAATCCATCCTTCGCGCCAAGCAACTTGGCCTGAAATACTTCGATTTTGAAGGATCGGTGATTCCACCCATTGAACGTTATTTTCGCGGATTTGGGGGTCAATTGACACCCTATTTCACCGTGAACAAGGCCTGGCTCCCTGTGGAGTTTGTCATGAAGTGTTTTCACCGGGAACTTTTCTAGCAGATTGAAACCGGCTGAAATCCACTACGTGCAGTCCACAGTGCGGCAGTTTCATGGAGCCGCCGAAAAACAGACCCGGTTCGAGATTTGTGATTCTCACTTAGGGCAGCGTGAGGTCAACGATTTTTGTCAACGCCTATTTGAAGAACTGACGAACCAGCATGATTATCCATCGAGCCTGCGATCATCCAACCTTCAGCACTCATCGGGTTTTATAAAGGCGTTCAACGTCTGCCGCCAATCGACTTTTAAGCAAGCTAACAGGCATTCTTGTCCACTCTTACTTCTACATCGCTGGCCGGAAGGCGCTCCCTTCGCCCTCTTGCTCTCGCACGACATTGACCAGATCTACGATCGGGAGCTGTTTCGTGTGATTGCGGATATTAACCATATACGTCGAGTGCGTTTCAAAGGGGAAAAGGGCAATATCACTCTGGGGACCAAGCGTTTGATTCGGTCCATCTTCCGTCCGAAGCGGACTCTTCACGATTTCGAAACAATTCTCGAGATCGAACGGCGGCACGGGTTTCGATCAACATTTTTTGTTCTCCATGACCTGTATTGGGCGCGCCAAGGGGCGCGTTTTTCTTTACAGGACAACGAATTAAAGGAAATCGGCCGGCTTTTGTTGTCGGCTGGCTGCGAGCTGGGCGTGCACGGCGGTTATTATCGGTTTAATAACGCTACAGCTTATCGCCAAAGCCGCGAGGCGATTTCTCAGGTCTTTGGCATCGAAGCTGTTGGCATTCGGAATCATCTGTTGCGATTTAGCTATCCCGAAACATGGCGGGCACAGGCTGAAGCCGGGTTCGAATACGATACCACCTATGGCTGGCCGAATGCCCTCGGTCCTCGGAGCGGTTTGGCATTTCCGTTCTTTACATACGACAAGGAAAAACAAAAGGTCCTGGACCTGATCGAGCTCCCTTTGACGGTTATGGACACCACGCTCTTCCGATATCTGAAACTTGAAGGAGAACAAGCCCTGAACGCCGCTTGGGAAGTGATCGAACCTATAGCGACATCGGGTGGGTTGGTCACGCTGCTTTGGCATAATAATTACTTTAACGAACCGGAATATCGCGACTGGCAGGTGGTATATCAGGAGCTACTGCGACGATTAGCGTCGCTCCGGCCGTGGTGCGCAACCGGCGCGGAAATCAACCGCTGGTGGCGTAAGAGATCAGCAATCCGCTGCGTAGAAGCAAAAGAAACGGCCAGCGGCTGGCAATGGGTCGTAGAATTCCCCCAAGACATTGACGACACGGTTTTCCAGATCAAGCCTTCAGGTTTGGTGTCAGACATTAAGGTCGAGCATTCGATGGCAAAAGTATCTCGGAATACGGATGCATGGGAGGTTCATTTTCCGAAGACGACCGCAGGGACGAAGGTTGAAATCCAGTCTGTTCGATAGTCCGCCAGGTAGGGCGAGCTGTCCTCAGCGAGCCGGACAGGTAACCCGGGAGACAGGTAGGGCAACGTGTCCTCACGGAGCCGAACCGAGAAACCAGGAAACAGGAGGCAAGGTAGGGCGAGGTATCCTTACCGAGCCGTATTATCAAGAAACAGGGGACAGGAAACAGGAGGCAGTAGCAGTAAGCAGTAGGCAGCGGTAGGGCCAGACTGCCGGGCCGCCCGGGCATACCAGAAGCATTTCAGCACCAAGTCGTTTTGTTTTTCACCTTTTTACTCTGTTGTCTTTTCGTTCGGCGCGCCTAACAGTCGCGCCCTACCGGCCGTGCGTCATCCGGTAAATTGTCTGGGGACACCCAACCGCTCATTCGCTCAAAGACGGTTCGATGTCCCGGCTCGCTGGGGACAGCTCGCCCTACCGTGCTAATTGCTTTCTGCCCCCGGTCTCCGGTTACCGGTCACCGGACTCCGTCATTCTGTCCCCTGTTTCCTGATGCCGCGGCTCGCTGTGGACAGCTCGCCCTACCTTGCCCCCTGCTAACTGCGACTGTCTTCCGTGTGTGGTTTTCATACCTCTTCCTCGCCTGAATAGCTCTTTCGCTTGCGCATTCATCTTTTTCAGCAATTTTTCACCGGGCCAAATTCGCCAGGGACACTGACTCCCCGGAAGCTGGTGGCCTTATTGGCCGATCGAGGCCATCAGGTCCATGTTATCGCGGGTGATTTCAATGCCTACAGCGAACAGACGGAGCCTCCGGAGTCCTGGGATGCGTCGTCTGGCGGACGAGTCCAGGTTCACCGCCTGCCAGCCGCCAAAGGCATGCGCCGCGGACTGCGGGCGCGCCTGGACACCTACGTCGGTTACGCCCTGCGAGCCTGGCGTTTCGCCCGTACCCTTCCGAAACCCGATATTGTCGTGGGCAGCATCCAGCCCTTGTTTACCGGGCTTGTCGCCAAATGCCAGGCCAGGCGCTCTCGGGTCCCGTTTCTGCTTGAGATCCGGGATTTGTGGCCGGACGCGCTGGTCGTCAAAGGTGCCATCAATCCCTGCCAGGCCTGGCCATTCCATCGGATGGCCAACCGCCTTTACGTTGGGGCCGATCGGATTGTCAGTCTGACCCCCGGCATCAAGTCTGAACTACGGAAGAAAGGGATCGATTCCGGGAAGATCGATGTGATGACCAACGGTTTTGATCCCGAACTCTACAACCTGCGGCCGGGCGCGCGCGACTGCGTCCGGGAGGAATTGGGTTGGAACGGGCATTTCGTCGCGCTATTCACCGGCACCCACGTCGAGGTCACCGCTGTCGAAACCATCGTCCGCGCGGCCGCGGTTCTGCGCAATCATCCGAGGATCCGATTTGATCTTTTCGGGCAGGGACAGCGCAAGCCTGCGGCCATGGCCCTGGCGCGGCAGTTGGGGCTTGCCAACATTCACTTCCATGATCCCGTTCCCAAGAGGCGCATCCCCGAATTGCTCGAGGCGGCCGATGTTGCCGTCATGACACTGTTCAAAAGCCCTTTGATTGACATTTATTTCGAGAACAAGCTCCTGGACTACATGGGGGCCGGAAAACCGATTCTGGCAGCCATGGACGGCATGCAGAGCGATTTGATCGGGCGCTATCAGACCGGCAAGACCGTGGGAAGCTTCGATCACGAAGGCCTGGCTGGTCTTGTGGCCGAGGCAAACCGCGATTTCAAGCCATTCCAGGCGATGGGCACCAATGGCCGCCGGCTCGTTGAGCAACGGTTTCGCATGACCGATATCCTCACGCGCTACGCTGACCTGATTGAGGCGGTGGCCGAGAAACGTTCCCATCAGGTTCTTCCGTGGGATCCGCTGGCATGAGTGTGTTTCTTCATTTTCTGGCAATCGTGCTTTTGATACCAGTTGTGGCGGTCCGGCTGGTGTTTCTCGTGGCGACTCCGTTCGGCTGGATCGTTTACCTGGCGAACGTGTTCAGCGACTCTTTTGTCAAAAAAATCCGATGGCAACGCAACTCAGTGGAATTGGCGTTGGCCCTGGCTGGATTGGCCTTGTTCAAGATGGGAGGATTGGCCTGGGCGTGGATTTGGGCGGTCGCTTTGGGATTGCTTGGCCTCGAATACTGGATTCGGCGGATGGAGGGCTGGATGCTATCTGCGACCTATGCGCCCATGGATCCTCTGGGCCTGAAGTCCAATTTCGGCCAATTACGTTCCCTGGCAAATGGGTATCCCACTCCGTCTTCCCATCCTGAACTGACGATCAATCTCCTGGGACCCTTTCTGGAGAGGATGCCGAATTACAGACTGGGCACGTTAATCGCAAAACGTTGCTTCGAAATCCACGTTATCGTGGGGAATCATACCTTAGTGCCCACACAAACCGGAGTGCGTTTACGGTTGAGCGCCCCTGAAGCGCTTTCCTGCAAGTCTCCCAACGAGGTCCTATTGGATCGATTGCGGCCGGGCCAGGTCCACATCGTGCCCCTGGAATGGGCCGTTCGCGCGCCCGGCGGACCCGGACGGATCACCATAACCGTCGAATGGGGACATTTCGAGGAAGTCATTGGAATCGACTATGACGCCGCGATCCCGGCCCACAATCTCAGGATTAAGGAAGCGATCGTCCGCCGGTATCCCGGAGGCTGTCGGTCCGCTTTCGCCTGGCGTGGCGACATGGATCTCTATGATGAGTCCACCCTGCAGTCCATCGAGGGCCTGGAGGTCACATTCGGGCTTGCGGCTCGGTACCGCATCCCACAAACGATGTATCTATCGACACGTCTTTCCCTGGACCAGAAGGCAGCGGAAGAATGGGCGAACCATTACGGAGTCCAGCGTGGGGCAGGCGAGATTCCCCGGTTTGTCGAATGGATGAGAAACCATGTTGATCTCCGCCACGAAAGCCAATACCCCTTCCAGTCGGACAAACGTTTTGTCGTGGAGCTCGGCAACCATGGTCACCTGCACTACGGCACGGACACTTCCGGGGCGCCGGAAAACGGCTGGAATTCCAGGTCCAAAATCGGCGCCGGTAAATACCCTTGGCTGGGTGACGAGAGGAGTTCTCTGGCAGAACAGCGAGACAACGCCCTTGAGCCTCGTCGATGGTGCGAGCGGCTTTTCAACTTCACGCCCAAAAGTTGGGCCATGCCGGACCGCACCAATGACCGATATACGGCAGCGGCTATGGAGGCCGCCGGCTGCGAGGTGTTAAGTGATTCCAACGTTCGAACGCATCACAATGTCTTGCTCCAGCCTCCACCGCATCATCCAAAAGGGACAACCGCCGTTGAATTGACCAAGCGCTATCCGGGCGATCCTCAGCACATTTTCCATGTGGCCATGAATCACTTTTGGATTCATCGCGCGCACCGCAAGGGGATCCCCGTCATCTTCATGTGTCACCAGCACATGCGGCAATTTGATGGCTACGCGTGCACGAGGTTTACGGAATATACCCTGCGGTATGTTTTGTCACGGTTTCATGGCGATCTCCATATCAACACGGTCTATGGCATTGGCAAGTATTGGCGGGAAGTCCTGAGTCCGAAGACAAAGCGTGTAAGCGTCGAGGTGAAAGGAGGGACCGTGCGCGTTATCAACCGAAGCGATTTCAATCTGGTTGATATGCCGGTCGATGTCACCCTGACAAATGGCGCGCGCTGCGCCTTGTTGGTCAACCTGGCTGCGGGAGCCGAAAAGACGATTTCGGTGGGTGATGGGGTTTAGGATTCGTGATATCCCACATCACGGGATTTCATTCCCATAAATGCGGCATGCGCCAAACGGTAGGGCGAGCTGTCCTCAGCGAGCCGTGCCATCCGGGGACAGGAAACAGGTAGGGCGACGTGTCCTCACGGAGCCGAACCGAAAAACCAGGAAACATAAGGCAAGGTAGGGCGAGGTATCCTTACCGAGCCGTCGTACCAGGAAACAGGGGACAGAATGACGGAGTCCGGTGACCGGTAACCGGAGACCGGTCAGAGGGGGCAGTCGGCCAGGTAGGGCGAGCTGTCCTCAGCGAGCCGTGCCATCCGGGGACAGGAAACAGGTAGGGCGACGTGTCCTCACGGAGCCGAACCGAAAAACCAGGAAACATAAGGCAAGGTAGGTCGAGTGACGTATCCTCAACGAGTCGGGCCAAAAATCCAGGAAACTCACATTCAGTGGATGCTGAATATCCAGTTCGCAAAAAGCTCTCTCATTTCATTCCACCATGGATCAATCATGAAAGTTATTTTTTCATAACCATCTGTGGTAATCCACGCGGGCATAATCAATTCTGTGTATCCGAGACTGCCCAATGCGTCCTTGATTCAGCCGCATACTACCACGAGCAAGGGAGATGGAATTGTCGATTGATGTTACTCATGCCGGATCATATCCATGGCATAATTGCCTTTCCTCGAGCGATCGGATTACGCTCAATAATGGGCGCGTGGAAACGTTACTTAAGCAAGACAACCGTTGTCCAATGGCAGTCAGGTTTTTTCGATCATCGTTTAAGGGATAGGTTTCAAATCGAAGAAAAAACAAGCTATATCCTAAACAATCCAGTTCGGGCGGGTTTATGCAAACACCCCGAAGATTGGCCATACAAATACCACCCCTGTGGAAAACGAGATTAAAGCTGATCAAGCCAGGTAGGGCGAGCTGTCAGCGAGCCGTGCGATCCGGGGACAGAGCACAGGTAGGGCGACGTGTCCTCACGGAGCCGAACCGAAACCCCCACATCCAGACGCAAGGTAGGGCGAGCTGTCCTCAGCGAGCCGCAGCCATTAATCCCAACACCATCCCGCAAACCGGCTTTTCGATTTAGCGTTCTGCTTAAACCATGGCCATGGGCTGGAGTCCCGGCTCGCTGAGGACAGCTCGCCCTACCTGTTTGCCCTACCTGTGACAAACAGCTTTAACCACCACTATTGAAATCAGATCATAAGATCAGGCCATTTGAGGCGAGAGATGCCGCAGGCGTTAGCGAGGTGCTGAAGGCAGTGTACCACGAAAAAGCGCCTTCAATGAACGCCTACAACTGGTGGTCATTCGGCTGCCCGGAATCGACCAGCGGCTTCATGGTGGCCGAGGTCGAAGATCAGTTGGTCGGCGTCCAACCGATGGAGATCATGTCTTACAAGGACGGCTCTCGGAATACCAAAGGCGGACTTCTTACCGGTGTGGCTGTGCATCCGGATTATCGCCGCCGAGGCATCTTCAGTGACTTGGTCAGAGCCTGCGAACAGGAAGCGTGGCGCCAGAACGCCGCTTTTGTTACCACGATGCCAAACGAGCGTTCGCGTCCGGGCTTTTTGAAGATGGGCTACATCGACCTCGGTTGTAGACAATTATTGTTGCGTCCGTTGGCGCCGCGGGCGATCGCCAAAAAAAAGCTGTCCATTCCGTTGATCGCCTCGCTCATTGGATTTTCCGCGGCTTTCGCACAGGGAATTGTGAAACCCCTGAGTCATGATGGAGACTTGCCGGTTACCGAAACAAGCGACCTTGAAGGTATGGTTGCCCAGTTGGAGGAATCGACAGCGTCCCTGTTCCCCGGGCTCAGAGTCCGACGGACTCCTTCCTGGTGGCGATGGCGCTATCTGCAATCTCCGGCGCGTGATTATTCGATCTTTACGGCCACGACAAAGAAAGGACAGCCCGCTGGTCTTGCTGCCGTCGCCACAGAGACGCGCGACGGTTTATCCACCGCTTACCTGATGGACATTGCCGTCAACGCGCTTGAATCGTTGCCGCCCCTCGTGCGGAAGATTCTCGAAGTCCTGAGCCAGCGTGGCGTCGAGTTGTTTTGCGCGGTGACCAGCTCAGACGCCATGTCTCGCGCTTTGCGTCGGACAGGCTTTTGGCAGGTGCCAACTTGGGTTCCCGTAAAACGCTTTTATACCGTGGCTAAGTTTAATCCTGCTGTGGAAACGCAAATCGCGCCGCAGTGGCGAAAAATGTCCGGCTGGTACCAAATGCTTGGTGACTGGGACAACGTGTAAGCTAAATGCTCCACGCTCTGTCCATTGATGTCGAGGATTGGTATAACGCCACTCTGGTTTTGCTTTTCGAAAAGTATGTTCCGCCCTCGGACGCGGTGGTCAAATCCACCGAACGTTTGCTCAACCTGTTATCCGACAAACAAATCAGAGCCACCTGGTTCATTTTGGGCGAGGTCGCTGATGCGTTCCCCGCCCTGATCAAACGGCTGGCCGCAGCACACCAGGAGATTGGCGTGCATGGGTATTACCATCATCGAGTCGATTCGCTGAAACCCAAAGTCTTTGCGGATGAATTGCATCGGGCTAAGGACGGGATCGAGCAGGCCGCTGGAAAACGCGTTCTTGGATTTCGGGCGCCGGCGTTCAGCCTGAGCAGGCAGATGACTGATTACTTCGAGATTCTCAAGACGGCAGGATTCTCTTATGACAGCAGCGTGTTTCCGTTCAGAGGCTCGCGCTATGGAGATTCCACGGCGCCATTGGCGCCCTTTTTTATAAACACGCCCAGCGGAAGTATTCTTGAAGTCCCGGTTAGCGTCATGGACTTCGGATGGTTTCGTTTGCCATGCTGCGGCGGAGGATATTTCCGGCATTTTCCTCTCGGATATACCCGGTTTGCCCTTCGTCACCTCGAGAAACGACAACGCCCGGCAGTCTTTTACCTGCATCCGTACGAGATCGAAACTGAGTATAACACGAGTTACTTTGAACAATACTGCGGCCCGCAGGAGCTTAAGGGAGTATTCAAATGGAAGGCGCCCCAGTACCGAAATCGATCCCAAGCCATCCACAAGCTACACCACATTCTTGAGCATCATAAGTTCTCGACCATGGCTGAGGTGTTTAGTGTTCAGAGCACAATTGGGTGACTCAACTAATCTGGAGCCTTTTGAAAACCGTATCCAGCTGCCGCGTCAGGGAAAAAGCCATCCTTTGTAGGCCCGGTGAACTCACCGGGCGCATCTTCAAACGGGGCTTCACACGCTTTCTCCTCGTTTCAACCCTTTACTTTGTATTCTCTACTTACCTTGCACAGGCGGCGTCCAAGGATCCTTTTTATCCCATTGGATTATGCGGCGCCCGCGATACAAATGCGTTTCCAGTATTTCAAGCGGCCGGGTTTAACTTGGTGTTAGGCAACGCGACCCAGGAATTTCTCGACACGGCCGCACGCTACCAAATCAAAGTCTGGGCCGGAGCAGGCCGGGCCTACGGGACGAATGTTCAGGCGAGGGCAATCCAAAAGAAAATTCGACAATTCGACAAGCATCCCGCCCTGTGGGCCTGGTTCCTGGTCGATGAGCCCGAAATGCATCTCATCCCGCCCGCCGAGGTTCTCAACGCGCATCGCCTATACAAAAGTGCGGGGGCAAAAAAGCCTACAACTGTCGTTCTGTTCAAGGGCGATGCGGCGCACGATTACGGTGATATCGCCGATATCACCGTATGCGACCGGTATCCCATTCCTTGGCTTCCCGTGGCTGACTTTGGCAAACATCTGAAAATGGCCCGGTTGGCTCTCGGCAAGAACAAACCGATGGTGGCCATAGTCCAGGCATTTGATTGGAGTTATTATCCCCACTTGCTAGGCCCGGGACTTGGCCCGATGCGGCCGCCCACCTACGACGAAATCCGCTGCATGGTTTACCTGGCCCTGATCGAACGCGCAAAAGGAATTCTTTTCTACTCCTACGACGATGGCCCGGGCAAGTGGCGAATGCCGGAGCATCCTGAGACCTGGGATAGCGTATGCAAGATCGTTGCTGAAATAAATCAAAGGCTGCCGTTGTTTACGGCCGACCATGTGTGGTGGCCCAAAAGACATTGGTTCGATTATACGGGCAGGCGGTATAACGCGGCCCTGGAAGCATCCGTCCAATCGGTCTTGCTCAAGGTCAAACGCGGCAACAGTGTTGTTCCCCCCGGTCATTATATCCTGGCTGTTAATACCACTGACCAGGAACAAATCTACAGCTTTGTTCCACCGTTTGAGAGGGTAGTTAAGCTTCAAGTCCACGCTGAGAATCGCATCCTGGTGCCCAAGAACAATTGGTTGTCTGATACCTTCAAGCCCTTCGAGGTCCACGTTTACGGACCGATGGAGCCTGGCGACCGCCGCCCAGAAGACCGAAGACGAAGGACACAAGACAATTAGCGACAGTCGGCAAGGTAGGGCGAGCTGTCCCCAGCGAGCCGTGACATCGGGGGACAGGGGACAGGAACCAGAAGACAGAATGACGGTGTCCGGTGGCCGGTGGCCGGTATCCGGTAACCGTTAACCGGCCGCCGGAAACCGGAAACCGGAGACCGGAGACAGGGGATGCTAAACAGTTGGCGAGCAAACGGAAATCAGCCAAGTGACAGGAAAAGTGATATGATCATGAAGCGAAGTGGCATAGCGCTGCCCAAGGATTACGCTAAGTGGATTGCCGAGCTGAAGCGTCGTATCGCTGGCGCTCGTCATCGGGCGCTTCTTGCCGCAAATGAGGAACAAATCCGTCTCTACCACGATATCGGTCGCGAGATCCTGCAACGACAGGAGCGGCAAGGTTGGGGCGCCAAGGTTATCGACCGAGTTTCAGCTGATTTGCGGGCCGCCTTCCCGGATATGAAAGGGTTATCGGTATCGAATCTTAAATATATGCGTTTCTTTGCCCAGGAATGTCCACATCGCACAATTGGTCAGCAGTCTGCTGACCAATTGCCCTGGTTTCATATTGTAACACTGCTGACGAAAATATCTGACTCCGGGTTGCGGGAATGGTATGCCCACGAGGCAGTTAGCAATGCATGGTCGCGAGACGTTCTGGATGCACAGATTCTTAGTCAACTCCATCTTCGCCAGGGGGCTGCAGTGACAAACTTCAGAAAGAAGCTTCCCGATCTTCAGGCGGAACTTGCCACCAATATATTGAAAGATCCTTATCACTTCGACTTCCTCGGTCTCGGTGAGGAAGCGCATGAGCGCGATATCGAGAACGCTCTCATCAGGCATATTACCCGTTTCTTGCTGGAACTGGGGGCTGGATTCGCCTTCGTGGGGCGCCAATTCCACCTGGAAGTCGATGGGGAGGAATTTTTTATCGACCTGCTGTTCTATCATACCCGGCTGAAGTGTTATGTCGTTGTGGAGTTGAAAGCCACTGCGTTCAAACCAGACCACGCTGGTCAGTTGAATTTCTATCTGGCTGCCGTGGACGCCCAGATAAAGGCTCCCGACGACAAGCCGACCATCGGGCTCCTGCTCTGCAAAACAAAGAAGCGCCTGATTGCTGAATACGCACTTTCTGGAATCGACAAGCCTGTTGGAGTTGCCGAGTACCAGCTAGTTCGCACGCTGCCCGAACCTCTTGATAATTGTTTGCCAACCATTGAAATGTTGGAGACCGAGCTGTCGCGCGAGTTTGAGAATACTGAGGATAGGGGACAGAAGCAGCCGGCAGAATGACGGAGTCCGGTAAACGGAGTCCGGTGTCCGGTGTCCGGTGTCCGGTCAGACTCCTGAGCTCTGGTCCCGCATGCGGGACGAGTGTGAGAATAAGAATACCCTTGCTCTGCCTTGGCGAATTCTGGGCAGAGGTCAGACAACCGCGAATGTTTATACAATTTGGTTTATTGATGAATCTCACTTGAACCTGCGAGTTGAGGTCCCCTTGATGATTAAACGAATGATGTTGAGCAGTGCTGTGAAACGGTTTAGCTTAAACACGGAACTGTTTTTGATTCGGTGCTCTTATGAAGTATAAGATAACATTGGTCGAATCTGAAGAGGGTGTTGCTGTGTGGTGCGATAACCTGCCTGGATGCGTAAGCCAAGGAGTAAATCGCGAGTAGGCAGTCGCCAACATCAGAATCGCCATCAAGGAATACTTGGAATCCGTTCCAAAAGTGGAGGAGCACTTTGGAACTCGCGTGAGCCGTGAGTAGATAATGGTGTAAATGAATTGATATGCCCCGATTGCCAGGAATTGGACAGAAGGACGCCGTTCGAGTTGCGGAGACGGGACAAAAAGGGAGATAGAAGGCTGACGGGGGGGGGATTGGAGACCGGTGGCCGGAAACCGTCAACCGGCCGCCGGAAACCCGTAACCGGAGAATGGCTGCTGTTCAAAACACAATGGACACCCAACCGCTGAATCGCTCGAAGTGTTCTCTGTGCTTTACTGGGGCTAAGGGTCCGTGCAAAAATAAATTCCGATTTTGCTGCTGAGGATTTGGCTCGCTGGCGAGGCTCGACGAGGGAAGATACCCGCAGCGGTCTCTGACCGAGGAGTAACGAAGCCAGCGAGCCAAAGCCTCGCAGCCCTCCGGGGCGGGGCGGCGCCGGGTCATCTGCGTTGTTGCGTGGACGGTCGAGTATCGCCGAGGATACACTCCCGCCCACGCGCCTAGCATCTGAC
>ERZ795054.1044-NODE-1044-length-28181-cov-4.571997_pt1 | contig 28181 bp, 25 predicted proteins | sample MGYA00375138_ERZ795054 | MGnify/ENA primary metagenome ERZ795054 (study PRJEB30183, sample SAMN05720215) | anaerobic digester metagenome | isolation source: active sludge of municipal wastewater-treating anaerobic digesters | place: USA | collected 2014-12-23 ... | reverse complement strand
GCGCTGCTGCTCTCTGACCGCGTGCTGGTCTTTACGCACCGGCCGGGTCAGATCGCCCAGGATATGCCGGTAACCTTCCCGCGCCCGCGCAGCGAGGAGCTGCGCTACACCGCCGCTTTCCAGGACCAGGAACGCGTTTTACGGGGCACATTACGCGAGAAGATCAGTTAATACAGGGAATATCTAGCAGAACGTTATCCAACAGCAGACGCAGGTTGGCGTTGGCCTCCAGGTTTTCCATGGCAAGGACAAGCGTGTTCATCATACCCAGGGCGTGTTTACGCGGCAGCGTGCCGGCGATGCGCGTGCTTTCAGCAGCGTAATCAAGGTTGACCACCTTGCCGCCCATCCCGTTCACCGTCAGAAAGATATCCCGGGTGAAGGATAACCACACCTGCAGCATCAACCGCAGCTGGTCGCGGTTGCGCGCCAGGTTTTCGGCCGCGGCGAAGCGCTCCCGCCGGTTGAGCGGCAGCAGACGCATAAACTCATCCAGCCAGACACGGCGTTTTTCCAGCATGGCAGGGTCAGCCGCCATCTGGCGCGCCAGCCCGGGGCGGCCGCTGGATAGGTGGGCGTACAGCTGAGCTTCAGTTGGGGCGATTCCCCAGCGCGTCGCCAGCGCATTTTCCAGTTCATCCACAGGCACGGGGCGCAGGCGCAGGATCTCACAGCGGGAGGAGATGGTTGGCAATAGTGAATCCGCCGAGTCCGCCGTCAGCAGCAGGATGACCCGCGGCGGGGCTTCTTCGAGAGTCTTCAGCAGGGCGTTCTGCGCGCTAGTGTTGGCCAGCTGGAAATTTTGCAGCAGGGCAACGCGGTAGCGCGCTTCGTAGGGGGTGAGGGAGAGGATGTGCTGAAGTTCACGCACCTGCCCCACCTTGATCATGCCGCCATCGCTTTCAGGGGTGATGAGGCTCAGGTCGGGCAGTTGCATAGCCGCGGTCTGCCGGCACACGCGGCACACGCCGCAGTAATCACCGGGGGCTGGAGGCTGCAGGCAGTTGAGGGCGCAGGCGAACGCCAAAGCCAGGCTGCGCCGCCCCACGCCGGGTGCGCCGGTGAACAGATAGGCGTGACGGGCGTCATCCCGCGCGATGTGGCTGCGCAGAAGGTTTTCTGCCCACGCGTGACCCAACAGGTCCCAACTCATATGGCGATTGTAGTCCAAAGGGGGAATGCTGGCAACACAGCGGGGCGGCTCAACCAAAAACGTGATCGACCGCAGGAAATTCGGGTTCAGGGATGGGCACCCAGGCCAGCACAGTGGTCCCCCGGTCGGGTTCGGAGCTGATATCCACCTCGCCGCCGGCGTTCAACGCGCGGGTTTCCATGTTGGAAAGCCCATGACCGATGGAGAGCTTGACCTTTTCAGGGTCAAACCCGCGTCCATCATCCTTTACTTCAAGCAGGGCGCGCTCAGCTGTGGTCCAAACGGTGACTTCCACTTTATGCGCTTTGGCGTGTTTGGCAATATTGGCGAGGGCTTCCTGGCATATGTGAAAAAGAGCCAGCGCCTGGGGTTCGGGGAGGTTGGTCACCCCCCCGTTTGGGCAGTTCAGGGTGACGTCCACCAGTGTGTTGGCGCGGAATTCCTGCACGAGCCGGTTGATGCCTTGGGAGATGTTCTCATCTTTCAATTGGCGCGGGCGCAGGTCCAGTATGTAGGCGCGGATGTCGCGGATGGTGCTGTTGAGATCGGTAATGGCTTGTTCAATGCGGGTACTGGCCTGGGCGGGTGTCTCCTTGAGCAGCAGCCTGGCGTGTTCAAGGGTGAGCCCCACCGCGTAAATGGATTGAATGATGCCATCGTGTAAGTCCATACCAATGCGGTCGCGTTCTTCAAGGATGGCCAGGCGGCGACCCTGCACATTCAAGTGGATGTTTTCAATGGCGGTCGCCATCCAGGCGCCCATGGCGTTGGCGAACTGGACATCGGGCTCTTCAAGCGGCTGCGGGTGGCAGGTAGCCACGCACAAAACCCCCACCGTGCCCAGGCGACCTTTCATGGGGATGACCCCTAATTGATGCAGACCACGCATTTTGGTCAGCGGGTTAAGGTCGGCGTATTCATTGTCGGTGATGTTCAACAGAATTGGGTTCTCGCCATTGGCGGCGCGGCCGACTGTACTTTCACCCAGTTTGAACTGGGCGCGTTTCCACAGGTTTTCCACCGCTTCACCCTGATGGATAAAGAGGTTCAATTGCTTACTGTCCTTGTTGACCAGGTAGATCTCGCTCACCTCCAGGCGCAGGTAATCCGCCAGCTGGGTGAGCCCTTGCTCAAGGATCTCTTTGATCTCGGTGCCAGTGGCAAGGGTGGAGGCGAGCTGGTTGAGCAAGGCCAGATTTTCGTTCTGGCGGGTCAGTACGCGGTCACGCGTCGCGTAATCACGGAAAAGGCGCGCATTAACGATGGCGGTGCCAGCGTATCGCGCCAGGATCTCGGCGATGCGTTGGTCTTCTTCAGAAAAATCAGGGGAATTCACTTTGTCGGTGATCAGGATGATGCCGATCAGGCGTTTGCCCTGGAAGACCGGCACTCCCAGGAAGGAGGTCATGCCGGGGTGAAAGGGGGGAAAGCCGTTGTGGCGCGGGTCTTTGCTGAGATTGGAAACGCGGATGGTTTTTTCCGACGTCATCACTGCCCTGAGCAATCCCAGCCCCTGCGGTAGATGAGGCATCTGCTCCACCTGCGCGCGCGGCATGCCGGCAGTAACAAACCTTTCGATCCTTCCATTTTCATCGAGGATGCCTATGGCGGCATAATTTGCGCTGGTGCGTTCCAGCGCGATGGCAGGGATGCGTTCCAGCACGGCATCAATTGAGAGCAATCCGACCAGTTCAGCCGCATCGCGGTGCAATTTTTGCAGCCTCGTTTCAAAATCATCCTGCCGGGGCGAATAGATGAGCATTTTTTTGCCTTCCTGCTTAATTGTAATCGAAGGATGGGATATGCGTTATTTTTTCCGTTAATTTTTGGGATTTTTGCCTTGGTGCACCAGGTTGTGAATTATAATCAACTCGAGTGAGGCAGAATGGACAGTATTTTTCAACGCAAAGCTGAGGAAGAAAGGATCAAAAAGGAAGGCCGCCTGCCGCCCGGGCAGAGCCTGACGCAGAAGTTTCCCGTGCTTCATTACGGCGCGGTGCCGGCCTTTGATCCGCTTAACTGGGATTTCAGGGTATTCGGAGAGGTGGAAACACCTTTGCGCCTGACCTGGGCGGAATTTGAGCAGCTGCCGCGCACCCGGTTGAAAATGGACATCCACTGCGTGACACGCTGGAGCAAATTTGATACGGAGTGGGAGGGTGTGTCGGTCACCTCTTTAATCGATGCCGGTTTGATCCGATTAAAACAGGACGCGAAGTTTGTCATCCAGCACGCTGAGTATGGCTTCTCTGCCAACCTGCCGCTGCAAGTGGTGCTGCAGGAGAACTTTCTGATGGCGACGCATTACGAGGGCAAGCCCATCACCCCTGATCATGGCTACCCCTTGCGCGGTGTCATCGGGGCGATCCCGCAGAAGAAGCAACTTAAGACGCCTTACTTCTGGAAAGGCGCCAAGTGGGTGCGCGCGCTGGAGTTCACCGCGGAGGATAAACCGGGTTTTTGGGAGCAGGCGGGATATCACAACGAGGCGGACGTGTGGCTGGAAGAACGCGTAGAGGACTGACGCGGATCAATTAATGGAAGAAAAAATCAACACGGCCTGCAAGGCCGTGTTTTTATCGATTTCTATGGATGTAACGGGCGTAGAGGCCGATCCCGACGCCAGCCAGGATGATCAACCCGCCGAAAATGGCGATGAGAATTGAGCCGCTCGCGGCGCTATCTTCGCGTTGCTCCTGGGTGCGACCGCTGACCTGGGCGCTGAAATTAACATGCGAAGTGTCGCCAGCTTTCAGGTCCACGGTGACATTCTGACTGGAGGTGGGGTTATAACCATCGGGGATGGCCATACTGATGGCATAGCGACCTTCCGGGATATCCTCGAAGCAGAGAGATTCCCCGGTTCCAAGCGTGGTACCCACATTGGAGTAATCGCCCTTCTGATGGGTGATGCTGACCTGTCCACCTGCCAGTCCGGTGTCGGTGACCTCCTCCTCTTCTGCCATGGCGTTGCCATTGACATCGTCGTACAGATAGATGCAAATGGTGCCGGTTCCTTTTACCGGTTCAGGGGTGGGAAGGATGGAGGTGGGCGTAGGTGAGGGTCCGGGGGTGATGACGGCGGTGGGCACTGTACCCAACAGAAGTTTCTGCCCGACCTGCAGGAAACGGCATTTGTCAAAATCCAGGCCGTTCAGCGTGCGCAGCGTATCCACCGGGATGTTGTTGGTGAGGGCGATGCCGTCGCAGGTTTCACCGGATCTGACTATGTAATAGATGGCGCCGTTGGCATCGGCAGTGGGGGTGAAGTAGAGCACCTGGGCGCTGGCAGGGGCAGACAACAGCACGGAGGAGATCAACAGCGCGCCTGCCAATACAACCATTAACAGCGGGATGATAAACACTTTAAGTTTCATCGGAACCACTGGCAAAATTATAACATCAAACCTTTTTTGAACTTTCGGCGCAGGTTTATGGGTTTCCCTGCGAATGGAAAGACGCCTGAGTTCTTAACTTTTCATGTAAAATAATTAATAGATACCTAATAATCGAACGTTACCTAATGGAGGCAGCTATGTATCAGAAATTAGTGATCGTTGGCAGGTTGGGCAGGGATCCGGAAATGCGCTTTACCCCCACGGGGCAGGCAGTCACGAGTTTTTCTGTAGCGACAGACCGCCAGTACACCGATCAGAGCGGGAAACCGGTAAAGGAGACAGTCTGGTTCAGGGTAACCGCCTGGGGAAAACTGGCTGAGACCTGCAACAATTTTCTTCAAAAAGGGAAAATGGTATTGATCGAAGGAAGGTTGACGGTGGACGCGAAATCAGGCGGACCGCGGGCATGGGTCGGGCAGGATGGTCAACCGCGCGCGTCGTATGAGGTCACCGCGCAAACCGTGAAATTCCTTTCGCAGCGATCAGAAGGCGCTGGTGAGGGCGGGGCGGAAGATGACATGGAAATTGCCCCTGCTGATGACATACCGTTCTGATCTGACCGATGAACAGCGAAAATAAGAACCCGACCCCCGGGATCCCCTCGATGGAATTACCGGATGACCTGGAGCCGGTCTACAGCAACATGGCGCGCATCAGCCACACGCCGTCTGAGTTAACCGTGGATTTTGCCCGCATGTTACCCGGGCAGAAGCAGATGAAAGTGCTGGCTCGGATGCTGCTCTCGCCGGTGGGAGCCAAGCTGCTGCTGCGTGCGCTGGCTGAGAACATCGCGCGTTACGAAGCCGCCTTCGGCGAGATCCGCCTGCCCGGAGATTCCGGGCTGGCGGGCGACTTATTCAGGCAGGTGCACCCGCCTGAACCTCCCAAAACGGAATAGGCATGCAAAATTTTAACGAGATCATCGAAAACACACGCAAGATCTATGATGAACGGACACGGGTGAGGGATGAAACGCTGGTACAGGCGCGCACACTCACCCGCCTTTCCGCGCTCACCATCCGCGCCATACACCGCAATGAAAGCGCAGAAGCCGCAGAGCTGCTGAACGAAGCTCACCTGCTGGTGCTTAAGATGCAGCGCGACCTGGCACCCTACCCCGAGCTGTATCACGCCGGCTACACCCAGGACGCGATCAAGGAATTTGCCGAGGCCAACCTCACTTGCGCCTTGATCGAGAACCGCCGCCTGCCTCGCCCGGAAGACCTGGGGATCGAGTACGCCACCTATGTCAATGGGCTGGCGGAGACGATCGGTGAGTTGCGGCGCCGCTGCCTGGATATTCTACGGCAGGGGTACTCAGAGGAAGCTGAGCGGCTATTGAACACGATGGATGAGATCTATAACTTTCTGGTGACGCTGGATTACCCGGACGCGATCACTAACGGGCTGCGCCGGCAGACCGACCTGGTGCGCGGCATCATTGAGCGCACCCGCGCCGACCTGACGTTGAGTTTGCGCGAGCAGCACCTGCAGGAAGCGCTGCAGAAGTTCTCGGAGAAATTCCCGGGGATCGGTAGTTAATAAGACTGATCAAGGAAAAAGTAAATATTGCCTCTGGTGATGAGTTTTTTCGCCAGAGGCAATTTTAAAAAAGTTCATGATAGGTTGAAGTTTCTTGAGAGAAATGGAGATTAGAATTAGCTCATCTACCCATTGCTATTGATTTTGAGGTCACTATGAATCACAAATCCTCCAATAAAGGTCTGATCGGCCGAGTTCTATTAGCGTTCATACCGGGGATCCTGGGTATTGGCGCGTTGTTCTTTCTCCCGGCGGGCACTTTCAATTACTGGCAGGCGTGGCTGTATCTCGGTATCTTGTGCCTTCTCACCGCGGTCGTGGGTATTTACTTGTTTCTTAAAGATCCAGAAGCGTTGCGCCGAAGGTTGTTGCGAAGAGAGCAGGAACCCGGTCAGAAGAAAATCGTCAACTTCTCCGGATTATTCCTGGTCGCCGCGTTTGTTTTACCAGGCCTGGATAAACGATGGGTGTGGTCAGCTGTTCCGGTGTGGGTTGTCCTCCTCGCTAATGGTTTGACGATTCTGGCGTTTCTTCTTTTCCTGCTGGTGATGCGGGAAAATTCGTACGGCTCGCGCATAATCACAGTGGAAAATGGGCAAAGGGTAATTTCTACTGGTCCGTATGCCGTGGTGCGGCATCCGATGTACGTGGCGATGTTGATCATTTACCTGGCGGAACCACTGGCGTTGGGCAGTTACTGGGCGATCCTTCCAGCCCTGGGTATGATCCCCGTTTTTGTCGCCAGGATCAGGAACGAGGAAACGCTCCTCAAACGAGATCTACCTGGATATGAAGCCTACTGCGATGAAGTGAAATACCACCTGTTACCCGGCATCTGGTAGCCTGCCTGGTATCTTAAAGTCAAAAAAATCCTTCAAGAAAAATAGTTGTAAAAAACAGATGAAATATTCAGTCGACGGTTAAATAAAACGGGTCGCCATCATCTTACACTCTGTTTCACCGAAATACTGGACGAGGCGAATTTCACCTGCGGTCTTCAACATCCAGGTAAGTATTGTTATGAAGGTTGTTATCCCCAATACTGGGCGAAGCAGCTGTGTCTAAATACATTCCCCATTTGTTTCCGGTGCACTCGTTTTTTTCTGCGTGACCCTTAGCACCATTGCCAAAGTAAATCCCTGCCTGGCTATTATCAGTAATCATGTTGCCGGATAAAGTGGGCGAGGAAGCTTCTTGGACACTGATACCGTCCATGCCATTGGCGGAAATCTGGTTTTCAATGGCACTGCCTGAAGCGCCATACCAATAGACAATCCCAGATTCCTGATTACCGCTAATGCGGTTGTTCTGAATTATGGGTGTTGATGGATCGACTACGCTGATGCCCGAACCTGTGTTGTTGGAAAACTCGCTGCCAGTGACCATGCCGGAATAGCCGGCACCAATATTCAATCCGGTTTGACCATTTCCGTTGAAAGTACTATTTTCGATACCTAAGGTTGAAACCCCGAACAGCTCGAGGCCATCATTTTGATTATTATTAAACCGGCTATCGCGGATGACACCACTTTTTGCCCTCAATGATAAACCTACCCCCGCAGTACCAGGATCAATATCATCCTTGCCACCGGTGAACTCACAATCAGTAATTTCTACCCTTTCCTGAGAAGAAATGTAAACCACCGAGCCAGGGGTACTACCGGTGTATTGGAATGAGATTCCGGATAAAGTAACATTGCCACTGAGCAGTTGGATAGACATTACCGGCGCAACGGGAGAAGTAAGTATAGTCTCGCTCATCCCGCCGCCTATCAAGGTTATTTCTTTTTCTATTCGAATCCCTTCTGTTAATGTGTGCGTACCAGAGGAGAGATAGATTGTAGCACCAGGCTTGACCTTTTTAACTGCCTCATCCAGGGTGGTGAAATTACCTGATCCATCCAGCGCCACTATTACGACAGAAGGGACCGGTGTGAGGGTTGGATAGACTTCTGGTGTCGGCGTTGGACTTGTTTTCCCAATGGGCAAATTGCAGGATGCTACAAAGAATAGAATCACGACCAGAAACGTGAGGGTCAATCGTTTCATATCATTCTCCTTATATGCAGCTCAGACGGATATTTTTTGACCTGTATTGTTTATAAATAAAATTTCGGATTCGATGACCTGTCCTGCGACTATACCGTCGTTTATCCAAAGAGGGTAAAGTTCGTTATAATAATGAAACTATGAATGATCACGGCGCTTCCATCCAACGGGTCGCCATTGTGGTGCGCCCCGGTTCCACGGAAATTCTGGACGAGGGGAAAACGATCCAGGAGTGGTTACAAATTCGCGGTGTGACCAGCCTGTTAACCACCAGTGACGACCGGCTGTTGCTGGAAGGGATCAGCACGGGTAAGTTTGAGCTGTTGATCGCGCTGGGCGGAGACGGCACGATGCTGCGCGCAGGCCACCTGGCCGCGCCGCAGGGCCTGCCCGTGCTGGGGATCAACCTGGGCAGGTTTGGCTTTCTGATGCAGCTTTCTCGCAAGGATTGGCAGGAAACCCTGCCGCGCCTGTTGGCGGGCGAGTACAAGATCGAGAACCGTATGATGCTGAAAGCCGAGGTGCGGCGTGGTGAAACCCTGCTGGGTTCGTACCAGGTGATCAATGAGGTCGTCGTCGCGCGCGGGCAGGTTGTGCGCCCGATCCGCATTCACGCGGCGGTGGATGGTTACCCGCTGGCGGGTTATGTGGCGGACGGATTGATCGCTTCAACGCCCACCGGGTCGACTGCTTACGCGCTGGCGGTGGGCGGACCGATCATGCCCCCGGAGCTGCGCAATATTCTCATCCTGCCGGTAGCGCCGCACATGTCAATGGACAGGGCGGTCATCCTACCGGAAGGAGCGAGCGTTGAGATCACCGTGGATAGCGATCACGAGGCGGTGATGAGCGTGGACGGGCATGAGCCGGTACTGATCAGCCCATTGGATCGCGTGCTGGTGACCGCCAGTGATTTCATGGTGAAATTTATCGTGTTCCAGGACCCCGGGTATTTTTACCGCAACCTGAGCAATTATATGGAGCAAAATCCTTCCATCGGTGACCTTTAATGGCTGAAACCCCCCAAACGTTGTATTGTTACGTCCATCCCCAGCGTGAGACGTTGCTGCGCTGCAACCGCTGTGAACGCCCGATCTGCCAATCCTGCGCGGTGCTCACCCCAACCGGTTACCGCTGCAAGGAATGCGTGAAGGGGCAGCAGAAGATCTTTGACACAGCGCGCTGGTGGGATTACCCGCTGGCGTTCATCACTGCCGGGGTGCTTTCCTATTTCGGCAGCCTGGTGGCTGGTTTGTTCGGCTTTTTTGTCATCTTTATCGCGCCGGTGGCAGGGATGATCATCGCCGAGGCGGTGCGGTTTGTGGTGCGGCGCAGGCGCTCAAAGCCGATTTCTATTGTGGCGGTGGTCGCTACAGTGCTCGGCGCTTTACTACTACCGCTGGCGAATATGATCTTTGCCTTGTTTAATTTTTATGTGAATGCCGCGGGCGGGCTGATGGGTTTGCTGTGGCCGGCGGTATACGCTGTACTGGCTGCCAGCACAGTATATTACCGGCTTAAAGGCATTCGCATTTAGGAAAAGCCATGCTGACAGAACTGCGCATCGAGAATTTCGCCATCATTCAGAAGCTGGAACTGCAGCCCGGGGCTGGACTGTTGATCTTTACCGGTGAAACTGGCGCGGGCAAGTCCATCATCCTGGATGCCATCATGGCATTAGTAGGTGGAAAGGTGGACAGCACGATGGTGCGCCAGGGAGAAGAACGCGCGGTACTGGAAGCGGATTTTAGTCTGCCCGAGGCAAGCCGCCGGGAGATCATCACCATCCTTGAGCGTGAGGAATTGCATGAAGGTGAAGCGCACCTGACCCTTGGCAGGGAGATCCGCGCGGGGGGGCGCAGTGTGGCGCGGGTGAATGGGCGCAGCGTGAGCATTGGGCTGCTTAAAGAACTGGGTACGTTCCTGGTGGACATTCACGGGCAATCTGAGCATCTGTCGCTGCTGGATGTGCGTTCGCATTTGGGATTACTGGATCGATACGCGAACTCTGAGCAGGAACTGGCGGTTTATCAGGCGGAGTTTCATCGCCTGCAGGCTATCCGCAAAGAATTAAAAGCGCTGCGCGAAATGGAACAGGAATCCAACCGGCGCAATGAACTGCTCACTTTCCAGGTTCAGGAGATCGAGGCTGCCCGACTTCGAGCAGAGGAAGAACACGAGCTGGAACAGGAACGCAACAGACTGGCGAACGCTGAACTGCTGGCGGGCACCGCCCAGGAAACACTGGCCATACTGGACGAAGGTTCCACGGATGCACCGTCAGCCACAGACCTGATGGGACAGGCGATCAAACTCATGGGATCCCTCGCCAGGGTTGACCCGAATCAATCCGCGCTGGCGGAACAAATGGAACTCGCTTCGGACACTTTGAGCGAGATCTGCCGCGATCTGCGGGGATATGTGGATACCATCGAATTTAACCCCGCCCGACTGGAGCAAGTGGAGACCAGGCTCGAATTGATCCATCAACTGAAGCGTAAATACGGTGGTTCGATCGAGGCTGTGCTGGCGTATGGCAGGGATACCAAGATCCAGTTGGAAAAAGTGCAGCATGCCGGTGAGCGCATCACCGAACTGGAAGTGGAGGAACGAAGCACCCTAGAGCAGATTACACGTGCTGGTGCCGTGTTGAGCGAAAAACGCCGGCTGGCTGCTACGCGTATGGGGGACGATGTTGAAGGTGAATTAAAGGACCTTAACCTGGAAGGCGCCAGATTTTCCGTGGCTTTTTCTGAACCTGTTGCCGATGCAACCGGTCATTTTGCAGGAAAACATCCCGCCTTCAAAGAAACCGGAATGGATGAGGTTGAGTTCCTCATCGCGCCTAACCCCGGTGAAGGGCTAAAACCACTGGTCAAGATCGCGTCAGGCGGCGAAACCTCGCGCCTGATGCTGGCCCTCAAGAACGTGCTGGCGAAAGCGGATCATATTCCGACGTTGATCTTTGATGAAATCGACCAGGGCATCGGCGGGCGGGCAGGCTTCGCGGTAGGTGAGAAAATGTGGCAGTTGGGGCGCAATCACCAGGTGATGTGTGTGACGCACCTGCCGCAGCTGGCGGCGTTTGGCGATGAGCATTACCAGGTGAGCAAGCAGATCAGCGGTGATCGCACACTTACCAGGGTCGTTAAATTGGGTGAAGACGAACGTGTACATGAACTGGCGCAAATGGCGGGCAACACAGGCGAAACCAACATCAAGGCTGCCCGCGAGGTTCTCAACCGCGCACAGGAGAAACAGGTGGTTACCTCATGATCGCCGAAAAAGGGGGAAATCTGTAGGTGGATAAGCCCGTAAGAATCCTCTTACTGGGACCCCCTGAAGTGATCGTCAAGGGAAAACCGGTATCGATCAAGCGCCGTTTGAACCGGGCTTTACTGTATTACCTGGCTGCCCAGCCGCATCCCGCTTCGCGTTCGGAATTATGCGAGAAGTTCTGGCCGCATGAGGACGAAGAAAAAAGCAGAAAAAATTTGCGTGAAGCACTCAGCCGTCTCAGGTTGGACCTGGGAATCCCAAACCTGATCATCACTTCGGGTGATTTTATTTACCTTGATCCGGCAATGCTGGATGTTGATCTGCTGACTTACCAGCACGCCATCATTCCATTGCTCAGCAGCGCAGAGTTTAATGCTTCAGGAACTCTGCCAGACTGGATCGTGCAGGAATTGAAAAGAACACTCGCCTTGTGCCGTGCACCAAGGCTTATGCAGGGTATCAACCTTATCGAAAATCCTGAATTCGAAAACTGGCTGGAATTTAATAACCACGCCTACAACGTCAGCATGAAATCTGCGCTCGACAGGTTGATCGATCACTACATTTCATCCGGAAATCTTGAGGAGGCAGTGGTCTGGCTGGGAACCGCGCTTCAGTCTGATCCGTTGGATGATGAGATGAATTTCTTAATGTTGATCTGCCTGCGCGACATGGGTAAGCTCGACGAGATGGTTAACACTGCAAATTATATTGAGGGTGTTTACGCGCGACATGAAGAGGCTTTGCCAGACAAAATTCGCGAGTTAAAAAATCAAGCGCTTACCAGCCGTGAAACCCCAACGAATATATCTTCCAGCTGGCCTTTCACTGAACGGGAGGCACCGGTTTTTTTGGGCAGGGAATTTGAGTTGGACACCTTGAGCAAGGCCTTGCGTGGTCGCGGGATCGTTCTGGTGGAAGGCGAGGCGGGAATTGGAAAGACCAGGCTGTTGAAACAATTCTTCAGCGCACAGCCTTTTCCGCCGCGCTTGTTTTACTGTGTCGGTCATCCCCTTGCGGTAAGGGTCGCTTTTCAGGCGATTGTGAACGCGCTGCGCACCCAGATCCAGGATGAGGAATGGTATAAGCTGCCGGAATCTGACAGGCAGATATTGGATGATTTTTACCACCGGGTTTTACAAGATCCGGAAGGTCCGGGCGTGATCAGCACGGAAACGAATTGGCTCCCTGTGCTTGAGGATGTGTTCTTTGCTTTCGCGCATTTAATGGAAATAGCGGCTGCCCGGCGACCATTGCTTTTTATCGTGGATGACGCGATCTGGGCTGATCTTGCGAGCATCTCGCTTATTTCATTCCTGATCGACCGTGGTTTTTTTGACAGATTCGGTCTGCTGGTATTCGCAAATTCACCGGATGTAATTAACGAACCGTTGGAACTTCTGCTGCAACGGGTGCGGCGGGTGAGAAAATTGACCACGCTCAAGCTATCTCCCTTCACAGACAGGGAGATCGAAGGGTTTGTAGAAAAAGCCCTTGGCAGGTTGCCTGCAATTGCCGATATCGAGAGATTGAGGGACATGACCGGTGGAAACCCTTATTTTCTTTCAGAATGCGTCCGGTCTGCCAAATGGATCACCACCGGAGAAAAAGTGACGTTGCCGGCAGAAAATTGCAACCCTCCGGACTCTGTCATCTCGCTGGTACACGATAAATTACACGGATTAGAGGCAGACTCGGTTTTATTGATCAAAGCCGCAGCGATCCTGGGAAAAAAATTCTGCCCCGATGTTTTGGAAGAAATGACGGGCATGGATGTGGATCGTGTTGCCACAGGGCTTGATGATTTGATCAGCGAGGGATTCCTGCGTGTCAATCCGGATATCCATCCTTTGGGCGGGTATTCTTTTAGACATGACATAGAACGGGAAGTGATCCTTGCGGATCTGACTCCCGGACAGAAACGCAGCCTTCACTTAAAAGCGGCCAGGGCTTTGCAAAAGCGCAGAGCAGGATTTGCGAGATTTGCTGAAGCGCTCGCGCAGCATTGGGAAACCGCTCTGCAAGAGAACGAGGCCTTAAATGCCTGGTTGGAAGCCGGGAGATACGCGCGTTCTCAATTCGATAGAGTAGAAAGCTATCGCGTCTACGGGAGAGGTTTGGACATGGTAATGAAAGCCCCCACGCTTTTTCCGGAAAACGTGGTCTATGAACTCATCAATGAATATGGCAACTACGCATTTGACCGGGACGATATGGTTACCTGTGAAAAGATCTACCGCGGCTGCCTTGAGATCGGCGAGATCAATCAGAATCGAAAATTGATCGGGACGGCTTATAACGGCCTGGCGCGAGCCGCGTTTTTCCGAAATGAATTTGAAGAAGCAAGGACTTGTTTAGAGAGAGCGAGCTGGTTTCTTGAGGGAACCGATCTGCGCGTTGAGCAAATTAAAACGCTTTATGTACAAGGCACCATCCAATACAGTGTGGATGACTTCACGGCATCCCGCCGCTCAATGGAAAACGCCCTGGCTTTGACCGAAAACGTGGACGATCTTTACATTAACGACACCAAAATAGATATTCTCACCATTCTTTGCGCCGACCTGTGTTACATCGGCGAGCCGCTGACCGCGCTGGAATATGCAAAACAGATGGTCAATCTCAGTTCACTGGCAACCAGGCGGTCAACTGCTTTGCAGGCAGCCGCAGTGCTGGCCATGTGTGAATACTATAACGACCATCTGGAAAATACAGTTCAAATCTACCAGGACTCGCTGGTGCTGATGGAAAGATTTCAGTTGCGATTTTGGTGTTCTGTATTAGACACATCGGCTGCGCTGGCGTACCTTGAGATGGGGAATCTGGACGAAGCGTTCAAGCTCGCCGAGCAGGCGTATGACCGCGAAACCCCGTATAAGTCAGAAAAACTCTCCATGCATACCGCCAAGGCACTGGGTGATCTATTCCGTTTATTGGATAATGCGACCAGGGCGGCCGGGTATTATTTTGAGAACATTAACAGCGGCGCGATGAATTATCAGACCATCATCAGCAAGTATTATCTGGGGATCTCATTGATCGATGGCGGCAAGAGGAGCGAAGGACAAAAGTGGATCGACGAAGCCATCAGCGAATCTGAACTTAAGGGTTTGAGAGGCATCGAATCCAGCATGAAAATGGGCCGGCTGGTCATCGCGGCAGAAAGGAAACCCACCGCAGCATTGATCAAAGACGCGCGACAAGTATTAGAGACGATCAACGAGACGAAGTCTGCAAAGACACAATTTTTCAGGAATTCCCTGGAAGGGCATCTCTCTGAGGCGTATGGAAAAACTGATGAAGCGATCGGGTTCTACCAAGCCGCCGTCGCCGCCGAAAATATAAATGGGAATGTGTGGTACGAGCTACTCGCTTATAAACGGATCCTGGCATTGGCCCCACCGAATAGCCCGGTCAGGAAATCGGTTGAAAAAAGGGTCAATGAAATCATAGAGAGTATGCAAGCGCATGCCACCCACCCGGCGCTAAAAGGATCTTTCATTAAATTCCGCAACAAATGGAAGCGTTATGTCAACGTTATGTCAACGAGATAGTTGTATAAATACAGTCACACATAACAATTTCGTGGCAATAAAAGGGATGTTGCCAGAATGAGGCCGGTAGTGCTTTGAGGAGAGCTGCTATCGGCCTTATTGATTGTTAATCTTCAGAGAAATGGGCGATGGTCACCCCTTCGCCGCCCTCTTTTTCCCCGCCTTCTTCATACGTCGATACATACTCGGAATTTTTCAGTGCTTCACGGATCACCTGGCGCAGACGGCCGGTGCCTTTGCCGTGAATGATGCGCGCGAATGGCATGCCGCTGCCGTAGGCTTCAACGAGATACGCATCCAGTTTGTCGAGAGCGTCGTCAGCGCGCATCCCGCGCAGATCCAGTTCCAAACCGGGGGTGGGGCGGAACGGAGTGGCGGGAGTTTTGCGGGCTGAGGCTGCAATAACAGGTGCGTGAGCTCTGACAACGGGTTCATCAATCGTGTCGGAAACAGGTGCAAGGTCCTCAGGTCTCACCCTTACACGCAAATTCCCCACGCGCACCTCCACTTCTCCGGCGTTAACCGAGCTGATGATCCCTTCCATTTTCAAGGTGCGCATTTTTACCTTTACACCCGGTTTAAGGGTGAGTTCAGGGTTGGATGGAACAACAGCAGCCGGCAGAGGCATTTTTTCGACCTTCTTTTGGATGATCTCCACTCTGGATTGGATATCTTCCAAAACTGGTTGCGCCTGAGGATTATGACGCGCCTGCCGGCGCAGGTCCTCCAGTTCCCGGCGGAAATCTGTCAGTTCCTTTTCAGCCTCTTCACGCGCCTTTTCCAACACAGCGCGGCGCTCTTCCTCGATGTGTTCCAGTCGGTTATTTAGCTCCAGGCGCAGGTTGCTGGCGAGGGAACGGTCACGGTCGGCTGAGGAACGCGCTTTGCGCGCCACTTCGCGCTGGTGATGGAGTTCGTTCAACAGGTCATCAGAGACGAGCTCCGCTGGATCAACCATCGATTTCGCGTTTTCGAGTATCTCTTCGGGCAGGCCGAGGCGGCGGGCGATGAGAAGCGCGTTGGAGCGCCCCGGGATACCAATGGTGAGATGGTACGTGGGGCGCAGAGTTTTCAGGTCAAATTCCATACTGGCGTTCACCACACCAGCGGTAGCGTGCGCCAGGGTCTTCAGTTCAGGATAATGCGTGGCGATGAGACAGGGGACGCGCTTTTCGACCAGGTGAAGCAGGATGGCGCGCGCCAGGGCGGACCCCTCCTGAGGATCGGTTCCCGCGCCTAGTTCATCGAGAAGTACGAGGGTCTTGGTGCGCGCTTTTCCCAGGATGCGCACGATGTTGGTGATGTGCCCGGAAAAGGTAGAGAGGGATTGTTCAATGGATTGCTCGTCACCAATATCCGCGAAAACATCATCAAAGAAACTGAGCTCGGAACCTGAACGGGCGGGGATATGCAGTCCGCTCTGGGCCATCAGTATCATCAAACCGACCGTCTTGAGGGTCACGGTTTTTCCGCCGGTGTTTGGACCGGTGATGACGAGGGCAAATGTGGCAGGGTCGAGGTCAACATCGATGGGAACAACGCTTGCCGGATCGAGCAAGGGGTGTCGTGCCTGGTAGAGCTTGATGGTGGTACCGGGGTGGCGGGTGTTTTGCGGCGGGCTGATGGGACGCAGCACCGGTTCACAGGCGCGCATATCCTCGGCGTACCTGGCACACATAAGGTGAAGGTCGAATTTTGCCAGGGCTGCGACGATCCCGTTAATGGCTTCCGCCTCCGCGCCGACCCGGGCCGAAAGTTCGGTCAGGATGCGGCGCACCTCATCGCGTTCAGCCAGCTGTAACTCGTGCCAGCGGTTGTTCAGTTCAACCACCGCCAGGGGTTCCACGAAGAGTGTGGCACCAGAGGCGGAAGAATCATGCACAATGGACTTCAATTTTCCCTTGAACTCGGCGCGCAGGGGGATGACGTAACGCCCATTGCGCTGGGTGATGATAGCTTCCTGCAGAATGGGCTGGTTGGCGGCATCCCCAATGATGCGTTCGAGCCGGGTGAGCAGGCGGTCGTGCGAGATTTTTATCTCGGAGCGGATGGAGGAAAGTTTAGGAGAGGCGTTGTCGAGCACCTCAGCGCGGTCTGAAATGCAGCGTGAAATGGCCTCGATAATACCGGGCGGAGGGGGGAAAAGCGCTGCGAGTTCCGCCAGGTGCGGAGCGCGCTCGCGGAACCTGTCAAAATTACGGGCGAGGTCGCGGGCGGCCATGAGCGTGCCGCTGACGGACAGCAGCTCAGCTTCGGTGAGGATGCCACCGCGGCTGGCAAGGTTGGCCAGAGGTTGAATGTCATGCGCACCGCCCACGCTGATATCCGCGTGCAGGCTGAGCAGGAGTCGCGCTTCGGTGGTGCAGGCCTGGCGTTCAAGGGCATCTTTGAGGCTGGCAGCCGGCTTGAGCGCGCGGCCAAGGTCAGCCGACGCGCTGAACGCGGCATATTCAACCAGCCGCTCGACGACAGCGGGAAATTCGAGTTTGCTGATGGTCTTGGCATCCATAAGTGGGAGTTTACCATATCTTACCGCGGCGCACGGCACGCCGGGTGGTTGAAAACCGGGTGTGAAAGGCTATAATCAGTGTGGAGCGATCATGAAAACCCCGCAATTGCTTGATCAGTTAACGAGACCGGCTGAGCTGTTTGAAGGGCTTGAGGAAGATGCAGTACGCTGCACGGCCTGCGCTCAGCGCTGCCTGATCCACCCCGGCAGGCGCGGTATTTGCGGAGTGCGATTTAATCGTGATGGCACACTGATGGCGCCGCACGGGTACGTGGCGGGGGTACAGATCGATCCGATCGAAAAAAAACCTTTCAATCATTTCCTGCCCGGCAGCGAGGTACTCACGTTCGGGATGCTGGGGTGTAATTTTCATTGCTGCTTTTGCCAGAACTGGTTCTCCTCGCAGGCGCTGCGAGACCCGGCCGCCGCTGATGCGGTGCATTCGATCAGGCAGATCCCGGCAGACCGCCTGGTGCAGTACGCGCTGGATAACGGCGCGCTGGGGGTTGCTTCCTCTTATAACGAACCCCTCATCACCTCGGAATGGGCGGTGGAGGTTTTTAAACTGGCGAAAACGCACGGGTTGAGAACGGCTTACGTCTCGAATGGTTTTGCAACGCCGGAAGGGCTGGATTACCTGGCACCCTGGCTGGACGGCTACAAAGTGGACCTGAAAAGCATGCGCGACAGCGCGTACAGAAAGATGGGGGGAAGGCTGCAGCCGGTGCTGGATACGATCCGGCGGGTAAAAGAGCTTGGCTTATGGCTGGAAGTGGTGACGCTGGTCATTCCCGGGATGAATGACTCGACCGAGGAACTATGGGAGGCGGGACGTTTCCTGTCCTCCATCTCCACTGACATTCCGTGGCATGTCACCGCGTATCACCCGGATTACAAGGAAGACGCTCCGCCCACACCCGCCGAGACCCTGCAGCGGGCAGCGGACATCGGGCAGGAAGCGGGTCTGCGGTACGTGTACGCCGGCAATTTGCCGGGGCGGGTCGGTTCACTGGAAGACACGCTCTGTCCTCGTTGCGGCAAAGGCTTGATCTTGCGCCGGGGGTACAGGCTGATCGGTTACCACATTACTGACACAGGCACCTGTGAGTTCTGCGGCAACCCCATTGCGGGGGTGTGGCAGACCGGGACGGGTCACCACAGCGGACACGGCCTGCCGCGGCGTGTCTCTTATTGAACGACAACCGGTTTCACAGGGGGAAAACGATCAAGTTGCTCTCAGTAATACCTGATCTTCGGGGAACTTTTAACGGCATTTGTGCGTATATCTTGTAGAACTGTTACAAATTGTTCAGTTCAGTGTTGATAATGATGAACAGGAGTGATCTACAGGAAGGGTTGTTGAGGTGCGTGATGGCTGTCAGTGTGTATGTGGTAGTTGGTATATTCGGGCTGATGTTCCTGGCCCTAAGTCTGCTCGGGCTTGACCAATCCGTCAAGTAAAGCAGCCTGCAACCCTTCCTGTTCAACAAAAAAGATCGCCTTCCGACCGGAAGGCGATTTCAATTACAGGCGTGATATTAATTTGAAGAGGTGGTCAATGTGGTCGATCTCATGCCAGGCTGCCCGGCGCAGCAGTTTGCGCGGAGACCAGAATTGTCCTTCCACGCCGACCACCTTTGGCATCCCTTCCAGTGAAGGTAATACACTGTTCAGGCGTTGACGCACGACGAACAGCCGTTCATAAATGTCTTCCGGCAGATCATCCCGGGAGCGGTCAGCCAACCCCAGGCGGTCGAGGTACCAGTGTTCAGCGTTGGCCAAGTGGCGCAGGACCCCGGCAATGCTCCAGCGTTCGTTCTCGAATTTACAGGCCAGCTGCGCGGGATCGAGCCCGGCGGTCATCTCAAGCAGGTCTTCGCGGCTCCATTGCAGAATGAGACCGACACGGCGGATCTCTTCGGTTGTGAGCGGTTTCCAATCATGGCGGAACCAGGCGTTGACCTCGCGGCCACCCTGTTCGAGATCATAATCACTATTGATTTTGAAAACCTCATAGCTTTCCTCCAGATGGATATCAAAATCACCCAGGTCCTTCATCCACGAATCCACCTGGTGGCTGTCGACCCAATCCTTGTAGCGGAGTAAGGCTTCAGGGACGCGTATAATGGCTTCGCTGCCTGTGGAACCGTAAGCGAAGCAGCCGGGGTGATCGAGCACCCAGGCGATCGATCGACCTTCAACGCCGTTCTCAACACCAATTTTGACGCGCATTGTATAACCCTCCAACGGGATTATAGCATGCCGACCACTTTCTTTAGAGAAGGGAACTTGTTGTATGATTAAGACGTCTTATATCGGAATAACCTGAAAACGAGGTGCGCCGTGGCATTGAATGAAAATGGATCGAAGACAAAAAAACAGGGATTGATCTTTAAATGGGTGGTTCCGCTGTTCATTAAACCAGCCAAAACAACTGAAGAGATCGGTGCGCAGGAAAAACCCGTATGGTTGACGCCGCTGCTGATCCTTTCGGTGCTGGCGTTGCTGGCCGTGTTGATCGCAGCGCCGATCAAGCGGCAGGAAATACAGATGGGCACCAATATGCCGCCGGATTTCCAGTATTATTCTCCCGAGCAGCAGGATCAGTTTTACCAGGCTCAGGAAAACCAGACTTCCCCTTTGTTTCTTTACGTTTTTCCGGCGCTCTCGGGCTTATTGAAGATCTGGGTGCCGTGGTTCCTGCTCAGCATCATCCTCTATCTGGCTTTGACCCTGGCTGGAAGCCGCGCAGGCAGCACACGCTCGTATAACCTGGTCGGCTGGTCGATGCTGCCTTTTGCCATCCGCACACTGGTACAGATCGGGGTGATGTTGTTCACCCGAACGAGTATTTCAGCACCAGGCCTGGCGGGGTTCATTGACAGCGCCGCGACCGGGGGCGGGGCGTATTTTCGCAGCCTGCTGGGTTTCATCGACATCTACTTCATCTTTCAGGTCGTCCTGTTGATGCTGGGCGCGGTGAAACTCTCCGGTCTCTCCCGCACCAAGGCGGTTGTGGCCACGCTCGTTTCTGTCGTGATCCTTCTTTTCCTGTCGGCCATCCCGGGGCTGCTCTCATCAGCGCTGGGCGGGCTATCCTTCACGGGAGGTTTCTACTTCTAAGGTAGCCACATGGATGACTTGACCCACAATAACGCCTTCGTGAAGATCCATGAATTGAGCAAGGTCTATTCAATGGGTGAAACCACAGTGAACGCGTTGGACGGAGTATCACTGGACATTCAGCCCGGTTCCTTCACCGTGATCATGGGACCTTCCGGGTCGGGCAAAAGCACTTTGCTTTACCTGATCGGCGGGCTGGATTGGCCAACCTCAGGTTCGATCACGGTCGCGGACGATCAGATCGAAAAAATGGATGAGAACGCGCTGGCTGAGTTCAGACGCGACCGGGTAGGCTTTATTTTCCAATCCTTCAACCTGGTCTCCTCCATGCCGGCAGAAGAGAACGTGGGCTTTCCGCTGCGTTTTTCAGGTGTGCCGCGCTCAAACCGCAAAACCAGGGCGCAGGCAGTGCTGGCGCAGGTGGGGCTGAGCGATCGTACCTCGCACAAGCCTACCGAGCTTTCAGGCGGACAGCAGCAGCGTGTGGCGATCGCCCGCGCTCTCATTAATGACCCACCGCTCATCCTGGCGGATGAGCCAACCGGAAATCTGGACAGCCATAGCGGTTTTACGATCATGAAGTTACTGGCAGATCTCAACAAAGCCGGCAAGACAGTGATCGTGGTCACGCACGACTCCCGCATGCGCCAGTTTGCCACTGATACCATCCATCTGCTGGATGGAAAAGTGGTCACAGAAGAAGAATTCATCAAGGCCACAGAAAGCCTGTCCCAAACAATCGAAGAACAAGGTGATCAAATATGAAAAAGCCATTCCTGCAATTCTCCATCCTGCTTGTCATCGTGATGATGATCGCGAGTGTCATCGCGAACACGGTAAACGCCGCGCCGATGGGAGCGGGTGTCACTATTGACAGCGGTAAAACAAGCAAGACCGGTCAGCCCGGCTCAACAGTTAAGTACAAGCTCACCATCACCAACACAGACGCAGCGGCTATCGATGTTAAGTTGAGCGCGGTCAGCGCAGGCGGCTGGAACAATCCGGTGGTTGTGCCGGACGCGTTGACGCTGGCCGGCAACAGCAGCCAGGAGGTAGTGGTGAATGTGCCCATTCCGGGTTCCGCGGTCAGCGGGCAAAATGATGTGACCGCGGTTTATGTGAAAGATAGCGCAGACGCGCTGCTTGCATCACTGCAACTAAAAACAAAGGTGGATGTACCGGTAACACCGGAGCCGCGCCCCACATCAGTTCCAGGCAGACCGTTGATCACCATGTCTACTTACAGCACGGGCGGGGCAAAGCTTATGGCCGGCAGCGAATTCAATCTGCAGGTGACCTTGCGCAATGACGGGCAGGTACAGGCGAACAACGTGGTGGTCGCGTTCGACGGGGCTGATTTCTTCCCGCGCGAGACCGGCGGGGTGCGCACAGCCGGCACTATCACTTCGGGCAACGCTGTAACGGTCAGCCAGAAGTTCCTCATCGGAGACGCGCTGGCGTGGGCGAATATCGCTCCCATCAAGGCGGCGGTCAGTTACACGGATGCAGCCGGCAACGCTTACACAGAGAACTTCACCATTTCGATCGTGATCGCCGAGCCATCCGGCAGCGGTACTTCCGCGACAGCCACTCCCTCGATTCCACAACGGCCGCAGCTGGTGGTCACCGGTTACTCCACGGATATTGATCCGTTGCAACCCGGCTCGATCTTCGCGCTGACGTTGAATGTAAAGAACCTGGGCACGGCGGATGCCAAGGGCGTTTCCGTTGTGGTGGGCGGCGGCGTTTCTGCCACGGACGACATGGGCACCCCGCAGGCCGGCGGAATTTCCACATCCGGCAGCGACCTGACGACCTTCGCGCCTTTGGGCAGTTCCAACGTGGTGTTCATGGGTGACATCAGCAAAGAAGCGATGGCCTCAGTGACACAGCAGCTGGTGGTGAACGTCACCGCGGCTCCGGGCGCGTACACGCTCAAATTATCCTTCGTTTACACGGATGCCAAGGGCAACCGCCAGGTGGATGACCAGGTCATCACGCTGCTGGTCTATTCGCTGCCCCAGGTGGAGGTAAGTTTCTACCGCGACCCCGGTTTCTTTAACGCCGGTATGGAGGGCATCCTGCCCTTGCAGATCACCAACCTGGGTAAGAAGACCTATGTATTGGGCAATATGAAGGTAACGGCTGAAAACGCGGATGTTTATAACAATGTGTTGCTGGTAGGCGCGCTGGACCCCGGCGGTTATTACACGCTGGACGCCAGCCTGATGCCATACCAGGAAGGCCCCTTAAAGGTGAAGATCACGATCAATTACTCAGATGATTTCAATCAGCCGCGCACCATTGAACAAGTGATCCCCCTCGAAATACAGCCCCCCATGGAAATTCCTCCCGATATGGGTGGTGTGGATGGCGGAGGAACGGACGGGGGCGGAGTGATCGAGCCGCAACCTGAAACCTTCTGGCAAAAGGTAGCCCGCTTTTTCAAGGGGTTGTTCGGATTGGGCAGCGGGAAGGGTGAAGAGCCGACGGTGACCGAGCCAATCATGCCCGGTGAGGATATCGTAGTTCCTGCCATTCCAAAGGGATAAACTGTTATGCGTTTTGTTGACCTGGTAAGCCTGATCCTGTATAACCTGGGGCGCCGCAAAGGGCGTGTGCTGCTCACCGCCATCGGTGTGGTCATCGGTACTGCCGCGGTGGTGGTGCTGGTATCGCTGGCTGTGGGGCTGCAGAAAAACGCCACACAGTCGTTATGGGGCATCAACGACCTGACCAGTATCGAGGTTTACCCAGGGTACCAGGAAGCGATGGCCATGGAAGTAAAAGGCGGCGGTGGCGGCGGGGGAGGTATGGGCGGCGATACCGGGGTCAAATACCTCACGCCAAAAGCCATTGAGGAGATCAAAGCCATTCCCGGGGTAAAGCAGACCATCATCCATGATTACATGCAGGCTTCAATGGAGCTGTATTTTGGCAAACTGATGTCCTGGGGAAATATCATGGGGGTTGACCTGACCGACCTGGCGGATATGGGGTTGGAAGCGGAGCGCGGCACGACCGTGTTGACCAAAGGAACCGCTGTGATCGGTTCATGGGTGCCGCAAAACTTCTATAATCCCAATCCGCGCCCGGGGGAGGAAATGACCGAACCCCCAGACCTGCTGGATCAAAACCTGAAGGCGGTATTGATCAAATATACCCAGGATGGGCAGGAGGTCAGGCGAACGGTGAGTTTACGCGTGGTGGGCATCCTGAAGGAAACACGCGGCATGGCTGATGGTAACATGTACATGAATTTGGGGGAAGTAACCGCTTACAGTGAATGGTCGCGCGGCTCGCGCATCGACCGCAACAAAGAAGGGTACAGCTACCTGATCGTGAAAGCGGAGGACCCGGATGTAGTGCTGGATGTGGCGGACCAGATCAACGCGCTGGGCTACATGGCCAATACCCCGCAATCCTACCTGGAAGGGATCAACTCATTCTTCCTCGTTCTGCAGATCATTTTCGGTGGGGTAGGCGCGATCGCGCTTTTGGTGGCCGCCATTGGCATCGCCAATACCATGACCATGTCAATCCTCGAGCGTACGCGCGAGATCGGATTGATGAAAGCGGTAGGCGCCAGAAACAAGGATGTACTGAGCATCTTCCTGGGAGAGGCTGCCGGGATCGGTTTTGTAGGCGGCCTGGGCGGGGTGATCCTTGGCTGGGGAGCCAGCGCCGTGTTGAACGTGGTGGCGTTATCCTACTTTGCCAGCCAGGCCTCGCAAGGCGGCGGCGGACTGCCCAGCGCGGCAGCGGCCACGCCCGCCTGGCTGCCGCTCTTCGCGCTGGTTTTTGCCACCATCGTGGGATTGCTTTCCGGGTTGTACCCGGCGCTACGCGCAGCCACACTGGTTCCGGTGAACGCGTTAAAATACGAATAGTGCCGATCAGACCGAACAACACCAGATTCAGCCGCCTGTATCGGCGTGTGCTCTACCGGGTAGTTGGAGGTGTTGTTTTACTGCTTACCACCACCGGCAGGAAGTCAGGCCGGGAGCACACGGTAGGTTTGCAGTTTGAAAAGATCGACGGGCGTTATTACGTAGCCGCGGCTGATGGTGAAAAAGCGGACTGGCTTCGCAACGTCAGGGTCAATCCGTTCGTCTTGGTGCAAGCGGGAAAGCTAAAGTTTTGCGCCACGGCTGCAGTGGTAAGTGAGACCAGCGAAATTGCCGGTTTTCTCGCCTACCGACTTAAGAAGCGCCCCCTGCTCATCAGGCTGATTTTGAGGGCAGATGGACTGAAGGGGGAGATCGACCACGCCGCCCTGGAAAAGTACGCGCAAAAGATCAGGCTGGTCATTCTCACACCCTCTAAACAAGACAGCACTTCTTCTACCGGAGGCTATCCGGATTTCAGTTTATAATAATCGGGAATTAACGCCCTAAATATTGGAGGCAACATGCCGGTTGCGAGAACGATCAGAGCCCCGAGAGGCACTTCACTAACCTGCAGGAACTGGCAAATTGAAGCCGCCTACCGTATGATCCAGAACAACCTGGACCCTGAGGTGGCGGAACGCCCGCAGGACCTGGTAGTGTACGGAGGGCGCGGACAGGCGGCGCGCAGCTGGGAAGCGTTTGATGCCATACTCGAATCGTTGCGAACGCTTGAAGAAGACGAAACGCTGCTGGTGCAATCCGGCAAGCCTGTGGTGGTGTTCAAGAGTCACGCAGACGCGCCGCGCGTGCTGATCGCCAACTCCAACCTGGTGCCGCACTGGGCGACACAACATCATTTTGACGAATTGGCCGCCAAAGGGCTCATCATGTATGGGCAGATGACAGCCGGATCGTGGATCTACATCGGCACCCAGGGCATCTTGCAGGGAACGTATGAGACACTCGGCGCGCTGGCAACCCAGAAAGGCTGGCCATCGTTGCGTGGGCGATTTGTGCTCACCGCGGGGCTGGGCGGGATGGGCGGCGCGCAACCGCTGGCGATCACTATGAACGAAGGGGTGGGGCTGTGCGTTGAAGTGGACCCGGAACGGGCCAGGCGCCGCCAGGAGATCGGTTACGTGGATGTGGTGGTGGATACGCTTGAAGAAGCGATGACGCTTGTGCAGGAATCCTGTGAGAAACAGGAACCGCGCTCGATCGGTTTAATCGGCAACGCGGCTGAGATCTACCCTGAGCTGGTACTGCGCGGTGTGATCCCTGATGTGGTGACCGACCAGACCCCGGCGCATGATGTGATGAGCTACGTACCGGCGGGGATGACCCTGGCGGAGGCGGATGAGCTGCGGAAACAGGACCCAAATGCTTACTCCAGGCGTTCGGTTGATTCAATGTCGGCGCACATCCGCGCGATGCTCGCGTTCCAGCGCCACGGCGCGGAGGTGTTCGATTATGGCAACAACCTGCGCCAGCGGGCTTTTGACAATGATGTCAGCGATGCCTTTGATTTTCCGGGGTTTGTTCCGGCGTATATCCGGCCGTTATTCTGTGAAGGAAAGGGTCCTTTCCGGTGGGTGGCGTTATCCGGCGACCCTGAGGATATCTATCGCACAGATGAAGCTGTGGCGGAGCTGTTCCCGGAGGACGCGCACCTGCAAAGATGGTTGAAAATGGCGCGAGAACGGGTGCCCTTCCAGGGGCTGCCCTCGCGCATTTGCTGGCTGGGATATGGCGAGCGGGCAAAAGCCGGCTTGAAATTCAACGAAATGGTGGCCAAAGGGGTGTTAAAAGCCCCCATCGTTATCGGACGGGATCATCTGGACGCCGGTTCGGTAGCCTCACCCAACCGCGAAACTGAAGGCATGCTTGACGGAACGGACGCGGTGAGCGATTGGCCGATCCTGAACGCGCTGATCAATACCGCCAACGGGGCCACATGGGTCTCATTCCATCACGGCGGCGGTGTGGGTATTGGTTTCAGCCAGCACGCCGGGATGGTGGTTGTGGCTGATGGTACACCGGAGGCTGCGCGGCGCCTGGAGCGGGTGCTGACCTCAGACCCCGGGATGGGAGTGGTGCGCCACGTCGACGCGGGGTATCCGCAGGCGGTGGTTGCCGCCCGCAGGATGGGTATCAAGATCCCCATGCTGCCAAAGGAATAATCGATGAGAAAAGCCAGGTTGATCGGTTTTGTGGTCGCTATCCTGCTCGGAGTGGCAGGAGGCCTGGTATTAGGCTGGCTCTACTTTCCAGCTGAGATCACCACTACCAGCCTGCAGGACCTGCGCGCTGATTACAAGACGGATTACGTGCTGATGGTGGCGGAAACCTACGCCACGGATGGTGACGCGCAGCACGCGTTGGACCTGCTGACAAAGATCAATCCTGATAATCCGCTGCGTACGGTGCAACAGGGATTATTGACCGCCCAGCAACTGGGGTATGAAGATTGGGAAATGCGCTATTTGGCGGACCTGGAGATTGGGATCCGAAATTACTCCGCGCCGGGAGCTGGTGAATGAACGAGAAACGCGGTCACTGGTACCTGCTCACCGGTTTGATCATCGGAGCGGTGATCGGTTTATTGCTCTCTATTACCCTGGTTCCAGTGAAGTACACTGATACAGCTCCTTATTACCTGAACACCAGCGAGAAGGATATTTACCGCGGCTTGATCGCCCAGGCTTACCTCGTAGAAGCGGACAACGCACGTGCAAAAGCACGCCTGGAACTGCTGGGTGACATCAATGCAGAAGACGCGCTGATCGCGCAGGCGCAGCAGCTGATCGCCGCAGGAAAGAGCGAATCGCAAAGCCGGGCGCTGGCATTGCTGGCGGCAGCCATCCAGCAAAACGCGGTGCAGATCACCCCGTTGCCAAAAGTGCTCATCAATCCGACCGCCGAGCCGACGCTGAGCGAACCCACGGCGACCGAAAACGCAGCCGCCCCAACCGCCGCGCTAACGACCCCCGCGCCGTTGATCACAGTGACTCCGCGCCCCACCAACACGCCGCAGCCCACACAGGGGGCGCCGTACGAACTGGCGCAGCAGGAAGAAATTTGCGACCCGACACAGCCCGGTGGATTGATCCAGGTGTTTGTATTCAACCGCGCTGATAAACCTGTTGCCGGGGTAAGGATCGAAGTGTCAATTGCGGGGGGAGGGGTTGAGTCGTTTTACACCGGGTTGTACCCGGAGATCAGCAACGGGTACGCGGATTACGCCATGGCAGAGGGGATGACCTATAACCTGCGTGTTGGTGAAGCCGGTCAGCTGGTGCAGAATCTTTCGATCCCCGCTTGTGAAGCTGAGGGGGGTAAACAATATCCCGGATCGATCAAACTGACCTTCCAGAAACCTGATTAAAAAAGGGTTTTAACCAAAAGGGGAAATTCATCCCCTCATAAAAACCATTCGGGGACTACGTGAATTTCTCCTAATTAATTTTGTCAACTACTGCATGGGGTTGCTGTTGGCCCAATCACTTCCCAGGAAGACGGTGATATCCGTATTGCTGTTGGGATCATACTTATTGAAGATGCGCGTGGTTGGCACCTGCATGACACTGGAAAGGTAAGCCAGGGTGTAAGGTGTGGCGTTGTGCATCACCAGGGTGGTATACAGGTAGCCCAAGCTGGCAGAGCCGGTTTCCCCCACTTTCAACC
>ERZ795054.1042-NODE-1042-length-28247-cov-6.020680_pt1 | contig 28247 bp, 17 predicted proteins | sample MGYA00375138_ERZ795054 | MGnify/ENA primary metagenome ERZ795054 (study PRJEB30183, sample SAMN05720215) | anaerobic digester metagenome | isolation source: active sludge of municipal wastewater-treating anaerobic digesters | place: USA | collected 2014-12-23 ... | reverse complement strand
TTGTAGTCGGCGCGATAATGCCCGCATGATAAAGAAGGACACCGGCAATCAGCAGGACAAGCATCGTAGCGATAACAAAGGGTTTCTTCTTGCGGCCGGCCAGGACGTGTTTTTTATCGGATTTATCAATCTTAAGTTTGCTCAAATCTTCCTGCGGCATCTTTTCCCCACTTTCAGATGATTGAAAACATTGTTACTATTCTTAACAGAACTTTTCTGAATTTTCCATGAGTATAAAAGAATCATGCCGCAGGGCAAGAGCCATCCATATGCCCTGCAGACCACAAAACACCGTCCTTTTTGACACCTTGCCGCTTTTGCCATTCCCGAATTAAAAAATTGATTAATTGTTCATCCTGTATATAATGTTTTTGTATTAGCAGTCATTCAAAATAAATTTATTTAAAGTTTAATGAAATATTTTATAGGAGCTAATCCAATGAGATTTTCCGCTTCAATACTGCTGGATGGCGGCAAAATGGTAATTCCATCCGATTATCGCCGAAATATTCTTTCCCTCATCAAAGAGGCTATTAATCCCGGTCAAAGCGGAACCGAGATCTACGAGAAGTATTACGTCAAAGAGGCAAGAAAGATAAAGCCTTTTACATTTTCGGTTAATTTCAAAACCGACGATACTAACAGCGAAAAAGGCCGTCTGCACCTTTCCGAACCAAAGCTCAACCTGTTTTTTTCGGCAAGCGATCCTGTCTTTCTGATTTACGTTTACAACGGCCTGGTTCAATTGAAGAAAGATTATCCGCTTTTCCCCGGACTTAAAGCGAAAATGGGGCGATTCAATCTTGAACAGCAAAAAAACTTTCAATTAAGCGAGTCCGTCTTCAAAACCTGCTCGCCTGTTCTTGTGCGGGATACCGACGCATCAGGCAAATCGCGCGGCTATATCACGGCAGATAGGCCGGAATTTGGAGACAGGCTTTACCATTCTGTCAAATCCATGTGTAAAGCGCTGCTGGATGACGCATCCGAACTGAAGAATAATGACTTTGCCGCCGAATGGATACGTTCGCAAACCGTGCGTATCAATCACTATCAAAATAAAGACGCTGCACCGGACAGTAAGAAGGAAATGATTGAGGCAACATCCGGAACCATCAAAATAAAAGCCCCGGCCAATGTTTTACAACTGATCTATGATGCAGGCCTCGGCGCAAAGCGAAGCCAGGGGTTCGGCATGCTGGAGATTCTTTAATGAAGACGATTAAGAAACTGCTTGGTGAACCCGAAGGTTTGCATCTGGAATTCAAGCAAAAGATCAACGACGGCGCTTATAAAACTGTTGCCGCCTTTGCCAATACGGACGGAGGTTCGGTTCTTATTGGTGTGACCGATACAGGGCAGCTGGCAGGCGTTGGCCTTACAACGCAGGGACTGGATCAACTGACCAGCCGGATGATCGACAAACTGGGCATTCATCCGCGCATCGAAGCAGTAAAGTACAAAGGTAAAGATTTAGTTCACATCTCGGTGGAGCCGGGCAACGCCCCCGTCACCTTCGAGGGCCGCTATTACAAGCGTGTCGGCGCGACAACGCGCGAAATGACAAGCGATGAACTGGGCCGTTTTTTCCGCCGCAGATTATACTGGGACAGCCAGATTTGTGAAAAGGCCACCATCAAAGACATCAACGCGTCCACCGTGCGACAATTTGTGCGCATGGGCATCGCCAGCGGCCGCCTTTTGAATATTGCCGCCAAAGAATCCGCCAAAACCGTTTTGTCCCGCCTGAAGCTCATCGACGGCGAAAAAGTGACCAATGCCGCAATCATGCTTTTCGGCAAAGACCCGCAGAAATACTTTTTCAATGCCGTTTTGCGTGTGGGCCGCTTCAAGCGCGAAGACCTGATCATCGGCGACCGCCGGATAGAAGGAAACCTTTTCCAGCAGGTCGATGCGGCCGAAGAAGCCATCAAGAATTTCATCAACGTGCGCTACGATATTACCGGCGAAAGCATGATCCGCAAAAACGTCTGGGACTATCCGCTGGAAGCCGTCCGCGAAATGCTCAACAATGCCGTCGTGCACCGCGACTATTTCAGCCACGGCACGCAAACGCAGATCAAAATATTCGACGATCACATCCGGGCTTTCAATCCCGGAAATTTAATGGACGATTTAACCATAGAAAAGCTGCAGGGACCGCATGTGTCGATCACCCGCAATCCGCTTCTGGCGCACATTTTCTATCTTGCCGGCCGCATCGAGCAGTACGGCTCCGGCATGGACCGCATCCGCAGCGCCCTTGCTGCGCAAGGCCAGCCGCCGCAAACCATCGAAACACTGGGATACGGTTTTGTCCTGATCATGAGGGAACCGGCAGCAGGCGGTCAAATGGAACCGGTGAAAAAGTTGGGTGAAAAGTTGGGTGAAAAGTTGGGTGAAACGGAGAGAAGAATTTTGACGATTCTTTCGACGGACAGTCATGCAACTATAACAAGCATAGCAAGTCGTCTTGAAATCAGCACTACCGCTGTTGAAAAGCAGTTGGCAAAATTGAAGAGACAGAAATTATTAAAGCGTATCGGCCCGGCCAAAGGCGGCCGCTGGGAGGTTGTGGGATGAAACATCGGGTTTACATGCGGGATTGGTTTTTCAATGCCGGAATTATCGGTTTTTTGCGGGTTGTCAGCGACGGGAAGCATATCGAAGATATTTCTGGCCTCAATATTGGCGAAAACTATATTGAGTTTGAAAAAGATATTCTCAATAGCTTTTACGAAACATTCATAAAACTATCTTTTCTTAAAATGTTTAAGAAAGAAGCATATATAGCAGGCCGCCTAAATAAAGCCCTAAAAGAGTTAAGCGAAAAAAAGAAAATCGATATTGCAAAAAAAATCACCGATATTGAAAAATCACCCTATCTAAATTTTCAAAAGTTACTCGGCCGTGATTTATTATCCTGTCAGAATGTGGAAGCCCTTAGTATCAGCATTCAAGAGGCGATTGAATCTATAAAGGGAAAGACGGGAGCTGCCATTTATAATGATTTAAGACAGCAGGATACTGAAAATAAATCGATTGCTGCTTTCCTTAAATCACGATTAAAGGGCGTGTGCGCTTATGATAATATTCCAAAATATGTTGATGCCATACAGAATATAGAACTTAAGTCAAAAATTAAGAAAAACGATATTTGTCCGTCTTGCCAAACTAACAAAAAAAGCTTTGATTTCAGCAATGCAATAACAAACATTCTTGGGTTTAATACTGATAATTCTAACTGGATATGGGCTTTCAAAGATTCCAATTCAAAAATATGTCCCGTATGCGCTCTGATTTATACATGCGCATTCCTTTCCTTTGCCTTTGTTCTAAAGCAGGGACAAAAGAAAGGCGCATATTTGAATTGTTTCTATTTTTTAAATCAAAATAATAATGTCAAAGGGTCATTTGATTCCGCGAAACGATTCGATCTTGAGATATCCAATCTAAATGACCAGTCGCCATTTTTTGTCATGATCAAAGAGACGGTTCATCACATCAATCAAACTAAAATCAAAAATATAAGAGAGAATATAAGTTTTGTAGAAATCATAGATAATCCTATTCTCGCAGGACAGGGCACGAAAGGATACAATGTTTATTCATATAATGTTGATAATGACATTGCAGAGTTTCTGCATCCATATTTCAAGGGCAACACAATGCCAAAAGGTTTCTATAAAATCAAAGATGCGTATTTTAATTTAGACGAGCAATTACTTAAAAGCACAGTCACCCGTCAGGTTGATTATGGCTTATTGCACACATTCCTGTCGTTATGGCTCCAAGGTCGAAAGAACCAAAATAACGAACAGAAGAAAGCGAACATTGTGGCTGCATACCAGCCGTCTTACATCATTGAATATGTTCTGGATTATATCAATAAATGCGTGAGGAGGGACACGATGGATATCAATAAAGGAATCGTAAAAAAAGCGTTTCGAAATGGAATCGAACTCAAGCAGAAATTACTGGCCAAAAACAAAGAAAACCAAATCGACGGAATCATCTATCAGCTTCTCAATGACCTCAAAATAGCCGACCGCGAGAAGTTTATTGATAAGTACATGAGGCTTGTCATGAGTCACGGCCTGCCGTCGATGTTCGGCGAGGCTGAGATGCTGGATAAGGACGCTTTTCTCCAGTTTGGCTACAGCTTTATTAACGGCATCATGAGTCAACCGAAACAAAGTGAATAAACATAACTATTAAAATATTCGAGGAGGAACTGAAAAATGGCAAAACATCTGCACCTTGCAATCATTTTCAAAGCATCAAATCTGAACTATGGCGAAAGCATCGGTAATATCCTGTCGCTTAAAAAGCTGGCAAGCGAAGGGAAAAATTATTCATACATTTCACGACAGGCGCTGCGTTACGACATCGTACGACTTTTAAATGAAAATTATAACTTCGGACTTACGCCAACTGATCGCGAAAGTGGCGTTGTTCAGTTTGCGGAGAATACATCAATACAGGACTATCCGGAAATAGATTATTTTGGCTATATGAAAACCGGTTCAAGTAAGATGAGAAAAGGCATCGTGCGGTTGACAGACGCAACAAGTCTTGAACCTTTCAATAACGATACGGATTTTGCAACCAACATGGGCCTTGCAAACCGAAACGATCAGAAGCTTGATAATGATATATTCCAGTCTGAAATTCATAAAACTTATTACAGCTATACAATTACTTTTAATCTGGATGCAATCGGTGAAGACACTCTTGATGGCATATCTTTAACAAATCCAATCAAGGCTAAAAGAGTCAAAGCGCTTTGCAATATTTTAAAGCTCCTCTACCGTGATATTCGTGGAAAAAGAGAAAACCTTTCCCCTTTGTTTATAATTGGCGGCTTATACGATTGCGGCAATCCGTTTTTCTATAATCGTTTAAAACTGGAATTTAAGAAAGAAGGGAACATAATAAATGCAGAAATGATCAACAATACACTTGATATCACCATGCCACCGGAAGGTTCGTCAGTCATGTCTCAGACCATTCTCGGCTGCGTAACCGGTGAATTTATAAACATTAATGAAATTAAGGTAGAAGCAATGCCCATCGAGGAATTCTTTGGGAAATTAATGACATCAATAGACCAATACTACAAATAGGTATGCCATGAAAGCATTGAGACTGAAACTCTATCAAAATCTGGTCAATTACCGCCGGGAAATGAGCTATGGATACGTGCAAACCTATCCTTTGCCTACCCCGTCCATGATCAGAGGCATGGCGCATGGGTTGCTCGGTATTCGTGACGGATATAAACCGCTTAAGATATCCATTCAAGGTGATTTCGATTCAGTAACAACCAATATGCAGAAAGTTGTAAAATTTGATCGACCGCGGCCTAAATATGGTTGTTCCAAATGCCATAAAGTTTATTCAGAAAAGAAGAAAGCTGCTAATTGTTGCAATACAGATCCAGTTTATATTGAAGATTCACGGCCTAAAATTGACTGTTCTGAAGCAAAAGTATTTAATCAGGGTGTCCAGTTTGTAGACCTTATCGTCAATATGAATTTGCTTCTGCATATTGCTTTCGACGATGCCGCTTTAACTGAAGCGCTTGATGGCGCTGTAAAGATGAAAACGGTTATTTTGGGACGCAATGAAGATATTGCCAGAGTGGACTTTGTAGAAACGGGTTTAGTGGACATCGAAGAAGTCTCCACTGAAATCACATTGAATTATAATGGTTATCTTTCACCTGATTTGTGCCGGCAAGAACAGCTTTCAGGTACACATTACCGGCTCCCTTTTTTTTACGATGATGTGCAATCACTTGAGGATAAGCGTATATTCCATTTCGCCGATGCTGTTTATATTGCAAAGGGAAACAAGATCGAAAATGTATCCTTTCTGAGAGACAGTAAAGGCGATCTGGTTTCATTGCTGGAGGCTGATCATTGACCATATTTGCGAAATCGCGCCCACGGCAAGAAACGATTCCCGAGCACACAAGCAAGCTCAAAGAGGCTTACGAATACCTCAAAACGTTAAACTATATCAATCAGGCAATTATAAAGAAATACGAACCCATAATTGAAAAAATCATTTATTACCATGATCTTGGCAAGTTGAATCACAAGTTCCAGAATAAGCTTAAACTTGCGCCGCCAATAGTCATCAAAGAACTGAAAGACCGCGAAGAAGTGCCACATGAATGGCTATCCATTGCATTCATTTCAGATGAGGACAAGAAATTATTCAAGAAATATAATGAAGGCAACATTCTTTTTCCTGCGCTTGTTCAATACTGCGTTGCCTTCCATCACACGCGAAACAAAGCATTCTCATCGGATGCAATCAAAGCTTTTGTTGAGCATGACCTTGAGAAAAGGAAAGGCTTGCTGGGGATTAGCCATCCATTGAAGTGGAATTACAATATTGAAAAAGACTTCGCGGACAAAATTCTGTCACCGGAATATTTTAAGCATTATTTTAATCTTCTGGTCTTTCTCAAGGGTATGCTGCACAAATGCGATTATGCGGCGTCGGCGGCAATCGAACCTGAAAAAAGGTATGAGGATGATTATCAGAGTGATTTTACAGGCTGGCTGCCATTTACATTAAAGCCTTTTCAAAATGCGGCAAGAGGTCACGCCGACAAAAGCGTTGTTCTTGTTGCCTCAACAGGAATGGGCAAAACAGAATATGCGATGAACTGGATCGATGGTTCCAAGGCATTTTATCTGCTGGGCATCCGTATTGCCGTCAATGAGATGTTCAAACGTTTTGTTGATGTTTTTAAAGAAAAGAATGTCGCGTTACTGCATGGCGAAACATTATTCTTCCTGGCCGCAGATGATAATAACGATGACGATTATAGCATGACGCTTGCCAGAATTCGGCAGTATTCATATCCACTAACAATTGCCACGGCAGATCAACTTGTAACATCCGTTTTCAAATACAATGGTTTTGAACTTGCCTACTTCACAGCTTCTTATTCAAAAATCGTGGTTGATGAAATACAAAGTTTCGCACCGGAAGCCATTGCAGCCATTGTTGTCTTTTTAAAAGAAATACACGCATTGGGCGGGCGCTTTCTGCTGATGACTGCAACGTTGCCGCCATTCGTCCGGCAAGAATTTGAAAAACTACCTGACGTCATCATTCCGCCGCCTCAATATCTGGAGAAAAGAAGGCATCGGATAAAATTAATTGATAACCGTATAAATTCCGAGGAGGCAATTTCTCTAATTAAGGGTGAAAGTAAAAACAAAAAAGGTCTGATCATTTGCAATACCGTCGTCAAAGCTCAAGAAATGTATGATGCTCTTACAGATTTGCATCCACAGCTTATTCATGCGCGGTTTATCGGACGGGACCGGAAACAAAAAGAGTTGGATATTATGAACTCTGCACGTCCCTGTATCTGGATTTCTACCCAGATTGTTGAAGCATCGCTGGATATTGATTTTGATATTTTATTTACTGAATGCGCCAGCATTGAAAGTTTATTTCAACGCTTCGGAAGGTGTTTTCGGAAAAGAGAATATGAGGCAGAAGAGCCTAATATCTATATTTTTAATTCTGAAGCTTCCCGGATATATGATTCTTTGCTTTTTAATAAGACATGGGAAATCTTGCATGATTACAATATGCAGTTGCTGAATGAAGAGACAAAACAAATGATTATAGAAAAAGTATTCTCAGATGTAGAATCTAAATATTACGAGCGATATAAAAAAATGAAAGAGCTGCTTGAACTTGGCTATAAGACAGCGTCAAAAGCCGCAGCCCAGCAGGAATTCCGGGCGATCACCAACAGTCATATTGTGATTCCAGAACCGGTATATAATGAGAATCGAAACAAGATCGAGGAGCTGATAAACCAGATTGATTCTATCAATAATGAACAAAGGGACCACATCAGAAAACAGACAGAGTTACGTGATTATACCGTTGGCATTCAGTTATATAGCGATAGAGAAAAACTGCTCAAGCCAATTAATGGGTCAGAATATTGTAAGCGACATTCCATTATGATTATGAAGGGCGTATCATACAGCATCGAGAAAGGCATGGAATTTATCAAAGATTATAAAGACTATGACAATTTCATTTTATAACTCGCCCACTATCACCGGCACGCAGGTAAACTACCATCTGATCTGTCACCGGAAGTTGTGGCTGTTTTCTCACAATATCAATATGGAGCATACGTCGCAAGCGGTGGAAATCGGGGCGCTGGTGCATGCGCACAGTTATGAGCGAAAGAATAAGGAGATTGTGTTCGACGGCATCAAGATCGATTTCTTCGACAAGAATCACGGCGTCATTCATGAGGTGAAGAAATCGAAAAAAATGGAAGAGGCGCATTTCTGGCAACTCAAATTTTACATTTACCATTTCAAGAAGCTGGGGCTTGCCGTATCCGGGAAGATCGATTATCCGCTGATCCGGCGGACGCAAACGGTCGAGCTCACCACGGATGACGAAGCGCAGCTTGAGCGGATGCTGGACGATATTGTCACAATCAACGAACAGGAACTGCCGCCGCCGGTCATCAAGGCAAAAATCTGCAAGTCGTGCAGTTACTATGAACTCTGTTATGTGTGAAGGCTATGCGTGATTATTACATTTTCAAATCAGGGCGTGTCAGCCGCAAAGACAATTCCGTCATGTTCGATTATACGGAAGACGGGCAGGACCGGCATGTGCCCATCCCGGTAAACGACATTGACGCTCTGTATCTTTTCGGCGAGGTGGATTTGAACACCAAGATGCTGAACTTCTTTGCGCAAAGCAATGTGATGGTGCATTTCTTCAATTACTACGGTTACTACACCGGCACCTTTTATCCGCGCGAATTTCTCAATTCCGGCGATGTGATCGTTAAACAGGTAGCCTCGTACCTGAAGAAATCGGAGCGTCTGGCGCTGGCAAAGGAATTCATCAAAGGCGCCGCTTACGGAACCATTCAGAATCTGAAACGATACAAAGAAAAGACATCGGAGGAACTGGAAAAGATCGAAACCTATTTTGCGGACATCGACAAGCAATCGACCATTGCGCAAGTCATGGGACTGGAGGGCAACATCAAGGAGACCTATTACGTGGCCTTTCCTAAAATCATCAATCAGGATATCGAATTTGAAAAGCGCGTGAAGAATCCGCCGGACAATATGATGAACGCGCTGATTTCTTTCGTCAACAGCATGATCTACACGGAAGTGCTCCGCGAAATTTACAAAACGCAGCTCAATCCGACCATCAGCTATCTGCACGAGCCGGGGTATCGGCGGTTTTCGCTTTCGCTGGACATCGCCGAAATATTCAAGCCTATTTACGGCGACCGCGTTATCTTTGCGCTGCTCAATAATAACGAGCTGCAAAAGAAGCATTTCGACAAGGATGTCAATTACGCCTACCTGATGGAAGAAGGGCGCAAGATCGTCGTCAAGGCGATTGATGAAAAGCTGAACACAACGATCATGCACAAGCAGCTCAAGCAGCAGGTCAGTTACCGGAGAATCATGCGGCTTGAGCTTTACAAACTGGTCAAGCATATCCTGGGAGAGGATAAGTATCAGAGCTTTAGAATATGGTGGTGACGCATGTACGTGATTGCAGTTTATGACATATCGACAATAGAACCGGCAGGCCAGCGACGGCTGGCAAAGATTATGAAAAAAATGCGGCAGTATCTTCATCATACACAGAAATCCGTTTTTGAAGGCGAGCTGTCCGCAGCCAAGCTGATGGCGCTTCAAAAAGAGGCCAAGGAGATCATCGATGAAGAAACGGATTATGTGGTCTTTTTCAGGATCGACAACAAGAAAAACGTGGAAAGAGAGTGCATCGGCATCCAATTGGACCCCACGGAAGTGATTATTTGAGAGAATTTTCAGTGGGATGCATTACCGGAGGTTGGAGAAGAATCGAGTCTGATTTCGAAGAAAGGAGGTGGCTTAAATTACGGATTTTATAATGATTATTTTTACCAGATTAATGGGTCTTAGCGAACAATGATGGGATTTAAAGTCCTTTTCGTCGAGGGTGTTTATTTCCATCACAAGGTCTTAGCGAACAATGATGGGATTTAAAGTTTTATCTCGTGTGGTATCGGTCTGTTCACCCATCTTGTCTTAGCGAACAATGATGGGATTTAAAGCTTTCAAGGATAACTTTGATCTTGCTCTTTGTTGCCGTCTTAGCGAACAATGATGGGATTTAAAGTCCCTTTGTCGTGCAGTATGAAGCGCAAGAGTTGACTGTCTTAGCGAACAATGATGGGATTTAAAGTAGAAAGGATTTGTTTATGGCAATTATACAGACACGGTCTTAGCGAACAATGATGGGATTTAAAGTCGCCATAGACGACACCATTGGTTCTGAATCAGTCACGTCTTAGCGAACAATGATGGGATTTAAAGAACATAATTGGTCATGGCTTCACCTATGCCGTTGTTGTCTTAGCGAACAATGATGGGATTTAAAGACTCTCCCTCTTGAGTTCCCTGATCTGCTTTTCTGTGTCTTAGCGAACAATGATGGGATTTAAAGTTCATCGAATTGATGCGGACCTTTACGCGGTATTCCGTCTTAGCGAACAATGATGGGATTTAAAGCGTTTCACCTTGCATTTGTGAGTTTTCTGATATTTCGCGTCTTAGCGAACAATGATGGGATTTAAAGCGCTGATTATCGCGGGAATAGTAACGGGCGTTTCTGTCTTAGCGAACAATGATGGGATTTAAAGTTTTTTCACAGGTGTTGTAGAAGTCGGCGGGGTTGTGTCTTAGCGAACAATGATGGGATTTAAAGGTCGGACGCGGTTGAGCGCCATGCCGGGAGAGAAAAGTCTTAGCGAACAATGATGGGATTTAAAGTAGAGGTATCAAGGGCATCATACAATTCCCGGTTCTTGTCTTAGCGAACAATGATGGGATTTAAAGCAAATGCCGCCGCACAGAGATATTATCTTGAACAGGTCTTAGCGAACAATGATGGGATTTAAAGGAATAAGCCCCTGTCTTGGCTATGACTCTGTTAAGCTGTCTTAGCGAACAATGATGGGATTTAAAGATGCGACAGATTATCTTTATGACGAGGGATCTTCCCCGTCTTAGCGAACAATGATGGGATTTAAAGATGACGAAACAGACTGGGACACATCAGGATCGGCAGTCTTAGCGAACAATGATGGGATTTAAAGTCATACTTTCCTTTTAAAAGCGTACTCTCCTTCTCGTCTTAGCGAACAATGATGGGATTTAAAGTTTCTGATGTCAAAGGCAGCCCCTCAGCAGCAACACCGTCTTAGCGAACAATGATGGGATTTAAAGAGGTCTTTCATGCTTACTTTCTCTTTCCCGTTATCGTCTTAGCGAACAATGATGGGATTTAAAGCAGCAAGAAGTGGAGTAAGGAAGAACTTAAAAAAATGTCTTAGCGAACAATGATGGGATTTAAAGAATACTCGCTTGTTGTGCCTCCTGATATTGACACATCGTCTTAGCGAACAATGATGGGATTTAAAGTTCCTGATGCTACCGATACTTTAGTCGGGAAAGCCACGTCTTAGCGAACAATGATGGGATTTAAAGATGCAGGGCATGACGCTTTGGCGTTTGTTGACTTGGGGTCTTAGCGAACAATGATGGGATTTAAAGAAAACATAGCCGCGACTTGCGATGCTCTGACTTTAACGTCTTAGCGAACAATGATGGGATTTAAAGTCAGATTATGCACACAGGACTATGAACTGATCCTCGTCTTAGCGAACAATGATGGGATTTAAAGTTGAAGATTCCCCCGGAACACCACCCAGCAACACCGTCTTAGCGAACAATGATGGGATTTAAAGCTTCAGCACAAACAAAGTGTTCTTTCTTCCCATATAGTCTTAGCGAACAATGATGGGATTTAAAGTTTAAACTTGATTAAGGAGGATTGGAATGAAAACAGTCTTAGCGAACAATGATGGGATTTAAAGCGGGAAAGAAGATAACTTCTCGCGGCGGCTTCCCAGTCTTAGCGAACAATGATGGGATTTAAAGTTGTCTCCTCATCAATAAGGACATAATGAGTCATCGGTCTTAGCGAACAATGATGGGATTTAAAGCAATGATGATCTGTTTGAAAAGCTCCGGTGTGCCGTGTCTTAGCGAACAATGATGGGATTTAAAGCTTTATGACAAAAGGACTGCGATAAAACTGCTTTCACGTCTTAGCGAACAATGATGGGATTTAAAGCCCCTTGAGGGGTAAGGGGTGACTAAAAACACAAAAGTCTTAGCGAACAATGATGGGATTTAAAGGTATTTTATCTTTATTTTGTGTGAATAAAGCAACATCGTCTTAGCGAACAATGATGGGATTTAAAGATCAACATAGATGCACGGCTCATTGCAATAGTTGTGTCTTAGCGAACAATGATGGGATTTAAAGTTTTTCCATAATCGATAGAGAATAATAATTTCATGTCTTAGCGAACAATGATGGGATTTAAAGTTGACATCAGAAAAGGCGGCTCCTCAGGGTGAAAATCGTCTTAGCGAACAATGATGGGATTTAAAGTTATCTGCCTGGGAAACACCCTTTTTCAATTTCTTCGTCTTAGCGAACAATGATGGGATTTAAAGGGGAATTCAAAGATTGCTTGTAATGGATTTGACAGGTCTTAGCGAACAATGATGGGATTTAAAGAAAGAAAAGACGGCTGGTCTAACGTGGCGCGATGCGGTCTTAGCGAACAATGATGGGATTTAAAGTTCGATATAAGGATGACCGGTGATGATGGCCTGATCGTCTTAGCGAACAATGATGGGATTTAAAGAAAGCATCTGATGTTAGTAATGTTTCAGAACAAAAAGTCTTAGCGAACAATGATGGGATTTAAAGTGAGAAAACATCGTTATACATTTTCGCTTGACCCGAGTCTTAGCGAACAATGATGGGATTTAAAGCTAAAAAAGATATAAGGGTTTAAATGATGACTCCCGGTCTTAGCGAACAATGATGGGATTTAAAGTTGACATCAGAAAAGGCGGCTCCTCAGGGTGAAAATCGTCTTAGCGAACAATGATGGGATTTAAAGATGGATTTGAAGAAATTGAAAAAGGGTGTTGCCGCGTCTTAGCGAACAATGATGGGATTTAAAGCTTTTTCTTCCTGCGGCTTCCGTGGCTCGGAGATCGGGTCTTAGCGAACAATGATGGGATTTAAAGCTGAGGGAAAATGCGCTAACAAGGGCTTGTTATTAGGTCTTAGCGAACAATGATGGGATTTAAAGCGCTGCCGGTAACTGATCTTGAAGCCGCCGGTACTGCGTCTTAGCGAACAATGATGGGATTTAAAGTAACTATACGTCGGAGGATACGCACCACAGCCGCACGTCTTAGCGAACAATGATGGGATTTAAAGTCTATATCGGGGTTTGCTGGTTGGGCTGTTGCTCAGTTCTTAGCGAACAATGATGGGATTTAAAGAGAAAATTGTCAGGGGGACTTGTGCTAACAATGTAGTTTTAGCGAGCAATCCTTGATGTCTTTACCGTCTTGACAACTGCATCATACATCGTTAATGTAGTTGCAATGATTATCAGTAATTAACTCGATGCGAGGAGAATCTCTATGGATACACAAATCTGTGATGATAAAGTCACACAATGGTCTGGCTGGCAAAAACATCTGGGCGAATACCTGGTGGATTCTCTGCAGCGGTCCATCATTTTCACAGATATTTTACGCAAAAGAGGAAACAATTACATCAAACACATCCGCAGCGGCCAGCCGCCGGTGCTGACGTACAATTACGAAATGATCCTCAACGCCAAGAATTTTGAACACCCCGCCAATTACGCGCTGGTGAGGATTTCCGATCGCCGTCGAGCCGACATCCAAAAGGCTGTCGATGATCGCCGGGAAAAGATCAGGGAACGAATAACAAGGCCCAAACGACCTATTGTGATTATTGATCCCCGCGCCGGCCACGGTCCCGGGATCGGAGGCTCCAAGCGCGATTCGGAAATAGGCATGGCGCTTGAACACGGCCACCCGGTTTATTTTATCCTCTTTTATACGGATCCTATCCCCGGCCAGACCATGGCGGATGTGATTGAAGCCATTGAAAAGTTCATAGAGAAGGTGGTTGAACTGCACCCTGATGCAGACCCCCCGGCCATTATCGGCAACTGTCAGGCGGGCTGGGCATCGGCATTGGCGTGCGCGGACCGGCCCGATGTCGCGGGTCCATTGGTGCTCAACGGCGCGCCCTTGTCTTACTGGAGCGGGGTTGAAGGAGTCAACCCCATGCGCTATAAAGGCGGCCTTTTAGGCGGCGTCTGGCTCAATTCCTTTTTCAGTGATCTCGGCAACGGAGTTTTTGACGGCGCCAACCTGGTTCTGAACATGGAGCTGCTCAATCCGGCCAATACATTCTGGACCAAACAGTATAATGTTTTTTCGAAGGTGGATACGGAGGAGGACCGATATCTCAACTTTGAAAAATGGTGGGGTGGTTTCTTCATGATGAACACCGACGAAATCCACTATATCGTCCGAAACCTTTTTGTCGGCAACAAACTGGAACAGGGGCAGCTTGAACTGAGGGAAGGTCAGAAAATCAGCCTGAAGAATATCGAAAGTCCGATTATTGTTTTTGCGTCGGAGGGTGACAACATCACCCCTACCCAGCAGGCGCTCAACTGGATTCCCCGCGTATATTCCTCTGTCGAAGACATCAAGAGACACGGACAGGTCATCATTTACATTGTGCATCAAAACATCGGCCATCTGGGAATTTTTGTAGCGGGATCCGTCGCCAAAAAAGAACACAACGAAATCATCGGTAATTTTGACATCATTGATTTCCTGAGCCCGGGACTTTATGAAATGGTGATCGAAGGCGATGTAAAAAGCGGAAAATTCAGCAGTCAATTCGTACCACGGACATTTGCCGACATTGCCGCCTATGATGACGGGACAACAGACGAAGCAGATTTCAGCGTGGTGTCAAAAGTATCCGAAGCCAATGACAACGTCTATCAGCTGCTCATGCGTCCGTGGGTAAAGTTCTGGACTACGGAACTTTCCGCGGAAATCATCCGTTACCTGCATCCGCTTCGCCTCCAGCGTTACCTGTTTGCCGACATCAATCCCCTGATGCGGCCGGTTAAAAATATCGCATCGATCACACGGCAGAACCGAAAGCCCGCGGCGGAAGACAATCCCTTCATCGCCATAGAGCAAGCTATCTCCGAATATATCGAAAATGTTCTGGATATTTACCGCGACTATCGTGACCTGAATCAGGAACAGCTGTTCAAGCATATTTATGGAAGCGATTGGCTCAGGCGTTTGTTCCCGCCCGCACCGAAAGAACCGCCCCAAGAGCTGCCGGAATATGAGCGTCCCGATTATGACAAGCGCCTGCTTGCTATTGAGGAGGGAGGCCTGGCCGCCGGCCTAATACGGGTGTATATGGCCATAGCCAAAATCGGCCAGCATGTGAAAAGGCGGCATTTTGAAGTCGGCAACGAAATCACCAGAACCCACAAGGCCCTCAAGAAACTGAATGCATTGCAATTCAAAAAAATCATGCATGAACAGGTCGCTATCCTTCAGGCTGATGAGGATAAAGCGATCAATGCCTTATCGGTCCTGATCAAGGACAAGGACGACCGATTGGAAGCCCTCAGCATCGCCCGCAGGCTCTGCCTGGTGGACGGACCTTATAATGACGCTGAAAAGGTCATGCTCGAAAAAATCAAAAAAGGATTAAAATTGTAGGGTATATACACAATATACATCTTCAGTTTTTGACTGTCATCATCCGGACCGTATCGGGAATCGTCTCGATTATGAATCCATGATGGGATGCCTCTGTAGATGTTTCGGTATCCCGACGAGCAGTGATGCCCTGCCTGCCCGAAGCAAGTGACCGGGAAGGTGCATTCCGGCCATCTGCTCTGCCAACCGGACACAATCCAGAAGCTTGTCAAGATCAACTCCCGTAGGAATGCCCATTTCTTCAAACAGATGAACCAGATCTTCCGTCGGAACATTCCAGCAGCCGACATCCATTTTGCTTACCCCGTAAGGCGTTGCGCTCATCCCGCCGAGTGACGTATCAAATATGCGGATGCCGGCATCATAGGCTGCCACGCAATTGGCAACCGCGGCTCCTCTCGTGTTATGAAAATGGACTGCCAAATTGATGTGCAGCCTCAAGTCAAACAGAATGCGGAGCAAAGCCTGAACCGATTTGGGATTTGCCATTCCGGTGGAATCGACCAGCACAATTTCGGATGCTCCCATATAATTGAGTTTTAACACCAAATGGACAATGTCTTCTGTGCTGATTTTTCCCGAGTAAGGGCAACCGAAAGCAGTCATCACATAGGCGCGGACGCTGCGGGAGTTCTTTGCCGCCGTGTCCATTATGGAAGGGATCATTTTATTGAGGCTTTCTTTCAACGGCCTGCCGCTATTCAGTTTGTTGAATGTATCGCTTGCCGAAATCAGGATCAGGATCTCATCAATTTGCGTGATCATCGCACGGCGGCAGCCGATTTCATTCGGAACAAGCCCCACGTAAGTCACACCCTGTTTTTTGGAAATGCCCGCAATCAGCTTTTCCGCGTCGTAGCCCGTGGGCAAAAGACGGGGATGCATGAAAGACACACACTCGATTTTCCTGAGACCTGTTTCGGACAATTTATGAATGTACTTTATTTTATCGGCTGTAGACAAACCCTGACAGATCTCCGGCAGACCATCCCGCGGAGATACCTCCACAATGGTAACCTGTGCGTCACATTTCCTGAGAGATTTTCCTGCCACTGCCTGATGGTTATTCATGTTCATAGAGCCCCGATTCGCATGATGCCGTTTCTTTGAATAAATCACTGCCGTTCTGTTTATTGTTTATCCAAGCCATATTCTTTCAGTTTCAGATAAAAGGTTCTTCTGCTGATACCCAGCATTCTAATAGCCTCCGACTTGTTTGCGGCCTTGGTAAGTACTTCTGTGATCAGTTTCCGTTCCAGTGCGCGTACAGATTCAACAAGGTTATATGGTGCCACCGCTCCACCAGCAGCCGTCCTTCCGTTATATTGCGTCGAATCAGGTTCAGAAAAAAGGAATTTCGGAAGGGAACCGGGATCAATAGAGGGTGATTGAGTCATGTGCACAGCATAGCTGACAACCCCTTTGAGCTCCCGGACATTTCCCGGCCAGTGATATTCCTGAAGAACTCTTAAAGCAGCAGGAGAAAATTTTATTTTTTGTTTTCTGGCGGCATCATTGCTTTTTAAAAAATAATCAACCAGAAGCGGAATATCTTCGAAACGTTCACGGAGCGGCGGAAGAAAAATTGTAAAGGGATTCAAACGAAAGAAAAGGTCTTCACGAAATTTTTTCTCCTCAATCAACCCGGCAAGATCCTGATTGGTTGAAGAAATAACCCTCACATTCACCCTGATATTTTTCATCCCGCCGACTCTTTTGAAAGAACCGTTTTCCAGCACGCGCAACAATTTTGACTGCACGGACAATGAAGAGTCGCCAATCTCATCGAGCAGGATTGTCCCTTCATGTGCCTCATCGAAATAACCTTTTCGACCCTCAGCGCGTGCTCCGGTAAAGGCCCCACGTTCATATCCAAAAAGTTCGCTTTCAATCAGGCTGTCCGGAATGGCCGCGCAATTGACATCGACCAGCGGTTTGCCCCTTCGGCTGCTGCTTTGATGGATGGCACGTGCCAGAATCTCTTTGCCTGTACCGCTTTCCCCGATAATGAGAACCGATATATCCGATTGTGCGGCCCGTTGCGCGGTTATTAAAGCATCTCGAAAAGCGATATTGGCTCCGATCAAATCATCAAATGCCGCTCCGAGTTTTTCCTCTGCAGAATCCTTGCACGCAAAAGCCGGGCCAACGGTTTTATTTTCTTTATCTTTATACTGATCGTTCACGCCCGTCATCCTCAATGCAATCCATTTTGTTTATTTAATATACAATATACTTTACAATGTATACTAAAAATACAGTTTTGTCAAATCCAAACATTGAAACAGATCGGCATTTTTGGTTTTTTTCGGTGTTTGAAACGGCAAGATCATTGGCCGTGTCGCAAAGCCGGGGACACCCCGGAAATGCATAAATCCATGAAGATTCACTGGTATGGTATTTGCAAAATAAAAGGAGTAAAATGCTTTCGTCTGGATTCATTTTTCAAAAGGAGGCTCGAACATGTCAGAAGCCGTGCGTTTTTCAAAAGAAGGAAACATCGGGATCATCACCATTAACAACCCGCCGGTAAACGCCCTGTCCCAGGCCGTTCGCGCAGGAATCAGGACAGGCCTGGAAAAAGGCATTGCGGACAACGATATTGCGGCCATGATCATCCTGTGCGAGGGACGCACTTTTATTGCAGGTGCCGACATCCGGGAGTTTGGCAAGCCCCCCCTGGAGCCTTATTTGCCGGATGTCTGTAAGTTCATCGAAGATTCTCCCAAGCCGGTCATCGCCGCAATTCACGGGACGGCACTGGGTGGAGGCCTGGAAATTCCGCTGAGCTGTCATTTCCGTATTGCCACAGCAGCCGCAAAATTGGGGCTGCCTGAAGTGAAACTGGGGCTTCTGCCCGGAGCGGGCGGGACGCAGCGGCTGCCCCGCCTTGCCGGGGTGCATGCAGCGCTGGAGATGATCACCTCCGGTGTCCCGGTGAACGCAGCTCGGGCAAAAGATATGGGCATTCTTGATGCCATCATTGAAGGCGATCTGAAAGCGGAGGCGCTTATCTTTGCGAAAAAAGTAATAAATGAAAAACTTCCCGTCCGCAAAGTAAGCGAACGGCAGGCCAAAGCCGATTCCCCTTCTGTTTTTGACGATTTTGCAAAAGCCAATGCCCGCAAATTCCGTGGCGCCATCGCCCCTTTCAAATGCATCGACGCAATCAGAATCGCCACCGAGCTCCCTTTTGCAGAAGGCATGAAACGGGAGCGCGCCATATTTCTGGAATTGCAGGCATCAGACCAGTCCAGGGCCCTGCGTCATGTTTTCTTCTCCGAACGTGAAGTTGTCCGCATACCGGGGCTGCCCGATGATCAACCAACACGGGAAATCAGGTCTGTGGGCGTGCTGGGCGCGGGCACCATGGGCGGCGGCATTGCCATGTGCTTTGTCAATGCCGGAATCCCCGTGGTCCTTCTGGAAGTCAAACAGGAGATGCTGGAGAAGGGTCTTGCCGTGATCAGGAAAAACTACGCCGGCACCGTTGCCAAAGGCAAACTTAAGCAGGAGGTCATGGACAAGCGTATGTCTCTCATCAAACCGACCCTTTCCTATAATGACCTGAAGGATGCTGACCTCGTCATCGAAGCGGTTTTTGAAGACATGGCTGTAAAAAAGGAAGTCTTCGGCAAATTGGACACCATCTGCAGGCCCGGAACCATTCTTGCTTCCAACACATCCTATCTGAATATCGACGAAATCGCTGCAACCACCAAAAGACCGCAGGATGTCATGGGCATGCATTTCTTCAGCCCGGCCAATGTAATGCGCCTTCTGGAAAATGTGCGCGGCGCAAAAACGTCTCCCGAAGTTTACGCCACGGCCATGAAAGTGGGCAGGACCATCGGAAAGGTTCCGGTTCTGGTCGGCGTCTGCGACGGATTTGTAGGCAACCGCATGCTGGCCAAGCGCACCCGCGAATGTGGTTTCATGCTGGAAGAAGGAGCACTGCCCTGGCAGATCGACAAGGCCATCTATAACTTCGGGTTCCCCATGGGGCCTTATGCCATGGGCGACATGGCCGGCCTGGATATCGGTTGGCGAAACCGCAAAGCCAAATTCGACTCGCTGACCCCACGGGAAAAAGCCTGCAACATCATCGATAAGATTTGCGAAATGGGGCGTTTCGGACAGAAAACAGGTTCCGGTTTCTATCAATACGATGAAAAGCGTAACGCGACACCCGATCCGATGATTGAAGAACTCATCACCAGGCATTCTCAGGAAGTCGGGATCACCCGGCGCAACATCACAGACCAGGAAATCATCGAACGGGCAATTTACTCCATGATCAATGAGGGCGCGAAAATCCTTGAAGAAGGCATTGCGGCCCGTCCGCTCGACATTGACGTCGTCTGGCTCAATGGTTATGGCTTCCCCGCCTATCTTGGCGGCCCGATGTTCTATGCCGATACCGTTGGCCTGAAAAAAGTTTACGATGCGATTCTGAAGTACAGGGATCTGGTCGGCACTGAATACTGGACTCCCTCCCCGCTCATCGAGAGACTCGCAGGGGAAGGAAAGGGATTCTACTCGAAATAAATTTAAATGGATTGCATGGAGATCAACCGGAATCAATCCTTGATAGATTCCTTTAATAATGTAAAAAATCAGCAAAAAATATAATGTCATTATTAAACAGGCTGTATTTTAGGGAATGGAGATAAGATCGGTATGTCAAAACACCCATCAGGTCTTGAAAAACTCCCCCGTGGAATTGATCTTCTGCACGATCCCGCCTTGAATAAAGGCACCGCCTTTACCGCGTCTGAACGCAAAGCGCTGGAACTCGAAGGCCTGCTGCCACCCCTGATCTCAACTCAACAGCAGCAGGTTCAGCATATTATGAACAATGTCCGCCGTAAACCCAACAACCTGGAAAAGTACCTTTATCTGATCGGCCTGCAGGACCGCAATGAGCAGTTGTTCTACAAAACGCTTATCGAGCACCTGGAAGAATTGAGCCCAATTGTCTATACACCAACCGTGGGATTGGCCTGCCAGGAATACAGCAGGGTTTTCCGTCGTCCCCGCGGGATTTTCATTACAAAGCATCATCACGGCCATATCAGGAGCATTCTGCGCAACTGGCCATATAAGGATGTTCGCATCATTGTGGTAACCGATGGCGAGCGCATCCTGGGACTCGGAGATCTTGGTTCGAACGGCATGGGAATTCCCGTGGGCAAGCTGACGCTCTACACGGCCTGTGCGGGCATCACGCCCAATGCATGCCTGCCCGTTATGATCGATGTCGGCACCGGCAATAAAGGACTTTGGAGTGACCCGGAATATATCGGTCTGCCGGAGGAACGCCTGCATGGTAAGGAATACGATGCCCTCATGGATGAATTTATGGAGGCAGCCAGCAAAACATTCCCCCATGTCATGATTCAGCTCGAAGATTTCGGCAACCGTAACGCTTTGCGGCTGCTGGAACGTTACCGGAATCACTACTGCATGTTTGATGATGACATCCAGGGAACAGCCGGTGTGGCACTGGCCGGGCTATATTCGGCACTGTCCGTCACCGGCGGCAAAATCACCGACCAGCAGCTGTTGTTTCTGGGAGCGGGTGAAGCTGCCCTGGGTATCGGAAATCTGGTAGTTTCTTCTATGGTTGATCAGGGTCTTTCTGAAGATGAAGCCCTTGGCCGCTGCTGGTTTGTTGATTCGAAAGGATTGGTTGTCGGCAGCCGAACAGACCTGGCACAGCACAAACGTCGTTTTGCCCATGATTTTCCCTTCCATCGCGATCTTTTCTCCGCGGTTAATGCCATCAAACCGACCGCCATAATCGGCGCGTCAGGGCAGCCCGGGGCATTCACCCCGGAAATTTTACAGGCCGTGGCCAAATGGAACAAACATCCGATCGTGTTTGCTCTTTCCAACCCGACCTCACAATCGGAATGCACGGCACAGGACGCCTACCATTACACGAATGGACACGCGGTCTTTGCAAGCGGAAGCCCCTTTCCGCCGGTGGTTGTCCATGGCCGGCAATTTGTTCCGGGCCAGGCAAACAATGTCTATGTATTTCCCGGTGTCGGGCTAGGCGTTATGGCATCGGAATCGACGCGGGTAACGGATGAAATGTTTTCCGCGGCTGCCAGGTGCGTGGCGGATAAGGTCATCCGGGAGGACCTGGAACTGGGCAGGATTTTTCCCTCCCTGTCACGCATTCGCGAAGTGTCTCTTCATATTGCGATTGCCGTTGCCAGGCTGGTATTTGCCCGGCAACTCACAGCAATGAAACAGCCTTCAGATTTACCAGGATTCATTAAATCCAGGATGTACAGTCCCGTCTATCAGACAGATCCGCGGGTGAAAACAGAGGCTGAATAACGGAAAGATACGGAAGAAACATCAATTCATTTATCGAGGTCAGGTTTTATGGAAAATGTAGTTTTTATCAGTTGCGCGCGTACGCCTATCGGCGCTTATGGAGGCGCGCTCAGGGATGTGCCGGTTTACCGGCTGGCAAGCCTTGTGTTGCATGCAGCGGTAAAAAAAGCGGGAATTGATCCGGTTATCATTGATGATGTCATCATGGGGTCAGCCTACCAGAACGGCGAGTGCGCCAACGGAGCGCGCATGGCCGTGCTTGATGCGGGATGGCCGGACACCATTCCGGGGATCATGATGGACAGGCGCTGCTGTTCGGGGCTGGACACCATCTTCTACGGAGCCATGAAAATCCAGACAGGCAATGCCGATCTGGTCATCGCCGGCGGCATGGAATCCATGAGCCAGGGAGAACTCTACATACCCGGCGACATCAGGTGGGGTCTGGGCGGGAAAAACCATGAAAAATACGGTTTCATGCCCCGCGGTCATGGCGCGCTGTCAATGTGGGGGATACCCTTTTATGACCGTATCCAGCGCGGACGCGTCATGTCTCAGCCCATCGCCCGTTACGGTGAACTGAGCTCGATGATGACCTGGGCGGAAACCGCGGCCAAAAGAGAAAAGATCACCCGCGAGGAAGCCGACCGCTGGGCACTGCGAAGTCACCAGAGAGCCATCGCTGCACAGGACGCAGGCAAATTCACCGATGAAATTGTTCCCGTTCCCATAGGAAAAGACAAGAAAAGCGGTGAAACGGTTTATCTGAAAACAGATGAGGGGCCACGCCGGGAAACCACGCTGGAGCGCCTGGCAAAACTGAAACCGGTTTATCAGGATGGTATCTGCACGGCGGGCAATTCATCGTCGGAAAATGACGGCGCAGCAGTAGTTGTGATGGCTTCCGAAAAGAAAGCGAAAGAACTGGGCGTAAAGCCCCTGGCCCATTTTCGGTCCTGCGCCGTAGCGGCCACGGATCCCACCCTCACCTACCCTGCGGTTCCGGCAGCCGTGTCAAAAGCGCTGAAAAAGATCAATGTGACCATCGACCAGATGGACCTGATTGAAGTGCAGGAAGCTTTTGCCGTCCAGTGCCTTGCTGACGCGAGGCTCTCGGGGCTTTCCGACGGACAGATGGAGGCAATGGTAAATGTAAACGGATCAGGCATTTCACTCGGTCATCCCATCGGTGCAACCGGCACAATGCGCCTAACCACGCTGATCAACGAAATGGTGCGGGCCGATAAACGCTTCGGGCTGGAAACGATCTGCGGTGGCGGCGGTCAGGGGATATGCCTGATTATTGAAAGAAAATAAAAATCCGGGAGGATAAACCATATGGATTTTGCTTTAACAGAAGAACAAAAAATGATTCAGGACACGGCCAGAAGTTTTGCTGAAAAAGAGATCGCACCGCACGTGGAGGAGGACGAGAAAAATCACTTCTGGCGCAAAGAAATTTTTGACAAGATGGCCGAACTGGGATTTTTCGGTTTTTCTATCGATGAAATGTACGGCGGAAACGGCATGGGATTTCTTGAAGGCGCTTTGGCGATCGAACAGATAGCAAAGGTCCATACCTCATGGCGCATGGCATTCAACATGCAGTGCTGGGGGCCCGCGCTGACCATCCAGAAATTCGGCACGGAAGGACAGAAGCATCATTATATTCCCAAATTCGTGAGCGGCGAATACATCGGAAGTTTTGCCATGACTGAACCGGATATCGGCTCCGACGTCGCTTCCATGAAATGCCGCGCCGAAGATAAAGGGGATTACTACCTGCTCAACGGCAACAAAATGTGGATCACCAACGGAACGGTCACCAATCACGGTCTGCTGTACGTCAAAACGGACAAGGACGCCGGCGCCAATGGCATCAGTTGCTTTATCATGGACTATGGCCTGCCCGGCATTACCCGAAAGAAGATCAGCGACAAAGTCGGCCTATGGGCATCCGATACGGCAGAGATCACCTTTGAAGATGTGAAACTACCCAAAAGTCTTCTTCTGGGAAAGCTCAACCGTGGATTCCAGATCTGCATGACGCAACTCAATTCCACGCGATTGGGCTGCTCCGCGGGAGCGCTGGGCCTTTCCGGCGCGATCCTGGACGCCTCTGCAAAATACGCAACAGAACGGTGTCAGTTCGGAAAGCAGATCGGCAGGTACCAGCTGATTCAGCAGCAGGTTGCGGAAATGAAAGTCGGACACGAAACTCTCGCGGCGCTGGTGTACAAGGCCGCATGGCTCAAGGACCGGGGGCTGCCTAACGTCATGGAAACCTCCATGTCCAAGCTTTACGGAGCGAAAGTTGTTGTTCACGACGCCAATGAATGCATGAAACTGTTCGGTTCCTTTGGCTTTTCCGATGAATATCCCTGCGGACGATTTCTGCGGGACTCCAAGCAGTTCGAAACGCTGGAAGGTACTTCCAACATGCACACCATGATTGTTGCCAATGCGGCAATGGGATTTGCACCAAACCGGGTTTAGACCGAATACAGGAGTCAGTCATGAGACAGTATTTTGAAAAAATGGATCCGCTGGGAAGCCCGCTTTCCGAAACACAAATCGAAAGCATGAGGGGTAACTGCGCAAAAATCGAGGAAATCATGCAGACCATCGATGCCGAAGTTAAGCGCATCAAAAACGTCGGTGTCCCGCTGTCCAAACTGAACGAGCGCGGCGAGATGAGCGTCTGGCAGCGCATCGAATACTTGGTGGATCCCGGGACTTTCTGCCCGCTGCACAGTATATTTGATCCCCAAAACGAAGAATCGGGCAGCACCGGCGTGGTAGACGGCCTTGCGCGAATCAACGGCAAATGGTGCGTTCTTGCCGGGTTTAACAATAAATGGATGGCCGGCGCCTGGATTGCCGGACAAGCGGAAAATAATCTCCGGGTAACGGATATGGCCAAAATTCTCCGCGTCCCTCTTGTCTGGCTGGTAAACTGTTCGGGCGTCAAGCTTACCGAGCAGGAAAAAGTGTATGCCGGCAAACGGGGTCAGGGTGCCTGTTTCTATCGCCATGCAGAGCTGGAAATCATGGGCAACCCGGTTATTGCCGGTATCTATGGCACTAATCCGGCCGGCGGCGGTTATCAGTCGGTCAGTCCGGTGATTCTGCTTGCCCACAGGAAGGCGAATATGGCGGTGGGCGGTGGAGGCATCCTCAGCGGCATCCATCCGGCAGGGACATACAATGAAACCCGCGCGGAGGAAATCATTAACGCAACCAGGCATTTCAAATCCGTCCCGCCCGGCAGCGTTAAAATTCATTACGATGTCACCGGTTTTTTCCGTGCTGTTTTTGATGAAGAAAAACAGGTGCTCGACGCCATCCGGGATTACATGGACGATCTTCCTGCATACAAGCCACGCTTTTTCCGCGTGGCCGAACCTGCCTGGCCAAAATATCCGTCATCTGAAATTGCCTCGATTGTCCCGGTTGATCAAAAAAGTGTTTACGATTTTGAGCAGGTGCTGGCACGGCTGGTCGATTGTTCCGAGCACATGGAATTTTGTCCCGAATTCGGTCCGGAAGTCTATACAGGCCTGGTCAGGATCGATGGATACCTGATGGCAGTGATCGGGAACCGCCAGGGAAATTTCACGGAGTATCCGGAATACACCAAAGCCTATGAAGGGACGGGCGGAAGGCTCTATCGTCAGGGTTTAATCAAGATGAGTGAATTTATCGCATTGTGCTCCCGCGATAAAATTCCTGTCATCTGGATTCAGGACACCAGCGGCATTGACGTAGGCGATGATGCTGAAAAAGCAGAGCTGCTGGGATTGGGACAATCTCTGATTTATTCCATTGAAAATTCCAAGCTGGCGATGATGCTCGTTGTTCTGCGCAAAGGCAGTGTGGCCGGTTATTATGTCATGGGGGGACCGGTAGCCAACAACAACAATGCCTTTTCGCTGGGTACGGCTGCGACAGAGATTAACGTCATGCATGGGGAGACGGCGGCGGCGGCAACATACGCGCGACGTCTGGTCAAGGACAAAGACGAAGGACGGCCCCTGCAACCCACAATCGAAAAGATGAATCAAATGGTTAAACACTACGATGACACGTCCAATCCGATGTATTGCGCTAAAAAGGGCTTTGTCGATGAGGTCATCCGTTATGATGAATTGCGCAGATACCTGGTCGGCTTTGCCAACTGCGTTTATCAGAATCCATGCGCCATCTGCCCGCAGCATCATATGATTCTTCCGCGCATGATCCGTTCACAGATTGTGAAGGGACAACAAAGAAATCGTTGAGATCTCCGATCAGACTGCAGATCACTTGATACAATATTTTCTTGACTTTCTGACGGGTTAAGTGAAAATATAATTACAGTTACATGTTTTTTGCTTTCAGCAACTGTTGGTTGCGCCCGATCCATCGACATAGCAACGAAAATGAATACGTGACGTCTGGTAGAAATTAAATCTGTCCGGATCGCTTTTCTTATGAAGGAACATATGAAAACAAACGTTGTCATTGTTGATGATAATGCAGACAATTTATACCTGCTGAAAAGCCTGATGGAGAAACAGGGGTGGGAGGTTCGTGAAGCGGCAAACGGTAGTGCCGCCCTCCAGATGATACAGGATCCCATACCCGATCTCATCGTCTCGGATATCCTGATGCCGGTGATGGACGGATATACCTTGTGCCAGCATTGCAAAGCGGACGAAAAACTCAAAAACATCCCTTTTGTCTTTTATACAGCAACCTACACGGAACCGAAGGACGAAAAATTTGCCCGGGCACTTGGTGCGGACCGGTTCATTATCAAGCCGGAGGAACCATTAACCCTGATTCAAATCCTGATCAATCTGCTGGAAGAAAAGAAAAAGGAAAATTTTGTAGCGGCGAAGCCCCTCGGTGAAGAAATGGAGTTTTTCCGGCACTACAATGAAATTCTCTTTCACAAGCTTGAAAAGAAAATACTCGACCTGGAAATGGCGAACCGGGAATTCAGGGAGTTGGAAGAGAAGTATCGCCTGAATTTTGAAAACATCACCGATGTCATCTTTTCATTCGATACCAATTTTAAAATATTAAGTATGTCTCCGAGCGTGGAGAAAATACTGGGATACAAAGCGCAGGATTTCATCGACCGTCCTCTTTCCGAATTAGAATACATCCTGTCGCCTCAATCTCTGGAGCTAGCCATCCATCATCTGGGCCAGATATTCAAAGGATCAATCATTCCGCCTTCTGTTTATGAATTTATCGGCAGGAATGGAATCCGAATCATTGGTGAAGTAAGCGGCTCCCCGTTCCTGCGTGACGGGAAGGTTGCCGGTGCTGTCTGCGTTGGCCGCAACATCACCAGGCGCAAAAAGACAGAAGATGCGCTTCGGGAAAGTGAAGAAAGGTTCCGTATTCTCATGGAATCTTCTCCAACGGCCATCCTGCTCTTTCAAAACGATAAATGGATTTATGCTAATCGCGCCGCGGCGGAAATCACGGGCTACACGAACCAGGAACTCCTGTCCATGAATTTCTGGGATGTCGTCCATCCCGAAGACAGGCAATCGGTCATGGAACGGGGTCAGAAACGTCAGCAGGGCATTCCCGTCACCAGGCGTTATGAATTTCGAATTGTCACTAAAGACAAGACTGTAAAGTGGGTTGACCTTTCCGGAGAGACCATCATGCTTAACGGAAATCCTGCCGGGATTATATCCGTTCTGGAAATCACCGAACGGAAAAAAATGGAAGAGGCGCTCAGGCAGGCAGAAGAAAACTTCCGCCGTTCTATTGAAGATTCTCCTCTCGGAGCCCGCATTATTTTTGAAACAGGAAAAATGATGTATGTCAACCGGGCACTTCTGGACATTTATGGTTGTAACAGCATGGAAGAACTGGAAGCAATTCCGGCAAAGGAACGCTACACACCCGAGAGCTTTGCTGAACATGAGGACAGGAAAGAAAAAAGAAAAAAGGGCCGGTATGTCCCCTCGGAATACGAGGTCAGCATTGTAAGAAGAGACGGGGACATCCGGCATCTGCGGGTTTTCCGCAAAGAAGTCCTTTGGAGCGGTAATCGACTGTTCCAGGTTTTGTACAATGACATTACCGAGCGGAAGCTGGCGGAGGAGTACCAGAGGAGCATGCAGGAACGCC